>Ga0123337_10005623_pt1 | contig 12262 bp, 14 predicted proteins | sample frozenSSSSmetaG_FD_89792 | JGI IMG/M metagenome (GOLD analysis project Ga0123337, IMG submission 89792) | Glacier valley bacterial and archeal communities from Borup Fiord, Nunavut, Canada, to study Microbial Dark Matter (Phase II) -... | ecosystem: Environmental > Aquatic > Freshwater > Ice >...
GTGGAACTGAATACTTTAAACCGGGTACGGTTGATATGTTCACGGCAAAACAATCAGATGTGAGCCGCCGCGGCCTCGGTTTTGATCGCTGGGATCCTGAAAGTACCAAGGGATATCCTTCCAGACTGGCATCGCCACAAACCTTTGGTCATACCGGCTATACAGGAACCTGTGTTTGGGTCGATCCGAAGTATAATCTGGTCTATATTTTCCTGTCGAACAGGGTAAATCCGGGTGTCAGCACAAAATTGATCGAATTGAATATCCGCGGAAGAATTCAGGATGTGATCTATGAGGCCATAGGGAACTGATCTTTTTTTGTCATTTTCAGGATAGTATTTGTTACATTAAGTTAACAATACTATCCACTTAATCAATTTACTTTGTGTTGTTGCTTAAAATCAGGTCAATCTGTTATGACGGACTGTTAGCTACATTTTTATTAAATTTGCCTACAGTTAAGATCCACTATGAAAATTGGAATTGTATGTTATCCTACCTTTGGCGGTAGCGGGGTGGTAGCCACCGAATTAGGAAAGGCCCTCGCTGATAACGGGCATCAGGTACATTTTATAACGTACAGACAGCCGGCGCGTCTTGATTTTTTTTCCGAGAACCTATTCTACCATGAAGTTTCAGTTTCCAACTATCCGCTGTTTGATTATCCGCCTTATGAACTTGCCTTAGCAAGTAAGCTGGTAGACGTGGTACGATTTGAGAAGCTTGACCTTTTGCATGTTCATTATGCTATTCCGCATGCTTCGGCAGCATTTATGGCAAAGCAGATCCTGGCCACCTTCGGAATTCATATTCCGGTTGTGACAACACTACACGGAACGGATATTACCCTTGTTGGGAAGGATCCTACTTATAAGCCTGTTGTTACTTTTTCTATCAATCAGTCTGATGGTGTGACTGCAGTTTCAGAAAATCTGAAAGAAGATACTTATAAGCACTTTGAAGTTAACAAGGACATCAAAGTGATACCGAATTTTATTGATCTGGAGCGTTTTAGTCTGAAGGCAAAAGATCACTTTAAACTTGCTATTGCACCCAATAATGAGCGAATAGTAGTCCATACTTCAAATTTCAGAAAAGTAAAAAGGACTCAGGATGTGGTCCATATATTTGAAAAAATTCAAAAGGAGATACCCTCCAAACTTTTAATGGTTGGCGACGGACCGGAGCGTGTGTATTGCGAACAGCTTTGCCGTGATCTTGAAATATGTGATAGTGTTCGCTTTTTAGGAAAACAGGATGCAGTAGAAGAAATTCTGTCTGTTTCTGATCTGTTCATTATGCCATCTGAATCAGAGAGCTTTGGATTGGCGGCACTCGAGGCTATGGCCTGTAAGGTTCCTGTGATCACATCCAATGCTGGTGGTTTGCCAGAGCTAAACATTAATGGTGTTACCGGTTTTATGGATAATGTGGGCGATATCGATGCCATGGCTGCTCATGCTATTTTTATTTTAAAGGATGATGAACAACTTGCTGCTTTTAAAGAGGGAGCTCTTAATCGTGCAAAAGAATTTGAGTTGAGTCTTATCCTTCCAATTTACGAACAGTATTATAAGGATGTAATGGCTAATGCCGTAAAGGTTTAATATATTCTGCTCACAGGTGTAAAACTCCTGTCTGTAATATAAAAAAGGCTTCCCGGATATCCGGGAAGCCTTTTTTGTATGATTATAATTCTGATTATTTAACTGCAGGTACTGGTGCAGGTGGAGGAGCTATTACAGATCCTGCTTTTGCAGGGATGATATTCACCACATCCACTTCAAATATAAGAGGAGTAAATGGAGGAATTCCCTGATTTCCCTGCTCACCATAAGCCAGGCTTGAAGGTAAGATCAAGGTTGCTTTAGCGCCTTTTGGTAATAGCATTAATCCTTCTTCGAATCCAGCAATAGAACCATTCATTCCAACCGGAAGCTTAAGTGGCTCATAAGGACGCTGAGGATTAAATGTTCCGTTCTTTTTAGCTACATCAGCTAAGCTGCTGTCAAATACTTTTCCGCTTAAGAACATTCCTGTATAATTTACTAATACAGTATCACCCGGGTTAGCTTTTGGACCGCTTCCCTGCGTGGTAACAACATAATTCAATCCTGATGCAGTTACTGTTGGTTTTAAACTTTTTGCTGAAACATAAGCTTTCAACTTAGTTACTTCACCAGTTTTAGCCTGGTCCATTTCAGCTTTCAGGAAAGCATCGATCTTTCCACGGAAAAGACTGTCGGTCAATTTACCTTTTGGAATTACTTTGTCAATCTTAATTGTGTAGATCAGATATTTCTTTGTGGTATCTGAAGGTTGAGGACGGCCCATTTTCTGAACCATTGAGTCGATGTTGATTTTGAATGTTGCACTATCACCTTCACTTAACAGACCAAGAGCAGCAAAAAGGTCTCCTTTGAATACAGATTTTTCTTTAACTAATAATGACGGACGGTCATAATCGTATGAACTGTACAACACTGAATCTCCTTCAGTTTTTTCAACAGCTTTGAACGCTACGAAATCACCTTCTTTAATTGTTTCTCCTGATTTGTCAGTGTGGATCTTATACAACATATCTCCCTCACCTTTTTCAAAATTGCTGCAACCGGCTAATCCCGTAACTGCCAGCCCTAATACGATTACTAATTTTTTCATCTTGAAATATACATTTGTTTTTTTAATGATTCTACCATGAGATTTTAATTTTTACTCCTGATATCTTCTTTTTTGGTTTATTCGTTTATTAATTATTTGCTGTTTGTGTTTATTGCTAAATCGTTTAACGTACTATTTTACTAAAAGTGATTTATATTCCGGTAAAATTACATTAAACTTTTCCCTTACTGCATCTATTTTCTCTGATGAAATTCCACCAGATGCATTTTTATGTCCTCCTCCGCTGAAATATTTTTTGCAAATTTCATTGGCCGGGAAATCACCTACCGAACGTAAAGATAATTTAACAACATCCTGGCGTTCGATGATCAGCACTGCCAGACGAATCCCACTGATGGAAAGTGCATAATTGACAATGCCTTCGGTATCACCTGTCGAGATTTGAAATTGATCCAGCTCTTGTGCAGTGATCACGATTATAGCAGTATTATATTCAGGTAAGACCTCCAGTTTATTCAGGAGGCAATGTCCCAGAAAACGTAGTCTGTTAAGTGAAAAATCATCGTATACCAACTGATGTATCAGCGTGTTGTCGGCTCCGCATTCGATCAGATCAGCTACAATATGGTGTACTTTGGCGGTAGTTGAGCGGAAACGGAAGGATCCCGTATCAGTCATGATTCCTGTATAAAGGCAGCTTGCTACATCTTTATTTAACAGATGTCTGTCGCCCATGATATTTACAATGAATTCATAGACCAGTTGCGCGGTTGCACAGGCGCTGGTGGTCCAAAGACGGTAATCTTCAAAACCCTCAGGTTCCAGATGATGATCGATCAATACCTTTTTTGCCTTTGATTCGCGAACATAGATGCCTAATTCATTGATCCGTACTAGCGCATTGAAATCGAGACAAAAAATCAGATCCGCATTGGCTACAAACTGCTTAGATTCTTCCTGCTTTTCAGTGAAAATGATCACTTCAGAATTATTCGGGATCCAGTGTAAAAAAATTGGGTAATCGGTAGGAGTGATCACCTTTACCTGGTGTCCTTTCTGGATCAGATAATTGTATAAACCCAGTGAAGATCCCATCGCATCACCATCCGGCTTGGGATGTGTTGTGATTACAATGTGCTTAGGTTCAGCTAAAAACTCTTTTAAATGGGTTATTTCCAACATGTACGGTCAAAAGGAATGCAAAGCTATTAAAATTACTGATTTACACGGGCTGATTTTTTAAAATCCTTTAGCCTTTGATTTATTAGCTGTACTTTTGCTGCAATTTTCAAATAATAAGATGGCAACGAACAGAACTTTTACAATGATTAAGCCCGATGCTGTAGCCAATGGCCACACCGGAGCTATTTTAGATGATATTATTAAGGGCGGATTTAAAGTTATAGCTTTAAAATACACCCGTTTGAGTAAAGATATCGCCGGACAGTTTTATGCTGTTCACAGTGAGCGTCCTTTTTACAACGACCTTGTTGACTTCATGTCCTCAGGTCCGATTGTAGCTGCTATTCTTGAAAAAGACAATGCAGTTGAAGATTTTCGTAAACTGATTGGAGCTACTGATCCATCAAAGGCTGAGCCTGGAACTATTCGTAATAAGTATGCAAAATCTATTGATGCTAATGCGATCCACGGATCTGACTCTGATGAAAATGCACAGATAGAAGGAAGCTTTTTCTTTACCGCATTCGAGCGTTTCTAAGAAACCTGTATTGTCGCCCTGCCAGAAGCTTTTATTAGCTTGCGCAGGGCGATTTTATAAAAAAACAAAATGAAGATATTACAAACCCGTTACCTGATATTTTTCCTGGTGATGCTGATCGTTCCCGGTACGGTTTCTTATTTTGGAGGCTGGGACCGTAATATTGATTATTTATTTTTTCTTAAGGCATTTTCAATCGCCTTCTTTATTACCGTTCTATACTACCTCCTGGTTAAGAACTTTAGCGAACGGGGCAGATAGTTTACAGGAATATTATCTCATCGATAATACTGGTTCCCGCACGTTCGTTCATTTTCTCTATGATGTTTGAGCGCATCATCAGCAATTCATTTTTAATTACCGCAGACTCCAGTCTAATGAATAATTTACGATCGCGAATAAAGATATCTTTAGTCCGGTTGGCTACGGCTTTGCCCATCATTTCTGGCCAGGCAACGATCAATGAGGTCTCATCAAACTTCCGTCTCAGCTTGTAAACCTGAAGCATCTGTTCTATGGCATCCTTTAATGATCTGTCGTTTGTGCGGCCCATGTATTGTGCTAATTATTAACCTTTTGTTTTCAATTGATGTTAAACAACAATATTCCCTTTTTCAATATCGAAAATACTTACCGGCACATCCAGTTCACTGAAAATTGCTTCAATTCTTTTCCTGCTCGTGTCAGTAATAAAGATCTGTCCGAAATCTTTGTCGGATACCATTTTCATTAACTTGGTTGTTCGGGCATCATCCAGCTTGTCAAAAATATCATCCAGCAGCAGCAAAGGTTCGAATCCTTTCTGCCTGTACAGGAACGTATATTGTGCCAGTTTCAGGGCGATCAAAAATGATTTCTGCTGTCCCTGCGACCCGAATTTTTTCAATACCATCCCATGTATGGTAAAATTCAGTTCATCTTTATGAATTCCGCTTGAAGTACGCTCCAGAATACGGTCGCGCTCCAGGTTCCTTTTCAGGATGTCAGAGAAGTCGTTCAGAAGTAAAGGGGAATCATATACCAGCTCCACCTGCTCGGCATCTTCACTCAGGTATTGATAGTGCTTATTAAATATCTCTGTAAATTCTATCATAAAGGCCTTCCGTTTTTCGAAGATCTTATTTCCGGAAAGGATCAGCTGATCATCATAGATCTCCATCAATGCCTGATCATACCTCCCCGAAATTGCGATCTGTCTTAAGAGGGCATTTCTGTTCATCAAACTCTTGTTATAGCTGATGAGTTCGTCGAGATATTGACTGTCAGTCTGAGAGATCACATTGTCAATGAATTTTCTTCTCTCTTCGCTACCTTCAATGATCAGACTGATATCATTAGGAGAGATCATCACCAATGGGAAAATTCCGATATGATCGGCCAGACGCTGATACTCCTTTTTATTGCGTTTGAATTTCTTCTTTTGAGTACGCTTTAACCCGCAAAAGATCACTTCATCATTCTGGTCTTTTTGAAATGTTCCCTGGATCACAAAAAGATCTTCACCCTGACGGATCTGCTGACTGTCGATAGGATTGAAATAGCTTTTGCAAAGAGAAAGATAATGGATGGCGTCGAGGATATTGGTTTTTCCGGCACCATTGTTTCCTGTAAATGCATTGACTGTATCCGAGAAAATCAATTCAGCTTCAGAATAATTTTTGAAATTTATTACGGATAATTTTTGGAGCCACATATTGATGCCAGTACTGAGAGCTAATCAGCAAATTTACTCTTTTCGTTTCTTTAAGTTCGTAAAACTGAATGTTTTTTAGTTCTTCTAAAATGTAATGATCTTAATACTGATAGTTCCTTTCCTTTAAACGCATAGCAGCTATTAGGAATGTCTTTTAAAATAAATAAAATCATCCTGACCATCTTTAGAGGTATCTTCCTTAAAAAAAATCAATCTCTCTGATTTAAAAGTTGATACTTAGTCTGAAAAATGTATTTTTGCGGGATTGTTTAAGTGAGAGGGTTTACAATTTTTAAAATACCAATGTCAAAAGATCAAAAACATAACATAACAGAAACTGACAATCAGCTTGGAAACACAAGCAAATTTGTCCAGGAAAATGCAAAGAGCTTAGCCGTAATTGGTGCCGCCATTATTGCCTTAGTGCTTTTATACTTTGGTTATCAGAATTTCTATCTTGCTCCAAGAGCAGAGAAAGCAGCTAATGAAATGTTTAAAGCTGAAGAATATTTAGCTATCGACTCGCTTAAAGACAGGGCGATATCAGGCGATGGTTCATATCCTGGTTTTGAGAAGATCGTAGAAGAGTATTCAAATACAAAATCTGCTAATCTTGCAAATGCATACCTGGGTGGTTTGTATCTTCAGAAGGGTGAGTTTCAAAAAGCTACTGATGCTTTGGGTAAATACAGCAGCACGGGTAGTCCTATCATTGATCCATTAGTTCTTGGAATGCTAGGTGATGCTTATAGCGAACTGAAAGATTATTCAAAAGCAATTACTTTTTACAAAAAAGCTGCTGATAAAAGTAAAAATTCCTTTACCAGTCCGCTATTCCTTAAAAAACTAGGATTGGTTTACGAGGAGCAAAAGGATTTTAAATCTGCAGCTGATGCTTATAATAAGATCAGAACTGATTTTCCTGAAAGCGTTGAAGCTGCTTCAGTTGATACCTACATTGCACGTGCAGAAGCACAACAGTAAAAATATTTTTTCAAATGGCTGTTACCTGATATTCAGGTAACAGCCATTTATTATTTTCAGCTATGGCTACAAGCTTAAAGAGTCTATCAGATTTCTCTCATATCGAGGTCCCTTCAGCAGAGGCTTACAAATTTGGGATCATTGTTTCACAATGGAATGCTGCTGTTACAGGAGCATTATATGAAGGTGCTTATTCATCACTATTGAAGCACGGTGCTCTGGAAGAAAATATCACAACTATAAAAGTTCCCGGAAGTTTTGAACTTACCTCTGGTGCTGATATTTTACTGGGCTCTAAAAACCTGGATGCGGTTATTTGTCTTGGATGTGTGATCCAGGGAGAAACCCCTCATTTTGGCTTTATTTGCAATGCTGTAGCCAATGGAGTAACAAAAGTTTCAATCAAGCATACTAAACCGGTTATCTTCGGCGTGTTAACAACTGATAATTTGCAGCAGGCACTTGACAGGGCCGGAGGCAAGCATGGAAATAAGGGTGAAGAAGCCGCTGTAACAGCAATAATGATGGCAGGAATTAAGCCTTCCCTGGATCTGTAAAATAAAGTTTGATTATTGGACTTAATTCAATAATTTTAAAAAAACTTCAAAGATGAAGAAAGTAGTTATTGGCGTATTAGCCTTATTTATTGCCACAACAGTATTACAGGCATGTTCGTCAAGACTATGTCCGGCTTATGGAACTTATCCAAAGTCAAGACGTTAATTCTGCAATTTTTTTTCTTAATTCAATTTGACCGGAATCTGACCGGCCAAATCTCCATTTTTGATACTTTTGTATCCTAATTTATAAGGTATTATAATGAACTGGATCACATTAAATAATCTCGAGCAATTAAAAAGTATAAGTGATGCTGAAGGCTATAGTGTAATTTTTAAGCATAGTACACGTTGCCCTGTAAGTATGATGGCGAAAAAAAGGTTTGAGCATGATTGGGATGCTATTCCTGAAGGTACTTCTGTTTATTTTCTTGATCTGATAAGTAACAGAGAGGTCTCCAATACTATTGCCCAGCAATTTAGTGTGTATCACGAATCACCTCAGATACTTCTGATAAAAAATGGCGAATGTATCTACGAAACTTCGCATGGTGAGATCTCTGCAGAAGATCTTGCAGAACAGATATCCTAAACTGTCAAATATTAAGAAATATTCTTTTCGGTTTAATTATTCCTGAAAGTTGAAGCTGATGTTTTGAATCAGATCAGGGTGCAGACTTTTTGCCACCGGACAATTTCTTGCGGCTCTTTCCAGAATTAATTTTTGTTTGTCGGTATACCTGATATCCGGAAAGTTAAAGCTGATTTGAATTTCACTCACTCTCCTTGGTTCTGACGCCATGATTTTAGTTATGGAGCAGCTGCTACCGTCAATTTCAATCCCATGTTCTCTGGCTGCAATACCCATGATCGTGAACATACAGCTTCCCAATGATGCCGACATAAGGTCGGTTGGTGAAAATGCTGCTCCCTTGCCCTGATTATCTAATGGTGCATCAGTAATTATTTCGTTGCTGGATAAAACATGCTTCGCTTCAGTTCTCAGGTCGCCCAGATAGGTGGTTTCAATAGTTGCCATTTTACAGATCGTAATAGTGTTTATTCTCAAAAATAAATAAATATATGAGTGTATGCTTATCATTTTCAAGAATCTTCTGCAGAATAACACTCCAATGTCAAAATAACAGAACTGTATAATTGACTCTCAAATCTTCCTAAAATTCTTTACTTTTGCCTCATGATCGAATTACCGGTTATCCCAGTTAATCAAATGCAGCGTAAGCCAAACTGGCTTCGTGTTAAGCTTCCGGTTGGAAAAGAGTACGCTCATGTTCGCAGCCTTGTAGATACCCATAAACTTCATACCATTTGCGAGAGCGGTAATTGCCCTAATATGGGTGAATGCTGGGGGGCGGGAACTGCTACTTTTATGATTCTTGGTAACATCTGTACCCGTTCATGTTCTTTTTGTGCTGTTGCAACAGGAAGGCCATTAGCGGTGGATACTGATGAACCTAATCGTGTAGCCAATTCGGTGAAGTTAATGCAGGTAAAACATTGCGTGATCACTTCGGTAGATCGTGATGACCTGAAGGATGGCGGTTCCACCATCTGGGCTGAGACAATCAATACGATCAGAAGGGAAAGCCCCGATACTACTTTAGAGACTCTCATTCCTGACTTCAGGGGTGTGTGGGATAATCTTGACCGTGTATTGGCTACCCGTCCGGAAGTAGTTTCACATAATCTGGAAACAGTACGCCGTTTAACTAAGGAAGTACGGATTCAGGCTAAATATGACCGTAGTCTTGAATGTCTGCGCCGAATAAATGAAGCAGGATTAAGGACAAAATCAGGCATTATGCTTGGACTGGGAGAGACTGAAGAGGATGTTCTGGAAGCAATGGCAGATCTTCTTGCCGTTGGTGTTCATATCTTAACCTTGGGGCAATACCTGCAGCCATCACGTAGTCATCATCCTGTTGTTGACTGGATCACTCCTGAGCAGTTTGAGAAGTACAAGGTTGTCGGTATGGAAATGGGTTTCAAATATGTGGAAAGCGGACCTTTGGTGCGTTCTTCCTACCATGCAGAAAAACATTTGTTCGAGTTTTAAAAAATCAGCTTACCTGAAATTCATACCGACTGAAATAATCCCGGGTCGTTAGATTTTTCAGATCACTCAAAAGCAGTAAATCTTTTTATTAAGTCAGGAATCTGTTCTGTGATATATCTGGGGGGGATTGAATTCTTTTGGATTAACTGATCACCCGCTGCTCCATGAATATAAGCGGCTAGCATCGCTGCCTCCATTGCTGGATATGACTGTGCCAAAAATGAAGCGATCATACCGGTCAGAATATCTCCCATGCCACCCACAGCCATTCCAGGATTTCCGGTAGGATTGATTAAGATATCTCTATCAGGAGTTACAATAAAGGTATACTGATTCTTTAAGAGGATGATCAGATTGAACTCTTTTGCTTTTTTTAGAGCCAATGTCACCCGATCCCACCAGGAATTAGAATTGCCAAAAAGCCGGTCGAATTCCTTAACATGGGGACAGATAATACAATCTTTAGGCAGTTTCTTAAGAAGTTCAGGATTTGCGGCTAAAATATTGATCGCATCTGCATCTATTACTATCCGAGCCTTATTGAAATTCAGTACATATTCAAGTAAATCTGTAGCTTCCTTGTCGGTACCTAAGCCTGGTCCTATTGCTATTGAGCTGTACTTTTCCAGTGATTTACCTAAAATTAGTTCAGACCTTGGCAAGATCATAACTTCCGGAGCATAACTGTTTAATGCACTATATCCATTTTCAGGGATACATGCCGTAGTGAGTCCGGCACCTGAATGCAGGCAGGCATCTGCGCAAAGAAGTGCAGCGCCCATGGTCTCCGTATTACCGGCAATTATCAGGGCATGGCCGTATGTCCCTTTATGACTGAATGCTTTTCGTGGTTTGATACTATGTCTGATGTCGTTTTCTTCGATGTATTTCCATGGACCGGATTGTGATTGAATGAATTGTTCATCAAGTCCGATTTCAACAACTTTGAATCGGTCTAATGCCCCTGCAGATTCAGGGAAGAAGAAATTTATCTTCGGCCGCTGAAAACTGATACAAAGTGATGCTTTTAAAATGCAGGCGTCCGTGTCAATGGGGCCTTCAGGTGGCAATCCAGTAGGAATATCAACTGCAATAACCTTTTTTTGAAGCTGATTGAGATGAATGACGAGTGATTTCAAATCACCCTGCAGTGCCTTGTTCAATCCCGAACCAATTAATGCATCAATGATTACTTCTGCATTTTCTTCAGGAAATACATCCGTATTTGTGATTTCAGTGATGGGAATTCCTGTCAATTTCAGGCGTTCAAGGTTAGTCCTAAAATCAGGACTTTCCTTTGCCGAGAATCGGGCGATCTTAACAGAGATCCGATCGTATGCATTCTCCTTTAAGAGGCGGGCAATTGCCAGTCCATCTCCTCCATTATTTCCTGTCCCGCAGTAAACGCTGATCAGGCTGTCAATAGTGGGCACATCTTGTTTAAAAGCATAGATAAATGCATTGGATGCTGACTCCATAAGATCGAGCGAACTGATGGGCTTGTTTTTAATGGTATAGGCGTCTGCTTCCCTGGTTTGGGAAGACGTGAGCAATTGTAGCATGTACTAAATTACGGAAAAACAGGGTTATAATGAAGGTTATTCTGATGGGGTTTATTGTACGTCATTCCGAATGCCTGCTTGCCGGTAGGCATGGGGGAACGAAGAGGAATCTGATGAGATGATGGCGATATTGATTTAAAAATACTGTCTCTTGAGTAAATGCAGAAGTGTGATCAACAGATCTCTCCACGTGTGATTTCGGACTTAATTGACGATTATTTTTTGCGTGTTCGAGATGACGGTAATTAATAAAAGCCAGTACCGGCGCACGAGTACTACGTGTGCTTAGTCAATCTGAACTTTATTTAGAACCGTCATTCCGGACCTGATCCGGAACGGAATTCCGCAGCCAAAAACCTCCCCGTATGGCTGTCCTTAACCTTGATAAGGTCTTCCGGAGTGCCTTCAAACAGGATCTGACCACCACCTGAACCGCCTTCCGGACCAAGATCAATAACCCAATCGGAAACTTTTACTACATCCAGGTTATGTTCGATAACAAGGATAGTATTTCCATGATCAACTAATCTGTTCAGCACGCCCAAAAGAACATTGATATCTTCAAAATGGAGTCCTGTGGTTGGCTCATCAAGAATATAGAAGGTGTTTCCGGTATCTTTTTTAGAAAGTTCTGTCGCCAGTTTAACCCGTTGTGCCTCGCCTCCTGATAGAGTAGTGGATGATTGTCCCAGACGAATATATCCCAGACCGACTTCCTGCAATGTTTTGATCTTGCGGTAAATAGCCGGAATAGGTTCAAAGAAAGCCACGGCCTCTTCGATGCTCATATCTAACACATCGCTGATCGATTTACCGCGGTAGCGAACTTCAAGTGTTTCACGGTTATAGCGCTTACCACTGCATTCCTCACAAGGGACCTGTACATCAGGCAGAAAATTCATTTCTATCAGCTTCATTCCGGCACCCTGGCAAGTTTCGCATCGCCCGCCCTTCACATTGAATGAGAATCGTCCCGGTTTATAACCTCTGATCTTTGCTTCTGGAAGCATAACATAGAGATTTCTGATGTCTGAAAAAACTCCGGTA
>Ga0123337_10005625_pt1 | contig 12260 bp, 9 predicted proteins | sample frozenSSSSmetaG_FD_89792 | JGI IMG/M metagenome (GOLD analysis project Ga0123337, IMG submission 89792) | Glacier valley bacterial and archeal communities from Borup Fiord, Nunavut, Canada, to study Microbial Dark Matter (Phase II) -... | ecosystem: Environmental > Aquatic > Freshwater > Ice >...
CGGCATGACGTCGCGTGCGGCCGGCTGCTCCGGCAAAAGCTCGAGGTCGCCTTGCGCCGCACCTTCGACCGTCGGCAGCTCGTCGCGCTTGAGGTCGAGGCGCGCGTCGAGCGCGGTCGCGGCTTCTTCGAGGGCGGAGTTCACCGGCAGCGTCGCCGCGTCCTCGTTCTTCAGCTGCGCGAGCGTGATCCGCACCATCGACAGATGCGCCATCAGACGCTCGCCGTGATCGATCAGCGTTGCGATCTCGGCGGCCGGCAGGCGCACGCCTTTGGGCTCGACGCTGCTGCGGCGCAAGGCCGTCGAGAGCGCGGCGAGCGAGTCGTAGGCGCGCCGGCGCGCGAGCCGCTCCTCGAGCGGATCGGTCTCGGCCATGCGCAGCGACTGCGACGCGTAGTCGTGGACGTCGCGCAGCACGCGCGCGACGCCTTCGGCGACTCCGCGCCGCTCCCACGACGGCAGCACGAAGCTGAAGCACCAGGCGAGCAGCGCGCCGAGGAAGGTGTCGGCGACGCGCTCGGCGATCGCGAAGCCACCTTGCGGATTGACGAGGTGCGATTGCAGCAAGGCCATCACGCTCGCCGCCGTCGCCGTCAGCCAGTAGCGCTGCGCGACGAATGCGTGCGCGGTCGCGAGCGCGGCGAGGAAGACGCCGCTCAGCAGGTTCGTCGTCGCGACGTACGAGAGGCCGACGACGAACAGGCAGCCGAGCAACGTGCCGGCGACGCGCGCGTTGCGCCGCGCAAGAGTCTCACCGAGGTTGCCGCGCAGGACGACGCCGACGCTCAGCACCAGCCACCACGGATGCGAGCTCCACGGCAGCGCCAGCGCGAGGTAGTAGGCCGCGCCGAGCGCCAGGCCCATGCGCAGCGCGTGGCGCAGCACCGGCGAGTCGAAGCGCCAGTGCGGGCGCAGCGCGCGCAGCGGGAAGCCGCGCGGCGTCATGAACTTCTTGAGCTGCTCGCGCGTCAGCGGCAACGGCTCGGTCTGGCCTTGCAGCACGCGATGGATGCGGCGCACGTCGCCGTCGAGCCGGCGCAAGCGCCCGACGAGTGACGGGAACCAGCGCGCACGCGGATCGTCGAGCGCCATCGGCAGATCGGCGAAGACCTCGTGGAAGACGATCGGCGGCGACTCGCTCGCCTGCGCCGTGCCGTCGCGGACGTGGTCGGCGACCTCGTCGAGCGCGTCGCCGATCTTGCGCAGCGCGACACCGACGCGCTGCAGGATCGCGCGCCCGGCCGCGTCGATGCCGAGCAGCTCGGCGTCGAGCCGGCTCGCGAGCAGGATGTCGCGCAGGTCGATGACACGCGTGAGGATGGTGATGTCGCGGCACGAGCGTGCCGAGTCGGGCGCGGCGAAGAGCAGGTCGCGGGCAGCCTGCAGGCGGTCGGCGAGCGCCGCCTCGCCGCTGATCCAGGCGCGGATCGGCTCGGCTTTGGCCTCGGGCGCGCGCGGCGCCGAGAGCACGTCGGCGCGCGAGCGGAACAGCTCGGCGGCGGCGCGCAGCGTCGCGGCGAGCGAGAGCGTGCGGTAGCGGAGCTGGAGCACGGCGGTCGCGGCCGTCGACCAGGCGAGGAAGGCGAGCCCGCCGCACGCGCTCCAGCCCGCGGAGGCGAGCGGATGCTCGCTCGGCGGCACGGCCATCGAGAAGATCATCGAGAGCACCGGCGAGAACGAGATCGCGCCGGCGCGCGCGCCCCAGGCCAGCGCCATCATGGCGAAGAAGGCGACGATCGCGACCGCCGCGCCGAGCAGGAGCGGGTGGCCGCGCAGCAGGTCGACGACGAGCGCGGCGAACGCGCTCAGCAGCACGGCGACGCCGACGGCCCGCCAGTTGCGCGCGACGCTGTTCGGCAAGTCGACGATGCTCGTCGACACCGCGCCGCTCACCACCAGCGCGGCGAAGTGCTCGCCGGCGACGAGCGTCGTGAGTTGCTGGATGCAGCCGATGCCGAGCGCGACCTCGAGGCCGTTGAGGGCGTAGGCGGGCAGCAGCCGCCAGGGTCGAAGGAGCGGCGGAATTCTCGGCGAAAGTGTCGCGCTGGAAGCGCCGGTCACATCGTCGCGCCGAGCGCCCAGGGCACGAACTCGTTCTGCCCGTAGCCGTGGACTTCGCTCTTGGTCTTGCGGCCCGAGGCGGTCTCGAGCATCAGCCGAAAGATGCGCTCGCCCATCGCGTCGATGCTTGTGCCGGCGTCGATGACATCGCCGCAATTGATGTCGATGTCGTCTTCCTGCTTGAGCCAGAGTGCGGTGTTGGTCGAGAGCTTGAGCGACGGCGACGGCGCGCAGCCGTAGGCCGAGCCACGGCCGGTCGTGAAGCAGATGAGGTTGGCTCCGCCCGCGACCTGACCCGTCGCCGAGACCGGGTCGTAGCCGGGCGTGTCCATGAAGACGAGGCCTTTCGCTGTCACCGGCTGGGCGTACTCGAAGACGTCGACCAGGTTGGTCGTGCCGCTCTTGGCGATCGCGCCCAGGCTCTTCTCGAGGATCGTCGTCAGGCCGCCCGCCTTGTTGCCGGCGGAAGGGTTGTTGTCCATCTCGGCGTCGTTGCGCTCGCAATAGCGCTCCCACCAGCGGATGCGCGCGATCAGCTTGTCGGCGATCTCCTGCGAGACGGCACGTCGCGTCAAGAGGTGCTCCCCGCCGTAGATCTCGGGGGTCTCCGAGAGGATCGCCGTGCCGCCGTGGCGCACGAGGCGATCGACTGCCGCGCCGAGGGCAGGATTGGCGCTGATGCCCGAGTAGCCGTCGGAGCCGCCGCACTGCAGCCCCACCATGATGTGGCTTGCCGGCACCGGCGAGCGGCGCGCGCGGTTCGCCTCGTCGAGCAACCACTCGACGAGCTCGATGCCGTGCGCCACGGTCTTCCGCGTGCCGCCGGTCTCCTGGATGTTGAAGGCGTGCAGCTGCGCGCCGGTCGTCAGCGACTCCTGCTCGAGCATGCCGTTGATCTGGTTGGTCTCGCAGCCGAGGCCGACGACGAGCACCGAGGCGAAGTTCGGATGGCGCGCGTAGCCGCCGAGCGTGCGCCGCAGCACCTGCAGCGGCTCACCGTCGCTGGCGGTGGCGCAGCCGGCGCCGTGCGTCAGCGCAACGACGCCGTCGACGTTCGGGAAGCGCTCGAGCGCGCGCGGATTCGTGTCGCGCCGGAAATGGTCGGCGATCGCGCGCGCGACTGTTGCCGAGCAATTGACCGAGGTCAGGATGCCGACGTAGTTGCGCGTCGCGACGCGGCCGTCGGCGCGGACGATGCCGTCGAAGGTCGCGGGCTCGACGCTGTACTCGGTGGCGCGCGCTCCGCTCGCGGCGTCGTAGTCGCGCGCGAACGACGAGAACTCGAGGTTGTGGCTGTGCACGTGCTGGCCGGCCGCGATCGCCTGCTTCGCGCTGCCGATGATCTGGTCGTAGCGGCGCACCGGTTCGCCGGCGGCGATGTCGCGGGTCGCGATCTTGTGGCCCGGCGGCACGAGGCCGGAGACGGTGATGCCTTCGCTCGCGATGCGCGTGCCGCCGACGAGTTGCTGCCTGGCGATGACGACGTCGTCGCGCGGATGGATGCGGATGACCAGCGTGTCGCTCACGGTGCGCGTCTCCTGGAGGGGGGACCACAGTGTATTTCCGCGCCGCGGGCCGCAGTCGCCCCGCCGCCGCATCGGCCATGGCTCGTGCGTGAAAATGCGACGTCTCCTGGATCGCCGATGCCCGCCGCCAAGACTCCCGTCCTCACCGAGCGCCAGCTCGCGCGGATAGCGCGCTCGCCGAGCCGCGATCGGGCCCGCACAGCCAGGCCCGATCGTCAGCGGTCGATCAGGCGTCGATGAGCTTCGGATCCCAGGCGTAGACCTTCTGGCGCTGCTCGCCGAGGCCGGCGATGCCGAGCTTCATCTCGTCGCCGGGCTTCAGGAACACCGGCGTCGGCTTCATGCCCATTGCCACGCCGGGCGGCGTGCCGCTGGTGATGAGGTCGCCGGGATAGAGCGTCATGAAGCGGCTCACGTACGAGACCAGCTCGGCGACGCCGAAGATCATCGTGCCGGTCGAGCCGTTCTGGCGCCGCTGGCCGTTGACGTCGAGCCACATGGCGAGCTTCTGCGGATCGGCGACCTCGTCGGCCGTCACCATCCACGGACCGACCGGACCGAAGGTGTCGCAGCCCTTGCCCTTGTCCCACGTGCCGCCGCGCTCGATCTGGTACTCGCGCTCGGAAACGTCGTTGACGACGCAGTAGCCGGCGACGTACTTCAGCGCGTCGGCCTGCTCGACATAGCGCGCCACCGATCCGATGACGACGCCGAGCTCGACCTCCCAGTCGCTCTTCTTCGAGTCCTTGGGCAGCACGACCGCGTCGTTGCAACCGACGAGCGCGCTCGTTGGCTTCATGAAGATGATCGGCTCCTTCGGGATCGGCGAGCCGGTCTCGGCCGCGTGGTCGGAGTAGTTGAGGCCGATGCAGACGAACTTGCCCATGCCGCTCCAGGGCGGCGCGATCCGGCCCGGGCTGGCGACGGCAGGAAGCTTCGACGCGTCGAGCTCGGCGAGGCGCTTCAGGTTCTCGGGGCGCAGCGTCTGCGCCGTGATGTCGGGAACGATGCCGGACAGGTCGCGCACCGTGCCCTGGGCATCGACGAGCGCAGGCTTCTCCGCGCCTTTGGCGCCGTATCGCATCAGCTTCATGAGGGTTCCTTGAGTGAGGGCAAGCAGTTTAGGCGAGCGCCCCGGCGGCGACGGATCAGTTCGACCAGCCGCCGTCGATGATCTGGTTGGTGCCGGTCGTGAACGCCGACTCGTCGCTCGCCAGGTAGACGGCGAGCGCCGCGATCTCCTTCGTCGTGCCGAGCCGGCCCATGGGCTGGCGCGCCACGAACGCCGCCTCGACCTGCGCCAGCGTCTGACCGCTCGCCGCGGCCTGCGCCTCGATCCGCTGGCGCAGCGACGGCGACTCGACCGTTCCCGGGCAGATCGCGTTGCAGCGGACGCCCTGCGCAACGAAGTCGGCCGCGATCGCTTTGGTCATGCCGATCACCGCCGCCTTGGTCGCGGTGTAGACGAAGCGGTTCGGCACGCCCTTGATGCTCGACGCCGCCGAGGCGACGTTGATGATCGAGCCGCGGCCGAGCTTGACCATCGGCGGCAGCAGGGCGCGGATCATCCGGTACATCGCGCGCACGTTGAGGTCGAACGAGAAGTCGAAGGCGACCTCGTCGGTCTCGAGGATGGTGCCGGCGTGGACATAGCCGGCGCCGTTGAAGAGGACGTCGACGGTGCTCTTCGTGCCGGCCTCGATCGTCGCCGCCAGCACCGCGCTCGCGTCGGTGACGTCGAGGCGGCGCGTCTCGCAGCGCGTGGCGCGGGCGAGGTCGGCGAGCAGCTCCTCGTTGATGTCGGTGGCGATCACCCGCGCGCCTTCGCGCACGTAGGCTTCGGCGACCGCGCGGCCGATGCCCTGGCCGGCGGCGGTGATGAAGGCGGTCTTGCCGGCGAGGCGATCGGTCATTGGGGCGTCCTGAGGCAGGTGGGAGGATGCGGTGCGCGACGAAGAAGGCCCCGAGCCGGGGGTAAAGAATAGTTTCGCTCGCGTTGCGTCGTCAACACCGGGTTTGTCCTCCAAAAGCCCGCGTACGAGGGACGGCACCACGACTCGGCCTCACGGCCGCCGGCATCGATTCATCGCTCTACAACGCCTTCGGGCAACGCCAGGTGGCCACCATCTACGACGAGCTGAACCAGCACCACGTGATCATGGAATGGGCGCCGCGCTATGCGCAGGGACCGAACGCGCTGTCCGACATCTATGTCCCTGGTGCGGCGACGAGCACCGGCGCGACCGCCGCCGCCGCGTCCTCTGCGGCCGCCGCCGTCCCGGCCAACCCGGGCTCGCGCGACTCGTCGACGGGGAACGCCCTCAGCAACACGGTGACGTCGCTCGTCCCGCTCACCGCGGTCGCGAAGTTCTTCGAGCGCTCGACGCCGACCGCGATCAACCACCAGGACACCGAGCTCGCGACCACGATCTCGTTCAACCTCGCCGAAGGCAAGACGCTCGACGACGCATCGCGCGCGATCAAGGGCGGCGAAGCCAACATCGGCATGCCGACCAACGTGCGCGGCTCGTTCCAGGGCACGGCGCTGGCGGCACAGCAGTCGCAGGGCCAGCAGGCGATGCTCATCGCCGCCGCAATCGTCGTGATCTACATCGTGCTGGGAATGCTCTACGAGAGCCTGGTCCATCCGGTGACGGTCTTGTCGACGCTGCCGTCGGCGGGCGTCGGCGCGGTGCTCGCGCTGCTCATGTTCCGCATGGACCTCTCGATCATCGCCCTCATCGGCGTGTTCCTGCTGATCGGCATCGTCAAGAAGAACGCGATCCTGATCATCGACTTCGCGCTCGAGGCCGAGCGCATGCGCGGTCTCACTGCGGTGCAGGCGGTACGCGAGGCATGCCTCCTGCGCTTCCGGCTGATCCTGATGACGACGCTCGCCGCCGCGCTCGGCGCATTGCCGCTCGCGATCGGCTTCGGCGAAGGCGCGGAGCTGCGCCGGCCGCTTGGCGTTGCGATCATCGGCGGGCTGATCGCGAGCCAGGTGATGACGCTGCTGACGACGCCGGTGGTCTACGTGCTGCTCGACAAGCTGCGCCGGCGCCGCTCGAACGACGCGCCGATCGAGCCTGCGCGACCGGTCGAGGCGGAGGGCGCGGCATGAAGCGCGCGCGTCTCTCGCCGCTCGCGTTCGCAGCGGGCCTGGCGCTCGCCGGTTGCGCCGTCGGCCCGCCGTACCAGCGTCCCGATGCGCCGACCTCGCCGACCTACAAGGAAGTGCCCGTCGATGGCGGTGCGAGCTGGTTCCCCGCAGCACCGGCCGACGCGATCGATCGCGGCGACTGGTGGCGCCTGTTCGACGATCCCGAGCTGAGCCGCCTCGCGACACAAGTCGACAGCGCCAACCAGACCGTCGCCGCGGCCGTCGCGTCATATCGACAGGCGCAGGCGGTGGTGCGCGAGGCACGGGCCTTGTACTTCCCGACGGCGTCGTTCTCGATCGGCGCGCAGCGCAGCGGCGGCGGCCGATCGGGCTCGAACTCGTCGTCGAGCAGCGGCACGGCCTTCGATGCTTCCGTCGGCGCCGACTGGGCGCCAGACTTCTGGGGACGCGTCAGCGGCGCGGTCGCCGGCTCGCGCGCGAGCGAGCAGGCTTCGGCCGCCGACCTCGCGTCGGCGCGCCTCTCGGCCCAGGGCGAGATGGCGATCAACTACTTCTCGCTGCGCGAGGCCGATTTCGAGGCCGAGCTGCTGACGAAGACGATCGAAGGCTACGAGCGCGCGCTGCAGATCACCCAGAACCGCTACGCCGCCGGCATCGTGCCGCAGACCGACGTGCTGCAGGCCCAGACCCAGCTCGCGACGACGCGCTCGTCGCTCGCGACCGTGCGCGCCGGTCGCGCGCGCTTCGAGCACGCGATCGCGGTGCTCGCGGGACAGGCGCCGGGCAACTTCTCGATCGCAGTCGCATCGTGGAACGACGTCGTCCCCGCGATCCCGCTCGGCGTGCCGTCGGCGCTCCTGCAGCGTCGGCCCGACATCGCTTCGGCCGAGCGTCAGGTCGCGGCCGCGAACGCGCAGATCGGCGTCGAGCGCTCGGCCTACTTCCCGAGCCTCACGCTCAGCGCGTCGCTCGGCAACGCCGGCTCGCGCATCGGTGACCTGTTCCGGGTCTCGAACGCGCTTTGGACCGTCGGCGCCTCGGTCGCGCAGACGATCTTCGATGCCGGCGCGATCTCGGCGCGCGTCTCGGGCGCGGAAGCGTCACGCGACGCGGCCGCCGCGCGCTATCGCCAGACCGTGCTCGCGGCGTTTCAGGGCGTCGAGGACCAGCTCACCGACGCCCGCTCGCAGGCCGAGCAGGCAGTGCTGCTCAAGCAGGCGTCCGACGCCGCCGACCAGACCGAGCAGCAGATCCTCAACCGCTACCGCGCCGGACAGGTCGGCTACACCGATGTCGTCACGGCACAGGCCTCGGCCCTCCTGGCGCGGCGCGCGCTGGTGCAGGTCGCGGTGGGTCGACAGGTCAGCGCGATCACGCTGATCCAGGCGCTCGGCGGAGGCTGGGACGCATCGGCGCCGGTCGAGCTGAAGGGCTCGGTGCGCAGCGACAACGCCCCGTGATCGGTGCCTGCCGCCACCCGCGCTCCCTTTTGCGCGGGTGCCCCGCGTATCGAAACACCCTAGCCGTCCTGCGCCGACCCTCCCTCAGAATCGTTGCTCGATCGAAGAAGAGAAGAGCGAGCGTGACGCGATGGACAAGATCTGGCTGAAGCAATATCCCGCCGGCGTGTCGGCGGAGATTGACGTGAACCAATACGCGTCGCTGGTCGGCCTGCTCGACGACAGCTTTCGCCGCTTCGCCGATCGTCTCGCCTTCAAGTTCATGGGCAAGTCGATCAGCTTTCGCCAGGTCGACCAGGCCTCGATGGCGTTCGCCGCGTGGCTGCAGTCGCAGGGGCTGGTCAAGGGCGACCGCGTCGCCGTGATGATGCCCAACGTGCCGCAGTACCCGGTCGCGGTCGCGGGCATCCTGCGCGCCGGCCTGGTGGTGGTCAACGTCAACCCGCTTTACACGCCGCGCGAGCTCGAACATCAGCTGAAGGACTCGGGCGCCAAGGCGATCGTCATCCTCGAGAACTTCGCCGGCGTGCTGGCGCAGGTGATGGCGGCCGTGCCGACCAAGAAGGTCATCCTCGCGTCGATGGGCGACATGCTCGGCTTTCCGAAGTCGCTGATCGTCAACTACGTCGTGCGCAAAGTGAAGAAGATGGTGCCGGCGTTCGACCTGCCCGGCGCGGTCCGCTTCAACGACACGCTCTCCGAGGGCCGCGGCAAGACCTTCCGGCCGGCCACCGTCGGTCCCGACGACATCGCCGTGCTCCAGTACACCGGGGGCACGACCGGCGTGAGCAAGGGCGCGGTGCTGCTGCACAGGAACCTCGTCGCCAACATCCTGCAGGCCGAGGCCTGGTACCAGCCGGCGCTGAAGAAGGTGCCGCAGGGCGAGCAGATCGTCACGATCTGCGCCTTGCCGATCTATCACATCTTCGGCTTCAACACGAACATGATGCTCTCGATTCGCATGGGCGGCGCCAACATTCTGATCCCGAATCCGCGCGACCTGCCGGGCGTGTTCAAGGAGTTGCAGGGCGAGAAGTTCCATAGCTTCCCGGCCGTCAACACGCTCTTCAACGCGATGGCCAACCACCCCGACTTCTCGAGCGTCGACTGGTCGAGCCTGGTGATCTCGGTCGGCGGTGGCATGGCGGTGCAGAGCGCCACCGCCAAGCTCTGGCTCGAGAAGACGGGTTGTCCGATCGTCGAGGGCTACGGCCTGTCGGAGACCTCGCCCTCGGCGACCTGCAATCCGGTCGACAGCGCCGCCTACAGCGGCAACATCGGCCTGCCGATGTCCAACACCGAGCTGAAGCTGCTCGACGACGAGGGCAACGAGGTGCCGATGGGCACGCCGGGCGAAATCGCGATCAAGGGACCGCAGGTGATGGCCGGCTACTGGCAGCGGCCCGACGAGACCGAGAAGGTGATGACCGCCGACGGGTTCTTCCGCAGCGGCGACATTGGCACCGTCGACGAGCGCGGCTATTTCAAGATCGTCGACCGCAAAAAGGACATGATCCTGGTGAGCGGCTTCAACGTCTATCCGAACGAGGTCGAGGACGTCGTCACGCAGATGCCCGGCATCCTCGAATGCGCGGCGGTCGGCATTCCCGACGCGAAGGCCGGCGAGGCTGTCAAGGTGGTCATCGTGCGCAAGGACCCGGCCGTCACCGAGGCCGCGGTGCGCGCGTATTGCGAGACCAACCTCACCGGCTACAAGCGGCCGAAGATCGTCGAATTCAGGAACGACCTGCCGAAGAGCCCCGTCGGCAAGATCCTGAGGCGTGAACTGCGCGACAAACCCTAGCGTTGCACAGCCGGAAGGTGGCCTCGCGCCACCGCATGCTGATACATTTCGCGGATTGTCGAAGGTTCGCGCCAGCAACAGCGAGCATGACGAACACGGGAATGGACATCGACTGGTGATCTGGGTCAAGACCGACGCGGGCCGCGTCGAGATGCAGACGAGGGCGCTGGTCAAGGAGCGGGCCCGGCGCAATCTGCTGCTTCTCATCGACGGCGCGAAATCCGAGGAGATGCTGCTGGCCAACCTGGCCGGCATCAGCGCCGACGATTTCCAGGAGCTGAGAAAGCTCGACCTCATCGCTCCCGCCGCGGGCGCGGTCACCGTCAACGCGGCGCGCGGCGCCAGCAGCGCGGACTCGTCCCGCCAGACCGTGCCGCTGCCGCTCGAGGCCAAGGCGCTCGACTACAGCGAGTTCACAGCCGCGCTCACGCAGATCATCTCGAGCCAGCTCGGCCTGCGCGGCTTCACGCTGACGCTCGCGGTCGACAAGGCCTCGACGATCGAGGAGTTGCGCGACGTGGCCCGGCGCGTGATCGACCAGATCCGCGACCGCAAGGGCGAGGCGGCAGCCGCCGAAGCGCGCAAGGCGCTTTACGGCGGTTGAGTCCCGCTCGCAGGCCCCGCGCGGTCGGCGCCCCCGAGGCGTCCTTGGTGTCGCGTGGCGGCTGCTGCGCGGCGTGCTGCTCGGCGTCGCCGCGCTCATCCTCTTCTTCGAGGAATGGGGCTGGCGCCCGCTCACGTCGCTCGCTGCATGGATCGCCCGCTGGCCGCCACTCGCCGCGCTCGAGGCCGCGATCTGCCGGACCACGCCGCACGTCGCCCTCTTCCTCTTTCTCGTGCCGGCGATCCTGCTCGTGCCGGTCAAGCTCGGCGCCCTCTGGCTCCTCGGCAACGGTCACCCGACGATCGGCATCGCCCTCATCCTCGCGGCCAAGGTGATCGGCACCGCGTTCGTCGGCCGCTTCTTCGTGCTGGTCGAACCGCAGCTCATGACGTACGCGTGGTTCGCGCGCGGCATCGGCTGGTGGCGCGCGACGCGCGACCGCGTCATGGCGGCGATGCGGCGATCGGCCTTTTGGCGCAGCGGCCGGGCCATGCGCCGGGTGGCCCGGCGCGGCTTCGACCGGCTCGCGGCTTGGTTCCACGCGGGCCGTCGCTGAGGTCCGCCGTGCCGCGCATCTTCCTGCCCGAGCCCTTCGTCGCCGGTGCCGTCGTGGCCTTGCCGGCCGCGGCCGCGCGCCACATCCAGGTGCTGCGCCTTCAGCCCGGTGAGACGATCGAGCTCTTCAACGGCGCCGACGGCTGCGACTGGCCGGCCGAGATCGTGCGCATCGGGCGCAACGCCGTCGACGTGCGTATCGGCACCGGTCGCGCGATCGATCGCGAGCTCGCGTGCGCGGTGACGCTCGCGATCGGCGTTCCGGCCAACGACCGCATGGATGCGCTGGTCGAGAAGGCCGGCGAGCTGGGCGCGGCCGCGATCCAGCCGCTCGTCTGCGAGCGATCGGTGCTGCGCCTCTCCGCGGAACGCGCCGAGGCCAAGCAGCGCCACTGGAGCGCGGTCGCGGCGGCGGCGAGCGAGCAGTGCGGCCGCACGCGCGTCATCGAGGTGCTCTCGGTGCGCTCGTTCTCCGCATGGCTCGCGAGCGACGCCGCAGCCGGCGGGAACCGGATCGTGCTGAGCCTCGATCCGTCGGCGGCCGCGCCCGCATCGGCAGCGAACGGCGCGACCGGCAAGGTGCTGGTGCTGAGTGGTCCCGAAGGCGGCTTGAGTGAGAGCGAGGAGAGCGCAGCGGTCGCGCGCGGCTTCGTTCGCGTCGGGCTCGGTTCGCGCGTGCTGCGCGCCGACACGGCGCCGCTCGCACTGCTCGCCTGGCTCGGCCTCGCGTCGACGCGAGGCTGACGGCTCAGCGCTCGGCCGGCTTCGCCGGGCCGCGCGCCGAGCCGGCAACGAGGTCGAAGCGGAACAGGCGGCACTCGATCGGCCCGTTCCACATCGGCACACGCCGGCTTTCCTTCAGGCGCATCACGCTCGGCAGCTTCATGTCTGGACTCAGGATCCAGGCCGTCCAGCCGGCCGGATGGCCGGTGTACGCGTGCTTCCAGTGCGAGGCCAGGCGCGAGAAGAAGTCGGCCGGCGCGTCGCGGTCGCTGCTCGGCCCATCGCTGCGCGCATGTGCGACGCCGGCCTTGCCCGCGACCTCGATCCGCTCGCCGTAGGGCGGATTGACCATCAGCGTGCCGGGCATGTCGTCGGGCAGCGGGGGCGCCGGCCGCTCGAGCGCGTC
>Ga0123337_10005627_pt1 | contig 12258 bp, 12 predicted proteins | sample frozenSSSSmetaG_FD_89792 | JGI IMG/M metagenome (GOLD analysis project Ga0123337, IMG submission 89792) | Glacier valley bacterial and archeal communities from Borup Fiord, Nunavut, Canada, to study Microbial Dark Matter (Phase II) -... | ecosystem: Environmental > Aquatic > Freshwater > Ice >...
GTATTTGGTTACTGTCTTTCCATATGCAAAACCTTTGGCTCTGTTGTTCCCCAGGGAGCCAGTTCAAGTACAGGCAATGCTTTTTTTGTAAATTTCCACGATCTATTGATAAAATTAAATTCCGCCGGGGGAGTAGGAGTGTTTAGGTTTATGATCAGCTTACTGTAATCATCATTGCTTGTCCACGTACCGGAATACACTACACCGTTTTTAGTTCCGGTCATAGGGCCGTCGTAAAAAGAGGTGGTTTTTGTAAGAATAAAACTATACCCGGTATACTGGCCGGTGATATCCGTTCCATTATCCGTAGCAAGGTTTACTACAAAGTTTTTGTTTAAAATATTTTGTTCAAACAGAGACTCCAACTGGCTGCGGGATCCTGCAGCAACCGCCAGCTTTTTACAACTTGCCATACATAGAAGGATTAGGGCAAACGTAATGGCAATTACCAATCTTCCTTTGTACAATAATTCCGACATGGTATTTATTTTATTGCGAATAGATATGGTTGTACTTCTTTGTGGCATAACGGATAAAATATTTTGATTGCAGAGTTTCCCCTGTTGCTTTTTTACATAAATCTTCCGACGAAAAATAACGGCCCTGCTGATATATATTAGTCTTCAACCATTCTTGAACTCCCTTATTATTACCGTCAGCAATGTCTTTTTCCAAGGACGTATTTTCTCTTTCAATTGCTGCATACAGTTGTGCTGCGTACATACTTCCAAGGCTATAAGTGGCAAAATATCCAAAACTGCCATGGCTCCAATGGATATCCTGCAAGCAACCTCTTTTATCATCCGGCACCGTTATCCCTAGATATTTTTGATAATGTTCGTTCCAATATGCCGGGATATCTATTGTGTCAATAGTTCCCTCTATCAGCAACTTTTCAATTTCATACCGGATCATCACATGAAAGTGATACGTTATTTCATCGGCTTCTGTCCTTATCAAAGATGGAGCCACACTATTGATTCCTTTATAAAACTGTTCTGTTGTTATATTGTTCAGCTGTACTGGAAAGAACGTACGTAATAATTTTAAATTGTGTTGCCAAAAAGGTAGCCCACGGCCAATGCAGTTTTCCCATATCCTGCTTTGGCTTTCGTGAATGCTTAAACTACAGTATTCGCTTAAAGGAAGTCCGTATTGTTCCGCCGGTAAGCCTTGTTCATACAGTGCATGGCCACCTTCATGAATACAGCTCCAGGTCATATTGCCAAAATCATTTTCATCAATCCGGGTAGTTACTCTCACATCCATACTACTAAAATTGGTGGTAAATGGGTGAATGCTAAGATCCTGTCTACCAGCCTCAAAATCAAATCCCATTCGTTTTAAGATCTCCATTCCAAATTTCCATTGGTTGTCTTTATCAAAATGCTGATGCAGAAATGAATTATCAATGGCAGTTTTGTTTTTTATATCATCCAGTAAAACCAATAGTTGCGGCTTTAAATCATTGAAGATAGTATCTACAGTTGTCACTGTAAGGCCTTTGTCATAATCATTCATCAATGCATTATAAGGATGTTGCTCAAAACCTAGCATTTCAGCTTCCTGTTTTTTTAATTGAATCAGGTGGTGTAGTGGTTGCTGAAAAGTAGCAAATGAATTTTCTGTTCGGGCCTGTGCCCACGCATGATATGATTTATTAACCGCTTCGCTCATTTTTCTTACAAAATCGCTGCTGAGCCTTTTGTTGCGGATGTAATCTTCCAGACTTAGTTGAACATTTCTTTTCTCCGCAGCGGATAAATCGTCTTTTGCATTTAAATCGAGCAATAACCCGCCTAATTTTTCATCGGTAAATTGTTGATGCGCAATTTCACTAAGTGTAGCAATTTGCTGGCCCCTGAAATCATTGCCTTTGGGCGGCAGGTAAGTTTCCTGGTCCCATTGCAAAACTGCGGAAGCATATTTTACATCGGCTATTTTTTGCATCTTTGTTTTATAATCGGCATACAACTCAGCTGAACTCATTCTATTAATTTTTACAAATGAAAATCCAAGATATAACCAATTTTTTAGAAACAGTGGCCCCGGCAAGTTTGCAGGAAAATTATGACAACGCCGGATTGCTGACCGGGAGTGCAGGTTGGGATTGCACCGGCATTGTAACCACATTAGATGCTACGGAAGAAGTGGTGCTGGAAGCCATTCAGAAAAATTGCAACCTGGTAGTAGCCCATCACCCCATCATTTTTGGCGGACTGAAAAAAATCAATGGTAAAAATTATGTAGAGAAGGCAGTGATAGCTGCCATCAAAAATGACATTGCCATTTACGCCATTCATACAAACCTGGATAATATAATGAACGGGGTAAATGGAAAGATGGCAGAACTGCTGGGACTGAAAAACCGGCAGATTTTGCAGCCAAAGAAAAACCTGGTGAAAAAACTGGTAACATTTGTACCAACCCTTCAAGCCGAAACAGTTAGATCTGCAATTTTTGAAGCCGGTGGCGGACAGATTGGCAACTACAGCGAATGCAGTTTTAATTCGCAGGGAGAAGGAACTTTTAAGGCGGGGCGTGGTACCACCCCTTTTGTAGGAAAGCAGGGAATAAGGCATACCGAAAATGAAACGAAGATAGAACTGATTTTCCCAGCCTGGCTGGAAGGGAATGTTTGCAATGCCTTAATAAAATCACATCCTTACGAAGAAGTGGCCTATGATATTATAAGTTTGGACAATTTTCATCAGCAAACCGGCAGTGGAATGATGGGGGAACTGGAAACTGCAATGAGTGAGGTAGATTTTCTGCAACTGCTTCAGAAGGCATTCCATCTTTCCGTAATCAGGCATACGCCCTTAAAGGGGGGAATGGTGAAAAAAGTGGCCCTTTGTGGAGGTGCTGGCAGCTTTTTGATTGGCGCAGCAGTAGCTTCTGGGGCCGATTTTTATGTAACGGGTGATGTGAAATACCATGAGTTTTTTGACGCAAACGGCCGCCTGGTAATTGCAGATATTGGTCATTATGAGAGCGAACAGTACACCATTGAACTGTTATTTGATATTATAAGGGAAAAATTCCCTAACTTCGCCGTCCAAAAATCAGGTGTTAAAACCAATCCTGTAAACTATTTTGTAACGGCTCCAATGCCTTAATTGGCTAAAAAGCAGCAATAAATGTTGAGGAGTGATTTTCAGAATAAGTGAGCCGATAGATCGGCTGAAACAATGTTGTTGTTCAGGGATCAAATGTTGGTAAGCAAATAAAAAACAATAAATTTCAAACAAAATATATGGCCGCAGTAAAAGATTTCTCAGTTGAAGAAAAATTAACAGCTCTTGTAAATTTACAAAAAGTAGATTGTAAGCTGGATGAAATTCAAATTCTGAAAGGTGAATTACCGATTGAAGTAAAAGATCTGGAAGATGAAATCGAAGGTTTGCACGCCCGTCAAACCCGTGTTGAAGAAGAGATAAACGGTATGCAGGAATTTATTAACCAGAAGAAGGAAGCGATTAAAGAAGCAGAAGCACTGGTAAAAAAATACGAGAAGCAAAGCGATAATGTAAAAAACAACCGTGAGTTTGAAGCAATCAATAAAGAGATTGAAATGCAAACTCTGGAAGTGAAACTTTGCGAAAAGCATATTAAAGATGCTACTGAAGAAATTGGAGAAAAAGCAAGACAATTAGAATCAGCTAAAAAAGCAGTGGCTATTAAAGAAAATAATTTGTCTGGAAAAAAGGGCGAGTTGGAAAAGATTATCAGCGAAACTGAAAAGGAAGAAAAGCAATACAATAAGTTAGCGGAAGAAGCCAGAGGTCATGTGGACGAGCGCCTGATTTTAAGTTATGATCGGATTCGCAAAAATTATCGCAATGGATTGGCAGTAGTGCCGGTAGAAAGAGATAGTTGCGGTGGTTGTTTTCATGCCATTCCTCCACAAAAACAAAGTGAAATTAAGTTGCGGAAAAAAGTAATTGTTTGCGAAAACTGTGGACGTATTTTAGTCGATACTGACCTGAACGATAGTATTGAAATTAAATAAGCAATCATTCACTTTAAATATTTTAAGAAAGCACTTCAACAACTGAAGTGCTTTCTTAGTTTTAATACCTACTTAAAATTTATTGCTGAAAATCTGCGTAAGCAGCGATAAAAACAACTAATTTGCCAGCTGATATGCTTCATAAACTTCATATACAGAACTACGCAATCATAGATGAGATTGCCATCGATTTTTCGACTAACCTCAACATCATTACTGGCGAAACCGGTGCCGGTAAAAGTATTTTAATGGGTGCTCTCAGTCTGATTTTGGGTGAGCGTGCAGGCAGTGCTACATTAATGAATACCGAAAAGAAATGCGTGGTGGAAGGTTATTTTAAAGCGAAAGACAATAAGCAGGTAAAGGGCTTTTTGAAAACGCATGAACTGGATATTGAAGAGGAGCTGGTAGTGAGAAGAGAGATTGCCGTAAATGGAAAATCAAGGGCTTTTATCAATGATACACCGGTTAACTTGAATCAATTAAAAGAGCTAAGTTCCATGCTGGTGGATCTGCACCAGCAGTTTGATACACTGGAATTGGGGGATAACGATTTTCAAAGAGAAGTAGTGGATGCCCTGGCTGGTACTACTGAACTGCTGCAGGACTACAGAACTGTATACAACGCTTACACGAAGTCAAAAAAGGAACTGTTTGCTCTTGAGTTGGAACAACAAACAGCCAATACCGCATTGGATTACAACCAGTTTTTATTTGATGAATTGGAAGAGGCAGGATTGAAAGAAAATGAACTGGAGGAACTGGATGCGGAGATTAAATTGCTGAGCAATGCTGAAAATATAAAGCAGCAGTTAAGCAGTATATATTTTGAATTAAAGGACAGCGAATTACCCATTGTGCAGCAGTTAAAATCGCTGGGTAGCAAATTGCATTCTTTGGAAGAATATCATCCTGCAATAGAGGATCTGCTGAAGCGGTTGCGCATTGCCCAGGTAGAGTTGTTGGATATTGGTGATGAGCTGGAAAGGATAGACGAAGGAGTGCAGTACGATGCAGAAAGAATACAGGTAGTAAATGATAAATTATCAATTGGTTATAAGTTATTAAAGAAGCATGCCGTAAATACAACCAACGAGCTACTTTCCATCCGGGAAATCCTGCAATTAAAACTAAACGAGATTTTAAATATAGGAGAGGCAATTACATTGAAAGACGAAGAGGTGCAGGAATTATTGCTTCGCTGCAACGATTTAGCGGACGTAATTTCAACTAAAAGGCACCAATCGGTAAAACCATTTACCGATAAAGTAAATAGCCTGTTAGCACAAATAGGAATGCCCAATGCACAGATAAAAGTAGCTGTGCTGACCGACCACTTGAATATACATGGTGCTGATAGTATCGAATTTTTGTTTGATGCCAATAAAAGTGGCCGTTTTGAACCGTTGAGCAAAGTGGCAAGTGGGGGAGAGTTGAGTAGGATTATGCTTTGTATTAAATCACTGGTGGCAAAGAAATTACAATTGCCTACGCTTATATTTGATGAGATTGATACTGGCATTAGTGGTGAAGCAGCTAAGCAGGTAGGATTGATCATGAAAGATTTATGTCGCTCACACCAACTGATATCCATTACGCACCAACCACAAATTGCAGCGAAGGCCAATGCACATTATTTTGTGTATAAGGCAATTCAGGGAGATAAAATCACGACTTCTATCCGCCTCTTAAATAATGAGGAACGCATTAACACCATAGCGCAGATGCTTAGCGGCGAAAAGCCAACAGCAGCAGCCCTGGAGAATGCACGGGAAATGGTTGGAGTTGTATAACAATTTTCGTGTAGGCTTGCAGGTGGTATCATAATTTGCGATTCAATTTTAAGTATTTAGCACGATTATTTTGTAAAAAACTGTAGCTGTTGATATTGAATCATTAGAATTTGGTAGCTTATCAATTGAAGTAACGTTTACAACTCGTCATTCGGCCAAATAAATCTCTACTACATAAGTTTTATTGCTGCTGATCATTCCGCAACAGTAGTCGTGCTGGCAATTCTTGCAGGTTTTATTATAATTTATTTTAACAATTTTTTCTTTGAAAAATAAGAATGCTATTTTTACCGCTCAAATTAATCAAACATGCCATACAATTTACTTAAAGGAAAGAAGGGAATCATTTTTGGTGCATTAGATGAAAAATCAATCGCCTGGAAAACAGCCATACGCTGCCATGAAGAAGGAGCTGAGATATTATTGACCAATGCCCCGGTAGCAATGCGGATGGGCGAAATAAATAAATTGGCTGAAATGATCAATGCGCCAATCGTTCCTTGTGATGTTAGTAGCGATGAAGATGTGCTAAACCTGTTTACAAAGGCAAAAGAGCATTTTGGAGGAGGAGTAGATTTTGTTTTACATTCTATCGGTATGAGTCTGAATGTTCGTAAAGGCAAGCATTACACAGATATAGACTATGGTTTTAATGCTAAAACCCTCGATATATCTGCCATGAGCCTGCATCGTGTATTGGCTACCGCTATGAAGCTGGATGCCATCAATGAATGGGGTAGTGTAGTAGCATTGTCGTACATAGCTGCACAGCGTGTGTTTCCTGACTACAACGAAATGGCTGATGCCAAAGCCCTGCTGGAAAGTGTTGCCCGTAGTTTTGGGTATCATTATGCAGTAAGCAAGCACGTAAGGGTAAACACCATATCACAGTCGCCTACACGAACTACAGCAGGTAGTGGTGTTAAGGGGTTTGATGGATTTATTAATTATGCAGAAAAAATGAGTCCGATGGGCAATGCCAGTTCAGAAGATTGTGCCAACTATTGTGTTACATTATTCAGCGATCTTACCAGGATGGTAACCATGCAGAATCTTTTTCATGACGGCGGTTTTTCTTTTACAGGTGCCACCCAGGCCATCATAGAGCAAATGGAAAAATAGTACAAGAAGATTCAAAAATAATGTATGACGGATTGGATAGAAGTGGTAGGACTTTCAGGTTCTGTTTTAAGTAGTGTTACCTTTATGCCACAGGTATATCAAACCTGGAAAACGAAAAGTGTAGGTGATCTTAATCTTTCAATGATGCTGATAGTGTTTCTGAGTACCGTTATCTGGTTGGTATATGGAATTGGGAAGGGGTTACTGCCGGTTATTATTTGCAATGGTATTATTTGTTTCCTGTCGCTCTTGCTGATCTACTTTAAATTTAAATTCGCAAAAAAGTAACTTCCGGTTTAAATAATACGAAAGCCACCAACTTTAAAAATTGGTGGCTTTTAATATAATTCCTGTTATGCTACAATTGGCTGATTCCGCTGTTGTGCAGAAAAAGACCGTTAATATTCATCTTCGTTAAAAAAGAAGTCTTCCTGGCTGGGATAGTCGGGCCAGATATCCTCCAGTCCTTCGTATACCTCACCTTCGTCCTCCAGTTCCTGCAGGTTCTCAATTACTTCGATAGGTGCACCGCTCCTGATGGCAAAATCTATTAGTTCATCTTTGGTTGCCGGCCAAGGTGCATCTTCTAAATGGGAGGCTAATTCTAGTGTCCAAAACATCTTGTTAGTGTATTTAATTTTTGCAAATGTAAAAGTTTGGTGGAATTAAACAAATGTGTTTTTTAACAGAGGCAAATCCCGGGCATAAAAAACAATCAAATATTATCATTCAAGCCTCATTAATTATTAATTATTAATTACTTTAGCCAGATGCTTACAGCTACAAATATTATTAAAAATTACGGAGCCTTGCCGGTTTTAAGGGGCGTTGATGTACATATAAAAAAGGGGGAAATTATCAGCATCGTTGGGTCATCCGGAGCAGGTAAAAGCACGCTGCTGCACATTCTTGGTACGTTGGATAAAGCTGATCAAGGTTCGGTTAGTTTGGAAGGACAGCGAATTGAAGCCCTTTCCGGACAGAAATTATCTGCCTTCAGAAATAAAAACATTGGCTTTGTTTTCCAGTTTCATCACTTATTACCGGAGTTTTCTGCACTTGAAAATGTATGTATTCCAGGCTGGATTGCCGGGACGAAAAAAAAAGAAATAATTGAAAAAGCAACTAATTTGTTAACAACTTTAGGGCTTTCAAACCGGTTGGAGAACAAACCACAACAACTTTCAGGTGGCGAGCAACAAAGAGTTGCGGTTGCAAGAGCATTAATTAATAATCCCTCCATCATCATGGCAGATGAGCCAACAGGCAATTTAGATAGCTCCAATGCAAAGGAATTACACCAGTTATTTATTGATTTAAGAAATCAATTTAACCAAACATTTTTGATTGTAACGCACAACGAAGAATTGGCTCAAATGAGCGACCGGATATTGCATATGAAAGATGGGAAAATCATAAATTAGTTTATATTGCGTATGCGGATGGGAATAATAGAAATCATTTTATTCCTTTGTTTTTTATCTAACCCTAATGAATATTTAAATCTATGCAACCCTCATTCAGCCGGATTTCTGGATTGGTCATCGTAATATTGTTTTTTTCTTTCCGATTAACTGCGCAAAATAACCTGCTTTATTCATACCAGGCGTTATCTAAGTTTTCGTTAGCAAAACAAAAAGACTCCATTAAAAAGAATTGGCTATGCCCGGAATTATTTAAAGATAAAGCGACACAAAAAAAGTATAAGGAACTTTGGGAGGAGCGGACCAGCTTTATCATTGGTGCGATAGATGCCAATAATTTTATTACAGAAGGTGATATTTACAATTATATCAACCAGTTGATTGTTGAACTAACGAAGGGGAATGCTTCGTTGATAAAGCAGCCTCAACTTTTGTTGATTGACAGAAGTGCCTCCGTAAATGCCTATGCCGTTGGCGGCAACGTAATCGCTGTTAACCTTGGCTTGATTACATTTTCGAAAACAAGGGAAGAGATTGCTCTGGTAGTTGCGCATGAGTTGTCACATAACATATTAAATCATGCGGAGAATTCAATGAGTGAAATGGCTGTATGGCTAACCTCCGAAGAATATAAAAACTCTGTTAATGCAGTATTGGATTCAAAGTATGAACGGCTCACAAAACTTAAAAAAGTAATGCAGGCTTATACCTTCAGTAGGAGTAAACATCACCGGTATCATGAAAGTGATGCAGATTCGTTGGCAATTATTTTACTTAAAAACAGTCATATTTCTTTCGATCCAGCTGTTTTTTTACGATTGGATAGCGCAGATAATGCATACAGGCAACCATTAAAAAATTCGACAAAAAATTATTTTTCCTCTTATAATGTACCGATGGAAGATTGGTGGTTTGCAAAGCGTAGCAAAGGCTTGTCTTCAAAGAGCTATAATTTTAAAGACTCTTCCGGCCTCGATGATTCATTAAAGACCCACCCGGATTGTATAGAGAGATATAGAAAGACCCAAAGCATGGCTACTGTAAAAGGAACTTTTACACCTGTATTTACCGAAGTACAAGAAAAGGCGAATAAGATGATTATCTGGAATATGTACGATAATCTTGATTTAACAGCTTGTCTATACAGGGTTTTATTAGAAAAAGATAAAGGTAACGCAGATGTATGGTACGATTTTATGATGCATAATATTTTTGCGGGCTTATATTATTCTGATAAAAAACTCAATCGTTTTAATGCGATTGGGATAAAGCCAAAGGAGTATATTTCAAAAAACTATTACGAATTGCAAAACCTACTGGAACAAATGCCGGTTGATAATTTAGTGCAGTTTTATAAGTCATCATACAATCAAAATTTTTGGCTAAATATGCCGGCCGAATCAAAAGGGCTGAAGACACTGATGAGCGCTGTCTTGTTTGAAAGCGAAGAGTCAGATAAAAAGAAGTCAATTGCCGCCAAAGAATTTATAGATAATAATCCTACCAGCATGTATTGCGAATTCGCAGATCATTTTAAAAAATAACATTTTATCTTTTACCTGAAACAACAAAACATGAAAAAATTAATTTTGTGCCTTAGTATTTGTATTGCTGCGGCTAACATCAAAGCTCAGTCGAAAGTTTTTAAAGAAATTAATGAGGATATATCTTCTGAGATGAAAATTATTACCCAGGACGAAGCGTTGGTAGGGTACCTCGTTTTTACACAGCTTGAAAAGGCAAATGAAGATTCGTTTAACTACAAAATATCGTTGATGGATGAGAACCTGAACGATATTGGCACTGTAAATTTCAGAGAAGAAAAACTTGACCTTGATGCAGTTTCTTTTGAGCAGGATATTTTGTGTTTGGCATATTTAAAAAGTAATATCAACGGAAGAACGTTTAAGAATAAAAAAGAGTTTAACGCCTTTCAGGAAAAAAATGCAATTTTTACCCAGTTCCTTTCACTTGACGGAAAGATATTAAAAACCAATTCCAGTCCAATTCGTTTGGAATCTGCAGAGTATGAACTATGGGCTTTGCCAAGAAGTAAGTTTACTTATTCGGGCAGTTTAAAACATAAGATACAATTAAAAAATATTTCGCAAAAAGGCTTTGTATGCTTTTATGGTGATAAGGATGGTTGTAATATCATTGATTATGATTTAACGGGAAAGGAGATATGGAAAAAAAGTATTGCCGATGAACAGGCTTTTAGCTTACTAACTTCAAAAACCGACGTATATCTTTTAGAAAAAGTAAAGGAAAAATATGTTGAAGGAGGCTACTATTTATTAAGCTATAATGCCCTTGATGGTAAATCTTATGATAAGATAATTTTGAACGACAAGGAGGGCAATTCTTTAAAAGTGATCAACTTTGAAAATGATCCTGTTACAGGTACACCGTATTTGAGCGGAACCATCATTGATGAAAAAAAAGGAAATAATATATATACCGGGAAGCAATTGGCAAGGAGTCCATACTCGGGTATATTTACAATGGATATCAAAGGGCATACAAAAACAGATATTACTAAATCATTTATTTATTGGAATGATGGAACACTATCACCGGCAATTTCTAAAAGAGGTTTTATTGAGGATGTTCGATCCTATTCTGTACTGACCCATTCATTCAGAGACTACAATGGTAATACTTTTTTTGCTGGTTCTGAGTTTGTAAAAAGACCAAAATTCGGCGCTATAGTTGCTTCAATAATTACCCTGCCACTAATTGTAGTTAGTCCTCTAATTCTTGGCGCAAGCGGTACAATTAAATGCAAGGTTACAAATGTTGCATTACTAAAGTTAAATCAAAAGGGATCACTGTCTTTTGAAAGCGAAATACCGTGTACCGATTCAAAGTTTACAAAGGGTAATGTTCCGATAACTGAATACTTTAATCAAAGAAATTTTTATGATGTAGAAAATAGCAATACCAAAGCCAGCTACATGATTGTGGACGACTCTAAAAACATTATGATTTACAATGTAAATCAGCGGAAGGTAGTACGCACTGTTTCTCATAAAGATGGAAAAATCAGGACCAATGTTTTTCCCGCTAAAGAAGGCCACATTATGGTTTTTGAATATAATAAAAAGGAAAAATATACAAGGTTATCGATTGAGGCTTTAAACTGATCGTTGCATATCTAATAATAAAAAATCCCGGTTGATATAGCCGGGTTTTTTTATAGTAAGATTTTTTGATATTGGAATGTGTGAGTTTTTTTGCTAACTAATTCTGGGGGTCCATGCAATTTCTAGAATGTTTAGTAAATGTGCCGCATAGCGGGATGCAACAAAAAGATAATCACTTAGCCGGTTAAGGTATTTTATTACCAGGATGTCAACAAATAATTCATGCTCCTGCATATTTACGCATAACCTTTCTGCACGCCGGCACACACAACGGGCCACATGAGTGGTAGAAATAGCCGGATGGCCGCCCGGGAGAATAAAATGTGTCATTGGAGGAAGAACTTCATTCATCAAATCAATTTCGTTTTCAAGAAACGTAACGTCTTCTTCTTTTAGATCAGGAATTTTCATTAAAGGCTCTTTTTCCGGATCGCAAGCCAGCGATGCCCCCACAGTGAATAAGCGGTCTTGTATTTCTTTCAGCGTTTGTTTAACATGTACATCTGCGATTAAATCGCTTACCAGGCCGATGTAGGAATTTAATTCATCTACCGTTCCGTAGCTTTCAATTCGTAAATGACTTTTTGGAACTTTGGTGCCACCAATTAAACTGGTTTTGCCAAGGTCGCCGGTTTTAGTATAAATTTTAAATGCCATTTTTATTTAATGATTGTGTAATACCGGCAACAAAAAAGAAGGAGAGTAGTTTAAAAAAGAGCAAAGAAATCTACACCAATTGGGCGATTACAGATGGATGCTCA
>Ga0123337_10005629_pt1 | contig 12256 bp, 6 predicted proteins | sample frozenSSSSmetaG_FD_89792 | JGI IMG/M metagenome (GOLD analysis project Ga0123337, IMG submission 89792) | Glacier valley bacterial and archeal communities from Borup Fiord, Nunavut, Canada, to study Microbial Dark Matter (Phase II) -... | ecosystem: Environmental > Aquatic > Freshwater > Ice >...
TCATGCCACCATGTGGTCCCCAATGGGGGATGCCGCCTTCCTGTCCGCCGAAAATTTTCACAAATTTCCCGTCCACGCCATAGTGGGTGATGAAATCCTTGCCGTAGCCGTCGAGCACGAAGAGATCTCTGTTAGGGAGATGCAGCGTCCATGACGGGCGGTAGTCGTCCTCCCTGGCATACTTGCCGGACGCCTCGGGCCAGCCCCATTCATCCAACAGCTCGCCGCTGGTCGTCGCTTTGAAAACCTTGTGGCGCTTGAGGTCGGTGAAATAGAGGAATTCCTTCCCGTTTTCCTCCACCAGCGAGAGTCCGTGTGCGCCGGGGAACTCCGTGCCCCACTTGTGGACAAGCCTCCCGGCGGAGTCATAGACGATGAAGTTGTTCTTCACCTGGTCGGTTAGGAGGATGATGTGTCCTTCTCGATCGCACACAATGCCATGGCAGTTATCCACCGGCGTCTCGCCATTGAGAACTCCCCAACCGGGGACGACGCGATATCTGAAATCCCCCTGGCCGAGGATTTGACGGGCTTCCGCACCGCGGGAAACGCAGGGAACGGCGGCGGCGATTCCGAAGCCGATGAATGTGCGGCGGGTCACGGATGTCATGCAAGGATTCCCTTCACCAGATGTCCGTGCACGTCGGTGAGTCGGAAATCGCGGCCCTGTGCCCGGTAGGTGAGTCGTTCGTGGTCGAACCCGCAGAGGTGGAGCAGCGTGGCTTGCAGGTCGTGGACATGCACCGGGTTTTCCGCCGCGTGGAAGGCGAACTCGTCACTGCTGCCGTAAACGCAGCCCTTCTTCACACCCCCGCCAGCAAGCCAGACGGTGAACGCGCGCGGATGGTGATCGCGGCCATGGGCTTTCGGGTTGGTGATGTCTCCCTGGACAAACGGGGTGCGGCCGAACTCGCCGCCCCAGATGACAAGCGTATCCTCTAACATTCCTCGCATTTTCAGATCCTTCACCAAGGCGGCGCTCGGCTGGTCGGTGTCCTTGCACTGGACCGGGAGTTGCGTGGGAAGGTTGCCGTGCTGGTCCCAGCCGGCGTGGAGGAGCTGGACATAGCGCACGCCGCGCTCGGCGAGGCGGCGGGCCATCAGACAGTTGTAGGCGTAGCTGCCCTTGCGCTTCACGTCGGGGCCATACATGTCGAGCACCGACTGGGGTTCGTTGCTGAGGTCCGTTAGTTCGGGGACGCTGGCCTGCATTTTGAAGGCCATCTCATATTGCGCGACGCGGGTGTTGATTTCCGGATCGGCGACGCGCTCGCTGGCGTAGTGGTTCATTTCCGCCAGACCATCGAGCATCTTGCGCCGCAGGCTGCGGTCCATGCCGTCCGGATTGCTCAGATAGAGCACCGGATCCCCCGCGCCGCGGAACGGGACGCCTTGGAATTTTCCCGGCAGGAAGCCATTGCCCCAATAGTAGTCGTAGAAAAACTGGCCGCAGCTCGCCTCTTGGTCGCGCGAGGTCATGACGATGAATCCCGGCAGATTCTCCGCCTCGGTGCCGAGTCCATAGGTCACCCATGCGCCGATGCTGGGGCGGCCCGGCAGATTGTGGCCGCAGAGCATGTGGGATACGGCGGGCGCGTGGTTGATCTGCTCGCCGTGCATCGAGCGGATGAACGTCAGGTCATCGACGATGCTCGCGGTGTGCGGGAGCAGGTCGCTCACCCACATGCCGCTCTCGCCGCGCTGGCTGCCGCCCCATGCGGCGGGCAGGCAGGGTTTGCCCTTCTGGTTCTGCGTCATGGTGGTGAGCCGCAGGCCGCCTAACACGCTTTCCGGAATGTCCGTTCCGCGCATTTTTTCGAGAGCCGGCTTGTTGTCGAAGAGATCGACGTGCGACGGCCCGCCGGTCTGCATCATGTAGATCACCCGTTTCGCCTTGGGGGCGAAATGTGGCAGTCCCTTGAGTTCGAGCGGCGCGGAAATCTGCGCCCCTAACAAGGATTGCAGCGCGGGCAGTCCGAGCGTGAGCGCCGTGGTACCGAGGAAACGGCGGCGGCTGAGTAGATTGGCGTGTTCGGCAAGCGGATTCATGAGGGTTTTGTCCGAGGTTAGCTGACGCGATGAAGTTTGTACGGATAGACTTTGTTGGCATTCCACTGGCAGGCGTAGAGATCGCCCTGGTCGTCCACGCACACGTCGTGGCAATGCTGGAAAACCGGTTGGTCCTGCATCATGACCGCGAGTTTGCCCGCGGCATTGTATTTTGGCGCGGTGCCGCCGGGGTTCGAAACCACGCGGTTTTCCTTGTCGAGAATGGTGATGAAGCCGCGCTTCATTTTCAGGCGGAAATCGTCCGGCTCCATCCCGAAGCAAACGCCGGAGTAGAGGAAATCCCCGTGAATCACCGGACGGCTTACGAACGCGCCGGGCATGTAAACGGACTTCACGAATTCACCCTCCTGAGTGAACCACTGGAACTCGTTGCGCATCCGCTCGGTACAGACTAACAGCGTTTCTTTCTCGCGGGTGTCCATGACCAGTCCGTGAGCCTGGAGGAATTTCCCCTGGCTCAACTCGCTTTTGCCACCGAATTTTCCGAGATACTTGCCGCCGCTGTCGAAACGCAGGATGAACTGGGAGCCATAGCCGTCAGCAACGTAAATCCGGCCATCCGGTCCGACTGCGACTTCGGTGGGTAGGTATTTATCCGTCTCCTTGTAAGCGCCGCATTGGGCGGCGGTGGGAAGTTCCATCAGCAGTTCGCCATCGAGCGATGCCTTGATCACCCGGCCGGTGAAATCGGCGATCCAGAATACCTCGCGATCTCCTTCAAGCGCCAAGGTCAGACCGTGGGCGCAACCGAGCTTCAAAGTCCAGGTGCCGAGCAGCGACCCGTCCTTTGAATAGATGAGTACGTTGTTCCGGGGATCGTCCGTAAGAAGAAAGAGTCTGCCATCGCGAACCTGCACCATTTCATGGCAGTTGTTCACCGGAGTCTTCACGGGATCGGCCTTGCTCCAGATCATGTCCAGCCGGTAGCGGTGCGCGCCATGGCCGATGATGCTTCCATGAAATTCAGGCGCGGTTTTGTCAGATGCCCGCACATGCGGTGCGGCTAACAATCCAGCGGCGGCGAGGCCCTGGCCGATGAACCGGCGGCGGCTGTGGAGAGTGGTGTGTTCGGCGAGCGGGTTCATTGGGTCAGGGTTTCGTCAAGGTTGAGGACCAGCAGGCAAATGGTCGTCCATGCCGCATGTTCGGTCGGATCGAGGTTTGATTCGTTCGGAGTTTCTCCGGTTGCTACGAATTCTGCCGCCTCCGCCGGAGTGGCGGTGAAATGATCGCGCGCCTCGGTTAGGATTTTCCGAAGCGAGTTGATTTCACGCGGTTCGGGTTCGCGGGCGGTGGCGGTGAGGAAGAGGTGGCGGAGTTTCGCGGTGTCGCCCGGCAGCGGGGCGAGGCGCTGGGCCCAGACTCTCGCGGCTTCGACATAGGTGGTGTCATTAAGGGTCGTAAGAGCTTGGAGCGGCGTGTTGGTGCGGTGCGGCTGGAGCGCGCAGACCTGCCGGGAGGGCGCGTCGAAGAAATTCGCGGGACCGGCGCTGCGACGCCAGAACGTATAAAGGCTGCGGCGGTGAAGGTCCTCGCCTGATCCCTGGAAATATCGGTTTTTGCCGAAGCTGATGTCCTCCCAGATGCCGGGTGGCTGATAGGGCATGACCGGGAAACCGCCTTGTTTCTCGACGAGCAGTCCCGACAGCGCGAGCGCCTGGTCGCGGATGAACCGCGAGTCCAGCCGGAAGCGCGGACCGCGGGCGAGCAGGGCGTTTTCAGGATCTTTCGCCAGGAGATCGGGATTGAGCGCCGACGACTGCTGATAGGTGCGGCTGGTGAGGATGAGTTTCACCATGTGCTTCATGTCCCAGCCGCTCTCGCGGAACTCGACGGCGAGCCAGTCGAGCAGTTCGGGGTGCGAGGGCAATGCGCCCTGCAGACCGAAGTCATCGGAGGTCTTCACCAATCCGCGACCGAAGAAAAGCTGCCAGAGACGATTCACGACCACCCGCGACATGAGCGGCTGCTCGGGGGCGACGAGCCATTTCGCTAGGGCCAAACGGTCGCTTTTCACTCCGTCCGGAAGCGGCGGCAGGAATGACGGAATGCCGGGCAGCACCTTCTCGCCGGGTGTTTCATAATTTCCCCGCAGGAGGATGTGCGATTCGCGTGGCTTGTCATCACGCATCACCATGACCAGCGGGATCTTTTCCTGCACGCGGTCCTCGGCGATCTTCGCATTCTCGATCTCTTTCTTCAACGCCTCGAATTCGGCATACTCCTTCTGACTGAGAAACACATCGAGAACCTTCTGGGTGTTTCCATCGAAGATATTGTCTAGCTTGGCGCTAGAAACCGCACGTCGGGCGAATTCCGCAGTCGGACCCGTGATCCGCTCTTCGATCAGCGCCGGAGTGGCGATCATTTCCTCCACCCACTTCACGAACTGCGGATGGAAATCCGGCTTGCGGGCGACAAAGGCGGCGGTCGCCTGTTCGCGGACTTTCCCCGCCGCTTTCAACTCCGACTTCAGCGCATCATCCGCCAGGGAAATGTAGGGCGACTCGACGGTGTATAGCTTGTCGTAGTCGTCGCTGTATTCCTTCTTTCCGAAGCGCTTATCCGGATTCCCCGACTCGCCGACCTGGTTGAAAAACGCATACATCGAGAAGTATTCACTCTGCTTGAGCGGATCGAACTTGTGGTCGTGGCACTGGCAGCACTGCATCGTGAGGCCCAGCCAGACGCCGCTGGTGGTTTCCACGCGGTCGAAGACATTTTTCGTCCGGTTTTCCTCGGGGATCGTGCCGCCCTCGGCGTTGATCATGTGGTTGCGGTTGAAAGCGGTGGCGACGAGCTGGTCCTGTGTCGGCTTCTCCAACAGGTCTCCGGCGAGCTGCTCGATGGTGAATTGATCGAAGGGCATGTTCGAGTTGAACGCCTTCACGACCCAGTCGCGCCATGGCCAGTTCATCCGATAGGCGTCGCCCTGATAGCCGTTCGTGTCGGCGTAGCGGGCGGCGTCCATCCAATCGACGGCCATGCGCTCGCCGTAGCGCGGTGACGCGAGAAGGCGGTCCACGGTTTTTTCAAAGTCCTCCGGTTTGAATGCCTCGATCTCCTGCAGCGACGGAGGTAGCCCGGTTAGGTCGAGGCTCGCCCGGCGCAGCAGCGCGCCTTTCTCCGCCGGCGGCGAGAAGTTGAGGGAGTTTTCCTTCAGCGTTTTTCCCACGAAATGGTCGATGGCGTTGATACCCGCCGGAACCTGGGGCCGGACCGGCGCGACGAACGCCCAGTGCGGTTCGTATTTCGCGCCTTCCTCGATCCAGCGGCGCAGTGTTTCCTTTTCCGCACCGGTGATCGTCTTGTTCGATTTCGGCGGTGGCATTTGCACGTCGGGGTCCGTGCTGAGGATGCGCGCGATGAGGTCGCTGTCGGATGGCTTGCCGGACACCACCGCGCGCACGCCCTTGATATCGGCAAGCGCGCCTTCACGGGTGTCGAGCCGCCGGTCCCCCTTGCGGTGGTTCGGGTCGGTGCCGTGGCAGTAGTAACAGTTGTTGGAAAGGATCGGCCGCACCTCGCGGTTGAAGGAAACGGGCGGGGTCGTGGCAGCGAGGGCTAGTGACGCCCCGGTCAGGAGCAGCCATGCCAACAATGGAATGCGGATCGACAACATCCGCCCAGTTTGACGCGGGCGGGGAAAATTCGCTTTGATACGGGCGGCTGGTTTTTGTATCAATGCCGCATGATCCGGGACGAGTTCGAACCTGCCCTGCAGCGGGATTTTTTCGCCAGGCTCAGCGATAGCGGCGCGCTCGCGGGGCTTTTCGACCATTTGCCGCGTGTTTATCTGTTCGTGAAGGACATTAAACACCGGTTTGTGAAGGTGAATCGGGCTTGGCTTTCCCTGCATGGTTGCGTGGAAGAGTCGGAAGCGATCGGAAAAACCGATTTCGACTACCATCCTCCGGCGCTTGCCAGTCAATACGTCGAGGAGGACAAGCGGGTGATGGCGTCGCGTCGCCCGCTGCCCGAGCAGGCATGGCTCGTGCTGGGTGCCGACCGCCTGCCGCTTTGGTATCGATGCACCAAGATTCCGCTTTTCGATTCGGCCGGTGAGGTCATCGGGCTCGCTGGAGTCCTGATGCCATATGATCATGCGGACACCGCTCCCGGCGAATATCAGCGGCTCAGCGCCGCTTGCGGCTACGCGCTCACGCATTATCCGGAGTCCATCAGCGTGGCTGATCTCGCAAAGCGCGCGAATCTTTCCGTCAGCCACCTCCAGCGCGAGTTCCAACGCCTCTTCGGCATGTGCCCCACGACTTACCTTCTGCGCCTGCGTCTGCTGATGGCCCGGCGCGAACTCGAGAGCACGATGGCAGCCGTCGGACAGATCGCGCTCGACTGCGGTTTCTACGACCAGAGCCATTTCACCCGTGCGTTTCGCGCGTCCACCGGACTCACGCCACTGGAATACCGCAGGCGGTTCGCCCGGGGAACGAAGTGACCGGTCGCGATGATTGTGAGTTTGTGAAATCATTTCCGGCGGGTATCCAAGCTCTTTCGAGTGTGATCGGATCGCATTGGCAGGGATCGGGATGGGTTGATCTTCAACGTGAACGCTACTGCCAACTTTCACCAACGGCCATCCACCGTAAGAGCGATGCCCCGCTGGGGGCCGGCTGCTTCGCTGACACTCAGCGTGGCGGATAGATCGGCTGGCGGAGGAAAAGGAAAAGATCGCGCACCTCCTGCTCCTGCAGCGTGCCGAGCAGGCCTTCCGGCATCATCGACAGCGGGCTGAGCTCGCGTTTCGCGATGTCGTCGTTGGCGATGGTCACCGCCTGCGCGAGGGTCTTGAGGGTGACGCTCTTGCCGTCCTCGTTGGTCACCACACCGGCGACGAGATTGCCGCTCTTGGTGGTGATGAAGGTCTGTTGGAAATCGCGGCCGATCTCGGCGTTGGGCGCGAGGATGTTCTGGAGCAGGTAATCGACGTCGGTGAAGTTTCCAGGCAGTTCCGGTCCGATGTGGCCGCCCTGGCCGAAGATTTCGTGGCAGGCGTAGCAGGTGCGCTGGAAGATCGCCTGGCCGTTCTTCGCGTCGGCAGCGTGGATGGCATCGGTGCCGAGGAAACGCTTGTAGCGTTCGATTTCCGCCTGCCTCTCGGCGCTGGTGGCATTGAGCGCTCCGAAGTTTTTCGACAGCCAACCGGCCACCTGGTTGTTGGCGAGTCCCTGAAGCTGGCGGGCGAGCGGTGCGGTCAGGTCCTTGCGGGGAATCACGCCGTCATCGATCGCCTTCATCAGCACCTCGGCGTTGTGGGGGCGTGCCACCAGCGTGCCGAGGGCGGTGGCTTTTTCCTCCGCATTGTAGGTGGGGTAGGGGCGGATGATCGAATCAGGAATCGACTTGTCATCGAAAGTAACGAGCGCCCGGAGTGCGGCGTTGCGCAGCGGACCCGGCGAGCCGATCAGTCCGACGATTTTTTCTAACGAAGCCACATCTCCGCGCGAGGCGAGCGCTTCGAGTGCGTCGCGGCGGACTCCCGTTTCGGCGGTTCCATCAGCCAGCAGCCCGCGCAATTCATCGATTGCGGCAGCGCTGCCGAAGAGCAGCGCCAGCGTGCGGGCCTGTTGCTTGACGCTGGCATCCGGGTCGCCGCGGAGTGTCTGATAGGTCGCGGCCCAGCCGGCGGGCTCCGGCAGCTGCTTTTGGCCACGCGCGGCGGCGAGCAGTCCGCGGAGCACGTCGGCGCGGGCCGGAGACGGCGCTTCGGCGAGCATTACGACGAGAGCGCCCATGGCAGGGGCGGTGGCCTTTTCATCGACGAGCGAGGCCGATAGAATCCGACGTGCGATGAACTCACGGAGCTTCGGCTGCGGCGTCGAGCGGAGCAACGCAACGCCGCGCAGGGGATCGGCGGCGACCGCGCCTTCGGTGGCATACCAGTTCATCAGCGGCAGATTGCGGTCGGCGATGTCCTTCTCATGCGAGGCAAGCGCCTCCAGCAACGGCCATCGTTCAGCCGGCGGGAGCTTCTGTGCCGCGGAAGAAAGGCGCAGGCGGACTGGTGCCGAAAGATCGCCCTTGGCCATTTCTATCAATTTGGCAAGCAGCGGAGCGGACGGTGTTCCACGTTCGGTGATGCAGGTGACCGTCCAACCGCGCACGGCTTCGGAAACGGCTTGCAAGGCACGGAGCGCGGCGGTTTCGCTCAAGGCGCCCTGGCTGTGCAGCACCCACAACGCGCGGAGTTGGCGGGTATCGTCGGGATTTGAGAACATGATTCCTTCGAGTGCGGCGGTCGTCTCCGGCTTCGGCCCGCGCTCCTGGAGCAGCCGCCGCGCGTGGCGCACGAACCAGTCGTTAGGGTCGAGCTGCATTTTCACCAGATCAGCATCAGTGGCGGCGGATAGATCCACCTTCCGCGGCTTCACGGCGTCGGTGACGATTTTATACATCCGGCCGTTCTTGCGGTCGGTGAATGCCTTCTGCTGGTGGCAGGGGACCTTGTCGTACCAATCGCTGAGGAAGACGCCGCCATCCGGGCCGTACTGCGGCGAGAGGCCGCGATACCATGGGTCTCCGCTGACCATGAAATCGGTCTTGCGCTCGCTGCGGAAGCCGGATCCGTCGCGGGCGAAGGTCTCGCAACGCAGGCGGCTGAGGTGGATGTCGTTGAAGAAAAAGTTATCCCGCCACTCGGCCGGGAAGGCATTGCCGAGGTAAACCATCGCGCCGCAGTTGGCGGCCTTTTCGTAGCGGCCCCAGGCGATGGTCTTGATGTCCTCATACAAGTGTGGATTGAAATGCGAACCGCCCTGGCGGGTGTAGTGCGCGCCTTCGATGGCGTGCCACATGTGGGGCACCACGCAGGCGGCGAAGAAGGCCTCGCCGTGGTCGTTCCAATCGAGACCCCACTGGTTGCTGACGCCCTCGCACCAGCGCTCGAAGACCCGGCGCGTCGGGTGAAAGCGCCAAACGCCGGCATTGACCGGCACTCGCTGTTCTTTCGGCGTGCCCGGCTTGCCGACCAGGCTGTGGGTGAAGACGCCCTGGGTGCCATAGAGCCAGCCGTCCGGACCCCATGTAAAATTGTTGAGCGTCTCGTGCGTGTCCTGCGCGCCCCAGCCGTCTAGCAGGACTTGGGGCTCGCCATCGGGCACGGCGTCGCCGTTCTTGTCAGGGATGAATATCAAATTCGGCGGCGAGCCGAGCCAGACGCCGCCGAAGCCGACCGCGATGCCGCTGCTGAAGGTCGCCTTATTGGTGAAGACGCTGCTTTTTTCGAACGAGCCGTCGCCATCGGCATCCTCCAATACGAGCACGCGGTCCTTTGGCTGTCCCGGTGAATCCGGGTAGTTCGTGTTCTCCAGCACCCATAGCCGTCCGCGGTCGTCGATCGTGTAGGCGATCGGTTGGACAATGTCCGGCTCGCCGGCGATGACCTCCATGCGGAAGCCGGGCGGGAGTGTCATGCGGGCCGCTGTGCCTGCCGGATCGAGTGCGGCAGTGCTGGCGACCGGACGCTTGGGATCGTCCTGGGCGAAGAGCAGCGGGGAGAGGGAAAGGGCGAGGGCGAGTTGGATTTTCATTGGGTCGAGAAAGGATTGGGTTGGATTATTTACGGAGGTGAACGAAGCAACCGAGTTTGTTAGCGGTGACGATGTCGGGTTTGCCATCGCGGTTGAGATCGGCGGAGATGACCTGGGTGCCGACACCGCTTTGATCGTTGATGAGACGGGCGGTGTAGGTGGCATTTCCTCCGTCGCGCTTCAGCTCGAAGGCGTAGAGCACGGGAGTGGCTGCGGGTTCCGGGTCCATGTCCGGGCCGTGGGCCCAGAAGCGTTTGCCGGTGACGATGTCCTTGAGTCCGTCGCCATTGAGATCGGCGAGCTCGATGGCATGGGGCTGGGTGAAGACGACACCGGTCTCACCCTCCTGCTGCGGGGTGCCGGTGATGAGGTGGGATTTCCAAGTGCTGTCAGCGTTCTGTTCGAACCAGGCGAGGCCGTAGCCGTGGGCTGATAGGCTGGTGATGACGTCGGTGCGCCCATCGCCGTTCACATCGTAACCATACATCTGTGCGCCACCGGTTCCGAAACGAACATCATGACGTTTCCACGGAGCTACTCCGTCCCAAGAGGCGGGTTGTTCCCACCAGCCGTTTTTTTCCAGAATGTCAGTGAGTCCGTCGCCGTTGATGTCGCCATGGCCGAGGCCGTGGGTGAAGCGTTGGTAATTCTCCGGGTCCTTTGGAGAGATCGCCCGCCACTTCCACTCGGCTGTTGGTTGGGCCGGATCATAGCTGGCGTAGCCGATGGTTCCCTCGCTCATGGCCAGCAGATCGGGGATTCTATCGCCGTTGATGTCGGCGAATGCGGGCGATTCGTTGTCGGTCACGCGGAGTGCGGTGTGGCGCGGCCAGTGGGCTTCCTTTCCCGTAGGATTTTCATACCAGAAGGTTTCCTTGCCGGGAAAACCGATCACCAGATAGTCCTTCCAGCCGTCGCCGTTGAAGTCGTGGGCGTAGCTGATGAAATTGTCGGAATAGGCGTTTTTCCTGCCGAGTGCGCCTTCAAAACCGGGGATCTTCTCTTCTGCGCCGGCTGCGTTCCTAACGGTGAAGGAGGCGGCGGGCGGGTGGATTTCATGGGATTTCGTGAAGTCCGGGCCTTGATGCCAATACGGGCCGGAGAGCACGTCCGGGTGACCATCCTTGTTCACATCCGCCACGCAGCAGCCTTCCGCCCAGAAGTGGCGGCTGATGCGTGTGGTGGCCCACTCGCCGGTTGGAGGAGGGGCCGGGGTGGAAATGGCGACCACTCCGGCGAGGCCCAAAGGCAGGATGAGAACGAATTGATTCATGGTGGCAGCGGCGTGAGCGGGTTATTCGGAACCTAACTGGTGAAGGACCCATTGATTGATTCTTGAATATTGCAAGCTGTTTGCGGTGTGGCCCTGTTGAGGTGCGATCAGGAGTTCCTTTGGAGCGGTGATGATGTTGTAGGCGGCGAAGAGAGAGGTAGGCGGACAGGTTTCGTCGTTGTAGCCCCACGAGTAGAATCCGGGAACCTTGAGGCGGCGGGAAAAATTGAGAGCGTCGTAATAGGTGGTGGTGACAAGCCTCGGATCGGTCGCGGGGATGGTTTGAACCACGCCATTGTTAGATTTGAAGAATCCCGGCCAGCCGCCGGCACGGCCGTGAAGGTATCCGGTGACATCACAATACGCCGGATAATTCGCCGCCAGCGCGGTAACGCGGGGATCGAGCGCGGCGGTGACAATCGAAAGCTGCCCGCCCTGGCTGCCGCCCATGACGACGAGGTTCTTCTTGTCCCATTTCGGATGCGAGGTCAGGTAGTCGTTCGCCCGCAGGCAGCCGAGGTAAACGCGGCGGTAGTAATAGCGCGAGCGGTCGTCGAGATTGTAGCTGTTATATTCGGCGAGAGCACCGCGTGCGAGTTGCTCGTAAACATCCGGCTCCAGATTCACGGGGATGCCGTGGATGCCGATTTCCAGGGTGATGACTCCCTTTTTTGCCAGCGCGATCTGCCCTCCGTATGGCCGGACACCAGCCCCGGGAACCGCCAGCAACGCGGGAAACGGCCCTTCTCCGCGAGGCACAGCGAGGATGCCGAAGATGCGGCTGGGACCTTTCCATCCGCCGATATTTTGAATACCGAAGTGGAACACCTCCACCTCAGGCGTGGAGCGGTCGGGTAGGGGTGTTAGGATGGGCTCCGCGGGGACTTTCGCCAGGTCCGCTTTCTGCGCGTCCCAGAAGGTGTCGAAGTCGGCCGGGTCGGTCTGCGTGGGCTTGATGGTTTCCGGAGCGAAACCGGCGGTGGCCAGCCCTTTCGCGGGCTTCCCATTCACATCCGCCATCACACTGCATCGGAGGAACCCGGGCTCCTTCAATGTGCCGCCTTCGAGCGTCAGTCCTTCCGCCGGGACAACCGCTGCCTTGAGCTCGACGTCCATCATTTCCGGGCCGATCCGGTATTTCACCGAAACGCCCTCCGCCGGGTAGGGATCGGCCGCCACCTTGATTTTGAAAAGCACCGGTTCGCCGGGCTGATAGGTCCAATCGTCATGATCGGCGGTGACGGTTACGACCGCACTCGGAGGATACTCTGCTGCTAGAATGGTGCGGTTTCCGGGACCCGTGAAGGAAAGTGGCGATGGGGCGGGCTCCTTAGCGGAAACCACCGAGAGGAGCGGGAGCAGGACA
>Ga0123337_10005630_pt1 | contig 12254 bp, 8 predicted proteins | sample frozenSSSSmetaG_FD_89792 | JGI IMG/M metagenome (GOLD analysis project Ga0123337, IMG submission 89792) | Glacier valley bacterial and archeal communities from Borup Fiord, Nunavut, Canada, to study Microbial Dark Matter (Phase II) -... | ecosystem: Environmental > Aquatic > Freshwater > Ice >...
CTTCCCGCGTGAGTGTCGCCACTCCGTTATAGCTCTTCATTCCTCGATAGGCAGCAAAGTACCCCGCCTCCCGAATCGCATCCACAGGAAATTCCGCATCCTGCACTTTCGTCTCCTGCAGGCACAACACGTCTGGCTGGTGGCTCTCGAGCCACGCAAGCACCAGGGGCAGCCGTTTACGAATGGAGTTCACGTTATATGTGGCAACCTTCATCGGAATTTATGGTGACACAGCGCCGGGCGACTATCGGGTTTAGCTCATTCCTTTTATGTCATAGCTCAGCGATAATATTCCTCTAACTGCAGGGAATCTGTCACCCGGTAGATTACCTGGTGGAGAGAGCGGAAGTTTGGGCTCCCGCAATCCCGGCCAACTGCAGAGCCCGTTACTTCGTCTTACGTTTTTGCGCGGCTTGCACCGTAAGGCGTACCGTTTCATCGTGAAGAATGGGTTCGCCTGCAGGGTTTAGGCGCGATGCGATTGGATCTTTAGCCCATTGGACCGAAGTCGGAACGCAGCCGTATTGGTCCACCATCGCTTCGGCCCAGAACTGCCGCATCAACTTCGGCGTCAGGTTCTTCTCGTGGGTAAAACGTCCTTCGGCCCAGGCGTTAATTCTCGTATCTACTGCCGGGTCTTCGATAGCGAAGCCCCGGTATGCGACAGCAAACGGATTCCCAAAACCTATTGCGTTTGCCAGAGTCATAGTCACAAGATAGCCAAAGCGCTTTTCGTCAATCTTCATCAACTTACCTATTTCCCGAAGGGCCTGTTCGTTGCCGGCATAGGCAATCATTGCGGCGGCTCCAGCAACAACTTTTTCCGGGTCAACAGTCGGATTTGCAAACAAAGTGTTTGGAGACGGGGATTGAAGGATTTCTTCGATTTTTTTTTCCAGGAGCGGTAGAGTGATCGAACTCTTATTCAATACTAGCCTCGCGAGCGCGTCTCCAAACGGCTGAGGCATGCCGTCAGACAGATAAGAGTTAAGCCAAGCAGTTTGTTCGGCTTCGCTCCATTTCACGATGCGTCGGGGAAGTGAGTCGTCCTCCTGACTGAAAAGTAAGGGAGGGGCAACTGCAATTAGGGTGAGTGCAACAACCACCGCAGCGAATGTTTTCTTAATGTCCATTTAATGTACCCAAGATTTGATTAAGTAATTTCCCTGCAAATGGCGGATTGAAGAGTTGCTGGTTAGCGGTTGGATCATTTCCGCAGAAGAGAAACGCGCTTCCCCAACCACCCACGGTAGTTGTATGAACATACGTATGATCCGGGTCCTCCCACTTGTCAGTTGGCCCAGGTGGGCTCAAATAACTGAGAAACTCGATGGGGGGATCGTACATGGCGCTGTCGCGGCAGACAACGCCGTCGCTGTAGGCAGGTCTATTCAAAGAGCTTACGCAGCCCTTCACCAAGTTCTGCGGTGCGGGCGGAACTCTTCGCGTGGATTCATCGTCGAGGCACTTCGTACCCGCTGCCGCGAGCCAATAACCTGAGAACGACGAGTTCCAGGCCTGCTGCAGTCCCGTTAGAAACGGAGAAGGCAGTTCCGTCGGTGGGCTAAGGTTCGGTAGCCACTGTCACCTGAACGTCGTACTCGACAAAAAAGCCGGATGCGGGATCTACCGCAGTGAATTGATCGGTAAATACTCCTTCAGTGTTAGCCCCTGCCGTGAAGGTTGCAAGCGCGGTGACAGTCGGGGCCGCGGGAGTTACCGTAAACGTCTGATCGGCGGGGAATTTAGCGGTGGAATTTGCTGCGGGCTGAATTGTGCCAGAAAATCCGTTTTGCCCGGTCAGGCTGACTATCGCGGTTGCGGTTCCGCCAGCGGGTACCGTGATCTGAGTTGGCGCGGTCAGAGTGAAGCTTGGGGTCACCGCTCCGCCCACTGTCGTCATTGTAAAAGTCACGCCACTGCTCCGCGGCGGCACAGTAGAGTTGATGTAGGCACGTAGAACACGGTCCGGCCGGTCACTCCGCCGTGATCGGTAACTCTGTAATTAACTACGGCAGGTGGCGTGACCGTCACGATATTCCCGTTAATTCGATCGCTAACGCATTGCCCGTTCACGATGGGACAAAAATCGTCCAACGCATCAGCGGGATAAGTACTTACCGTCACCGGAGCGGTCCAGCCGTTGATTCCCGTTACGACCAGGGAAAAAATTGCCGATCCATTCGGATTGGTTGTCAAAGTTTGACTGCCGCTGAACGTCACGGCCGGCGGTGGTGGAGCACTCGTCACAGTCAAAGGAATCACTAGCGCATGCGACAGAGTACCGCTTGTTGCGGTAATCGTAATATTGCCGCTCGCCGCCGTCGCGCCGGGGGTCACCGAAAAGACGGCCGATGGAGACGCGCCTGCCGACAGGGTCACCGGGCCGGAACACGCGATCGTCACCCCTCCAGGCGATACGCATGCGAAACTCACCGTTCCCACAAAGTTCCCCAGCACACCGAGCGGAACCGTAAATCCCTGCGACCGCCCTTGTTGAGCCGTCACGGAAGAAACAGGGCCCACTGTGAAATCGTCCGCCACCACGGAGATGAAAGGCGATGGGTTTACATTCCAATTGGTTGCCGAAACATTCTGCCTGTCGGACGGCTGCGTCCAAACCTTCACCTGCCCACCCACCCCACCGTTCTTGATGGTAATGAAAAGGTTCAAAGCCCCACTTGTGCCGCAACGTGTTGGCAGAAACCTACAGGCTAGTCAACTTTTGACTAGTACTTTTCTTATCTATATTTTCTTGGCTTGAATCTGAAAGTCTTTCTCGAATTGATTTTTTACAATGAAAGAGATCTATTGGAATTAGAATCGGCACACGAGCTACACCGGGCAACAATGCGAAAAAAAATCTATTCGGGTCATCTCGCATAAACGACCCAGCACCCATGCCAAAGGACCATGTATTTGACAAGTAAGTAAGTACTTGCTTACTATTGCTACTTGGCAACCCGACTCGCAAGCCAGGACCGCCGTGAGCAATTGATCGAAGTTGCCGTCGATCTCTTCTCCCGCAAAGGCTTCAACGGCACCACCACCCGCCAGATTGCAACATCGGCCGGGGTGACCGAGGCGGTCATCTTCCGGCACTTCGCGACCAAAGAAGATTTCTACACAGCCATCATCGATCGCAAAGTCAAATCGCCTCTCTTCGCGGAGTGGCTGGCCGATCTGCGTGCCGCGATGACTAGGAATGATGACGAGGCAGTGGTTCGTAGAATCATCGAAACCATTATTAGAACCCACCGGGTTGACCCGCAGTTCGAGCGCCTTATGCTGTACGCCGCCCTCGAACGGAATGAGATGGCGCTTCTTTATATGGGCAAAATGACCGAAGCGGTGGTCACGGAGTTCCGCGCCTATTTCGCCCGGCGCCAGAAACAACGCTGCTTCGTCAGGATGCAACCCGATGCGGCTCTTACGGCGGTAGTGGGCATGGCGTTCTACTACGCGCAGCAAACCTATGTTCACGCCTTCAAAAAAAAGACTTTCACGGATGAAGAGGCACTCGAAAGCTTCACCCGCATCGCTCTGAGCGGCTTACGTAAAACTCCGAAAAAGAAATGAAAAACTTCGCCATCCTGATCGTGATCTGCGTAGTCTGTTCCGGCTGCGGCAAGCCCAAAGCAGTCGCAGAACCGCCACCCGTGCAGCGTATCCCGGTGAAAACCGCCACTGCTTCCATAGTTCATGTACAAGCCACCTTCGATGAGACCGGCACATTTGTGGCGGACGAATCTTCGAACATCGCGCCGCCCGTCGCCGGCCGCGTGATCCGTACGCCGATCGATGTCGGCGCATTCGTCAAGGAAGGCCAGGTGATTTGCGAACTAGATCACCGTGACGCCCAGCTTCGTTTGCAACAGATACGTGCCCAACTTACGGAGGCCACCGCGGGCGTAAAGCAGGCGCAGCTCCGCATCGGCGTCGGCACGGGCAAGTTCGAAGAAACGAAAGTGCCGGAAGTGGCAGCAGCCCGCGCGAATTACGAATCCGCGCAAGCCTTAGCCAGGCAAGCCGCTGCCGACGCCCTGCGCTACGCAAACCTGGTCAAATCCGGCGACGTTTCGCAGAGTGCTTTCGAAAAAGCCCGTACTCAACAGGAGACCGCCGAAGCGCAATCGAACGCCAGCCGCCAGCAATACGAAGGAACCCTCAATATGGCGCGCCAGGGCTATCAGGGCATTTCCTCGTCGGAAGCTTCGCTCGACGCCGTACGTGCCCAAGTGGCTCAGGCGGAAAAAGGCTTAGCCGATACTTACATCCGCGCTCCCTTCGCCGGTTACATCAGCGCCCGCCCGGTGGCCGCCGGTGAGTACGTCGCGCTTACCAACACCATCGCCACCATCGTGCGCATCGGCACCCTCAAGCTGCAATTGCAAACGCCGGAACAACGCGCCGCGAAGGCCAAAGTAGGAATGACCGTGCTCGCGCGCGTCTCCGCTTACCCCGACCGTGATTTCACCGGCAAGGTCTCTGCCGTGAATCCCGCCATCGATCCGAACTCGCGAGTCTTCATTCTGGAAGCCCGCTTCCCTAATTCCGACAACCTGCTGCGGCCCGGCATGTTCTCCACCGCGCGCGTCGTGTTGCCCGGCGGCGAAGATGCCGTCTTCGTGCCGCGCCAGGCCGTGGTGCGCGATAAAACAACCGATTCCAATCTGGTCTACATTGTGGATCACGGCCACGCCCGTCTCCGCGTCGTACTCACCGGCGAAGCACAGGGCGATACCATCCGCATCGCCTCAGGCCTCACGGGGAATGAAAAGGTTGTTACCTCAAACCAAACGCAACTATTCGATGGCGCTGAGGTCACCCTGTAACCCATGCACGCCCTTGCTCAACTTTGCATCCGCCGTCCGGTATTCGCCACCATGCTGGTGCTCTCTTTGGTGGTGGTGGGCGTCTTCAGTTATTTCGGCCTCGGCGTTGATCTCTTCCCGAAGGTAGATATTCCCACGGTCGTGGTCCGCGTTTCCGATCGCGGCGCATCGCCCGAAGAGATCGAAACCGAAGTCACTAAAAAGGTTGAAGATGCGGTCAACACCATCAGCCAGGTGGATGAGGTCCGCTCCACTTCATCCGAAGGACAGTCATTGGTTGCGATCGCCTTTGAGCTTTCGAAAAGCGGCGACGTTGCCGCGCAAGAGGTGCAGAACAAAGTCAATCTCATCATCAATGACCTTCCGCAGACCGCCAAGACTCCCGTGGTGCAAAAGTTCGATCCCGATGCTACGCCTATTCTGCAGATCGCCGTCTCCGCACCGCGTTCCTTGCGGGATGTAACCCTCATTGCCGATAAGCAGATCAAGCAGAAGCTGGAAAATGTCAAAGGCGTCGGCCAGATCACCATCGTCGGCGGTGCGCGCCGCGAAATTCATATATTGGTTGATCCTGATCGCCTGCGTGCTTACAACCTCACCGTTACAGACGTGTTCAATGCTCTTCGCCAGCAGAATCTGGAACTGCCCGGCGGCAATCTGAACGCCGGCTCACGTGAACTCACCATCCGTACGACCGGCAAAGTGATCGATATCGATCAATTCAACAGGATTCCCATTGCAAGGCGTGATGGATACGCGGTTACCGTAAACGATATTGGATACGCCGAAGATAGCTACGAAGAGCCGCGCACGTCAGCGCGTCTCAACGGTGTCCCCGCTGTCACGCTCGTGGTGGCGAAACAATCGGGCGCGAATACCGTCAACACCGCGAATGAAGTGAAGCAGCGGCTCAGTGAGATTCACTCCGCTATACCAAAAGACGTGCAAACGCAGGTGGTGGGCGATCAATCGGTTTTCATTGAAGCCGCCGTCAATTCCATCAAGCATCATCTGGTGGAAGGCAGCATCTTCGCCTCCATCATCATCTTCATTTTCCTGGCCAACTGGCGCACCACGCTGATTGCGGCCATTGCCATACCCACTTCCATCATCTCCACGTTCGCGTTGATGGCCGCCATGGGTTTCACACTGAACCAGATCACCATGCTGGCGCTCACACTGATGGTCGGTATCGTCATTGACGACGCCATCATCGTGCTCGAAAATATTTACCGGTACATGGAAGAAAAAGGGATGTCCCCGTTGCAGGCCGCCATTGAAGGCACGCGCGAAATCGGGCTCGCCGTTACAGCCACCACTTTCTCATTGCTTGCCGTTTTCCTGCCTGTGGGCTTCATGGGCGGCATTGTCGGCCGTTTTATGAGCTCCTTCGGATTCACCTCCGGGTTCTCCATCGCGGTCTCGCTGCTGGTCTCTTTCACGCTCACGCCCATGTTGTGCTCTCGCTTCGTGCGCCCACCCAAACACGCCGCGGGGAAAAGCGAATCGAAAGACAACCGGTTCTTCCGCTGGATCGACAGTGTTTATACCCGCATGCTGGTCTGGTCCATGGGCCACCGCAAAACCGTCATCGCGTTCAGCGCGTTGACCATGTTAAGCATCGTGCCGCTCTTCAAGATGGTGAATAAAAACTTCCTTCCGGCTGATGACCAATCGCAATTCAACATACTGGTCCGCGCGCCGGAGGGCACCTCGCTTGCGGCCACCACACAAATTGCGGAAAGTGTCGCGCAGCAGGTACGCAGACTGCCTGGCGTAATCAGCACCCTTATGACAGCTGGTGGCAGCGCCGATGCCTCTGTAAATAACGCATCTCTCTACGTCAAGCTTGCCGATGTCGAACAGCGATCTGTTTCCCAACAGGAATTGATGCAGCGCACCCGTGCCCTGCTTCGCTCACTTCCCGCGGATATCCATACGGGAGTGGAACTGGTCAGCAGCTTGGGCGGGAACCAGAGCAATGCCGATGTCCAGTACTTCATCCAAGGTCCTGATCTAGTCAAGCTCGGTGTTTATTCAGACGCATTGCTTGCCAAAATGAAGCAGATCCCCGGCGTCACCGATGCTGATTCAACATTGCGCAGTGGCAAGCCCGAACTGCGCCTCGAAATCGACCGGCCCCGCGCCGCCGACCTTGGCGTTTCCGTTCAGGATATAGAGCAGGCACTGAACACGCTGGTCGCGGGACAGGTGGCCTCTACCTTCAACGCAACCGACGAGCAATACGACGTTCGCGTGCGCGCCGCGGAACAGTTTCGCGGCAGCGCGGAGGCGCTGAGCAAAATCACAGTGGCCTCGTCGAGCAAGCGCAGCTCGGTGGGCCTCGATGAAGTGGTACACATCCGGCTTGGTGCCGGGCCCTCTTCCGTCAACCGAATCGCACGGCAGCGGCAGGTGACTCTCACCTGCAATATGCTCCCGGGCGGTTCGCAAGCTGCGGTCCTAGCGGCCATGGACAGCGCCGTAGCGGAAATCGGATTGGACCCTGGCTACCGCACTGGATTAGCCGGCGCTTCAAAAGAATTGAACCGCTCCGCTTACTATTTCGTGCTGGCTTTCTCGCTCACGTTTATCTTCATGTACATCGTGCTCGCCGCACAGTTCGAATCCTTTATCCATCCCGTCACCATCCTGCTCACCTTGCCGCTCGCCGTGCCCTTCGGCATCCTCTCGCTATTGATCGCCGGGCAGAGCGTGAATATCTTCTCTGGGCTGGGGCTGCTGCTGCTCTTCGGCATCGTCAAGAAAAACGCCATCCTCCAGATCGATCACACCAATGGTTTGCGTGCCGCCGGCATGCCGCGCTATGAAGCCATCATCCAGGCCAACCGCGACCGGCTCCGCCCCATTCTCATGACCACCATCGCCCTGGTTGCCGGCATGTTGCCTCTGGTCATCAGCAGCGGTACCGGCTCCGCCACCAATCGCTCCATCGGGGTGCTGGTGGTGGGTGGCCAATCGCTCTGCCTCATCCTTACGCTTCTCGCCGTTCCCGTTTTTTATTCCATGTTTGAAGACCTTGCGCAGTGGCGGCCACGGCGTGTGCGACAGGCCCTCGTCGCGGCGCTCCCTGCTGTACTCCCAATGCTGCTCTGCTGCACTGTCCTTTCCGCGCAGAGCCCTGCCATGCCGGACGTGCCCGCGCGCATCGGAATCTTCGGCGAACAGAAGCTCACGCTGCAAGAGGCCGTCGGCAGGGTTCTCGATCACGACCGCGATATTCTGGTCTCCCGCATCAATGCCGAAGAGGCCGTGATCAACCTCCGCGGCGCAAAAGGTTACTACGATCCGGTCTTCGGCCTCAACGCTTACCGCGTCAAGAGAGTGACTCCCGTCGCCAGTCTCCTTGGCGGCGCGGCCAATGGCAAAATCACCAACAAAGAGCTATATGCCGATCCACAACTCAGCGGCGATTTTCCGTGGCTCGGCGGCAGTTACCGCTTCGATCTGGCCTCAGCCCGCCAATCCACCGACAGCTCCTTTCAAACTCTGAACCCGCAATTTCCCACTGCCGCCACTCTGAATCTCACTCAGCCCCTCTGGCGCGGATTGCGCTTCGATCAGAACCGGTTTCGCATCCAGGTGGCGCGCACCAACATTCAACTCACGGATCAACAGTTGCGCCAGCGCCTGATCGAAGTAGTCACACAGGCCATTGAGGCGTACTGGGAACTCGATTTCGCCTATCGCAATCTCACCGTCCAGATTGAAGCCGTCCGTCTGGCGCAACAGCAGGACCAGAGCAACCGCAGACAAGTGGAGCAGGGCACTCTGGCTCCCGTGGATGTCATCCAGACCCAGACACAGGCCGCCACGTTTCAGCAGAACGTCTACACCGCGCAAGATACTCTTACGCGCGCCGAAAACGCCCTCAAGCAACTCTTGTTTCCTTCGCATACCGACATCGGCTGGGGCCTCGCGCTCGTTCCGGCAACACCCGTGAACTCCCGCCCGGTCATACCCGATTTGCAGGAAGCCGTGAAGCAGGCAATCAGCAATCGCCCGGAGCTGGCGGAATCACAAATCGGACTCGATCAAAATCGCTTGTCCACCCGTCTCTATCAGGAACAGGCACGCCCGCAGATCAATGCGGTAGCCACGCTCAGCGCGCAAGGGCTCGCCGGCCGCCCCGTTACCATTGTGCCGAACCCCATCCTGCAGCAGTTCGGCTTCGGCCAGGGCGTCCTACCGGCAATCTTTCCCGGCGGTTACTCGCAATCCCTCAACAACCTGGTGAACGGCGCGTTCCCCACGGTGCTGGTTGGCGTGCAGATGTCCATTCCCCTTCGCAACCGCACCGCGTCAGCGCAACTTGCCATCGGAAGAGCTGAACAGCGGCGGCTGGCCACGCAGCAACAGAACCTCGAAATTGCCGTCGAGGCGGATGTCCGCAACTCACTCCAGTCCCTCGCCACCGCCCGTGCCCGCCTCGATTCTTCAGAAGCCGCGCGTAAGTTTGCCGAAGAACAATATGCCAGCGAGCAGCGCCAGTTCCAGGCCGGCACCTCCTCCGTCTTCCTGGTGTTGCAACGGCAAACCGAACTGGTTGCCGCCCGCTCCCGCGAGATTCGAGCCAACGCCGATCTGGGCCGCAACGCAGCGGACCTCGATCGCGCAACCGCTCGCACTTTGGCTGCAAACCACATCGCCCTCACTAATCCATAAGCTCTTCGAACGGGACCCTATCGAACACTTGGGTACAGCCTTGGCTCAATTGAGGCCCTTTCTTCGCCGTGATCGCTCCTACACTGGAATAAATGGCTCTGACTGACCTCCTCTTCGGAAGACCACTCGCTTCCGACGAAGACGCCGGGCAGCGGGTCGGCACTTCCCGAGGTATCCCGATTTTCGGTTTGGACGCTCTCGGTTCCGCGGCATACGGTCCCGAAGCGGCTCTCACCATCTTGATTCCCTTGGGGCTACTGGGTTTCAGTTACGTGATCCCGATTTCGGTCAGCATCGTAGCCCTTCTTGCCATCGTCTACTTCTCCTACCGCCAGACCATCGCGGCCTACCCCACCGGAGGCGGTTCGTACACCGTCGTGCGTTTCAATCTGGGTGCGCGGGTCGGGTTGCTTTCCGCGGCGGCCTTGATGATCGATTACCTTCTTAACGTAGCTGTCGGCATCTCCACCGGCGTGGGCGCCCTTGTCTCGGCCGTGCCCTCGCTTCAACCCCTTACGCTGCCCATCTGCCTCGCGCTTCTTCTGATCCTGACCCTCGTGAATCTTCGTGGTGTTCGTGAGGCGGGTCTCGTCTTCATGGCCCCCACTTACTTGTTTCTTGCGAGCATGTTCACCATGATCGGCGTTGGAATCTTCAAAGCGCTCACCAGTGGCGGGCATCCGGCAGCCGTTGTAAGCCCTCCCCGAATGAAAGCTGCCGCTGCGGGTTTCAGCGTCTGGCTGCTCATCAAAGCGTTCTCAAGCGGCTGTACTGCGATGACGGGCGTAGAGGCGGTCAGTAACGGCGTGCAGGCCTTTCGCGAACCGGTCGTCAAAACGGCGCAGCGCACGTTGACCGTCATCATTGTCCTTCTCATGGTCATGCTGCTGGGCCTTGCTTACCTGGTCCGCGCCTATAACGTGGGTGCCACCGAACCAGGCCAATCCGGCTACGAAAGCATCATTTCTCAGCTCCTGGGAGCTGTCATCGGCAAGGGCATCTTATACTTCATTGGCATCGGTTCCATCCTCGCGGTTCTGGCTCTCTCAGCCAACACTTCCTTCGCCGATTTTCCCCGCCTCTGCCGCGCTGTCGCGCAGAATCGATATCTTCCCTATGGCTTTGCGGTTCGGGGCCGCAGGCTGGTTTATACCTATGGCGTCTATGCACTCGCAGTCGCCTCTGCCGTTCTCTTAATCATCTTCAGGGGTGTCACGGACCGCCTCATTCCCCTCTTCGCCATTGGAGCGTTCCTTTCCTTCACTCTCTCCCAGGCCGGTATGGTGATGCATTGGCGCAAGAGCACGGAACCGCACGCCAAGAAGCACATGTTGGTCAACGGTCTGGGCGCAATCGCCACCGGCATCACCGTAATCGTGGTGCTGATCGCCAAGTTCACTGAGGGTGCCTGGATCACTCTTCTCATGATCCCGTCGCTGCTCTTCCTCATGAGCTCCATCCGCCGGCATTACCATCGTGTGGCGCTTCAGGTGGCCACGCCCTTCACACTCGAACCGGGAACCGGCGAAAAGCCGATTGTCATCGTGCCGGTCGAAAAGTGGAACGTCATCGCAAGAAGGGCTCTGCAATTCGCGATGACCATGTCGGACGAAGTCCAGGTCTTGCATATCAAATCCACCGAAGAAGCCGTCTCATTCGAGCGCCAGTGGCAGGAGTGCGAGACCGATGCGGATCGCCGCTCCCAAATTAAATTACCCAAGCTGGTAATCTTGTTTTCCCCCTACCGCATGGTTGTGAATCCGCTCATCAACTATGTCATCCAGGTTGAAAAAGACAATCCAGAACGGCAGATCGCCGTCGTAATCTCCCAACTCGTGGAACGCAGCTTCTTCCAAAGATTGCTCCACAATCAGCGCGCCCACGTCCTCACCTCTCTGCTCACTCGCAACGGCGATCAACGAATCGTCGTAGTCACTGTCCCCTGGTACTTCGACAATCCTCCGGCTAAAGCTTTGACGGGCTACGAGCAGTAAATTTGGAGCGTCTCAGCACCCCGGAAGCCGCGCACCGCCAAACCCGATCTGCCCCCGCCCGGCCCGCCAGCACGCCAGAGCCAGCGCGATCACCAGGTCGTCATGCTCCCCGCAACCGTCCGCACCCAGCCGCATCCGCCCCGCACCCGTCACCTCCATCCGCATATCCCGCAGTTCGCGTAACAAGCTCCCCGCCTCCCGCAAGTCCGGCGCAATCCGCAGATTTCCGCTCTCTAGCAGCGTTTGCACGCCGCTGATCAAATCCACTTTGGGCACCGTAAATCGCGATACCCCTCCCATGCTCCCCGCCGCGCGCGCCTGCTCTCCGCTCGTCATCGTCACGGCCCACAACCCGCACCCCAACCCCGCGCGATGCATCATCTCCACCACCGGAGCCCCCACCCCGGTCGCATCCACTACCACCGCACACTGGCCCGCCAGTTCGGCGTGCTGCACCGTCCGCCGCACCCGCTCCACTACGTCCGGATATGGCGTCCCCAGCGGCACGCGCGTCACACTCCGCACCAGCCGCTGCTTGCTTTTCTGCCACTGCTCCACCACGGCGATAGCAGAATGATCCCGCCTCTGCCCCAGATCCACCCCCACGTAAAACACGCTAGTCGAATACCAGTGCTTTCACCGTCGGGTCCAAGGCCCCTTCCAGCACGTCACTCCCGAACAATTGCTGCCCGTTGTCCACAAACTCGCAGCCATACTCCTGCCGGAACCACAACTGCCC
>Ga0123337_10005633_pt1 | contig 12252 bp, 9 predicted proteins | sample frozenSSSSmetaG_FD_89792 | JGI IMG/M metagenome (GOLD analysis project Ga0123337, IMG submission 89792) | Glacier valley bacterial and archeal communities from Borup Fiord, Nunavut, Canada, to study Microbial Dark Matter (Phase II) -... | ecosystem: Environmental > Aquatic > Freshwater > Ice >...
CATGATAACCGCCCGCCTGATCAGAAAAATAAACGCCTGTTTTTTGGTTGAAATACATGCGGCGTAATACGCTACGCTATTACGCCCTACTTGACTAAGATTTGTGGGTAACGATTAGCGCCTCCGCGGGAATGACGATCGGAGGTTGGTGCTTATACGTTCAGGTAGGAATAGGAAAAAATTTGATGGGACAGCCCTGGTTCACCTCCTGGACCAAATTCCATAGATATTGTCGTTCACGTGCAGGCACTCTGCTGTTTGGAATAAATTGGCAAATGGCTCAAAAGGTTGCAAATAGCAATATCAAAGATCAACGCGTGGGTAGTGGAAAAGAAAAAAACATCCTGCAACATTGCCGCAGGATGTTTTTTTTAAAGCCTCAATAAATCAGGTGGATTATCTTTAGTTGCAAGCCGCTCACAACCATTTTTTCCATTGGCATCTTTGCTGATGTTCACCTCATTTTTTTCAATCAACCCTTGGAACGAAACATAATAAGTCCGTGATCCGCCTTCAGATGAACTGGGTGCGCCACGAAAACCAGCATATTTTTTACGTGGAGTATCCCGGTATCCAGGCTCAGGACCATACTGAAACTGCAATCCACCGTTCCAGCATACAAGAACTTCTTTTTGTAACTTTGCCTCTATCGATTTCCCGTTTTCGCAGAGAACGTAGCTCATTTGAACGCTACCCTCCTGACCTCCTCCGGTAGCATCTCCCTTATAAGTAACAGTTTCACCACCAATCTTAGAAAAACCTATAACAGCTTCGCCATGCGGATACGGAACATTATTTTTGCTTTGTCTATTTGGTGCGGCACGATAAAAAAGGCAGCATCACAACGGCACCCCAAACTGTCGCCGCAACCAGCGAACCGGCGCGACGATCACCGGCAATTTCTGAAACAACTCTTCCGCTGCACGCCAATAGTCACGATGGACAATGATCAAACCCTGTTCATCAAATTTGAGATGAAAGCCGCCGACTACGCTGTTTTTAGAATGCAAAACTATAGCGAACAACATGAGGTTTCCTCTTTAAAGGAAACCCGAACAATCATGAATTCAGATTTTTTCAGCTAGAAAATACACGCTCAAGAAACGCGTATGGCCATCAAACCTGCACGCAGACCAATGTAGACATCCGGATTAGGAAACAGCACATATTCTGGCGTTGCACCAACTGAATAGATAATTTTTTTGTCGGTCGCTAAGATTGTGCCTGGAGCAAATTCGGTGAAATTTTTTATGCTGTTGTTGAAGGTAAATTGAAACGCATCGCTGTGTTTGATTAACTCTTGCACTACGCGAAAAACCGGCGGTGCTGATTGTTGTTCTTGACTAACCGTTCCAGAACGCAGCAATGCATCAATTGCCCATTGTGTGGCTGCAAATTGGCTTAAATCATTCTCACCCATTTTCCCTATGCGTCCCAGCTCTGCTGTGCAACTCACTGCACCAAGATGGGTACAAGTAAAAGAACTAAAGGTTATAAATGAGGTTGTAAATGAAGTCACCAATGGTTGCGGACTTAACACAACTGCTGCAATCCCCGCCGATCCTAACCAACGCACGAATTCAGGATTATTTTTTCCGGGAACAATAGCAAAGGTCGGGTAAACAGAAGCACGAATCGCGGTGTGTAAATCCAGATGCCATTTGTTTTTATATCCGTCAAAAAACTGCGTTGCTACTTGCATTAGTTGATCGGCGCGTTGTGCTTCTTTGCTGTCATTAAATACAGTTCGGTTTGGCGTGAACAAACGGTTTAAATCCACATCAATAAATCGCTTAGTTTCTGCAATAGCCTGAAGATTTCCGACCACGATCATTAAATCAACGGTTAATAATTTCGGTGTTTTGCTGAGCTGTTCCAACAGCAATGCCATCATTTCAACCGGCGTGGTTTCATCGCCATGCACACCGACTGAAATTAATAAGCGCATGCGTTCGGCGTTGAATTCTTTTGCGCAAATTTGTATAACGCCAGTGCAAGGGTGTTGCACTATAAAACCGGCTTGTACAAACGACTTCGCCAAAGATGAAAAATCACCTTTGGCGAAGGAAGCGCAGTTGTTGGTCATTGATTAATGTAGGGTGGGCACGCCTTTGTGCCCACCATGGTTAAGACATCGTACAGGTCAATATGACGTAATCGTTGATAAGCCATGGGATTTTATTTACAAATAGTTGTCATTAACCATGGTGGGCACAAAGGCGTGCCCACCCTACGAAACCTTCAATTAAATCAAGCCAGGAGCCACTCACCATTACGTTTAAGTTCGTCGTGCATAGCATCCGGAGCTAAATCAAGCTCGCCTGGCCAAGTCACAACGCCGTCAATTACTTTAACTTTTTTAAATTCTGATTGATCTCGTAAATGAGCAAAAACACCGCGAAAGAAGGTTGGAAGAAATTTCACAACACCCTCCACGCCATCTCTAAAGTGAACCACAATTTCAAATTCGCCGATAAGTTTAATTTCCGTAACGTCCCATTCCATAGCTCTACTCCAGAGGTGCAATTGGTTTTGGATTTTGCATTTCTTCACAAAGACGCCAATCTTCTTTTAGCTCAGCTTGATGTAACTCTGCCCAATCTAATACTAAATTCAATGCACGCCTTGGCAACTTTCCCCCCCCAATAGCGACAACGTATTGATATCGATCATTGCTTTGAACTCACCATACTTCACATGAAAATGTGGTGGTGCATGGTCTTTAAAAAACATCTGGATCAAGATCCCGTAAAAAGAACTGATAGTTGGCATTATTTTTTTCTTTCACACTACAGTGACATCATCGATTGTGCCGACATTTAATAGGCAAACGCCACAAAGGCTCAAACCTCAATAGCAATTCCGTAGGTTGGGCTAACGCTTTATCAGCCCAACATTCTGCGCAGAATGTTGGGCTGATAAAGCGTTAGCCCAACCTACGAACTAGTTTCCTGATCCTACCCATCCCACAAAAACTCAAACACCAACAGCCGATGCAGCTTCTGACAACGACCAAACATCCAGCACAGCACTTTCCAAACTTAGCGGTTCAGTCTGAGCAGTTTCTCCCTCCGCTTTCACCTCCGTTTTCGCTTCCAGTCCCACCAGCGTTAACACTGCATTGATATGCTGAATTAACTGCTCAGATTCCAACACAGCCGAAGGCGGCATGACAGGAAGTTTCAACAGCACTAATTCCAACAAGCGATGTTGAGCGCGTCTGAGTGCGTTCAATGCGTGAGTGCGAAGCGGTGTGACATGTGTTTGCATTAGCACTGGCTCTAATTGCGCAATGCCCGATTGTTGACGTAGTTGCAGACCAATCTGTAAAAACACCACCAGATCCATGTCTTTTTTACGCTGCATGGTCAATGTTGAGAATAAGAAATCGGCCATCTCAATTAATGCTTCTACCATTTGACAAGCACGCGGGAAAGGTTTGGTCTCTGTCAAAAATTGACTAAACAACGGCACGACTTTAGCCGGTTGACTAAACAGCGATGCCAATTCAGCCAGGTTGTCCGCTAAAACGGATGACGTGTCAATTTGCGGAACAGACAAAACGGCTTCAATAACAGCACTTTGCAAAACGCGGCATCGTGCATCCAGTGCCATAGAAACTTCACACGGCTCTACCAACGCATGTTCATCCAATAAGGCAAATAACGGAGCGAGATTAAGAGTAGACCAGGCTTGGGACCAGGCCAAAATAACGTCCGCTTCCGCCACACCATATTTAGCCGCCAACTCCACCAACATAACTGGTCCACAACGATTCACCGCTTCATTCGCCAATACGGTTCCTAAAATCGGATTGGCCAGAGGATGATCTAAACTATTTCTGGTCTCCACCAACCCAGCTGGAAAATAAGGCGTCAACATATTTTTTGCCCAACTACGTTCTGTTAATGGCAACGCCGATAAAATCCCTTTATACCGATTTTTAACGTTAGCAATAATGACTGCCAATTCAGGTGCTGTTAATCCTTTACCGGATTCTTTCCGGCTGACCATCTCAAGTTCCGAAGGTAGTTGCTCTAATTTACGGGACAACACTCCTTCCGCTTCTAAATTACGCATCAGCGTTGCATAGGCGTCTTGCACACTTTCTTGTTGCTGAGCTTGTTCCTCACGTACTAATAAGCGCGTTTGCTGTGTGTTGTCACGCAATACCAACTGCACAATATCCTGAGTAATCTGAGTCAACATGCTATTGCGTTCCGCCACCGTTATCTTGCCGGCATGGGCTTCGCTGTCCAGCCAGATTTTGACGTTGACTTCATGATCTGAACAATCTACACCTGCTGAATTATCAATCGCATCGGTGAAAATGCGTCCGCCATTTAAAGCAAATTCAATTCGCCCTGCTTGCGTTGCGCCCAGGTTTCCGCCTTCGGCCACGACTTTGCAACGCATGACGTTGCCATCAACCCGAATTGCATCATTAGCGCGATCTTTTACTTGCTCATGTGATTCCGTTGACGCTTTGATATAAGTACCAATACCGCCGTTATAAAACAGATCCACTTTTGCCATCAAAATAATATGTAACAGTTCATCGGGCGTGACGGTTTTTGCGTCGGTGCTTAAAGCTTCTTGCGCTTGCAACGATAAAATAATGCTGCGCGCGTCACGTGGGTAGACACCACCGCCGGCCGAGATTAACAACTTGTTGTAGTCGTCCCACGATGAACGTGGCAGTGCAAACAATCGCTGACGTTCTTCAAAAGAGATTTGTACATCCGGTGTCGGGTCGATAAAAATATGACGATGATCGAACGCAGCGATCAGTTTAATTTGATGCGACAACAACAAACCGTTACCAAACACATCACCCGACATGTCGCCCACGCCGGTCATCGTAATTGGTGTGGTATTCCAGTTATGGCCAAGTTCATAGAAATGCCGCTTCACCGCTTCCCATGCACCTTTGGCCGTAATGCCGAGTTTTTTATGATCGTAACCGTTGGATCCGCCTGAAGCGAATGCATCACCCAACCAGAAACCGCGTTCCACTGCAATGCTGTTGGCAATGTCAGAAAAAGTGGCCGTTCCTTTATCAGCAGCCACGACTAAATACGGATCAGCATCGTCGTAACACACCGTTTGTTCGGGATGGACTATTTCTCCCTGCACGCGGTTATCCGTTAAGTCCAACAAGCCGGCAATAAAGAGTCGATACACCGCCTCACCTTCCATGGCAATCATTTCCCGGTCAGAGATCAGATTGTTACCTTTATGAATCATCTTGCAAACAAAACCGCCTTTAGCTCCGGCAGGCACAATCACGGCGTTTTTAACCATTTGTGCTTTGACTAAACCAAGTACTTCAGTGCGGTAATCTTCCATCCGGTCTGACCAACGCAAACCACCACGCGCAACCGGACCACCACGTAAATGCAGACCTTCAAAGCGCCGTGAGAATACAAAAATTTCACGGAAAGGACGTGGTTGCGGCAACCAGCTTAATTGCGTGGTATCAAACTTAAACAAGATGGTGTCGTCCAACTGCTTGCTCTGGAAATACGATGTGCGCAACGTCGCCAACGCTAACTCAACCAGGGTGCGCAAAATAGTTTCCGTATCAACGTGATTAATTTCGGCCAGCTTTTCTTTAATCGCTTCTAACGCTGCTGTTCCGGTATCACGTTGTTGCTGACTTAACTCAGGATTAAATCGTAGTAGAAATGCATCGGCAATTTCCCGCACATAGCGCGCTTGTTTTTTCAAACACTCGGCCATATAACGCAGACTGAAACGGCAACCTGCTTGCCGCCAGTAACTGGAATAGGCGCGAATAATTTGTACCTCCTTTGAACGCATCTTTGCTTCCACAACCAATCCATTCAAACGCCCATCTTCTCTTTCATTATTGAGCAACGCTTCAAATAATTCCTCGGCTGCGTCAGCAACTCCTGGCTGCGCCAATTTTTCAGCGCTGGCTTCATCTAAATAGAGACAGGTGATGTAAGTAACGGGGGCGTCAGAAGCGGCAGAGCTGAAATCGGTACTACGCACAATTTTGTAAGCCCGTTCACGTTCAATCACAACGCAGGCGTTATTCATCGCTGGCAAGATGTTGGATAAAGCGGGAACCTGGCTGGTGGATTGCAAGCGTATGCTGGCGGGTTGTGAAGTTTCAACGCGCACTTTAATCCGTCCCGAATTGGCATATTTCAACACGCCACATAAATCATGAAAGGCCGTTACCGGTGAAGTAACGGCAATATATTCAGCCGATAATCCATTACACAATTTACGCAAACCCACACGCAAATCGGCGTCATCCAGTTCATCTGCTAATTGATTAAAGGTGGTATGCCAACCTTCCAAAATACCTAGCAATGGCAACTGGATATCCGTTTCCAAATCCAGATTCGGCCTGGCTCCTCTGGCAATTAAATAGACTCGCGCTAATGGTCCGTCGGTGACTTTCGTGTCAATTTGCACCTCGGATGCTGCAACTATATTGCGAAAGTTGTCTGCTAACATTTCTGTTAATTTAGCGCTGTACAACTCACTCGGTATAAACATCAACACATTTAAATGGCGGCCATAAACATCACGGCGTACAAATACTTTAGCGCGCGGTTGTTTGTACAAGGAGACGGCAACGCTTGATACCGCTGCCAGCCATTCCAGACGCGCTTCTAATACTTCAACACGCGGAAATGATTCCAGAATTTCGACAAATTTCTCAGCACGGAAACCTTCCGGACGCACTCCGGCAAGACGCAATACATTGCCAATGCGAACGCGTGCGTACGGAATATCAACCAACACCGTCGCTGTGGCAGCGCGTGAGAACAAGCCGACTAAGCAGTGTTCGCCTAATAAAACACCTTGCGCATCAATATTTCGCACACCAATGAAATCTAATTGCTGATCGCGGTACAACGTCGCCTGCACATCGGCTTTGACTACGGACAAGGTATCTTCACGGTTGTAGAGCGTGTCATAGTCACCAGGAATACTGCTCAGACAATCACCATAAACAGGATGCGATTTATCTTTAAGCACGCCAAGTGCACTGGAGTCATCGCGCACTAATTCGCTCTTATTTATTTGTCCTTCTTGTTGAACGGCATAGTAAACATAGCCAAAAGTTTCAAAACCAATTTTGTCGGCCCAACGCAAAAATTCTGCTGCTTCCTGTCCATCCTTAGCACAAGCTTCGACCACTTCAGCCATTTCCAACATCGTGGAAGTGATGGCATGTGCGTCGTGGTGCACCGTGGTGGCGTCGGCAACAGACATCGTTAAGCGCTCAAGAAGTGGATTAATTTCTGCTTCTTTTAATTGTTCGTCTAACAAACAAAATACGATGGATTCCAATCCCGCTTTGTTATCTTTAAAAGCTTTTGCTTTTCCTACCCGGATCACTTTTCCTTCGGCGTCACGTTGCACAGCAAGTACGACATTCAGAACTGCGCGCGAAATTACGCGCTGTCTGCGTAATGCCATGACGATGGTATCAACCAGGTAAGGCATATCGGGATTCCAAATCAGCAACCCGGTTATCCGGTCACCGTGCACATCTTGATAACCTAACGTGCTGATTTTGCATCCTTGTGCAGGTGTCCATTCAGCGCTATCCGTAAAACCTTCCCTTAGCACGGAGGCCAGACTGGCCGGCAAAATTCCGGTTAAATCATCTTCGTACAACGAGGCAAGCCAGGTTTCCAGCAGAGCACTGACCGACGGATTTTGCGCATTATTGGCTTGCACCAAAGCTAAAGTTTGTGTTCGTATTTCTTGAGTTTGATCCATGAGATTCTCGATGATTAAATTAAAAATTGTAAAAATCAGGTAAATCTAAAATTCCACATAATTCTGTTAAAGCAAATGCCGTTGTAGGGTGGGCACGCTTTTGTGCCCACCATCGTCGATCATTAATACTCGCCGATAAAAATCCATGACTTGTCAACGAATACGTCATGTTGACCTGCCGCGACATCTCAACCATGGTGGGCACAAAAGCGTGCCCACCCTACAAAAGACTCAGCGGCTTAAGGTTCATCAACTTAATTGAACTCATACAAATCAGGCAAATTCAAAATGCTACTCAATTCCGTTAAGGCTACCTGCACTTCCACTGCCAGCGCAGGATCAGCTAAATCTTCAGGCAAAAGCCTGTCGCGGTAATGACTGTCCACCCATGCTACTAAACGTGTATATAAATTTTCAGTAAAAATAATCCCCTGATGCATCGCCGCGGCTTGTTGCTCTGTCAGTACCACGCGCAAACGCAAACACGCCGGACCACCGCCATTGCGCATACTTTCTCTCAAATCAATGCTCACCAATTCATCTATTGCACTAAAACTGACTGTGCTATTCAGGAGATTTTTTAAATACGCTGCAACAGCCACGTTTTCATTACATTCCTGCGGAACTAATAAAAGCATTTTTCCGTCAGGTTTAGTGAATAACTGACTATTAAATAAGTACGAAGCAACAGCATCTGCAACGGACACTTGTGCTGTGTCAACGCGAATCGGCAATAATTTCGCACCGACTTGCAGAAGTGCGATGCGACATTGTCTGATCACATCCGCTTCATTAGCAAACGCTTCCTGGTGATAAAAAAGCACCGGACCATTTCCAACCGCAATGACGTCATTATGAAAAACACCCTGATCAATTGTGTCTGGATTTTGCTGCGCAAAAATCGTGCGCGATTCGTTTAACCCGTGCAAACGTGCTACCGCCTGGCTTGCTTCACTCGTTTGACGCGCGGGGAATTTTTTGGGGCTTGCAATACCGATACGCGCATCAAATTTACTACGACCATACACAAAAAGTTCTATTCCGGCCACACCATATTCTGCACACAAACGCGTGTGATTCGCGGCTCCTTCATCACCAAAAGCAGGAGTGGACGGCAATGCCTGATGTACGGCGAAATGAACTTTGTCATGAAAAATTGCACGTAAGGCGCGTTCCGTTTGCGTGTGTTCAAAAGAACGATGTAACTTATTATTTAAATTAGCCACCGTAAAATGAACCCGACCATCAGCGGTGTCTGCTGATGGGCTGACCGTGGCCGCATTCGCTGTCCACATCGGTGCGGCGGAATAAGCACACGCCAACAACACAGGATCTGTACGCGCTGCTGCTTTAATCATTTGCGCGTTCGTGCCGGTAAATCCAATCTGACGCAGCAAACGAAAATTGGGTCGGCTTTGTGGTGGTAATACACCTTGAGCAAATCCGCGTTGCGCTAAAACACGCATTTTGGCCAGACCTTGCAAGGCGGCTTCTTTCGGATTAGAGGCATTGTTGATGTTGCTGGATGAAGCCACATTCCCAAACGATAATCCCGCATAGTTATGCGTTGGTCCAACCAGACCGTCAAAATTAAATTCGCGGGTGGTGTTCATCTCGTAGTTCATTTGAAATGGAGACCGGGTGAAAGTTGCTCAGGCATTTGCAACACAGCAGACTCAGTCGAAGCAACAGGATAAGCACAATAATCAGCCGCATAAAAAGCACTGGGACGATGATTGCCCGAGTGACCAATACCGCCAAATGGTGCCGTACTCGCCGCTCCGGTGGTCGGACGATTCCAGTTCACAATGCCAGCGCGGATATGTGTTCGAAATTGCTGCCACAACGTTGCATCATCACTTAATAATCCTGCCGCTAAACCGTAAGCTGACTCGTTGGCAACGTTAATTGCCGTCGCAAAATCCGCCACGCGGCTGACTTGCAACAGCGGACCAAACCATTCTTCATCGGGAATATTTTTAGCGTTGGTAACGTCAACAATACCGGCGGATAAAAAACCGGTATTCGCTTGCAGATGGCGCATTTCTAATAACGACTTTCCACCGTTGGCGATTAATTCAGTTTGAGCACTGAGCAATTTTTGCGCTGCCAGACGGGAGACCACTGGTCCCATGAATGGATCGTTTTTCGGATCGCCCGAATTTCCTTTCCCTATCTGAATTGCAGAAGCCACCTGAACTAAGCGCTTCAAAAAAGCATCGCCTTGAGCGTTTGCCGGAATAATTAAACGACGTGCGCAGGTACAACGCTGTCCTGCACTGACAAAAGCAGAAAAAATAGTGTGATGAACTGCGGCGTCGATATCGTTAACATTCCACACCACCAACGCATTATTGCCACCCATTTCCAAGGCCAACATTTTTTCAGGTTGCCCGGCAAATTTTTTATGCAACATCACGCCGGTTAGATAACTTCCGGTAAATAACACGCCGTCAATTTCACGGTTTTCTGTTAAGGCGATGCCGGTACTTTTTCCACCATTGACCAGATTCAAAACACCTTCAGGCAAACCAGCCTGTATCCATAACTGCACCGTTTTCATCGCCGTTTGCGGCGCGTATTCGCTTGGTTTAAATACGATGGTGTTGCCTGCGATAAGTGCGGGAACAATGTGGCCATTAGGTAAATGACCAGGGAAGTTGTAAGGGCCGAACACAGCAAAAACGCCGTGAGGCCGGTGTCGCAATACGGCATTGCCATCGGTGACTTTAGAATTGATTTCACCTGTACGGGTCAGGTAGGCTTGCACCGAAATAGCAATTTTATTCGCCATCGTGGCAACTTCACCGCGCGCTTCCCAGCATGGCTTTCCAACTTCTTGAGTGATTAGTTGCGCCAGTTCTTCTGCGTGTAGTTTTAATAAATCGCTGAACTTAATGCAAATAGCGATACGTTCATTCAGAGCAGTCTGTGCCCAGGCGGGGAAACTAACGCGCGCAGCATGACAAGCTTGTTGCACTTCCGTTTCCGCCGCCGCATTACCTTGCCAGATACATTGTCCATCTGCGGGATTAACAACGCTGAATTGTTCGCCGCTTCCAATGATCCAATTACCATCCACATAGTTGCTGGCGTTGGAACACTTATGCATGTTCTTCCTTTTTTACATTCAACAGCAGCGTGCGTACCTGAGATTGAGGAGTGCAACTCAGTGCTTGCTGCTGTTCTTTAGTCAATTGCACCTGCCCGTCTTTTGGCGATGTATAGCCAACGATAATCCGATAATCCTGTAAGTCGGTATTGGCTACCAGTGTTGGTTCTTTGGCCAATGCGTGATCGTAATCAACTGCATCAGGGTAATTAACTACATCCACCAACTCACTCAAGCGAGAGGATCGTAATTCGCTGACCCGTACCTGCTCAACTGGTCCGCCGTCAAAAATATCAATATAACCTTCGAAATAAAAACCTTCTTCTTCCAATAAGTGAAGCGCCGGTGCGGTATCAACATGCACCTTTCCAATCGCGTTTTGCGCTTCTTCTGCTAAGTAGGTAACGTATAAAGGGTATTGCGGCATGAGTTCAGCAATAAACGCTTTTTTTCCGGTGATAGTCAAATCATCCGCACGGCTAAAATCCATTTGAAAAAAATGACGGCCTAAGTTATCCCAAAATGGCGAACTACCGTCCGGGCGTTGAAAACCGCGCATTTCTGCAATTAATTTTTCACTGAACAGATGCGGGAATTGGGCGATAAATAAGAAACGGGATTTGGAGAGTAATTTACCGTTCGTGCTGGTACGGTGATCAGGATGTAAAAATAAGGAGCACAACTCAGAGCATCCGGTTAAATCATTGGACAAATACAAGGTGTCCATGCGCGAATAAACATTCAGTTCTTTACTCGAATGAACCAAGGTGCCAATACGATAGTTATAAAAAGTCTCGTCTAAACCAACCGAACTGCGCACTGCACAGACCCCGATAATTTTTTTGTTCTCCGTGTCTTCCATTACAAATAAATAATCACGCCGTTGTAAGGGAATTTTTTCGGCAAAGGAATCGCAAGCAAGCGCTATACGATCGCTTAGCATTTTTTTGTCTGGCTTTAGCGTTGTCATTCCACCGCCAACATGCTTAACTAAAAGCAGTAAGCCGTCTAAGTCTTCCTTACGAATTGCGCGCACGACTTTCATTTTGGATTCCCTGGTTGACTGTTTTTATTTATCTATCCATGAATCTACTATGTTGGCTCCCTCTCCCGCTTGCGGGAGAGGGTTGGGGAGAGGGTCGTTGAACAATCGAAAATTTCAATTTATTTCAAACCTTTATCCGATACTGTGCAACGTCCCTCCCAGTTCTACGACCCTCTCCCCCGCCCCTCTCCCACAAGTGGGAGCATAGGTATCTACACAAGTTCCAGAGATGGTCAAAGGTTGATGTAATTTTTAGCAATTTGCGCAAACTTTTTAAGTTCACTAAGTGAATAATGTTCCATTGTTTCGAGCATCGTAAATAAAG
>Ga0123337_10005634_pt1 | contig 12250 bp, 10 predicted proteins | sample frozenSSSSmetaG_FD_89792 | JGI IMG/M metagenome (GOLD analysis project Ga0123337, IMG submission 89792) | Glacier valley bacterial and archeal communities from Borup Fiord, Nunavut, Canada, to study Microbial Dark Matter (Phase II) -... | ecosystem: Environmental > Aquatic > Freshwater > Ice >...
CCCACCAGACTCATATCCCCGCGTAACACATTGATAAACTGTGGTAACTCATCAAGGCTGGTACGACGGATGAAGCGTCCGACGCGCGTCACTCTGGGGTCACTGCGCAGCTTGTGAGGACCCGGAGAGGCGTTCGTATTGACGAGCATGGATCGAAATTTATACATCGGGAACAGACGTCCGTTCTCACCAACACGCCGCTGGACCAGTATAACGGGTTGTCGATCCTCCAACCAGATACACAGCCCAATCAGAATGAACACTGGAAACCCGAAAAGAACGACCAGTAGCGAGATTATCACGTCGAAGAAGCGTTTCCAATAGCGTTGGGATGGCGATAGCACGTCTTCGCGGACGCCAATCAGAGCAATCCCACCAAATGTCTCAGTAGCAACATGGTAGGAAGTAAGTTCAGCAAAATCCTGAGCGAGGCGAATATTGACTCTGATCCCTTGAAGAAGGTACAACGTTTTTGCCGGGAAGTCTTGCTCTGACCATTTGACCGCAATGATCACTTCGCGGACGTGATGAAGCTGAATCAAGCTTTGGAGGTCCACTGCATCGCCGATAATCCGTCCGGCGGTTTCGGGGTGAGCGGAGTCTGTCGAATACTGGCGAACAAATCCCACAAAAGCAAAGCCCATCCATTGATAGCGTCCGATTGTTTTTGCAATGTGTACGGCATTCGTGTCGGTTCCGATCACAAGCACGGCATATGATCCTGCGCGCGACATGGCGAAACGTCGGTATAGCACAAGCGCTGTGCGGTATCCAAACAATCCAATGAAGGCGAGAAATAGAAAATAGGTACTTTGCAGCCGCGAGTATTCTCTGTAGACCAGATATAACACGCCGAAGAACAGGAGTGCGGCAGTCAGATGCCCAAATAGCAAGCGTTGAACGCTGTGCCACCAACCTGATTCGTCAGGCAAGCTGTAGACATGCTGGAGTTGCAAGGCAACGAGCCATATGATGCACGTCATCACGGGCAGCAACGGTGGAGTTCCAAATGCCTCGACCTGCCCTGCTGCGCCAACCTCGAAGGTTACGCGCATCCACGACGCGACAGACAGCGCAGCGACGAGAACCGCGCAATCAATGCACCGATATACCAGCCAAATCTTTGTCGTACCACGCCGCAGCATCGCCGCTCTCTAACCCATAAACCAATGTTTAATTTCGCGCCAGTCTACACGCTTGTTTGCCTGAATATAGCGCCGCTTGTCGCGCATCCTTTGCAGGAGTTTAGCGGTAGAACCATAAGCGCGCATCGAACGGCGCTCGAAGAGCAGAATATAGGCAAGAACTTTCAGATCATAGGCGGCGATGTACGGCAAATCTCGTAGAAAATGCTGCGGAGCATCGTTCTTGAGCATCAGTAAGTAGCGGTTGCGTACCCCCAGATAGCGCATTGTTTGCGCTACCCCATGCCTGCGCCCTGGACGGAACCCGCGAATATGTTGCGCCATTGCACCCGGCACACTGAGCGCCTGCCAGCCGCGCCACTGCGCCCGCCAGCAAATATCAATATCCTCCTTGTGCATGAAAAAATCTTCATCGAATACTTCACCCGCAATGCGTATATCTTCGAGCATAGCGCGGCGATACAGCGCGGCTGCACCGTCCGGTCCGAAGATCGGCAGCGGGTGAGCAGGCATTGCACTTAGCGGTAATCCATCTCCAATTAATCCCTGTCGTCGATTACGGCGCATGTAAACACCGAGGCTATCAATATGCTCCTCCCCTGTAATTTGCTCTTTTAGTGCATTTACGCGGAGCAATGCACCACAGGCGGAACCTAAGTGCGGGTTCTCTTGCAGCGTAGATACCAACAAACACAAAAAAGTGGGTTCCAACCGCACATCAGGGTTCAACGTCAACACAAACTCGCTGTTGGAAAGTGACAGCAGTTGGTTGTGTGCGACCGCGTAACCTGCGTTCTTCGCATTGCGACGGCATTCTACGCCACACGCTTCCACGCGCCTCACGGTGTCATCAGTCGAGTCGTTATCGAGGATCAACACATCGAAATCGACTGCCTTTTGGCTTAACAAAGCACTGAGGCACATCTCTATCGTCTTGCTGCTATTGTAAGTTACTATCTGGATAGTTACAGTGACCACATCTTCCCGGTCCCACAAAATAAAGTGCAGCCAGTATAGTTTGAATCTAAAGTTACGATACTTCTGAGAATGAATTTCAGTAGCGGGAAAATGGGTCAGGTTGGTGTGTAGTGGGTCTAGCCCGACAACCGCTTTTGCCAGATTGACGTTTCAAGAACAGCTTGTATATTGGAAATTGCAGGTCTACGTTAAGCAGCCGATTGATTGTAAATTGAGCTTCGCAGTTGTGACACTGGTTGACAAGCGAGTCAACCGGGTATAAGCTAAAGGTGATATTCGACACAATCAGGGGGTATCGATCCATGACGAATTTACACTTGCGTTCAATGCTTCGCAACGGCCTTATGGCTGTAGTTGTTTTCGCCTCTGTTTTTGCTGCTTCACAATGGGGCACAGCTCAGGCAGGTACAGTTCCAGCGATCAGCACGACCTGCGACAAACTCTCGCTTGCACCTGTAACTGTATCCACAACCAGCGGTATTTACTATGCAACTACTAGCACAGCCTTGATTTCAGGGTTGACCATCAAGGCAGGTCAGACCTTCCGCGTTTGTGAGGATTTCTCGAATCCTGGTTGGGTAGCGTTCTACCTTGCCCCAGGTTCGACCCTCCCGCTATATGTAAAGAAGGGCGTTTTCGCTGGTCGTTAACTGGAGCAACGGAAAATATGCTTCGCTCAGGGCAAGTACACTGTACTTGCCTCATTTTTTTGCAAAAGACAACGCTTCCAGCGCTCAATTAGCATTATGAACAGCTCGCCACTTCCCCAACGACCTCGAAGGCGGAAACGTATTTTTTTGCTGCTCGCAATCTTGCTCGCGCTCAAAGCGCTTACAATGGCGGGCAGAACTATGGGTATGCTACACGCAGCGAATGCGCTTCGCTCCGCCATGATTGACTCCATACCAGCCGCCTATCAATCATTCGCCAACGCAACCGGCGATGCCTATAGCGAATGGGCTTGGGCATTTACCTTGCTCCGACCTGTTCCCGGAGACCTCGGCCTCATTCCGCTCGTTGCGAAAATCGGGCTGGAGAGTATCGAACAGGGGCGTAGTGTAGCTGCGCTGCTTCCCAATCTGCAAGCCTACGCGAAAGCGCAATCCCAGCAAACCTGGGCAGCCTTGTTGACTGCTGCACAACAAGCACCCTGGATCAGCATCGTTAAGACTCTGGCGACCGCCGGTAAAGATTGGGAGGCCGGGCTGAAAGGACGCATTATTTCAGACCAGTTGAAGCCTTTCACTCAAGCCTTCTCATCTGCGTTACACCTTGCAAGTATGGCGGTCGAGGCGCTCCCGCCGCTCCTCGACACAGCACAGCACGGATCATTGACGCTCTTAATTGTCGCCCAGAACAACGATGAATTGCGCGCTACAGGAGGTTTTATCACAGCACTGCTGCGCATTCGTGTAGATCAGCAAGGCGCACTGGCTATGGAATTTTTGAACAGCTATGCCGTTGACAATCCCAGCAGGCTTGCGCAGCATCCCGCCGCACCCGCTGCACTACAACTCTTCATGGATTTGCCACTTTGGGTATTCCGCGATGCAAATTGGTCCCCGGATTTTCCTGCGAGCGCACGGACAGCAGCGCGCATTTACAAACTCGATCAGGATGACGAGCCGGATGTAATTATCGCTGTCAATCTGAATGTCATTCGCGCGCTGACGGACGTGCTGGGACCTTTGCAAGTGGAAGGGACCACGCTCCCACTGGATGGTGACTCGGTACTCACGCATATTCGACACGCCTGGAACATCAAGCCGGAGACATTCACGGATGCCGGTGCAAAAGATTTTTTGAAGCCATTCCTGACGGCGCTACTGCAAGCGGCTCAGAACACGGAACTTTCCAGACGTGCGAACGCACTAGCGACCATCCAAACGCTGCTCGATCAACGTGATGTGATGCTTTTCTCCACTCTACCGGACGTACAAAATACATTCTCGCGTTATGGCTGGGATGGCGCACAGATTACGCCAAAGCCAACTACTGATTACCTGATGTGGGTCGAGTCGAACGTAGGCTATAACAAGGTCGGTCCAAATATTTCCCGTCAAGCGGCGTATCACATCAGCTTAAGTGATCCATCTCGACCCTTCGCACGCGCCACGATACGCTTCTACAATAACAATCCGCTCGTCTCCTGTGCAGATAACGCAGGCGTAGGTAGCGGCACATATGAGCAGCGCATGGTCGTCTGTTACTGGAACCTGTTGCGCCTCTATGTACCCGTAGGCTCAACCCTCCTTTCGCAAAACTTGGCTTCCATCGCTCCCGAAAATATGGTGACGCGCGTAGGGACCATCGGCGGCGCATCTCTCTACCCGGACGGAATGACACGTAACGCAATCGAAGGGCTACTGCTCGTCCCGGCGGGAGAAATGCGTGAAGCTGTATTCGTTTACAGCTTGCCCGGTTCGATTGTGGAACATAATTCGGATGGAACCTTTACCTATCGTCTGACGGTCCAAAAACAGGCTGGCGTTCCAGTCTATCCACTTGAATTAACGATAGACCTCCCACAAAATGCGCAAATCATCAGTGCAAGTGTTCCGCCGCTCGAAGGGCAATCACGACACTTCAACCTCGACGTACTCGCAAGCGGATATGCGTTCAGCATTACTTACCGGCTGGACGCAAAATAACTTTGATTGACGAGCCATTCCCCAGCGGAACCCCAATCAGCGCAATCGCCACACCGTCAGGCAGTGTCTTCAGCGAAGTCTGAAAAGCATCGCTCTGTGTACGGCTCTCCACGCGGTAGAGATACTTACGGCCATACTGATCGGTAACAATAACCACATCGCCGGGTTGCAACTGCGGCAAGACGTCAAAGACGGGCGCGGTATCGAACCCTAGAATGATGGTCGTCCCAGAGTGCTGTATGGGCGGAAACTGCGTCCAATGCAGCGCACGACTTACGGATAATGAAAGTGCCTCTAAAGAACCATCTGCGCTATCGACGCCTATAAGCCGCTCCTGATTTGGGAATTCGAGATGAATTGGAATGCTGAACGCGGGGAGCGGCTCGGTCGATTGCGGAGTAAGGAGCGTGAGTGGCAGAAGCGTTGAGCTGAGTACGTGCGGATTCAAAGCGGTCTCACGATTTGATTGATCTATAGGAGTTAACGCACAACCAGCGATCAACCCACTAAAAGTGACAAAAATTGCTATTCCCGACAATACGAACGATTTCCGAAGTATCATATCGTTGAGTAGAGTTGCATAGGTAGCCTGTGAACCCGCGTAAATCAACCAATGCCGCTGATCCTACGCCGTTCAAGCATAGTCCGTCAACTGTGGCACTCGGAATGCTTCTTGTGGCGGCACTGACCCTGTACCTGAGTAGTGCGCCGCCGGGGTTGACGTGGCAGCACGATGAAGGTGACTTGGCCGCCGCAGCCTTCACGGGTGGAAACCCGCACCCGCATGGCTATCCAACTTATATGTTCGTGGCACGGCTGGCGATTGTGTTGCAGGAAGGCAATGTAGCGTTGCGCCTCAGCCGACTTTCCGCGTTTTGTGGTGCGCTCGCGGCTGCGCTCGTGACGCTATTCACCTACCGCTTTATCGTACAAATGCAATTGAGGCAGCATCTAACTCAAGAAAAGATTACGGGTACAGCTCCTGTGGCGATACTCGCCAGCGCCATTCTTGCAGGTCTACTCTACGCAACGCTTCCAATCGTCTGGACACAGGCAATTCTGATTGAGATGTACGCGCTCGCCAGCATCTTTTCCGCGTTGCATTTATTGCTTGGCGCAGCTTTGCTACAAAGAATTGAACATGACAGACGCATTCCCATCCGGGGAACCATCATATTTGGAATATTGATAGGCGTCGGCTTCGGCGCTCACGCAACAACGCTCGTTGCGGCGTTTGCTGTGCTGGTCCCGCTCGTCGCGGCATTGCTGCGAGTACACTTGCGGGACCTCATACGCTTCATGGTGCTGCTTGTAGGAGGAGCATTACTGGGTTTACTGGTTTTTGCAGTGCTTCCATTGAGCGCAAACAGATCCGTAACGAGCAATTGGGGAGATGCGTCAACATGGGAAGGCTTCCTCTGGATGGTAAGTGCTGCCGCTTACCGTAATCAGATCGTCTGGCGCTTCTCCCTTGAGAAGTGGGCGTTTCTCATCTCATGGATAGCCACGCAGTTCAGCCTCCCTGTCCTGCTCATCGCGATTTATGGCTTCTGGGCAATTTGGGACCGACGCCGGGCAGTTGCAATTGGGATTGCCACTGCGTTTCTCCTGAACTGCCAATTCCTTACAATGTACGATGTTACGAATGTTTTTGCATATTTGCTGCCTGCTCTTATGCTGCTCGCAATCTGTTTTGCAGTTGCTATCAGCGCATGGGTAGCACGTTTAGGTTGGTCCGTCCCCCTGGCTGTGTTGTGCTGGTGTATGCTGTTGGTGGCACATAACTCCCCACAGGTCTCTCTCAAAGACGATCACGCGGCTCAAGCCTATATAGATCAGGCGATGAATGTTGTGCCTGCGGGAGCCTTCATCTTCAGCGGCACGGATCGAACAACATTCGCATTGTGGTACGCGCAAGCTGTACAATCCCCGGAAAAACGCCTGATGGTGATCGAAGCACGCATGTTATACCTGGATTGGTACAGAAACACGCTGGCACGTTTCAACCCGAATGTGGCATCCGATTGGTGGGCGCTTCCCCTGACTGACCTGATAGACCGTTTGGTTGAGCGTGGCATCCCTGTTTATTGCACCTTCGACCCGGCTCGCTACGGCATCTCTGCGCGTGCCGCAGGCTCACTGTATATTGTTCTTGATGTTGTTCCTATGCAGAAACCTTAAGTATGCTTGAGCAAAGAGAGCGCGGTACTGTTTACATCGGCATCGTGACCTATCATAGCTTACCCGATCTTCCAGCTTGTCTTGCGGGCGTTGCAGCACAGACCTATCAACCGCTTCGTGTTGCGGTCCTGGACAATGCTTCGCTGGATGGGGTAGCAGAGTGGCTTGCTGAATATGCGCCTTTGACAACCTTTATCCAGAATCAGGAAAATGTCGGCTTCGGACGCGCGCATAACCAGTTGATTGCGTTGCACCAATTTAATACGGATGATTTTTACCTGGCGCTCAACCCGGATGTTCATCTCTCACCCAACTACGTCGAGCATCTCGTGAACGCACTTGCGGATACCTCTACCGGATGGGCTACTGGCAAGCTCTGTCGGGCTGACGCTCCCGCTATCATTTACAGTGCAGGACATGCGCTTTTGCGCGACGGATATGCTTTCAACATTGGCTACGGCCTCCCGGACGATGGTCGTTTCGATCAGGTGCGCCCCGTCTTTGGCGCACCCGGTGCAGCCGCGTTGTATACGGCGCGTTTGATCCGGGATATAGCGCCTGATGGTGCGCTTTTTGATCCAATGTTTTTTCTCTATGCTGAGGATGTCGATGTGGATTGGCGGGCGCAGCGCGCGGGGTGGAGTTGCCTGTTTGTCCCACAGGCGTTTGCCACTCACCGGGGGAGCCAACCCGGTCCTGAACTACGCATAAAAGCGCTTGCCAACCGCTATTTAAGTGTTCTCAAAAATGCGTATTGGCTTGACTTGTTACTATTCAACTCAATTTTTATCATTTGGCATTGTAGCCTGCGTCTGCTGCTTTCGCCGAGACGCGGCGCATGGTTGATTTTTCACCTGTTGCGGAATATTCGCGTTGTATTACGGCATCGCACATCACCGCGAGTCCCGCGACACGCTCTTGTCGGTTGGTTTCGATGGAGCAAGGTTCAACCCTCCCCACTGACATTATGGATGCGCTTCCGTTATTTAGTGAAGTCTGAGCGCGATGAACTCCATCGAGCGTAAAGGCGTCATTCCTATTCCGGCGCGGGTCCCAATACTTGGGATAGGCGTCGATGTGCAAAGGTTTTCAGAAGCTCTGGATCAGTTGCGGGACTGGGTTCATGATCCAACCCCGCGCTACGTCTGTACCTGTACCGTCTATACCCTGATGATGGCGCGCGAAGACCCTTCTATTTTTGAGGCGTTACAAAGCGCATCGATGGTTGCTGCGGATGGGATGCCAGTGGTCTGGCAACAGCGCCGTACAGGAAATAGCTATGCCGAGCGCATTTATGGACCCGACGTGATGCTGGCGCTTTGTCGGACGGCAATAGGGGCGCGGCATGTCCTGTTTGGGGGAATGCCCGGTGTCCCCGAACGGCTTGCCGAAAAGCTAAAAATGAGCTTCCCAGGCATAAGCATCAGTGATAGTTGGTCGCCACCCATCTTTCATATCGGTGATACCCCTGATCCCGCGGTCGTAGCGCGACTCAATCAAACCGAGGCGCAAATTATCTGGGTTGGCCTGGGATCGCCCAAACAGGATTGGTGGATGCACACCTATCGCCCCTTGCTTCGCTCAAATCTACTTATTGGGGTTGGCGCGGCATTCGATTTTTTGAGTGGTACGAAGCAGCAGGCTCCTCGCTGGATGCAGCAGCGTGGCCTTGAATGGGCATTTCGACTCGCACAGGAGCCGCGTCGCCTGGCACGACGCTATTTGGTCTACAATACACGCTTCTTGTACGCACTATGGAGGGGGTCCTGATCACTCTTGTACATTGTGGCGCGTGATCATCTCACATTACTTGAGCGTTGCAAAATAATACTGGGTCGAACTTGACCCGGAGCAGGGCAAACTCTAAGGTCGGATTTGCTGCTAATATTGCCATGATAATTTGAGCCACCTTGTACACGATTCAAATTCCACCCTACCCGCGCCTGCTCTCGCTGATCACCCTTGCCTACGGCATCGCCGCGTTCCTATGGCTCACGCCGGAAGACTCGATCTGGCTGGCGGCAGTCTTCGGCACATTGGGCGCGTGCGTCCTCGCCGCACATACCGTCTTCAAAATCGCAGGCGGACGCGACCTGCCGCGGCGCGTCTGGTTCCCCGGCGTGATCGTGTTGGGCGGCGCAATCGGCGCGGGTGCAACGCTCGTGACTGCCGTGCTGATGCTGATCAAAACCTCGCTGCACAGCCACCTCTTTCCGGATTACCCTCTCACCGTGCTGCTCGGCATCCTCGCGCGTGCGCCTGTATGGGCGGCGGCGGGGGCGCTGGCCGGGTTCGCTATCGCGCTGCTCACGACGACGCTTGCGCAGCGCCCGCGAATTCCTTGAGCCAGCGGTTGGCCTCCGCGCGCCGCTTGTCGCCTTCGGGCATCCAGCGCAGTGCGGTCTGCATCTCCTCTTCGGCTTGTAGCGGCTTCCCCAATTTATAATGGCAAATTGCGCGATAGAACCAAGGTTCAGGGCGACCCGGCGAGGCTTCCTTCGCGTCGTTGAAGTGCTTGAAGGCGTCCGACCACTGCCCATTGCTAAAATCGACCATTCCCAGCACCAGATGCGCGAACCACTGCCGCTTGTTCAGCTTGATTGCATAATTCAAATCGACCATCGCATCTTCCAGCTTGTCGGCGAGCTTCTTTTCCTGCGCCCACTGCACGTAGAAAAAGCCGCGCGCCGCGTAGAGTTCAGCACGGTTCGGGTCATAGTGCAGCGCCTCAGAAACATCGACAACCGCTTCCTCGAAATTGCCGCGCCCGAACTGCGTCAACGCGCGTTCGTAAAAATTCTGCGACTCGGATTTGGTCAGGCCGAGACCGCGCACCGACTCCTTACGACGGTCACTCATCGGCTACGCACCATACGGACACCAGATATTTTTAACCTGCGCGCCCTGCCGCAGAAATTCGGCATCGTTCTCGTGACCCGCGCTTGCCCAATCCGCTGCGTGTCCAATCCAGATGCGCTTCATATTCTCGATGCTCGCCGCTTCAACCTTCTTCATGAGGTCCGCGTCATCAGTGAAGCACCACAGCGCATCCACATCGCCATGTTCCGCGAGGACCATCGCGAGCGCGGCCTGCTTTCCTGTGACGATGTTCACCACACCCACAGGCACGTCGGACGTTTCCATCACCTGATAGAAATCCGTCGCGGAGAGTGGGAAGCGCTCCGATGGCGCGACGACGACTGTATTCCCAAGCGCAAGCGCGGGCGCGAACGCAGCCACAAAGCCGAGCAGTGGTGCATCATTTGGGCAAATGATCCCGATCACGCCAATCGGCTCGTTGAGCGCCACGCTCAGATTGCGAATCGGCGTGGCATGGACCAATCCATCATATTTATCTGCCCACGCGCCATAGGTGAACAGCCGCTCGATTGCGGCCTGCACTTCCGCGTTCGCGCGTTCGACAGGGGTCCCGGTCTGCGCGACGATGCGCGCCGCGAATTCATCCGCACGGGCGGAGAGATTTTCCGCGAGGTAATAGAGGATTTGCGCGCGATTGTAGGCCGTCGCATCTGCCCACGCTTCCGCGCCGCGCGCCGCTTCAACGGCGTTGCGAATATCCTTACGGTTGCCGTCGCCGACCTGCCCGATGACGCGCCCGTGCGGGTCACGGACGGCCATGCTGTAGCCGGAGTCGGGACGCGCCTGCTTGCCTTTGATGAACTGCTTCGGTGTGCGGTCGAGCGTGGGCAGCGCAGCAGAGTCGGCGTGCAGCGCTCCATTCGCTCCGTTCAGGGCTGGCGCGCTCGCGTACACGAACGGCGTAGGTGTCTCGTGCTTGCGCCGCTTGATATATTCGTACAAGCCCTCTTTGCCGCCCTCGCGCCCGTAGCCGCTCTCGCGATAGCCGCCGAAGCCAGACGCCGCATCGAAGAGGTTAGTGCTGTTGATCCAGACCGTGCCGGCCTTCACGCCGCGCGCAATATCGAGCGCCGTATTGATATTCTCGCTCCAGATGCTCGCCGCGAGGCCATAGCGCGTGTTGTTCGCCAGCGCAATCGCTTCGGTCGGCGTGCGGAAGGTCATCTGTACCGCGACCGGACCGAAAATCTCTTCCTGCGCGACGGTGGACGCGGGCGCGACGTTGGTGATCAGCGTCGGCGGGTAGAAGTAGCCATCCGTCGGACAGGCATAGGTCGGTTGGTAGAGCGTCCCGCCTTCCTGCACGCCGACCTCGACCAGTCGCGCGATTTTGTCCAACTGCTCGCGTGAGACAATTGCGCCCACGTCCATCGCTTTATCGAGCGGGTCCCCCACGCGCAGCCGTTCCATGCGAGCGCGCAGCTTGTGCGTGAGCGCATCCGCGACGCCTTCCTGTACCAATATACGCGACCCGGCGCAGCAAACCTCGCCCTGATTGAACCAGATCGCATCGACCACGCCTTCGACCACGCTATCGAGGTCGGCATCCTCGAAGACGACGAAGGGTGATTTGCCGCCGAGTTCCAGCGACAGCTTCTTGCCCGTCCCGGCGGTCGCCTTGCGGATGATGCGCCCGACTTCGGTTGACCCGGTGAACGCAAGCTTATCGATGCCGGGGTGGTTCACAATCGCCTCACCCGTCCGACCATCGCCCGTGACAATATTTACCACGCCCGGCGGCAACCCCACCGCCTCGCAAATCTCTGCGAAGGCGAGTGCCGTCAACGAGGTAAATTCCGCAGGCTTGAGGACGACCGTATTGCCCATCGCAAGCGCGGGCGCGATCTTCCAGGCAAGCATCAGCAGTGGGAAGTTCCACGGGATGATCTGCCCCGCCACACCAAGCGCCTCGTAGCCGGGGAACTCCGAAGCCATGAGCTGCGCCCAGCCCGCATGATAGGCGAAATGGCGCGCGACGAGCGGAATATCGAGGTCGCGCGTCTCGCGGATCGTCTTGCCGTTGTCCAGCGTTTCGAGGACAGCCAGCAGCCGCGCGTTCTTCTGGATTTGGCGCGCGATAGCGTAGAGATACCGCGCGCGGACATGTCCGCTGCTCTGGCTCCATGTCGCGAAGGCTGCACGAGCAGCACCCACTGCCGCATCGACGTTCGCGGCGCTCCCCTGCCCGATCAACGCGAGCGGCTTGCCAGTCGCCGGGTTGACCGTCTCGAAAGTCGTCTCGGATGCAATCCACACCCCACCGATATAATGCTTGAACGGCGTGCGCGCGGCGATCCAGTCCTTCGCAGGCGCGGCTGCTTCGGGCGCGGGACCGTACTCCATCGTTTCCAGAATTTGCGCTACGCTCGCCATGTTCTTACGCTCCCCACGCACCGAATTTCAACAGCAATTTTA
>Ga0123337_10005635_pt1 | contig 12250 bp, 11 predicted proteins | sample frozenSSSSmetaG_FD_89792 | JGI IMG/M metagenome (GOLD analysis project Ga0123337, IMG submission 89792) | Glacier valley bacterial and archeal communities from Borup Fiord, Nunavut, Canada, to study Microbial Dark Matter (Phase II) -... | ecosystem: Environmental > Aquatic > Freshwater > Ice >...
CAACTACGAGTACTTCATGAAGGCGGTGCTGCCGGTCGCTGAGGAAGAGGGACTGAAGCTGGCGCTGCATCCGGACGATCCGCCGGTGCCGATGCTGGGCGGCGTGGCGCGGCTGTTCTACAAGCCGGACAATTTCAAGAAGGCCTATGAGATGCTCGGCCGGTCGCCGAGCTGGTCGCTCGACCTCTGCCTGGGCTGCTGCTCGGAAATGCCGGGCGGCAAGACCAACGTTACCGAGATGATCGAGTATTTTGCGCCGAAGGGTGCAATCTCCTACATCCACTTCCGCGACGTGCAGGGCACGGTGCCGAACTTCACCGAGTGCTTCATCGGCGACGGCAATTTCGACCCGGCGGAAGTCGTGGCACTGCTCGACAAGAACGGCTTCGGCGGCTTCCTGCTCGATGACCATGTGCCCAAGATGGACAATGACAGCGACTGGAACCACCGCGGTCGCTCGCATGCCATAGGCTACCTGCAGGGGCTGCTGCGCATGCTGGAGTTCTACAAGAAGTGACGCGACGTTGAGGGGGTGGCCGCTCGCAAAGGCGGCCCCCTACGAACGGTTGACCGACCTCGCCGGCATTGCCGGTTGACTAAGACCGCGGCAGGAGTCTCACTATTGGGACAGTGTGTTCCGCCAATGGAACACCCAGCCCGGCGCAAAGTCGGGCCACCAGGGAGGATTTCGGGTGCGGTCAACCGTGCGCCATACGCGTTCGCGTATCGCGAATGCCTTGCCACTTGGGGTGAACGCCCGGGGCGTGGCCGCGCATGTCTAGTCCGCGCCGGACCATCCACGTGCTGGACCTGCTGGCCCGGAAGGGAGCACTCGGCGTTCGCGGGGTGGCGCAGGCGCTGGACCTGCCGGTCGGCTCGGTGCACCGGTTGCTGCTCGACCTGGCCGAAGAGAACGTGGTCGAGCGCAACGCCGATGGGGCGTGGCAGCTGAGCTACCGGCTGCTGGAGATTACCGACCTGCAACTCGACGGGGTGGAGTTCCCGCGGCTGGCGCGGCCGTTCTGCGAGGCGATGGCCGAGGCGACGCGCGAGACGGTGAACGTCAACGTGCTGAGCGGGGACGCCTGCGTGTGCATCGACAAGGTGCGCGGCAACGAGGGGATGCAGCTCGACTGGCGCATCGGTTCACGCGGGCCGCTCTACGCCGGGGGCAGCGCCAAGGCGATGCTGGCATTCATGAGCGGGGCCGACCAGGCGCGGGTGGCGAATGCGCCCAAGACGCAGTTCACCCCGCATACGCTGACCGATGCGTCGGCGCTGCTGGTGGAGCTGGGGCGGATTCGCGAGCGCGGCTATTCGGTCGACAATCAGGAACTGGTGATGGGCGTGTTCTGCGTCGGGGTGCCGATCCTCGATCGCATCGGCCGGCCGGTGGGCGGGATCAGCATTTCCGGGCCGACGCCGAAGGCGCCGGGAACCGCCATGGATGCGCTGGTGAAGCGACTGCACGAGGCCTGTGGGCAGGTCAGTAAACGACTTGGATATGTGGGGGCCTGGCCGCCGCGCGACGTGGTCGCGCCGCCGCTGCTGGCCGCAAGCTGAAGGGGAAAGCGATGATCCGTTCCGCATGGGTAATGAAGCTGAAGCCTGGCCAGGAGGCCGAGTACAAGCGCAAGCACGACGAGATCTGGCCGGAGATGGTGGAGCTGCTGAAGAGCCAGGGCGTCACCAACTACTCGATCTACGCCTACGACCTGCTGCTATTCGCCTACCTCGAAAAACCCGATGGGGCGCCGTCGCAGACCGAGGGCGTCGATCCGGTGGTGCTCAAGTGGTGGACGTGGATGGAGCCACACATGGAAACCCATGAAGACGCGCGACCGAAATCCTGGCCGGTCAATCTCGTCTTCCGGATGGACTGAGGGCACGTCGATGGCCAAGCTGCAGATCGTCGATCCGCATATCCACCTGTGGGACCTCTGGACCCGCATCTACCCGCATTTCGAAAAGCCCGGCCCGGGCGGGTCGAGCGCCACCATCTGCCGGTCGTACCTGATCGACGAGTATCTCGAAGAGGGTCGCGACGAATTCGAGATCGTCGGCGCTGTGCATGTCGAGGCGTTCCCGACCGATCCGATCAAGGAGACCGAGACGCTGCAGGCGGTAGCGGATACCGGCAAGCTGCCGCTGGTGGTCGTCGGCAACGGCGACCTGGGTTCGACGGACTTTCCGGCACTGCTCGACCAGCACCAGAAGTTCAGCATTTTCAGGGGGATACGGCAGGTCGTGAACATGCACCCCGACCCCAAGCGGAGCTATACGAGCCGCGATCTGATGGCGGAGCCGCAGTTTCTCGAGGGCTTGCGCGAACTAGGGCGGCGCGGGCTGAGCTTCGATTTGCAGCTTTATCCGCACCAGATGGAAACGGCGGCGGCGCTGGCCGCGCAAGCGCCCGACACGCTGATCATCCTCAACCATGCGGGGATGTGGGCCGACCGCGATCTGGCGGGCTGGAAGCAGTGGAAGGCAGGGATGCGGACGCTCGCGGCCCAGCCCAATATCGTCGCCAAAATCAGTGGCTTGGGCATGCTCGACAATGGCTGGACCACGGAGAGCATACGGCCGCTGGTGCTCGAGAGCATCGAGGCTTTCGGGTTGGAGCGCTCGATGTTCGCGTCCAATTTCCCGGTCGACAAGCAATACACGGACTTCGTGACGGTATGGCGCGCCTTTGACGCGATCACCAAGGGGTTTTCGGAGGGTGAGCGTACCGGGCTCTTCCGCGACAACGCCCGCAAATATTACCGCATTGCCGCCTGACGGCGGAGGAGATTTTACCTTGAAGATCAAGAGCATCGAAGCTTTTACCATTGCCAACCCGATTGCCGGGGGCACCTACGAGGAAGCCAAGCAGCGCGGTAGCGCACGGCGGCCGCCGTGGACCAAGGACGCCGAGGTGGCGAACCCGATGTCGCGGTATCCCAAGTACAAGGCGCTGCGGGCCAGCTGGAACGCCAAGTTCCCGGCGGTGGGCGTGATCGTGACTGCCGATGACGGAAGTTGGGGTTTTGGAACAACGGGTTACGGCCAGCCGACGGTCTCGATCATCAACGACCATATCGCGCCGTTGCTTGAGGGCGAGAACGCGCTGGCGACCGAGAAGCTCTACGACATGATGATGCGCATCGTGTCGCCGTACTCGGCCTCGGGGCTTGCGTCGTATGCCGTATCAGGCATCGACCTGGCGCTGTGGGACCTGAAGGGTAAGGTCTTGAAATTGCCGGTATATGAGCTCGCGGGCGGGGCGGCGCGGGACAAGCAGTTCTGCTACGCCACCGGCAACGATACCGACTGGCACATGGAGCTGGGGTTCAAGGCGACCAAGCTTGCCTGCCCGTACGGCACCGCCGATGGGCTCGAAGCCCTTGATAAGAATGAGGCTTTTGTCGGCAAGGCGCGCGAGCTGATCGGGCCGCATGTGGAGCTGATGCTCGATTGCTGGATGGCGTTCGACGTCGAGTTCGCGGTGCGGCTGGCGCATCGGCTCCGGCCGTTCAACCTGAAGTGGATCGAGGACTGCCTGATCCCGGAAGATCACAGCAGCCATAAGGCCTTACGCGAGCGGTTGCCGTGGATGACGCTGGCGACGGGCGAGCACTGGTACACACCGTACACGTTCTTCGAGGCGGCGAAGGACCGGGTGGTCGACATCTTCCAGGCCGATATCCACTGGGTCGGCGGGTTCACCGCCTGCCAGAAGATCGCGGCGATCGCGGACTATTCCGGGCTCGAGCTGTTCTGCCATGCGGGGATGAATACGCCGTACGGCCAACACTTTACCTATGCTTCGACCAATTCGAAGTGGGGTGAATTCTTCGTCGGCGGGGCGGTGGGGCAGCCGCTCAAGGAGACCAATAACTACCCGGGCATGGCGGTGCCGGTCGACGGCTACGTCGTGGTTTCGGACGAGCCCGGCTTCGGCCATGGGCTGAGCAAGGCTGCCATCGAGAAGATGGCGATCTAGGCGGTTTCGGTCAGTGTGGCTGCCCTAACTGGACAGCCATTCTGAACGATGACTGAACGATGACTGAACGACTTCTGAACGATTCCTGGAGGAGGAACCCGAATGCACTCTAGATCGACAAGACATTTGATGGGCGGCGCGGTCGCGCTGCTCGCCGGGGCGCTGATGGCGACCACTGCGCTGGCGCAGGTGGCCGACATGCCCCGCAACGAAACACTGGTGCTGACCCCGTGGGGCGACCAGCCGGCGCAGTTCGCCAACGTGGAGAACTGGCACCCGTATTTGACCTCGGTGACGCATCAGCGTGATGCGATGCAGTTCACCGTCAACGAGGGACTATTCTACACCAATCTCAACACGGGGGAATTGATCCCGTGGCAGGCCGAGAGCTTCGAGTACTCGGCGGACTTCCTGAGCGCCACGATCAAGCTGCGCGATGGCGTCGAGTGGTCGGACGGACAGAAGTTCAGCGCCGATGACGTGAAGTTCACGCTCGAAACGCTGCGCGATGCGCCGCCGGAAATCAACGGCTCGGCTTCGTTCAAGGAGTGGATCAAGGACGTTACCGTCACCGATCCGCTGAACGTCACCATCAACTTCAACAAGGCCGCGCCGCGCTTCGTCCGCGACTTCCTGGCGCTTGGGCACGAGAACCACTACCCCATCCTGCCCAAGCACATCTGGGAAGGCCAGGATATCGCGACCTTCACCAATTTCGACCTGGCCAAGGGCTGGCCGGTCGGTACCGGCGCCTACAAGCTGGTCTCGACCACCAACCAGCAGGAGATCTTCGATCGCCGCGACGACTGGTGGGGCGTGAAGGCCGGCTTCCAGGACCTGCCGGCGCCCAAGCGCATCACCATGGTGCCGGTGTCGTCGGACGACGCGATGGGCCAGCTGCACATCGCCAACCAGATCGACGGCGGCCGCCAGTTGCTGATCGGCACGTTCGAAGCCGCGCGGGCACAGAACGACAAGCTGTCGTCGTGGAACACCGAAGGCCCGAACTGGGGCGCTCCGGATGGTTGCGACTACTCGCTGGTGTTCAACCAGATGAAGGCGCCGTGGAACGACGTCAACCTCCGCTACGCCATGAACTTCGCCATCGATCGCGCCGGGCTCAACGACATCGGCTACGAAGGTGGCCAGAAGCCGGTGACCTTCGCGTTCTCCAACTACATGGCCGGCACCTGGCTGACCGAGGGCAGCCCGCTCAAGGCGGTGCTCGACAAGTACAACCTCGATAATCCCGATCCGGCCAAGGTCGAGGAATACATGGCCAAGTCGGGCTATGCAAAGGACGCCAATGGCCTCTGGGCCAAGGACGGCAAGGCGCTGCAGGTGATCGTGCGGACTCCGGCGTTCATCCAGCCGGTGCTGGCACCGCTGACGCAGCAGCTGAAAAATGCCGGCTTCGACGCGGTGCAGGCGCCGGTCGACGACACCTGGCTCCCCGACATCCAGAGCGGCAATTTCGACACCATGGTGTTCGTGCATTGCGGTTCGCTGTCGGAGCCGCTCGAGACGCTGCAGCACTACCACAGCAAGTTCGCCCGTCCGCTCGGGGAGAACATCCCGAACGCCGTGGCGGCCTCGCGCTACCAGAACCCCGAGTATGACAAGCTGATCGATGCCATGGACGCGGTCCCGGCCAGCACCGATCCGAACTCGGAATACATGAAGAACGCTGCCGCCGCCCTCGATATCGCGCTGCGCGACCTGCCGCAGATCGACCTGCTCGAGGAATACCACGTGGTGACGTTCAACAACACGTACTGGACCGGCTGGCCGTCGGCTACCGATCCGTATGTTGCCCCGTACACGCCGTGGGAAGCGTTCAACGTGGTGATCCACAACCTGAAGCCGAGCGGCGCCCAGTAAGGCCCCCGGCTGGGGTGCTGCCGAATTCGAAATTCGGCAGCACCCGGCAAAGCATCGGTCCTCCCGACCGTAGCGGGCGGCGTTGTCCTCCTCGCCGCCCGCACCTTTTCTCGAATGTATGGAAATGCCTGTGCCACCGAACGCATCAGCCCCCACCGGGTCATTCCGGCGAAGGCCGGAACCCAGCCTGAGCGGCGTCGGCGCGCTGGGACATCCCAGGATGGATCCCGGCCTGCGCCGGGATGACACCGTGGGTGTTGCAGGTGCCAGAGCCGCGAAAGCGACAAGTCGATGAACAGAGAACTCCTGCGCTATGTCGCGACACGCTTCGGCCAGTTGCTGGTGGTGGTGTTCGTGGCGGTGAGCGTCAACTTCATCATTCCGCGAATGCTGCCCGGCGACCCGGTGCAGACCGCACTGGCGCGCCTGCAGGCGAGCGGCGGCGCCGGAAATGTCGATATCCAGGCGGTGTCGGCGGCCTATCGCGCCCGCTACGGCCTCGATGCGCCGATCTGGCAGCAATACATCAATTACTGGGGCGACCTGCTGACGCTGGACCTCGGCGTCTCGTTCGCGAATTTCCCCGAAAAAGTCTCGACGATGATCGCCAGCGCACTGCCCTGGTCGGTGACGCTGCTGGCGGTGGCGACGCTGATCGCCTTCTCGGTCGGATCGCTGCTCGGCGCGCGGCTGGCCTGGCCCACCGCCGGGCGCGGCATCAAGTCGATCGTGCCGTTCCTGATGATCCTGACCTCGATCCCGTTCTACCTCCTGGCGATCATCCTGATCTATTTCTTTGCCGTGGTGCTGAAGTGGCTGCCGCCTGCCGGCGGTGTCGATACCACGCGCATCATGCGCCTCGACTGGGCGACGACCGAGGACATCCTGCGGCACGCCTTCCTGCCCTGCATGGCGATCGTGCTCGGCAATGTCGGCTTCTGGGCGCTCGGCATGCGCAGCCAGATGGTGAACGTGCTGGGTGAGGACTACATCACCTTCGCCGAAGCCAAGGGGCTGCATCCCAACCGCATCTTCGTCTGGTACGGCATGCGCAATGCGCTCTTGGCGCAGGTGACGGCACTTGCCCTGAGCCTCGGCTCGGTGGTGTCGGGCGCTGTGCTGGTCGAAGTGATCTTCAACTATCCGGGCCTCGGTTCGCTGCTCTATGTAGCCATCCGCGGGCAGGACTATTTTGTCATCCAGGGTGTGGTGCTGATGCTCATCGTCTCGCTGGCGGTGCTGCTGTTCATCGTCGACCTGCTTTATCCACTGCTCGACCCGAGGATCCGGCGATGAACCGCTTCTGGGCCAATCTCAAACGCAACTACGAGCAGGGGCGGATCAGCCCGCTGCTGATCGTCGGCCTGTCGATCCTCCTCGCCATCGTGCTGTTCGGGCTGATCGGGCCGTTCTTCACCGATGTCACCCATGCCCAGGTGGGCGCGGTGCGGCCGCGGAAGCCACCGGGCCCGGACTATCTGCTCGGCACCGACTCGCAAGGGCGGGACATGTGGACGCTGCTGATCTACGCGACGCCCAACACGCTGAAGATGGGGTTGATCGCCGGCTTCATCGGCGTCGGCTTCGGCACTGCGCTCGGGCTGATCGCCGGGCAGTTCGGCGGCTGGATCGACGCGGTGATCCGGGTGATCTCGGACTCGCTGCTGACGGTGCCGGCGATCGCCATCCTCGTCATCATCGCCGGCAATATCGACCGGATGACCACGTTCGTGATGGCGCTGGTGGTGGCGTCGCTGGGCTGGATGTTCACGGCCCGGACGGTGCGTGCACAAGTGCTGACCATCCGCGAAAAGGCCTATGTCGAGGTGGCGCGGGTCAACGGCGAAGGGGCATGGGAGATCCTGTTCCGCGAGGTGATGCCCAACATCATGCCGTACATCGTCGCCAGCTTCGTCGGCACCGTGTCGGGCTCCATCCTCGCGGTGATCGGGCTCGAGGCGCTGGGCCTCGGGGCGCTGGAGGAGATGACGCTGGGCAACACCATTTACTGGAGCCAGCAATCGGCAGCGGTGCTGCGTGGCTACTGGTGGTGGTGGGCGCCGCCGATCGTGGTGATCGCGATGATCTTCATCGGGCTGTTTCTCACTTCGGTCGGGTTTGACCGGTTCGCCAACCCACGATTGGCGAGGCGCTGATGGCCGTCGACATGACGCAGAAGCCGATCCTCGTGGTACAGGACCTCAACGTCCACTACGACACCGGCAAGGGACCGGCCAAGGCGGTGAACGACGTGTCGTTTTCGCTCAGGCCGGGCGAACGGCTTGGCCTGATCGGCGAGAGCGGTTCGGGCAAGACGACGATGGCGACGGCGCTGATGCGGCTGACCCGTGCGCCGGGGCGGATTGTTTCGGGCAGTGTCGAGCTAGACGGGCAGGACCTGCTGAAGCTCTCCGACAAGGAACTGCGCGAGGTTCGGCTGCGCGACATCGCGCTGATGCCGCAGGGGGCGATGAGTTCGCTCAACCCGGTGATGCGGCTCGAGGAGCAGATGATCGACGCGATCGTCGCGCACGTGCCCAACTTGAAGCGGCCCGAGCTCGACGCGCGGGTGCAGCAGCTGCTGAAGCAGGTGGGGCTGGCGCCGGAAGTGGCGCGGCGCTATCCGCACGAGCTATCGGGCGGCATGAAGCAGCGCGCCGCCATGGCTATCGCCACCTCGCTGTCGCCGAAAGTCATTGTCGCCGACGAGCCGACTTCGGCGCTGGACGTGGTGGTGCAGCGCCAGGTGATGCAGACGCTGGGGCGGCTGCAGGACGGGCTCGGCGCCGCCGTGGTGCTGATCGGGCACGACATGGGGCTGATCGCGCAGTTCGCCGATACGGTGGGCGTGATGTATGCCGGCAAGATCGTCGAGATCGGGCCGGTGCGGCAGATGATCGAAAGCCCGAAGCACCCCTATACCAAGCTGCTGGTCGAGAGCCTGCCGGGCATCGAGGTGAAGCAGGCGCTGGTCGGCATCCCCGGACTGCCGCCGCCGCTGGTGAACCTGCCGGCGGGGTGCTCGTTCAACCCGCGCTGTCCGTTCGCGTTCGAGCGGTGCCGCAGCGAGACGCCGATGCTGCAGGAAGTGGTGCCGAGCCAGTTCGCGGCCTGCCACCTCTACCCTGAACATAGTGAATTGCCGCCCCTGCCGGCGCGGGCCGGACGGGAGCTGCATTGATGAGCGCACTGATCGAAGCGAGGGGCGTCACCAAGCGCTACGGATCGTTCACGGCGCTCGACGACGTGACGCTGACGCTTTCCGACAGCGAGCCGTCGATGACGGCGGTTGCTGGAGAATCCGGGTCGGGGAAAACGACGCTGGCGCGCATGATGCTGGGGTTCATCGACCCGACGGAAGGCTCGGTGGAGTATCGCGGCAAGAACATCGCGACGATGAGCGCCAGCGAGAAGAAGGCGTTCCGGCGCGAAGTGCAGCCGGTGTTCCAGGATCCGTTCGAGGTGTTCAACCCGTTCTACCGGATCGACAACGTGCTGACGACGCCGGTGAAGCGGTACCGGCTGGCGGATACCGAGGCCAAGGCGCAGGCGCTGATCGAGGATGCGCTAAAGCGCGTCGGCCTCCGGCCGCAGGATACGCTGGGGCGGTTTCCGCACGAGCTGAGTGGCGGGCAGCGGCAGCGCGTCATGGTGGCGCGGGCGGTGCTGCTCAGGCCCAGGATGATCGTGGCGGACGAGCCGGTGTCGATGGTGGATGCGTCGTTGCGCGCCACCATTCTCGACGAGTTGCGGACGCTGAACCGCGAGCTTGGCATCTCGGTCGTCTACATCACCCACGACCTGACGACGGCGTTCCAGATCTGCGACAATATCGTGGTGCTGTATCGCGGCAGCGTGGCGGAAGCGGGGGCGGTGGAGCAGGTGATCGGCAGTCCGAAGCACCCGTACTCGCAGCTGCTGGTGTCGTCCATTCCGCTGCCTGACCTATCCAAGGCATGGGGCGCGGACGAGATCCCGGTGACCGAGGCGAACGCGGCGCGGGCCAATAATGGGTGCAAATTCGCGCCGCGCTGCCCGCATGTGATGGAACAGTGCTGGCAGGCGCCGCCGCCAAAATATATGCCGGACGCGCAGAGGCTGGCGACATGCTTCCTCTATCGCGACGCGCCGGTTTCGCCGGATGCCGATGTCGCGTCCGTTTTCCGGCCGCCGCAGGCGGCTCCAGTTTCGCAAGGGGTTTGAGGACATGAACCAGATCGATCTCAACGGCCAGGTGGCCGTCATTACCGGCGGTGCGCAGGGCATCGGCTTCGCCATCGCCTCGCGGCTGGTGAAGTCCGGGGCGAAGGTCTCGCTGTGGGACATGCGCGACGACGTGCTGAAATCGGCGGTGGCCGAACTCGGCAGCGCGGCGAGTTCGCAGGTGGTGAACATCGCCGACTATGCCGCGGTCGAGAACGCGGTGAAGGAAACCGAGAAGCTGCTCGGCAAGATCGACATCCTCGTCAACTCGGCCGGTATCGCCGGCAAGAACGCGCCGCTCGACGAGTATGACCTCGACGAATGGCGCCGGGTGATCGACATCGATCTGAACGGCACGTTCTACGTCAACCGCGCCGTGCTGCCGGGGATGAAGGCGCGCAATTACGGGCGCATCGTCAACATCGCCTCGATCGCCGGCAAGGAAGGCAACCCCAACGCCTCGGCCTATGCGGCGGCGAAGGCGGGCGTGATCGGCATGACCAAGGCGGTCGGCAAGGAATGCGCCAAGTGGGACATCGCCATCAACGTCATTACCCCGGCGACGGCCAAGACCGGCATCCTCAACGAACTGAAGCCCGAGTTCATCGACTACATGCTGAGCCGCATTCCGCGCGGCCGCTTCCTCGAGGTCGAGGAAGCGGCGAACATGGTGAGCTGGCTGGTTTCGAAAGAGAACAGCTTCACCACCGCATCGGTGTTCGACCTTTCGGGCGGGCGGGCGACGTACTGATGGCGCACAGGCTCACCGACCGGCGGCAGGCCGGCAAGACGACATTGCAGTTGCCGCCGTTCGGCTTCGGCACCGCCCATCTCGGCGGCATGTACCAGCGCGTTTCGGGTGCGCTGGCGCATGCGACGATGCAGGCGGCCTGGGACGCGGGCGTGCGCCTCTATGACTCGGCGCCGTGGTATGGCCGGGGGCTCTGCGAGCATCGGGCCGGCGACTTCCTGATCGACATGCCGCGCGACGAGTTCATCGTCACCACCAAGGTTGGGCGCACCTTCAAGCGTCCGGCCGATCCGCGCAGCTTCGACAAGGCGCCATGGGGCGGCGGGCTCGCGATGGAGGTGGTGTGGGACTATGGCTATGACGGGGTGATGCGGGCCTATGAGCAGAGCCTGCTGCGGCTCGGGCTCGATACGATCGACGCGCTGTTGATTCACGATCCGGAGGCGCATGTGACGCCGGGCGGTCCGAAGCTCACCGACCTGACCGACGGCGGCGGGATGAGGGCGCTCGAGGAGCTGAAGGCATCGGGGCAGATCAAGGCGATCGGCATGGGAATGAACGCGGCGGCGTCGCTCGTCGATATCGCGCCGCTGGTGCCGCTCGATTTCTGCATCGTGGCGATGCCCTACACGCTGCTCGAACAGGGCTCGCTGGCGACCGGCATGCAGCGCTGCATCGACGAGGGGATTTCGGTGGTGATCGGGGCGCCCTATGCCTCGGGCATTCTCGCTACCGGGCCGATCGAGGGCGCGCGCTACGCCTATGGCTTCGCCGACGAGGCGGTGCTCGAGAAGACGCGTGGGATTCAGGCGGTGGCGGGACGGCACGGGGTGTCGCTGCAGGCGGCGGCGCTGCAGTTCCCGCTGGCCCATCCGGCGGTGGTATCGGTGATCCCCGGCGGAGCGAAGCCGGAGGAGGTGACCGCCAACGTGCAGTACCTCACCGAGGTGATCCCGGTAGACTTCTGGGCCGAGCTTAAGGCGCAGGGCCTGATCGTCGCAGATGCGCCGGTGCCGACGGTCTAATTCCGGAGCCTCGGCCCCGGACCGCGCGGCGTGGTCGGCCGCCTTGCTGTTTCAGCCGGCAAAGGGGATCGGGGTCGGGACGATTTCGCTCAGCACGTCGTCGATTTCGCGCTGGGTCAGGGGGTCGATCTTCATGGTGGGGCTGCGGACGTGGGCGGTGCGGATGACGCCACGGCGGACCAGCAACTGCTTGTGGGCGTGGTAGAACAGGTCGCCGCCCTGGCCGCCGAGGCGGTTCATGCCGATGAAGGCGTCGTTGAAGACTTTTCGCGCGCCCTTTTCGTCGCCCTCGTTGAACAGGTTCCAGACTGCGACGTACTCGGCGGGCTGGCTGCAGAACGGCATGGTGCCGCGAGCGCCGCGACGCAACTCCTCGATGAAGTAGACGCCGCCGGCGCCGCCGAA
>Ga0123337_10005639_pt1 | contig 12244 bp, 9 predicted proteins | sample frozenSSSSmetaG_FD_89792 | JGI IMG/M metagenome (GOLD analysis project Ga0123337, IMG submission 89792) | Glacier valley bacterial and archeal communities from Borup Fiord, Nunavut, Canada, to study Microbial Dark Matter (Phase II) -... | ecosystem: Environmental > Aquatic > Freshwater > Ice >...
GCGAAGCCGCTGCGTCCGGTGCGGCCGGCGTGGCTGCGCCGGAGATCGCGGTGCTCGACTTCAAGCGTGTCACCGGGGTCGGCGGGCCGGCCGGCCGCATCCTCTTCGATCTGCTCGTGCTGCTGGCCGGGCAGGGCCGCCAGCTGGTGCTGGCGTCTTGCGGTGCTCACTCGAGGCTGGTGCGCTTTCTCGAAGAACAGCAACTGGCCGGCAGCCCGCCGCCACGCCTGGTCTGCCTGCCCGACCTCGACAGTGCGATCGAGTGGTGCGAGAACCGGCTCGTGGCCGCGCACGCGGTGCCGATGTTTACCGCTGCGGCAGGCCTGGCCGAGAACGACCTGTGCCAGCACCTCGACGGCGCGGCGCTGGCCGCCCTGGAGCCGTTGCTGGGCCACCGCCAGTTCGCGCCGTGGCAGGCCATCGTGCACCGGGGTGAACTTGCGCAAGACATCTTCCTCATCGTCAGCGGCCGGGTGAACGTGGCGCTGCCGTCGGTGGTGGGCGCGCCGAAGCGCCTGTCCACGCTGTGCGCCGGCATGAGCTTCGGCGATCTCGCCGTGATCGACCGGCGAACCCGCTCGGCGGACGTCACGGCCGAGAGCGCCGTCGCGTGCCGGGTGCTGAGTGCCGAAGCATTCGACGCGCTCGGCGCGCAGCACCCGCACATCAAGATCGTGCTGCTGCAGAACATGCTGCGCAGCGCGTACCGCATCGTCAGCCGGCTGAGCGATGAAGTCGCCGCGCTCGGAAGCTGAACCCGGAAGCTGAAGTTGGCAGTTGACGCGCCGCCGCCGAAGAGCCCCGGGCAGGTGTGACAGACTGTCACCCGATGCACGCCTGCCGCCCATGCTGACCCAACTCCTCGAAGGCTATTCCGTGCTCGACGGCCGCTACGACGAGTTGCTCGGCGCAGCGAACAAGCCGCGCCCGCACTGGGACGCCTTCCTCCGCGCGCTGGCCGCGCGGCAGGGGCAGGGCGTGGGCGACACGCTGTCCCTGATGGAGCGCGAGGTGCGCGAGAACGGCGTCACCTACAACGTCTACGCCGACCCGCAGGGCGCAGACCGCCCGTGGGAGGTCGACCCGCTGCCATTGCTGCTCGCACCCGGCGAGTGGGAGCACATCGAGGCCGGTATCGCGCAGCGCGCCGACCTGCTGAACCGCGTGCTCGGCGACATCTACGGTGCGCAGACGCTGCTCAAGTCGGGCGCCATCCCGGCGCCCGTGATCTTCGGCCACAGCGGTTTCCTGCACCCGGTGCAAGGCGTTCGCCCGCCCGGTGGCGTGCACCTGTTCCACTACGCCGCCGACCTGGCGCGCTCACCCGACGGCCATTGGTGGGTGGTGAGCGACCGCACCCAGGCTCCGTCCGGCGCGGGCTACGCGCTGGAGAATCGGCTGGTGGTCTCGCGCGTGTTCCCGCAGCTCTTCACCGACCTGAACGTGCAGCACCTCGCGTCGTTCTTCGCCGCTCTGCGCGACTCTCTGATGCGCTGGGCGCCCAAGCCGGGCGTGGGCGAAGAGGGGCCGCCGCTGGTCGTGCTGCTCACGCCGGGGCCGTACAACGAGACCTACTTCGAGCACGCCTTGCTGGCGCGCTACCTCGGCTTCCCGCTCGTCGAGGGCAGTGACCTGACGGTGCGCAGCGGCTGCGTGTGGATGAAGACGGTGGGCGGCCTGAAGCGCGTGCATGCCATCCTGCGCCGCCAGGACGACGACTACTGCGACCCGCTGGAACTGCGCTCCGACTCCGCCCTCGGCGTGGCCGGCCTGACCGATTGCGCGCGGCGCGGCACGGTGCTCATCGGCAACTCGCTCGGCTCCGGCGTGCTCGAGTCGGGTGCGTTGCTGGGCTACCTGCCCGCCTTGAGCGAACAGCTGCTCGGCGAGCCGCTGAAGCTGCCGTCGGTCGCGACCTGGTGGCTCGGCGAGCCGGCCGCGTTCGAAGACGCCTGGGCACGGCTCGACAAGCTCATCATCAAGCCGCTTGAACGCTCGGTGAAGGAGCCGGCGCTGTTCGGTGCCGACCTCTCGGCCGACGAACGCGTGCTGTTGCGCGCGCGCGTGGCGGCACGGCCGCAGCGCTTCGTCGCGCAAGAGTGGGTGCATGTGTCGCAGGCGCCCATGCTCGAGCGCGGCGGCCACGGCGGGCGCGATGCGCTCACGGCGCGCACGGTCGGCCTGCGCGTGTTCGCGGTCGCCACGCCGAGCGGCTACCGCGTCATGCCGGGCGGCCTGACGCGCGTGGCGGTCGACGGTGACCCGCGCGTCATTGCCATGCAGCGCGGCGGGCGCTCGAAAGACACGTGGGTGCTGTCGGGCGCGCCGGTGAATGCCGCGTTCTCGCTGCTCACCACCACCGTCACGCCCGACACGCTGGTGGGTTCGCGCGTGAACCTGCCGTCACGCGCGGCCGAGAACCTGTTCTGGTTCGGCCGCTACGGCGAGCGCTGCGATTCGGCGGCTCGCGCACTGCGCGTGGCCATTGCCGGCGTGCTCGACAACACCGGCGAGGGCGCAGACGGCGTGGCACCGGCCATCGTGCTGGCGCACCGCCTGGGCCTGATCGACAGCGTCGAAGACGCCGACGTGGGCCTGCTGCGCGCCGCCACCCACCCCGACGAAGCCTTGAGCCAGCGGCTGCGCCAGCTCGCGCGCGCGGCCTTCAACCTGCGTGACCGCATGTCGGCCGACAACTGGCGCACGCTGAACCAGCTCGCCGCCGACCCGGTGTTCCAGCGCGGCGCCGCGTTGCCGCTGGCGCTCTCGTGGCTCGACCGCGCGGTGACGTCGATGATGACGCTCTCGGGCTTCGTGCTTGACGGCATGACGCGCGGCGCGGGCTGGCGCTTCCTGTCGCTCGGGCGGCGCATCGAGCGGCTCACGCACCTGTGCACCACGCTGCAGGTGGCCACCGACGAAGGCCGCAGCCACGGCCTCGACTGGCTGCTCGACCTGACCGATTCGGTCGGCACGTACCGGCAGCGCTACATGGTCGCACCCGAGTGGCTGCCGGTGCTCGACATGCTGCTGCGCGACGACACCAACCCGCGTTCGGTGGCGTTCCAGGTCAAGGGCCTGGCCGAGTTCGTGGCCAAGCTCGAGCTCGGCCACGGCCGCTTCGCGAGCGACGTGATCGCCCCCGCGCAAGCCACGCTGCGTGACCTGCGCCCGCAAGACCTGCACCCCGAGAGCCCTGCTGTGGCTGCGGCGCTCGATCAATTGCGCCGCAGCGCGGCCGCCGTGTCCGACGAGTTGACGCTGAAGTTCTTCTCGCATGCCGCGTCGCGCAGCGTGCTCTGCTTGGTAGCGTGAGCTGGGAGCCCCCGTCGATGGCCGCTGAGCGCTACACCGTCAAGCACGAGACCCGCTACGCGTACACCGCACCGGTGTCGCAGTCGTGGCAGCTGGCGCGCCTGACGCCGCGCATGCTGCCTTGGCAGCGCGTCGTGGCGCACTCGCTGACCATCGACCCAAGGCCCGATGAACGCCGTGACGAGTTCGACTGCTTCGGCAACATGGTCACGCACTTCGGCTTGCACGGTGCGCACCGCGTGCTCAGCGTTCGCATGGAATGCATGGTCGAGGTGAGCGAGCGGCCGGCCGTGCATGTGGCCGATGCCATGCCGTCGGGCGCACTGCAGGCGCCCACGCAGACGCAGTCCCAGATGCAGATGCAGGTCGAGCCGCCGCAAGCCTGGGGCATGCAGTCGCAGATGCAGGGCGGTGCTGGCGTGCAGCAGCAATGGCAGCAGGCAGACCCGGCGCACGCGCTACCAGGTCAGACCATTGCGGCCGCTGCAACGCCTTCGCTTGCGGGCTGGGAGGCGGTGCGCGAGGCGGTCCGCCGGCACCCGCAGGTCGATGGGCTGGCGCCGGCCCGCATGAGCGAGCCCACGCCGCTGGTGCCGCTCTCGGAAGGCGCGCGCGTCTACGCACTGGCCTCGTTCGCACGCGGTCGGCCCTGGTTCGATGCGGTGTTCGACCTGATGCGCCGCATCCATGCCGACTTCGAGTTCCAGCCCGGCGCCACCACGGTCAGCACATCGGTCGACGAGGTGCTGTGGCAGCGCAGCGGCGTGTGCCAGGACTTCGCTCACCTGATGCTCGCCTGCCTGCGTGGCCTGGGCCTGCCGGCGCGCTACGTGTCGGGCTACCTGCTGACCGACCCGCCGCCCGGCATGCTGCGCCTGATGGGCGTGGACGCCTCGCATGCCTGGGTGGCGGCTTATTCGCCGCAGCACGGCTGGGTCGAGTTCGACCCTACCAACAACCAGCTCGCCGACACCCGCTACATCACGCTCGCCTGGGGCGCCGACTTCGCCGACGTGGTGCCGTTGCGCGGCGTGATCCTGGGTGGTGGCGAGCAGCGGATGAGCGTGGAAGTGAGCGTGATTCCGGGCTGAACGCGCGGCGGGGCCCCCGATCGGGGTGGCTCCGAACGGGGGGCGTATTTCAGCGCGCCTTCTCCCCCCGGTTCCCGCCCTCGGCGGGATGTGCTGCACCACGCGCTTTGGCAACACTGAGCCCCATCGAATCACCCGATGGAGACGCTCCGATGGCCCGCTTTCACTGCCTCATCCGCCCGTTCGCCGCGCTCGTTGATCGGCATGCTGCCGTGTCGCTGAACACGTTGCGCACGTTGCGCGCACTGCGTCTCGACGACGCGGACGACGGCGCCGAAGAGCCCGGCCCGCAAGGCCCCGGCTGGTTCGACTCGAGCTGGGAACTGGTCCGCGGCCTCGATGTGCGTGAAGGCCTGCCGGGCGACGCCGGGCTCTACGAGTGGCTCGATGTGTGCCTAAGGCCGGATGCAGGTGAATGCGCGGCCGTCACCATGGCCACCGCCGCGTCACCTCAGCGGGCGTTGCGCGCCACTTCTCCGCCCACCTCGCGCGCCACCGCCTCGCCCAGGTCGATCACCGCCATCGCGTAGTAGCTCGACCAGTTGTAGCGTGTGACCGCATAGAAGTTCTGCGTGCCCGCCACGTAGCTCGGCGCGGCGTCGCCGTTCTGCAGTTCGACCAGTGCCAGCTTGCCCTGATGGGCCAGCGCAGCGTCAGCCAGCTTCGCACCGCGCTGCACGAACTCTTGCGCGCTGAAGCTGGGCAGGATGTCGGGGCCGAGCAGCGCAGCGCGGTCGGCAGCGTCGACCGGCGCGGCCACGTCGAAGCGTGTCGGCTGGCCGCGCTGCCAGCCGAACTCGGCCAGGTAGTGGGCCACGCTGCCGATCACGTCGGCCGCGTTGCTGCGCAGGTCCACGTGGCCATCGCCGTCCAGGTCGACGGCGTACTTGTTGAAGCTCGACGGCATGAACTGCGGCATGCCCATGGCACCGGCGAAGCTGCCCTTCGGCTGCAGCGGGTCGAGCCCTTCGCTCCTGCACAGCACGAAGAACTGCTCCAGCTCGTCGCGGAAGAACGGGCTGCGGTCCTTGCGGCCGGTGGGGAAGTCGAACGCGAGCGTGGCGAGCGCGTCGATGACGCGGAAGTTGCCCATCTGCGCACCAAAGATCGTCTCGACGCCGACGATGCCGACGACGATCTCGGGCGGCACGCCGTAGAGTTGTTCCGCAAGCTTCAACCACTTCTCGTTCGCGCGCCAGAACGCCACACCGGCGCGTATTCGCACCGGCTCGACGAAGCGCGCACGGTAGGCGGCCCAGTTCTTGGCGGTGCCGGCCGGCGGCGGCATGATGAAGCGGGCCACGCTGGGCATGAAGCGCGCCTGCTGCAGCGCCGCTTGCACCTCGGCGGCGTCGAGGCCGCGTCGCTCGGCCAGCTCGGCGCCGAAGCGCATCACGTCGTCACGGCGGCCGTAGGTCACCACGTCGGGTGAGCCGTCGTTCTGGACGTTGATCGCGCGGGCCCGCTTCGCTGCGCTGGTCGGAAGCACGCTGAATGCGAGCCCCGCAGCGGTCAGCCCGATGGCAATGAGGTGCGAGGTCGAAAGGCGTGCCATGTCGGTCGGGATCGGTTTCGGGTCAGTCGCTGGTCGGTCGGTCGGCGAGTCTGTCACGTATCGGCGGCTTGAACCCCGCGCCTCGGCAGCGCTGCGGCAATCTGGCGCGCACACGACTTGACGGCCTGCGTCAACGTGGCATCGGGCTTCGTGATCGCCCCCCGGCCGTAGCGCTGGCGTTCCAGCGCGTCGAGCTGATTCGCGAGCAGCTCGCCGGCCGCGCCGAACCGGCCGCGCACCCGCGCCGCCAGGGCGCGCGGCGAGTCGGCCGCAGCGGCGGGGATGCCCAGCGACTGCAAGGCCCGATGCAAGGCAAGCCGTTGCCGCACCCAAGGGTCGACGCGGTGGCGGTCCCACCAGGCCCAGGCGGCGCCGGCCAGCGCCAGCATGCTGAGTGAGCCGATGAGCAGCAGCGCCATGTCTTCCCAGCTCGGGGTGTCGAAGCCCAGGTTCTTCATCACCTGAAGCTGCTGGCCGCGAGAGTAGTTCAGCACCCATTGGTTCCAGCGGTTGTTCATCGCTTCCCAGCCTTGGCGCAAGTTGGCGAGCAGCTCAGGGTTCATGGTGCCCAATGCGCCGGCCACCAGGCCCTGCGGTGGTGCCAGGCGGCTGCCGCGGTTGATGCGGTCGGGCGCGATGGCCGCAGTCGGGTCGGCACGCACCCAGCCGGTACCCGGCTCCCAGTACTCGGCCCACGCATGGGCCGAGCTTTGCCGCACCACGTGGTAGCCGTCGACCGGCAAGGGGTCGGTGCCCTGGTAGCCGGTGACCACGCGCGCCGGCACGTGCAGCGCGCGCATCACCACCACGAAGGCGGCCGCGAAGTGCTCGCAGAAGCCCTCGCGCCGGTCGAGCCAGAACTCGTCGACGGCATTGCGCCCGTACTCGCCCGGCGCCAGCGTGTAGCTGAAACCCTGGGTGCGGATGTGCTGCAGCAGCATCTGCGCGAGCATCCGGCCGCTGGCGGTGGCGTAGACCGGGTCGCGACGAACGGCCGCCGCCCAGGCCAGCGTGCGCGGGTTGAAACTCGGCGGGAGCATCAGCTCTTCTTCCATGTCGGCGTTGCGCGCCGTGGGGCCGTGCTTGAACGCGACATGGGCCTCGGCCTCGAAGCGCAGGCGTTCCGTCACGGGCCGGTTCACGAGCCATTGCAGGTCGGTCAGGCCGAACACGCGCCAGCCTTCGATCTGCGGCGCGGCGGCCGTGGCTTCGAGCAGTGGCAGCACCGGCAGGCGCAGCGGCTCGAGTGTCATCTCGTAGTGCAGCGCCGGGCCTGCCACGCGCAGGTCGCCCGGGCGCTGCAAGGCGGGGGGCAGCGGCTGCCACTCGACCCCGTCGAAACGCGTGAGAACCGGGCCGCGAAAGTACAGCGCGTCGGGTGCCGGCGGCGGGCCGTCGAAGCGGATGCGCAGGGCGATGCTGTCGTCTTGCGCCACCTCGGCCACCGAACCCATGCGCATGCTGTTCGACAAGCCTGTCTTGCCCGCACTGTCGTGCGGCACGCCCCACAGCGGGCCGACGCGCGGGAACAGCACGAACATCAACGCCATCAGCGGCGCCCCCAGCAATGCCGTGCGCGCGGCCAACCCGGACGCCTGGCGCAGGCTCGGCTGGCCGACCGGCAGGTGTGCCAGCACCAATGCCGTGAGCAGACCCCACACCGACACCAGCATGGCCACCGCGACCGCCAGCGACTGCGAGTACAGGAAGTGCGTGAGGATCAGGAAGAAGCCGAGAAAGAACACCACGAACGCGTCACGCCGCGCCCGCAGCTCCAGCGTCTTGAGCGCCATCAGCGCGACCGCCATCGTGACGCCGGGCTCCTTGCCGAGCAGGGTTCGGAACGACCAGAACGTGAGCACGGCCGCCACCGTCAAGACCGCCACCAGCACCCAGCGGCCGGGCAGGGCGCCACCGGTGAGCGCGAGCCGCGTGCGCCACAGCAGCACGGCGGCGGTCAGCGCGGTGCACCACGGTGGCAGGTGCGACACGTGCGGCAGCACCGTCCAGGCGATCACGCCGAGCAGGAACAGCGTGTCGCGCGCTTCGCGCGGCAGGTTCTTCCAGCCTGGCCAGGCGCCGCGCCGGGGTGCTGCGGTCGCCGTCGTCATGCCCACATCGCCAAGGCCCGCAAGCACTCGCGCCGGTGGGCATCGCCCACCGACGGGGCCCATTCGCGGCCGGGCAGGCGCAGCCCGTGGGCGATGCCGGCGCGGTGCGCCGCGAGCAGCCATGAAGTCAGGCGCGACAGGCGAGCCTCCGGTGCGAGGCCGCCACAGGCTTGCCAGTCGAGCCACAGTTCGCGCTGCGCCGAGGCGCTGGTGTCGCGGCTGACCAGTTCGCCGCCGGCTTCCAGCGTCTTGGCGGCGCTGCGCCACGCAATCAGCTTCATCGGGTCGCCACGACGGTAGGCCCGCACGCCCTCGACCTCGCCGCTGTCGGTCGTGCGCGATGCGCTCGGCCCGCCGCCCACCAGCCGGGTCGCAGGTAGCGGGGCGGCGGGGCTCTCCGGTTGCGGGTAGACGAGCAGTTGGATGGCCGGCCGCCACACGGCCCAGGTCCGGAACAGCCCGAACGGGAAGCGTGTCTCCACGCTCAGCGTGGGCAGGTCGTGCAGGCCGCGCTGCGCCGGCACGAAGCTCACCTGCGCCGGTGCCTGGCCGAGCGCGGGCACGTCGATCCAGCTCAGCATGTACTCGGGCTCATTCGCCACCTTGATGCCGATGCCGAAGCGCGCCGTGCCCGGGCTGGTGAGCACCACGTCGAGCCCGGCCGCAGCGCCCGCGAACACCGGTGCGGGGGGCTTGATATGCAACGTGAGGCCACGCAGCGTGGCGTGCGTGAGGTGCATCGACACCACGCCGCTGCCGGCCAGCAGGAAGGTCAGTACGTAGCCCAGGTTCAACTGGTAGTTGATCGACGCGAGCAGCAGCACGAGCAAGGTCAGGCCGAACAGAAGGCCGGCGCGCGTGGGCAGGATGTAGACATTGCGCTGGGTGAGCAGCAGCGTGTCGCTGCGCGGCGCCCGCGCAGCGAGCCAGACACGAAAGCGCGTGCGCGCCCGGCCGGCCGGGTGGAGCACAGCCGCGCTCAAGGCAAGGCCACCGCCTCGACCATGGCCCGCACCTGCTCGACCCGGCCGCGGCCGGCGCCGGCGGCTGGCACCAGCCGGTGCGCAATGGTCTGCGGAAGCACGTACTGCACGTCGTCCGGTGCCACGTAGTCACGCCGGCCGAGCAGTGCCCGCGCACGCGCTGCGCGCAGCACCGCGATGCCGGCGCGCGGGCTCAGGCCTTCTGCGAACCACCGGCCCGAACGCGTGGCGGCAATCAGGGCCTGAAGGTAGTCGAGCAGCGCCTCCGATGCATGCACCTGCTGCACCGCCTTCTGCGCCACCACCAGCTCGGGCGGCGTCATCACGGCGCGCAGGCCGTGGATGGCCTCGCGGCGGTCTTTCCCGGCCAGCAGCGCACGTTCGCTCAACTGGTCGGGGTAACCGAGCGTGATGCACATCAGGAAGCGGTCCAGCTGCGACTCCGGCAGCGGGTAGGTGCCGAGCTGATCGCTCGGGTTCTGGGTGGCGATCACGAAGAAGGGCTCGGGCAATGCACGCGTTTCGCCCTCGACCGTGACCTGGTGCTCCTCCATCGCCTCCAGCAAGGCGCTCTGCGTCTTCGGCCCGGCGCGGTTGATCTCGTCGGCCAGCAGCACCTGCGCAAACACCGGGCCGGGGTGGAACACGAAGCTTTCCTTGCTGCGCTCGTACACGCTCACGCCGATCAGGTCGGAAGGCATCAGATCGGCCGTGAACTGGGTGCGCGAAAAGCGCAGGCCGAGCGAGACCGCCAGCGCGTGCGCGAGCGTCGTCTTGCCGACACCGGGCACGTCTTCGATCAGCAGATGGCCGCCGGCCAGCATGCAGGCAACGCAGTCTTCGATCTGCGGCCGCTTGCCGACAATCACCGTGCTAATCTGGTCGACCAATGCCGTGAGTTGTGCCGCAAGCGCTTTGTCCATGCGGCCACCTTACCCGAAAAGCCTTTGCCTGAAGACCGAATGACCACCGCCTTCTACAGCCACGCCGAGTGCAGATTGCACGACATGGGCCGCGGCCACCCCGAGTGCCCGCAGCGCCTGGACGCCATCGACGACTACCTGCTCGCGAGCGGCCTCGACATCGCGCTCGAGCGCATCGACGCACCGCTGGTCGACTTGATGGACGTGGCCCACGCCCACAGCGCGCACCACATCACCGAGCTGCGTGAACTGCTGCAACAGATCGAAGCGGCCGGCGCGCCGCGCGCGATCGACCCCGACACCGTGGCGGCGCCGGGCACCTGGCGTGCGGTGCAGCGCGCGGCGGGTGCGGCGGTGGCGGCCACCGACGCGGTGATCGACGGTTTGCACGAGAACGCCTTCTGCGCCGTGCGCCCGCCCGGCCACCATGCCACGCGCGACGCCGCGATGGGCTTCTGCTTCTTCAACAACGTGGCGATCGCCGCGCGCCATGCGCTCGACGTGCGCGGCCTGCAGCGCGTGGCCATCATCGACTTCGACGTGCACCACGGCAACGGCACCGAAGACATCATCGCCGGCGACGAACGCGTGCTGATGGCCAGCATCTTCCAGGACAAGCTCTACCCCTTCAGCGGCGGCGTGCCGATGGGCACGAACATGGTCAACCTGCCCGTGCCTGCCTACACGCGCGGCGCCGGCGTGCGCGAACTGATCGAGGCCAACTGGATGCCGCGCCTCGAAGCCTTCCGGCCGCAGATGATCTTCATCAGCGCCGGCTTCGACGCGCACCGCGAAGACGAACTCGGTCAGCTCGGCCTCGTCGAGGCCGACTACGAATGGATCACGCAGCGCATCAAGAGCGTGGCCGAGCGGCACGCCAAGGGGCGCATCGTCTCGTGCTTGGAAGGCGGGTATGCCTTGCAGGCGCTGGCGCGCAGCGTGGCCGTCCACGTGCGCGTGCTTGCGGGGGTTTGACGCGTGGCGCGGTCGTTGAACGCCGATGAGCTGAACGACCTGATCGGCTCGCTGCTGAAGGTCAGCGCGCTCACCGAAGTGGCGGTGCTGGTGGGCTGCCTGGTGCTGGCGTGGGGCGTGGTGCGCCTGTTGCGCGCGCCCGCACTGCGCCGCCGGGGTGCGCTCGACGGCTCGGTGCTCTTCGGCAAGCACAGCTTCGATGGTGTGCTGTTCCCGGTGCTTGCGCTCGCCTTCGCGTACATCGCCGAGGTGGTGCTGGCGGGCTACGTGAAGCCTGCGGTGTTCCGCATCGCCGTGCCGATGTTGCTGTCGCTGCTCGTCATCCGCCTGACGGCGCGCGTGCTGGGCGTCACGTTCCCGAACGTGCGCGCGCTGCGCATCGTCGAGCGCAGCGTGTCGTGGGTGGCTTGGATCGCGGTGGTGCTGTGGGTCACCGGCGCGCTGCCGTTGTTGCTCGACGCGATGGACGATGTGCAATGGAAACTCGGCTCCGGCCGCATCACACTGCGCAACGTGGTCGAGGGCACGCTCAGCGCCGGCCTGGTGATGGTGCTCGCGCTCTGGGTGTCGTCGGCCATCGAGAAGAAGCTGCTGCACGGCACCGGCAGCAGCTTGTCGATGCGCAAGATCGCCGCGAACACCGTGCGCACGCTGCTGCTGTTCGTCGGCCTGCTGGTGGCGCTGTCGGCCGTGGGCATCGACCTGACGACGCTGTCGGTACTCGGCGGCGCGCTCGGCGTGGGTATCGGCTTCGGCTTGCAGAAGATCGCCGCCAATTACATCAGCGGCTTCGTCGTGCTGGCCGAGCGCGCCATCCGCATCGGCGACATGGTCAAGGTCGATGGCTTCGAGGGCCGCATCACCGACATCCGCACCCGCTACACCGTGATCCGCGCGTTGAACGGCCACGAGTCCATCGTGCCGAACGAAATGCTCATCACGCAGCGGGTCGAGAACTCGTCGCTCGCCGACACGCGCGTGGCCATCACGAGCACGGTGCAGGTGGCCTATGGCACCGACATCCGGGCCTTGCAGCCACAGGCCGAGGCGGTGCTCAAGCAGGTGCCGCGCGTGCTCAGCGAGCCGGGGCCGACGGTGCAACTCACCGAGTTCGCCGCCGACGGCCTGAACCTGACGCTGTCGTTCTGGATCGGTGACTCCGAGAACGGCCAGGCCAACGTGCGCTCGGACGTGAACCTGGCCGTGCTCGACCTGCTGAACCGGCTGGGCATCGAGATCCCGTATCCGCAGCAGGTGCAGCATGTGCGCGAGCGGGGGTGAGAGCGTGGAA
>Ga0123337_10005642_pt1 | contig 12240 bp, 9 predicted proteins | sample frozenSSSSmetaG_FD_89792 | JGI IMG/M metagenome (GOLD analysis project Ga0123337, IMG submission 89792) | Glacier valley bacterial and archeal communities from Borup Fiord, Nunavut, Canada, to study Microbial Dark Matter (Phase II) -... | ecosystem: Environmental > Aquatic > Freshwater > Ice >...
GATGTCGCAGTTGTAGGCGTCACGGCGCTCCCAGGGCGGCAGGGAGTTTTCGATGCAACCGACCGTTAGTCCGAGGAATCGGAAGAGCGCGCCCATCCACTCGGAGTCGCGTTTCGCGAGGTAATCATTGACGGTCACGACGTGCACGCCGAGTCCGGTGAGCGCGTTCAGATAGACGGGCAGGGTGGCGACGAGGGTTTTTCCCTCACCGGTCTGCATTTCCGCGATCATGCCGCGGTGGACGGCGATGCCGCCGATGAGCTGGACGTCGAAAGGGACCATCTCCCATTTCATGCTCTGGCCGTTGACGCTGATCTCGCTGCCGCAGAGGCGGCGGGCGGCGTTTTTGACGACTGCGTAGGCCTCGGGGAGAATCTTCTCCAGGTATTTGGCGCGGGATTTCCCGAAGTGACCTTCGATCTGATGGAAGGCGGCCTTCGCCTTTTCAACCGACTCGACGGTAGCGGTGATGTCTTTCGGGAGTGTTGGAAACTCCTTTCGAAGAATGGACAGGCGGGACTCGATGGCTGCGGCGGCGTCGCGAAGGCCGGATTCATCCAGTTGTTCCAGCTGGGATTTTGGCGGTGCGTTGAGCGCGTGATAGCGGGCGAGGTGGTTTTGCCAGCCAGCGGTGAGCTCGATGAGTTTTTCCACAGGCTCGCGCTGGAGAGCGCCTTCGATTTCGTTGATGCGGGCGACGGTCGGCCGGATGCGGTTCACCTCACGCTCGTTCTTGCCGCCGATGATTTTCGGGAATAGCCACTTGATCATGACAGGCGGGAGGGGTTCAGGTTGATGGAAGCCGTTAGAAACCGGGTGGATGGATGTTTTGAATGAATTCTGAAAGTGTTCATGAGAATGAAATATTTCTGCCAAAGGGCAGGGTGTTGGCCGGACGAAGGATTGCCGGGCAGGATGCGGAACCTCGTCATCAGGACGGGTGGGAATTTCCGGGATCAAATGGGATCTACGGAATCGAATGTCTCGCGTGAATCAGCGGGCGGAGGCCTGCGAGGGCGAGCCGGATTCAGGAAAGCGAAGCCTCGGGGGGCGCACGACCTTGGACGGCACCACCAGGAGATTGAAGCAACGGGTGGTCCCGGCGCGTTTCAATGCACAGGAACAACGAGGAGGAATTGAGGAAACCGATCCTGTCGGAGGGAGCGTGCTCCAGGAAGACGTGTGGATTGAAGATTCGTCCCGGTGTCTGGGCGTTTTGTGGCAGTTGGGAAAGACCGATTTCATCCGGGGAATCGCTTTTTTTTGAAAGCGAATGATCCGGAGCAAGGGCGTTCAATCCGAACAGCGCGACAATCGCGAAGACCCATGGGATCAATGCGGTGCGGACGGTTCGATTGACAGAAGTGCTCATGCGGAATTGCTGGGGAAGGGGATGGTCATCCGCCAAATCCCTTCCGTGCAAAGAGTCGGGGATGAGGGCGTTTTGTCAAATGCTTGATTCAGTGGCTGCCGTTCCTCGCCCTTCTAACCATCCACCACACGCCTCCGGCCACCAGCGGCAGGGCCAGCGCGATCATCATGTGGGAGTTGAAATGAACCCCAGCGGCTTCGGTTCCCTCCATCGCGAGTTTCAGGAGGTTGGAGAGGTAATAGGTGAGGACGACGACCGAAAGCCCCTCGACGTTGTGCTGCAGGCGGAGCTGGTCGGCCGCCCGGCGATCGACGCTGGCTAACAGCATCTGGTTCTGGCTCTGCAGGTTCACCTCCACGCGCGTGCGCAGCAGGCCGGTGGTGGATTCGAGGCGGGCTGACAGGGCGTTGAGTCCCGCTTCGGCGGTTTCGCAGGTGTGCCAGGCTTGTGAGAGACGACGGTCGAAAAACTCGCCGATCGTCTGATAGCCGGGGACCTGTTCCTCGCGCAGTTCCCGGACACGGGCGGAGAGGATGCGGACGTAGGAACCGGTGAGGCTGAAGCGTGATCCGCAGCGGGCTTGGAGGCGCTCGGTGGTGAGGGAAAGGTTGGTGAGATCGCGGAGCAGGGTGCGTTCGTCGCCGTCGTCCATGGCGCCGATGCGCTCGACGAGGGCGACGTGCTGCGCTTCGAGTGCCTCCACCTGTGGGAGCAGGTCCCTCGCGAGCGGCAGGCTCAGCAGCGCGGCCATGCGGTAGGTTTCGATTTCCACAAGGCGTTGCAATAGCCGCCCATATCGCCCGGGCGTGAGTCGGTGGCCTTGGACGAGAAAGCGGGTGGCTCCGCGTTCATCCAGCCGGAAATGGCTCCATACCGAGGCGACGCGCTCGACCATCCAAGCCCCGACCAGCCGTTCCCGGCCGAAAAGTGCGGACACCCGTTCCATGCTTCGCCCGCTTTCCACATCCGAGATCGGCACCTGCTCGGTGGCGATTTCCACAGCCACGAGAATTCTCCCTGGAATGTCGTCCAAGCAGTTTTCCGGCAGGTGATCCATCGCGGATTCGCCAAATGGCACGCCCGACTGCGGCGCAATCACGGTGAATGCAGTGAATTCCGTGTGCCGCTCGATCCGGAGCTCCGCCTTCGCCCAGCGCAGGAGTTGGAATCCATTCTGCACCGGCGTGGCCTCCACATCGGGTAATTCCGCCAGTTTGGCGACCTCCGCCGCGTGTCCGGTCGCCTCCGCCGGGGTGAAAAGAATGGCCCGGTAAGCCACCATCACCGGCCCGGTGACGACGGGGAACGGCCGGGCTAGAGGCTCAGCGTGCAGCTCGCCGTATTGATCATGAAAACATTCCGCCGCCGCACCGCTCATGGACGGAGCTTATCCACGAAGGGGGAAAGGTAAATCAGCAAGTCCCGTGGCGGCCATGGTTCGTTTCATTTCCAAGCGTCAGGGAAATGAGGTGGAAGATTCCGTCCCAGCTAATTTCCCATCATCATATCCGGATATGACGATTTGTTTCTTGAAATGGAGCGTTTCATGGCTACCGTTCCGCCATGCCACAGGCCGACGCTACCGCTGAAATCCAACGCGCCCTCACCGAGCGAATTTTCGTCCTCGACGGGGCGATGGGAACCACGATCCGCACTTACGGTCTCAACGAGGCCGACGCCCGCGGCTCCCGTTTCGCGGAAAACGAAAAGGATCTGCTCAACAACGGCGACATCCTTTCCATCACCCGCCCGGAAGTCATCGGCGACATCCACAAACGCTTTTATGAGGCCGGCTCGGACATTTGCGAAACCAACACCTTCTCCGCCACCGGCCTCGCGCAGAGTGAGTTCTTCGTCGAGGACCCCCGCGAAAAAGGCGGCCGCAAGGATCCGGAGTTTTTCCAGAAAATCCTCGAAGACAATTTCCTCAACGATCTCGCTTGGGAAATGAATGTCGAGTCCTCCCGCCTCTGCCGCAAGTGGGCGGACGACGTCGGCACCGACACCGGCCGCAAGCGCTACGTCGCCGGAGCCATCGGGCCGCTGACCGTTTCTCTCAGCAACTCGCCGGACGCGAATGACTCCGGCTTCCGCGTGGTGACCTTCGACCAGGTGCTCGCCGCCTACCGCCATCAGATACTCGGTCTGATAGAAGGCGGTTGTGACATCCTGATGGTCGAGACGATTTTCGATTCGCTGAACGCGAAAGCGGCGTGCGTGGCCATCGAGGAAATTTTCGCCGAGAAAAACTACCGCCTGCCGGTGATCGTATCCGCTGCCGTCGGACTCGGTGGCGAGACGATGATCTCCGCGCAGAAAGTCGAAGCGCTCTGGAACGCCTTCGCCCACGTGAAGCCGCTCGCCATCGGCCTGAACTGCTCGCTCGGGCCTGACCTGATGCGTCCGCACCTCGAGGAACTATCAGCCTGCGCCGCCACCTGCATTTCCTGCTATCCGAATGCCGGTCTGCCGAACCCACTCGCACCCACCGGCTTCGACCTTGAGCCGAAACACATGTATGATTACATGGCCGAGTTTGCGAAAGCCGGCCTGCTCAATCTGGCAGGCGGCTGCTGTGGAAACACCCCCGAGCACGTCGCCGCCATCGCGCAGGCCGTGGCCAAGTTCGCCCCGCGTGAAGTTCCAGTTATTCGATAATTTTCCATGAAAACCATCCCCCACGCCCTCCGTCTCTCCGGCACCGAGGCCTACAACCACACTTCCGACAAGCGTTTCCTGATGATCGGCGAGCGCGCGAATGTCGCCGGCTCGCCGCAATTTGCGAAGCTCGTTAGGGCGGGCGATCTTGAGGCCGCGGTGGAAGTCGCGCGCCAGCAGGTGGGCAACGGCGCGAACGTGATCGACATCTGTTTCGACGACGGCCTGATCGACGGCAAGGCGATGATGGCCCGTTTCCTCAGCCTGCTCCAAGGCGAGCCGGACGTCGCGAAGGTGCCGATCATGGTGGACTCTTCGAAGTGGGAAATCCTCGAGGAAGGCCTGAAATACCTCCAGGGCAAGGGCATCGTGAACTCGATCTCGCTCAAGGAGGGCGAGGAGAATTTCAAGAAGCAGGCCCGCCACATCATGCGCTACGGGGCGGCGGTCGTCGTGATGGCCTTCGATGAAGACGGCCAGGCGGCGAGCTATGAGGAAAAGATCCGGATTTGCGAACGCGCCTATCGGATCCTCGTCGACGAGGTGGGCTTCAATCAGGACGACATCATTTTCGATCCCAACATCCTCACAGTGGCGACCGGCATCGAGGAGCATAACAACTACGCCATCGACTTCATCAACGCCACCCGATGGATCAAGGAGAACCTCCCCGGCGCGAAGGTCTCCGGCGGCGTTTCCAATATTTCCTTCTCCTTCCGCGGCAACAACAAGGTGCGCGAGGCGATGCACTCCGCCTTCCTCTATCATGCCGGCAACGCGGGCATGGACATGGGCATCGTCAACGCCGGAATGCTCGAGGTGTACGACGAAATTCCAAAGGATCTGCTCGAATGCGTCGAGGACGTGCTTCTCAACCGCCGACCGGACTCCACCGAGCGTCTGTTGGAGCTGGCCGAGAGTTACAAGAACGTCGGCGGCAAGAAGATCGAGGAGGATCTCGGCTGGCGGAATGACCCGGTCGAAAAACGCCTCGAACACGCTCTGCTCCGCGGCATCGACAAATACATCGACGAGGATACCGAGGAGGCCCGCATCAAGTATGTGCGTCCGCTGAAGGTCATCGAAGGCCCGCTGATGGACGGCATGGGCGTGGTCGGCGATCTGTTCGGTGCGGGGAAGATGTTCCTGCCGCAGGTCGTGAAATCCGCCCGCGTGATGAAAAAGGCGGTGGCCTGGCTTTTTCCCTACATGGAAGCGGACAAGGCGGAATATCTCGCCGGCGACATCGCCGCTTTGAAAGAAGAGAACCCCGCGCTAACCGATGACGAGGCGTTGAAGCTCGCCGAGCGCGCGCGTTCCGCCGGGCGTTTCCTGATCGCCACCGTGAAGGGCGACGTGCACGACATCGGCAAGAACATCGTCGGCGTTGTGTTGTCCTGTAACGGCTTCGAAGTCACCGACATGGGCGTCATGGTTTCGTGCGACAAGATTCTCGCCAAGGCCGTCGAACTCGGCGCGGACGTGATCGGCCTATCAGGTTTGATCACGCCCTCGCTGGATGAAATGGTCCACGTCGCGAAAGAGATGGAGCGCCTGGGCTTCAAGGTCCCGCTGCTCATCGGCGGCGCGACCACGTCCGCCGCGCACACCGCCATCAAGATCGCTGAGCATTACTCCGGCCCCGTCGTCCACGTGCTCGACGCCTCGCGCTCGGTTCCGGTGACGACCTCGCTTCTATCAAAAGATCAGCGCGACGCATTCGAAGCCGAGAACCGCGCGAAGCAGCAGAAGCTGCGCGACAATTTCCTCGGCGGGCCGAAAAAGGAAACGCTCACGCTCGCCGACGCCCGCGCAGCCGGACCGAAATACGACTGGGCCGGCTACACGCCGCCGGTCCCTGCCTTCACCGGCACCCGCACGATCAAGAGCCCTTCGCTGCGCGAGCTCGCCAAGTTCATCGATTGGACGCCGTTTTTCCATGCATGGGAGCTCCGGGGCGTATGGGATCGTGAAACCAAGACGCTCAAAACCAAAAACGCCGAAGGTGCCGTCGAAGCGGGCAAGCTCTATCAGGACGCGCTGTCCTGGGTGGATCGCATCATCGACGAGAACCGTTGCCATGCGGAGGGCATCTACGGATTTTTCCCGGCGAACTCGGATGGCGACGACATCATCGTCTGGACCGACGAATCCCGTAGCACCGAGCGCACCCGTTTCCACAGCCTCCGCCAACAGCTCAAGAAGGATTCCGGAAAACCGAACGTCGCTCTATCAGACTGGGTCGCGGGTGGAAAATCCAAGGACTACATCGGCGGCTTCGTCGTCGGCATTCACGGGGCGCACGAATTCGCGGAGGAACTGGACAAGGAAATCGATCCCTATGGTTCCATCATGGTGAAAGCCATCGCCGACCGTTTCGCTGAAGCCTTCGCCGAATACCTCCACCACAAGGCCCGCGTCGAGTGGGGTTATGAAACCGAGGATGAGCTCACGCACGACCAGCTGATTCATGAGAACTATCAGGGCATCCGTCCCGCGCCGGGCTATCCCGCGCAGCCGGACCACACCGAGAAGCCGATCCTGTTCGATCTGCTCGGCGCGTCCGATGCCACCGGCGTCACGCTCACAGAAAGCTGTGCGATGCATCCCGGTGCCGCGGTTTGCGGGCTTTATTTCTCGCATCCGGAAAGCCACTACTTCGCCATCTCCGAGCTCCAGAAGGACCAGCTCGAGGACTATGCCCGCCGCAAGGGCATGACCCTCGCCGAGGCGGAAAAATGGCTTGGCCCATGGCTTGGCTACGCCTGAGCTTCCCGAGAATTCATCTAGACGGCATGGGATTTCCGGTCAAGGTTGGCCGCGAAACTCATGACCATGAAGATGAACATCAAAACGTGCGCGGCGTTGGCTGCGATGGGCCTCGCTGGAATCGCTTTCGCCGGTGGCGAAGGCTGGTCATCCGATTTCGCCGCGGCGAAAAAGGAAGCGGTGGAATCAAAGAAGGACCTTCTGTTGGATTTCACCGGTTCCGACTGGTGCGGATGGTGCATCAAGCTGAACGAGGAGGTTTTCAGCAAGGAGTCCTACAAGACCGGCACCAAGGATAAATTCGTCCCGGTCGAGGTCGATTTTCCGAAGGACAAATCCAAACTAAAAGAGGAGACGATCAAACAAAACGACGAGCTCGGGAAAAAATACGCAATCGAAGGCTACCCGACCATCCTGCTAACGGATGCTGCCGGCAAACCCTTCGCCGCCACCGGCTACAAGGAGGGTGGTCCCGAGGTTTACGTCAAACATCTCGATGAGCTCCGGGCCAGGAAAACCGTGCGGGACGAGTCGTTCAAGACCGCCGAAAAGGCCAAGGGGGTTGAGAAAGCGAAGGCTCTCGTCGCGGCGCTCAATGCGATGGAACTCAATGACACAATCGTTGCGAATTTCTACGGCGACATCGTCGAGCAGATCAAGGCGGCCGACCCCAAGGACGAGACCGGATTCGGCAAGGCGGCCGCGACGAAGGCGCGTATCGCGAAGTTCCAGCAGGATCTGAGCATGTTGGCCCAGAAGCAGGACTTCGACGGAGCCATGGTCCTCGTTGACAAGACGCTCAAGGACGGCGGATTCCCCAACGACGAAACCCAGCAGCTGATGGCGACCCGCGGGATGATCTTCGCCCAACAGAAAAAGTTCGACGAGGCGATCAAGGCGGTGGACGAGGCGAAGGCCTTCGCACCGGAAAGTGAGATCGCCGCCAGCTTGGACGGATTCAAGCAGCGCCTCGAGGCAGGCAAACAGAAGGCGGCTGGCGAGAGGAAAGCCGAGGAGCCGGAGGCAAAGTGACTAACTGGAGCGCGCCAATTTTTCATGCGCTTCAGCCGCCCGCTATCTAATGAGATTGCTCTGGTTTTTCCTCGGGCTTGCCGCCCTGGTCCTCGCCACCTGGATGATCTGGGGAGCTGGATGGGAAACCCGGTTCACGCTGGACGGCAGCGTCCGCTGGCTGGAGAGCGCCGGTCCATGGGCATGGGCGGTGGGGATCCTGCTGCTGGCGGCGGATCTGTTATTACCAGTGCCCAGCACAGTGGTGATCTCGGCGCTGGGTTTCATCTACGGGACGTTCGCCGGCGGTTTGATCGCTGGAATTGGTCTGATGTGCGCTGGTCTGGCGGGCTACGGGGTGGGCCGCCTGTTCGGCGAACGCCTCGCCCGCCGCTGGCTGGGAGATCGGGATTTTGAAAAGGGCAGGGTGCTGTTTGCAAACGGCGGCGGCTGGGTGGTGGCCTTGTCGCGGGCGCTGCCGATCCTTCCTGAAGCCGTCTCCTGCATGGCGGGGCTGGTCCGCATGCCGTTCGGACAATTTCTAACATCATTGGCCTGCGGCAGCCTGCCGATGGGATTCCTGTTCGCCGCGATCGGGCGGGCGGGGCATGTTTCGCCCGGTTGGGCGTTTGCACTTAGCTTGATTGTCCCTGCCGTGCTTTGGTTCATCGCCGCCCGGCTGAAGCGCTGGAATATCGGTCCTTGATCGGATGCTCTCCCCGTCTGAAGGTCCGCCGATGCGCATCGAGATCCTCAACACCGGCACCGAACTCCTGCTCGGAAACACCCTGAACACCCACGGTGCCTGGTTCGGCCGGGAGTTGTTCAAACTCGGCCTGCGCATCACCCGCCAGACGACCGTGCCCGATGGTGACGCGATCCGCGAGGCGCTCGAGGAGTCCATCATGCGGTCGGACGCGGTCATCGTGACCGGCGGCCTTGGTCCCACCAGCGACGACCTCACCCGTGAAATCACCGGCGAGGTGCTCGGCTTGGAACTGATCACCGACGAGGCGGCGCTGCGCTCCATCGAGAATTTTTTCGCCCTGCGCGACCGCCCGATGGCGGAGGCCAACCGCAAGCAGGCGTTGTCGCTGGTGGGGGCCGATGTCTTGCCAAATGCGAACGGCACCGCTCCCGGCGTCTATGTCCCGCCGAGACTCAATGGGCGCTCGAGCTGCGCGGTGTTTCTGCTGCCCGGACCGCCGCGCGAGCTCTATCCGATGTTTCATGACGAGGTCGCCCCGCGGCTGAAGGCGCTGGCTGGGGTGGAAACGGCTAACACGGCGTTGGAGCTGAAATTCACCGGCATCGGCGAGAGTGATTTCCATGATGGGATCGATCAGAAGCTGTCGGAGATTCCGGGACTGGAATACGGCTATTGCGCCCACATCGGCGAGGTGGACCTGCGGCTGATAGGAAGTCCCGACGCTCTGGCCGAGGGGAGGAAAATCACTCTTGAGCGCTTCGATCGGTATCTGATCAGCGACGACGGATCGTCGCTGGAGAAAACGGTCGTCAGTCTGATGGCGGAGCGCGGCATGAAACTGGCCACGGCGGAAAGCTGCACCGGCGGCCTGATTTCCCACCGGATCACCAATGTTCCGGGATCGAGCGAGGTTTTCACCCACGGTTTCGTGACCTACGCCAACGAGGCGAAGACTGCCATGTTAGGTGTTTCTCCTGACGACATCGCGGCTCAAGGCGCTGTCAGCGAAACAGTGGCCCGCCAGATGGCGGAAGGCGCGCTGCGTACCAGCGGTGCCTGCATCGCCGTCGCCGTGACGGGAATCGCCGGACCCGGCGGCGGGACGGAGGAGAAACCGGTAGGCACCGCATGGCTCGCGGTGGCGGCGAAGGGCGGGGAAACGACGTCTTTCCGAGCCTTCCATCCGCGCAACCGGAGGGATTTCAAATTGGCGGTGAGTCAGGCGGCATTGGAGGCGGTGAGGCGGCGGCTGAAAGGTATCCAGGCAGTGTGAGTTTTCCAGAATGGGCAACGGACGGGTTCCCGCATGATTGGCGATGGGACATCGTGGGCATGATGCAGGGCCACCTCATTTTGAAATCACTGGTTTTCAAAAGCATTTACGGTGGCGGCGGACGGTGGTTGCTGCGTCTCGCAGCAACGTCACATTGCGGCGAGACGCCGCAACCACCTTTTCGCGAGGCCCGGCCTTGAGACACAGGCACTTCCAATATGAGGGAACCCTGGGGCATGATGCTTTCCGCAGGCCGTCCCGACACGAATCCGGCAAAAGGACGCGATGTGCTGGCGGAAGCCCTATTTGAAAATGATTCCTCAATCTGGGTTTGGAGCGTTCAGGGTGGCACGCTTCCGCAGGAGATCCGATCTCCGTCTTTTTTTTGAATGGCCGCCCGCGCCGCCGCCGTATTGGGCGAATGACCCGACTCATAACCCTCGCCGCCGCCAGTCTTCTCTCGCTTCCGATTTTTGCCGCAGAGCATCCGGATACCAAGGGCTGGAAGGATCTTTTCGCTCCCGATCTCTCAAATGCCGCCGAAGCCGGGAAGTGGAGTTTTGAAAAAGGCGTGCTGGTGGCCAAGGACCACGAAACGCTGTGGACCAAGGATTCCTACACGAACTTCGTGCTCGATCTGGAGTTCAAGGTGGAAAAGGAAGCCAACAGCGGCGTTTTCCTCCGCTCCAGCAATCCGAAGGACGTGCTCGCCGCGTTGGAAATCCAGGTGCACGAGTCGAAGGACGGCAGCCTCTATGGCATGGTCGGCGCGATCTACGACGCCTGCCCGCCGAGCAAGAGCATGGCGAAACCGGTCGGCGAGTGGAACCACTACACGATCACCTGCAAGGGCAGCCTCGTTTCCGTGGTCTTCAACGGCGAGGAAGTCATCCACGCTGATCTCGACAAGTGGAGCGAGGCCCGCAAGAACCCGGACGGCACGCCTAACAAATTCGGCAAAGCCCTCAAGGACTACGCCCGCACCGGTCCGCTTGGATTACAAGGGCTGCATGGCAAGGCGATGGCACCGGTGTATTACCGCAATCTGAAGATCAAGGTGCTGGAGTGAGATAGGAAAGGTGGATCTTCGGTCCACCCGTGAGAGAGAAGAGCTTCGCGCGGTAATTCCGCACCACAGGGGTTTCGTGGACGAGACGTCCACGGCCCTTAGTGGTTTCATTTTTCCTTCATCCAGACGATGGAGCGGCCGCCGCGGTTGAGGCGGGAGTAGTTCGGGACGGCGAGCAGCGGGCTGCCGTCGGCGAAGGTGCCGGTGATGGCTTTCACGCCGCCGAGCAGGTCGGATTTCCACGAGGTTGTTAGGGTGGCTTTGTCGCTGAGCTTGGCATCGAGGTTCTGGTCCACGCTTTCGAAGTTGTAGATCAGCGGGCCGTAGCGGAGGGCGACCTTGCCGCGGTCGGCGGCGACTTTTTCGTCGGCACGGTGGCTGCCAGATAGGTTTTTGCGCCGACGACCACGCTTCGGTGGATCCCGGCGATGACCTTCGGCGCGAAGGCCGGGGAGTTTCCGGAATCGATCACGCGCCATTCGATGATGCCGGTGGAGATCCCCGCGCCCACCTTGTTGCCGCTTGGATCGATTTCCAAACGCAGGCGGGTGGTTTTCACCTCGTCGAAGGTGGTTACGTTGAAACGATCGCCCTCGACACCGAGACCGGCCGGATTTTTCACCGGCTGATAGTTTTCCCCGTCCCAGAAAAGCACCCTGCAGGCTTTGGGAAATCCGATGCCGCGGCGGTCGTTCCACCAGTAAACCTCGATGCGGTTGGTGGAAACCGGCTGCTCCCAGGCGTAATCAACCGTTTGCGTGTCGAGCGTCGGCCAGTTGCCGTAACTGCCATAGCTGCGGTCCTCCGAATCCACCGGCACGAAACCGTCGTTCATCGCTGCAAACGCCGAGTCACCCGAGCCGTAAGAGCCGGACGCCACTGCGACCAGCGCGAGATTGGTCGCTGGAGCATCGGCGTCTTTGGCGGAAGCGAGGGGAAGCATGAGGGAAACGAGGACCGTGAGGAGGAGTGCGGGAGATTTCATGCGGCAGCGGACCCGGAAATGACCGGTGCCCAGTGTTTCCAAATTGCGGATGCCCAAGGACTTGTCGAGATCTTCAGGGGCACTTGCCCGCATTGGAATCATTCGCTGCGGAATCGTTCAAAAAACGCCGCCGCGCGGATTGTCGGAAATGAAGGGGTTGCGTTGGCGGGGGATTTTGGCAATTCTCTTTCGGTTGGTGAAATTTCAACGTAATGACAGCATTTCTTTTCAGTTGTGACTATGCGACCTGCGCGGTGCCGGAGGCTTATCGGGAAATCTTCCGTGGCTCCGAAGAAGTGCTGACGTCCAAGGAAGGCTGGGAACCCGGATCGCTCAATCTGGCCCAGGGCTTTGCTATGAAATTCCGCACGCCGCTGGTGCATGGCGACGTCAC
>Ga0123337_10005643_pt1 | contig 12237 bp, 13 predicted proteins | sample frozenSSSSmetaG_FD_89792 | JGI IMG/M metagenome (GOLD analysis project Ga0123337, IMG submission 89792) | Glacier valley bacterial and archeal communities from Borup Fiord, Nunavut, Canada, to study Microbial Dark Matter (Phase II) -... | ecosystem: Environmental > Aquatic > Freshwater > Ice >...
ACAGCGATACGTTCACTTATTTCATTAATAGAATTCGTCAATGCAATAGTTTTGGGTTCCCAACCCGTACTCAAAGCTGTAGTATAATTGCCTTTTTCATCAATAGCATAAACGAGCTCTTTCATGTTTTTATTAGAAAGATTGCCTTTGTCTTGGGGAACTTGTTCTCTTTTCATAACTATTGATGTGAATTATTTTCTTGAATGTAAAGATTTATTTCTCCTTCCAAAATCAATTTATCATCGGAAAAAGTTCTGCAGCTAATCGTACACAAACAATACGTATCCGAAACAAACTTAGAAACTAATGAAGCTTTGGTAATTATAACATCACCCACTTTTGGAAGCAGATGAATTTTTAACGTTTTGATTGCACTTATAAATCCTATAACATCTACCCCATCAATATCGTGATTATTTTCATCTATTAAATAATCTTTTGCCACTATAGAAGAACAAGTTTGAGCCATATTTTCTATCAATCCTGCTTCAATGAAAAGATTATTTTGAATAAATATATTATCTTTTTTAATTTCAAAAGTGGTCTCTGCATTTTCATTGTCCATTTTTAAAATCAAATCTACCATAAGCATTGGCTCCCTATGCGGTAAATACCTCTTTATATCAATAAGATTTGCTGTTTCTCTCATGTAAAGACTGTCAATTATTTAGCCAAAACGGTTTTCATTTGACCTTTAGCTATTTCAATACCATTTATTTTCGACACTACATCCACTAATGTAATTCCGCCAAATTCCTGCAAAATAGAAACTGTTGTTTGAATTTCTTCGTGTAGTTTTGGAAGTTTTTTTAACTCGATTTCTTTAATAGAACCAATGTAACCGGTTGGTGCGGGTTCTTGTTTTAAAAAAAATTGATATCCGGTGTGTAAAGCTACAGATTGCGCCATGTGTTCAATTAAACCAGACTCTACCAAATTTCCGTCTTGAAAAAAAATAGCGTTTTCTTCAATTGCAAAACCGGATGTCAATGATGTTTCTGTATACGAATACAGTTTGTCTACCATTACAAACGGAAATTTCTGCGGAAGCAAACTCCCAACAAAATCTTTATCAAATCCTTTATTTACTATATTTTCTATCATTAGCAAACCGTTAAATAAGCATAAGCATAGGAAAAACGGCCACTTTCGGGAACTGATAAAAATATTTTATTCCCTTTTTTAAGCTTCCCAGAATTCATCAACTCTTCTAAAGCTAAATATATTGATGCCGCTCCAACATTTCCAACTGTTGCCAAATTCATAAACCATTTTTCCATTGGAACACCAATTCCATATTCAATCATTGTTTTATTTAAGCCTTCAACAAAATAATGTGAAGAAACATGGGGTAAGAAAAAATCAATTTGGTCGGCAGATACATTATTCTTATTTAATGCTTCTACTGCGCTTTGAGTTCCTTTTATTAATATATTTTCATCCAATAATTTAACATCTTGTTTGAATGCAAACAAAGATTGATTCAACCACTGATCTGGGGAATAATCATTCCACGGCTTGATTTCTCCGTTTTCTAATTTGTCTCCGCCAGCGTACATGCAGGTTTCCAATTCATACGCAAACGAGTAACTTTCCATCCATTCAATTTTCAACGAAAGTGAATCCGTTGGTTTATTTTCTAATAAAAAAGCGCCTGCACCATCGGATAACATCCAACGCAGAAAATCTTTCTTGAAAGCCAAAATGGGTTGTTCTTCTAATTTTTTCAAACTAACAACTTCATTTTCAAATTTAGCCGATTGCATCCAACTGGATAATTTTTCAGAACCAACACATACTGCATTTTGAGTACTTCCTGATTTTATAGATAAAAAACCAAATTTCAACGCGTTCATACCTGCGCAACAAACTCCCGAAGAAGAATTTAATTCTACTGATTTATTTTTTAACAAACCATGAACCATAGCCGCGTGTGACGGAACAAGAACATCTGGAGTAGTGGTACCGCAGGAAAGCAATTCCATATCCATAGCTGTGAAACGATTGTCAAATAATCCTTGAATAGCAATGTTGCTCATTTCAGCATTATTATGAGTGCTTTTTCCTTTTTTGTCCAATGCATAGTACCTGCTTACAATCTTGTTATTTCTTAATATTAAACGTCTTGCTTTGGATGAAGTTTCATTTATTAACCCTAAATAATCTTCCATTTCATCATTAGAAATAGCTTCATTTGGCAAATATTTAGCCGCTTTTGTAATATAAACATCAAACATAATTAATCTAATTTATTCCTTTATAATACTGTATATCTTTGTTTATTTTTCGGATCCTTAATGGATACGCAATTAGGTGCAAGATATAAACTATTGGTGAAATTAACCATATTGCAAGTAACAAATACACTTTAAAGACTTTTGTCCACGCCTTTCTGGATTGCTTTTTAGTAATCAATAAGTTAGACCATTTGCTAAAAATTTTATTGCCCGTTTTATCAACAGTAATCAAAAAAGGTCTAATCCTTACTGCATCTAATGCAACTAATTTTTGCTGCAGATTATCATAATTATTTTCTATTAAGCCAGTAAGGATTGGATATCCAAATTTAGTTGATTCATTAATATCTTTATCTGAAACTCCCGGTAAAGGAAAAATACCCAAATATCGTTTTTTCACTCCCGAAAACATCCATTCCACAATAGTAACCACACTTATCAAATTGCCTCTCCGGTCAACCAAGGCAATGTTCCCTTTAAGTAATGCATTATTTTCTTTTAACAATACTTTTACTTTTTCCTGAGCCATAATCCACATGTTGCGAGAACCATGGATAGTCACAACGGGTGTATTATTAAATATAATTTTAGCCTCTGAACTTTTTAAGAAGGAAGTTATTGGAATAGAAGGGGATAAATACCAGACTTGGTAATTCAACAAAATCAAATCAAATTTGGTGTTAACAATCGCTTCGGGAACCGGCAGTAATGGTGTTGGAATTTGCAAAAAAGACTCTGGAAAGGCACCAAAAAAAGCATCATTGTTCCAAGGAAACGGAAAAGGTTTTTCTAACTTAATTTCATGGAACTGTACATTTATTTCATTCGAATCTAAAAGTGGTTTTGCAATATTTCTGGCAATTTCCTCTAATTGTCCCGACTGAGAATAATAGATTACGAGAACATTTTTCATATCATTTTATTTATAAAAAGCGAATTTAACTTGAAATTATAATTTATACTAATGGACTTTTAAATCTTCAAACTTTCTTAATTTATGGTCCCTTTTTACATGAATCCAGTCTGGCCATGTAGCTGGGTCTTCAGCATCATAAATTCGTAATTTTTGATTAGCATCCTCAATCAACAAATCTTCTGGTTTGCAACCCATAATTGTAGCTGCGGCAGCCAACCCCGAATGTGTTGCTCCTCCTACTCCATGCGAAAGCGTACTTGCCCCGCACAGAAATAAATTTTTAATCTCCGATTTGTTTTTATACGAAAAAGGACCAACCTGATTTAATGTTTTTTCTGTACCATATACATTTCCTCTGGTTGAGTTAACATAAAATTCATTGGTTTTGGGAGTTCCCAACTCTACCTGAATGATATGTTGTTTTGCTCCGGGAATAACTTTTTCAATAGTATTCATTAATTTATTAATCACTTTTTCTTTAAAAACGGCATATTCGGGATTATGGTAATCTTCTAAGCCATTAAAATCAGCAATATTGTCATAATTTACATAGGTAACAACTTCAAAATTGTGATATCTTCCGTTGAAACTGACTGGATCTTTAATCGTTGTACAGCTAATAAATACAGCAGGAAACATATCACCTTCGGCAATAGTGCTGTGCATTAAATCATCAAAATTAGCATCATCATTTTCATCTTTCATCAACCAGATATTTCCGGAATCAATTCCAAATCGAGTAACATCCATATCTAATGTCAGAAATAAGATCAAAGAAGTTACAGAGTATTTCGTCTTTTCTAATTTCTTGATCAAACCGTTGCTTAAATTTGATTTTCCAACAAGATTTAAATACGTAATTGCCGGATCTGCGTTTGAAACAATATTTTTTGCATAAATAATCTGTCCATCATGGAGTTGTACTCCAATGGCTTTTTTATTTTCTATGATTATTTTTTTGACATCTTGTTTTACTCGAACTTCTCCACCATTTTTTTTCACACCATTCGTCATAGCTTTTACGATACCGCCGCCACCGCCCATTGGGTAAAAACCACCATCAAAATAATGGCTCATTACAGAACAATGTACCGGAAAACAGGCTCTTTTTGGCGAAAGCCCATGATCGCCGCATTGTACATTTAAAACAGCCTTCAATAAAGGATCTTTTATATGCCAGCCGATAACTCTTTTTAGAGGAAATAAAGAAAATTTTCCGAAGTGTTTGGTTCTGAAAGGAACTGTGATATTTTGCCAGAATCCTTTCAATTTAGGAATTAATTGCAGTTCGCGATTTACTCTTTGTACAAGTGTGAGATATTCTATAATATTTTTTTCTTCTTTTGGAAAACGAGTAATAAGGACTTTTGCTAAATTATCAACACCAGCCGGAAAATTGAAAGTTTCACCGCCAATAATACCATGTTCGTAACCGTTTTTATTCATTCGAAAAAAAACCATGTCATTCGCAATTCCAAGTCCACGATACAATTCATTTGTAGATTGTCCTTCGTCTAAAAGGCCTACATAGTGCACACCTGGACTGAAACGCTGCCCTTGCAGACTAAAACTATGACTCCAACCGCCAGGAACATAATGCTGTTCTAAAACTAAAACTTTTTGTCCAGCACGTGCCAAGCAAATAGCAGTAGACAATCCTCCAACTCCTGAACCAATTATGATTGTATCAAATTCTTCCATAACTTATTTTATCGTTTATAAAATACAACATCAATGGAAAAAACTGAATTGTAGTCTAAATAATTGTTGTTAATTGTGTAATTGATTCCAAAAATCAAAATAATTGAACCATTGTAAAGGATATTTCTCCAGCATCATTTCAAGGCTTTCTGTATATTCTCTCAATAATCCTTTATCATCACGATGTTTTACTTTGACTTCTCTGGTATAAAGATGGTAGTGCAAATTGGGCTCTTTCATTACATAAACAAAAACTACAGGAACTTTTAATCGGGATGCAATTAGGAAAGGACCAGCTGGAAAAAGAGCTTCTTTGCCTAGCAAATTCTCGCTTAAAGATTTTACTCCTTCAAAATACCTATCGCCTGTAAAACAAACCAACTCATTTCGTGCCAATGCAGCATTAATCTCGAATATATGAGACAAGTCATCACTTATAATGATAAACTTAATAGTGGGTTTTTGGGTAATACTTTCCAGATAATTTTTTATTGTAGAGTGTTCTAAATCTGTAGTCACTAGATTTATCTGAAATTTAACATCTATTTCGCTAAAAAAATGTTCTGCTATTTCGAAATTTCCGATGTGGGCGCTAATAAGGACGCCACCTTTTTTTTCTTCTAAAAGTTTTATTATTATTTCTCCTCCGTCATATTCATACGTAAACTTATTTTTCAATCCGGCGCCAATAGCAATTTTATCAATAATGGTTTGTCCAAAAGTATAATAACTTTTGAAAACCATTTTTTTAGATTTCCAATAAGAATAATTCAATCGTTCTCTAAAATAATAAAAGATCGATATGTTGCTTTTTTTGAGGAAAATAAAATAATAAAAAGCAACAAAATAAAGGATAAAATAAGCGGATTTAACCCCTACTTTTTTTATAAAAAAGACAAAGATTTTATATCCTAAGACAGTTCCTTTAGATTTTCCGTCCCATTGACTCATTAATTAAGCTTTAACTTTTAATTTATTTTCGATTAAATCGTAAAAACTTTGAAAGGAAGCTATTCCTACAAAGTCTACTTCAACTAGTTTTACACCAAAATTAGATTCAATAGAAACAACTAAATCGACATAATCTAAACTGTCTAATCCCAAAGTGTCTTTTAAATTCGCATCTGGTTGAATATCATTACTATCAACTTCAAATTCTTCAATTAAAAAACTATTAATCTTCTCTATTATTACCTCTTTATTCATTACTTTTATTATACTTTTTTACTACTAATGCTGAATTTGTACCTCCAAAACCAAAGGAATTGGACAAAAATATATCAAATTTTTTATTTATTGTAGTTTTAACCAAATTTAATTTTAAAGCATCTTCATCGGGATTTTCTAAATTGATATTAGGTGCAATAAAATCATTTTGCATCATCAAAATAGAATAAATAACCTCGCTTGCTCCAGCCATCCAGCATTCGTGTCCTGTCATTGATTTTGTAGAACTTACATACGGATTACTTTCTCCAAAAACTTCAAAAATGGCTTTTGCTTCATTAGTATCGCCAACAGGTGTCGAGGTTGCGTGGGCATTTATATAATCTACTTCACTGGCTTTTATTCCGGCTTCATCGAGAGCTCTTTGCATGGCTATGGAAGGGCCTTCTACATTTGGAGTCGAAATATGACCACCATTAGATGAAAATCCATAACCAATTACTTCTGCAAGAATAGTTGCGCCTCTTTTTATAGCAGATTCATAAGATTCTAATATTAAAGTTGCTCCGCCGCCACTTGGAATTAATCCGTCACGCTTGGAGTCAAATGGTCTTGATGCTTTTGCTGGTTCGTCTTCTCGAGGAGAAAAAACACCTAAACCATCAAAACTGCTCATCGCATATTTATTAATTTCCTGAGCACCACCACAAATAATCATTTCCTGAAAACCACTTTTTATTAAGAAATAAGCCAATCCGATAGAATGAGATCCGCTTGCGCATGCCGCACTAATCGTTAGATTAATTCCTCTAAGTTTAAAAATTGTAGAAAGATTCATCGTGACCGTTGAATTCATCGATTTAAAAATAGCTCCGGAACCAATCAAAGCTGTATCTTTTTTTTCCCGAATGATATCTGTTGCTTCTATAATAGCTTTAGAAACACTATCATTTCCATACATAATACCAACTTCATTTTCATCAAAAAAAGAATCATCTATATTGGCATTTCTCAGTGCTTCAATTGTCGCCATGTAGGCAAACTCCGTTTCTTCTCCCAGACTAATTCTTTGTCTTCGGGAAAGTAAATTTTTTAAATCGGGTTTAGGAACCATACCAGTCAAAGCGGAACGAAAACCAAATTCTTTGCGTTCCGGATCAATAGAAATACCAGATTTACCTTGATATAGGGAGTCTTTTACTTCATCTAACGATGTTCCTATACAGGAATAAATCCCCATACCTGTTACAACAACTCTTTTATTCATGTTCTTAAAAGTAATTTTATGAATAGATTCCGCCATTTATATTAATAATCTCTCCTGTAATATAACTCGATTTCTTAGAAATTAAAAAACTAACTAGGTCAGCTACTTCTTCAGCTTCGCCAAAACGATTAACTGGAACCATTTTAATTAGTTCTTTTTCATCAAGCTGGCTAGTCATATCTGTTTTTATAAATCCAGGAGCTACTGCATTTACAGTAATATTTCTCTTTGCAACTTCATGAGCCAATGCTTTCGTTGCTGCAACGAGTGCACCTTTGGCCGCCGAATAATTAGTCTGTCCGGCAGTACCTTTTACACCTGATAGTGAAACGATATTCACAATTCGACCGTACTTATTGCGTAACATTTTTTGAATAAAAAAGTTAGTTACGTTAAAAAAGCCATTCAAACTGGTATTAACAACGCTGGACCAATCATCTGGACTCATCCACATAAACAATCCGTCTTTCGTAATACCTGCATTATTTACAATAGCTTCAACGAGAGCAGCAGGATTTGCGTCCTGCCATTGTGTTAGTGCATTTTTAACTTCTTCAAAATTGGCAACATCAAACTGAATAATTTCTCCTGTGGCACCATTATTAGTCACTTCCCGAAGTGTTTTTTCGGCGGCTTCTTTATTCGATTTATAATTAATTAGGATATGATAATTGGTATCTACTGCCAATTTTTGACAAATTGCGCTACCAATACCTCTTGAACCCCCTGTAACTATTACACACTTCATATATCAATTTAGATTTTGAACATTAGATTTTATACAACCTAAAATTATTTATTTTTGAAAAGCTTCTGCATTTTCATACCATTGGTTGCCTAAAGCGGATCCGTCCGGTTTTATGAAACCCCATTTATTTTCGTTTTTTACTCTTGCCAGACCATTTACAAAACCTTTTTCATCATCCTTTAAAAAAGAAAAAATCCCTCCAGCCGAAATTATATATTGAGTTGGTATAACTAATTTTCCAGATGTATTAATGAATCCCCAATTTTTGTCTTTTACCGGCGCTAACCCATCGGTGCTGAAGACCTCGGCATCATTGAATGCAGGCTCAATAACAACAGATCCTTTCATATCAATATAACCCCATTTTTTTCCAACCAATACAGGAGCTAAATTTTTATTGAAGGCTTTGGCTTTATCAAATTTTGGTTCGATAATCCATTTTCCTTTTAAATCTATAAAACCAATTTTATCATTTTTTCTTGCATACGTAACATCTTGAGTCATAAAGTCCCAAATTTTATCAGCACCCTCAACAATAATAAATTTTCCGGCTACAACAATACCAAAACTACTTCCGTTTTTAGCCCATGTTGTATTTTTAAAATAACTCCCAACTTCATCGTAAATCACTTCAACAACAACTTTGCCTGTAGCATCGATAATTCCCCAACGCTCATTGTTTTTTACTCTGGCATAACCGTTTTCAAAAGACTTAATAACATCGTATTTTGGTTGTAGAACAACCTCCATTTTAGTATTTATCAATCCAATTTTCTCTCCTTGTCTGATAAAGGCAACTCCGTTTTCAAAATCATAGATTTTATCAGAAGCTGGCGCTGTTTGAACTTCACCTTTTTTATTGATATACACCCATTTCTTATCTTTGGAAACTACACAAATACCGCTATTGAAATATTTTGCATCATCGAAGACAGCTGGTATTACCAGTTCACCATTTGGATTTATAAAACCCCATTTTCCACTATCTTCAATGGCTGCCAAACCATCAGAAAAATTTTTGGCTGTTTTATATTTGGGCTGTATTGCAAAATCTCCTGTTTTAGAAATATAACCAAACTTACCGTCTTTTCTAACTAATGCTAACTCTTGTGCAGTTACAAACTGAAAACATAACATTGAAAACAATAATAATTTTTTCATATTTTTAAAATCTAAAGGTTTAAAAACGAGCAAAGTACTAATTATTAATCAAATAATCTTTTACTTTTTGAATAAAAGGATACATTACTTGATCTTCTTTGAAAATTGGAATAATCCTGCGAACATCATCATATATTTTTCTGGTAACCGATGAAATTTTATCATTTTGCTCCAGATAATCAATAGCCTGAACAATTGTAATCAATTCTATAGCTAATACTTCAAAAGAATTCTCAATTACTTTTGCCGTAATAACTGCAGCATTTGTTCCCATACTCACAATGTCCTGATTGTCATTGTTGTTTGGAATACTATGAATATACATCGGGTTAGACAACATCTGATTTTCGGCAGTTGTTGAAGTCGCAGTAAACTGAACTCCCTGCATACCAAAATTAAATCCTAAAGTTCCTAAGTTTACAAATGGAGGAAGGATTTCGTTTATTTTTGAATTCAATAAATAATTCAATTGACGCTCTGCAAGCATAGTCAATTTGGTAACTACTATTTTTAGCTTATCCATTTCTAACGAAATATAATCTCCGTGAAAATTACCTCCGTGATATACGTGTTGGTTTTTTACATCAATAATAGGATTGTCATTTGCCGAGTTAAATTCCTCCTCCAGAATAGAAGCCACATTATTGATGGTTTCTAAAACGGGTCCCAGAATTTGAGGAACACAACGTAATGAATAATATTCCTGAACTTTCTCCTTAAAGACGTCTTCAGTGTTTTCACCAGAGTATAGATGGTCTTCTCTTTTTCTAATTAAGGTACTATCAGCAAGATTAGCACGCATTCGTGCCGCAACTTCCCGTTGCCCTTTATGACGCTTGGTATTATTCAATTCTTCCGAAAAGTGATCGTCATACGCTTGTACAATTTCATTAATTGCGCAAGAAAATTTTAGTGACCAATCTAATAATTTATTGGCATGATGCACATTTACTACACCAATCCCAGTCATTACAGAAGTACCGTTCATCAAGGCCAAACCTTCTCTAATTTCTACCTGAATAGGTTCTAAATTTTCTAATTTAAAAACCTCTTGAGTGGGTCTGCGTTCTCCTTTATAAAAAACCTCGCCTTCTCCAATTAGAACCAAAGCCAAATGAGCCAATTGCACCAAATCGCCACTTGCTCCTACTCCTCCATGTTCAAAAATTAACGGAGTAATGTCTTTATTGATTAACTCTTTCATTAACTGAATTACAGAAGGATGAACGCCTGAATTACCAAGAGAAAGTGTATTTAACCTGGCTAATATCGCTGCTTTAACACAAATTGCATTCAATGGTTTTCCTGTACCCGAAGCATGGCTTCTAATTAAGTTATATTGCAATTGAATTCGATCTTCGTCTTTAATACGGTATTGAGCCATTGGTCCAAAACCTGTATTAACACCATAAATAACTTTATTTACAGAGAAATTTTTTAAAAAATCAAAACTTTCGTTTACTCTGTCTAAAACAACTTGGCTGATCTCTATTTTATCATTGTTAAATATAACAGCTTCAAACTCTTTTAAACTTAAATATTCCTTAATTGTATTCATTCTACGAGTAGTATTTATAACTAAATAAATTAAAAATTAATTTTTATTTAGAATATATTGTGGTTAATTTGACGGACGCAAATGTAGCATAATATCACTTATAAAAGTAAATCCTCACATTATTTTGTTTAAGAATTTATTTTTTTTTCAAAAACTAAACAATCAATTACTTAGGTAAAATTCCTCTAAAAAAAATATTAAAATTAGAAAGAATGAAAGATTTTGGTTCAGATAAAAAAAATGTTGTTCAAGCGAATTTAGATGCACAAAAGATTGCATTTGCGCCAATCATGTTTCAAGCGGCAAAATCGCTTCGTAATTTAGGAATATTAGATTATCTATTTAACAAAGACAAAGCAACTATAGAAACAATTGCTGCCGAATTAAACTTATCAGTCTACGGCGTAAAAGTTTTGCTCGAAGCCGGATTAAGTTTAGAGATGGTTTACCTGAAAGACAATGAATTTCTATTGACAAAAACGGGTTATTTTATTTTAAGAGACAAAATGACCAATATCAATATGGATTTTACAAAGGATGTAAATTATTTGGCGATTAATCACCTTGAAGACGCTATTGTACAAGCAAAACCAGCAGGTTTAAAAGAACTTAGAGATTGGGATACTGTTTATATTGGATTATCTGAATTACCTGAAAAAATCAAAAAAAGCTGGTTTGATTTCGATCACTTTTATTCCGATTATACTTTTCCTGAAATTATGCCAATATTATTTGACAACAATCCAAAATCATTTCTGGATGTGGGAGGTAATACAGATAAATTTTCAATGCAGTTTGCCAAATACGATCCGAATGTAAAAATCACTATTCTGGATTTACCTGGTCAAGCCAATGTTGCCCGAAAAAATATAGCCGAAGCTGGTTTTGAAGATAGAATTTCGGCTATTGACTCCAATCTATTAGACATTCAATTCCGTTCCCAAAAGGAAATGATATTATATGGATGAGTCAATTTATAGACTGTTTTTCTTTAGAAGAAATCTATGGCCTTTTTAGAAGAGCGCATGAAGCAATGACGGATGATGCTAGTTTTTATATTTTGGAAACTTTTGGGGATTTTCAAAAATTTCAGGCATCGACATACAGCCTGCATGCCACATCATTATATTTTAATGCTGTTGCCAATGGAAATAGCCAAATGTTTCATTCCGAAGATATATTGAAAGTAATCGAAAAAGCAGGATTTTTTGTAGACCAAATTCACGAAATCATTGGTATGAGCCATACACTCATTAAATGCAAAAAAAGAGTTTCTTAAGCTATAATAAAGCGCTAAATTTGTGCACTATTTTAATTAAAATAAATTCAATATAAAATGTTACAAGAATTCGTAGATGTTTTAATAATTGGTGCTGGACCATCTGGATGTGTATCTGCATCATACCTTCATAAAAACGGCGTAAAAATTAAGGTTGTAGAAAAAACAAGATTTCCAAGACTTGTTGTTGGAGAAAGTTTAAT
>Ga0123337_10005647_pt1 | contig 12225 bp, 9 predicted proteins | sample frozenSSSSmetaG_FD_89792 | JGI IMG/M metagenome (GOLD analysis project Ga0123337, IMG submission 89792) | Glacier valley bacterial and archeal communities from Borup Fiord, Nunavut, Canada, to study Microbial Dark Matter (Phase II) -... | ecosystem: Environmental > Aquatic > Freshwater > Ice >...
GAGCCTACCATTCCACGATGACCGGCAATATAAATTTTATCATCACTGTTCATGAGTAATTATTAATTTGACTGTTGATTGATCTATTCGCTACCGGCTATCATTTATTAGTAATTCCATGCATGACATGCTTTACTCATCCTATAGCTGCAAACTTACTATGCTGGCTAAAGCAATAGGCACAGGACGACTCCGAAAGCGTCAATTGTAAGTTGATATTCCCCTATTGGCCTTTTATTTTAACGATGCTATTCGAACTGATTTTTAATTCTGAAGCCTGCTTCACTTAATATTTTCTCTTTTGTAAACAATTCAATATCAGCCTCCACCATTTCTTTCACAAGCATGGGAAGGTCGTATTTAGGTATCCAACCAAGTTTAGTCCTTGATTTGGTAGCATTACCAATGAGCAGGTCTACTTCCGTTGGACGGTAATACCTCGCATCTACTGCAACAACTTCCCGGCCTTTTTCAAGCTGGTAGGCAGGATTAGTGCATGATACAACAATACCGGTTTCACTGGCTTCCCTTCCTTTGAATTCAATTTCAATACCTACTTCATTAAATGCCATGCGCACGAATTCGCGAACCGGCGTAGTGATACCGGTTGCGATTACAAAGTCTTCCGGTATTTCCTGCTGAAGTATCAGCCACATTGCTTCGACATAATCCTTTGCGTGACCCCAGTCCCGCTTTGCATCGAGGTTACCAAGAAATATTTTATCCTGCATACCCATAGCAATCTTTGCAACACCGCGGGTAATTTTTCTAGTTACGAAAGTCTCCCCTCTTAAAGGAGATTCATGGTTAAAAAGAATACCGTTCACTGCAAACATTTTGTAGGCTTCGCGGTAATTGACTGTTATCCAGTAAGCATACATTTTAGCCACAGCATAGGGAGAACGTGGATAGAAGGGAGTTCTCTCCGACTGCGGAACTTCCTGTACAAGTCCATATAACTCAGAAGTAGATGCCTGGTAAACCTTTGTCTTTTTTATCAAACCAAGTAAACGAACCGCTTCCAGAATTCTTAACGTGCCTATACCATCGGCATTAGCGGTGTATTCAGGAGTTTCAAAACTTACCGCCACGTGGCTCATAGCAGCAAGATTATAAATTTCATCAGGCTGAACTTCCTGGATAATCCTTATCAGGTTGGTTGAATCGGTAAGATCGCCGTAGTGAAGTTTAAAATGAACATTCTTTTCATGGGGATCCTGGTAGAGATGGTCTATCCGATCGGTATTAAATAAAGAACTTCTTCTCTTTATTCCATGTACCATATAACCTTTCTTTAATAAAAGGTCTGTTAAGTAGGCACCATCCTGACCGGTAACACCGGTTACTAAAGCAACTTTTGACATTTGATGTGGTTATAGTTTTTAAGATGCATTGCGCATCTTTATTAATGACTGGGCGTTTCTTTTATTACTAGAATGTTGATGCTTATTCTCAGGTAATAGTACAGAATTAAAGAAACACATCGTATGATGACTAACGGTTACCAACCTAAATTATTAGTTGTTATGCATAAAATATTGCGGGATGATTGTTTGTACCCGCAAATATTACTATCCTTCTTCAATGGATCAAAATATGATATGCATATTCCAATTATTGGAATTGCATTATAACCACCTGATTTTCCTAACAACATTTGCAAAAATATTACAAATAAGCACAGTTGGTATATCTTTCATGTGAAGATTATTCTTTAAGACCAGACTCCGGGGTATTAAACGAAGCTTTTTAATTAATATTTATCTTTTGCAAAAAAAATAAACCTGCGTCAGGTAATTCTTTTTTCAAATCAACTATTAAGACTGGAATCCTCCGATTCGGTAAATTTAAAAAACTTTATTTCTTTAAGAACTGGAAAATTTTTCTTAAGGGTTTTAGGTATAGTGTAAAGAAATAAGGTTTTAATTCATTGATCTTCCATGCAAGCCTGTCTTGTCTGTTTGCCAGGACTCTTTGTACTAAAGAAGAATTGCTTACTCCTCCGGTACGCATTTTTACTAATATTTCCGGTAAGTATGCGGCTTGAAACTGATTTTTAAAGAGAATTCTTAACATCAATTCATAGTCGGCGGCACTTTTCAATGAAGTGTTAAACAACCCCACCTTTTCATAAACTTCCTTTCTCACAAAAAAAGTAGGGTGCGGTGGCATCCAGCCAAAATAGAAATAGGATGGTTTAAATTTACCTGATTTCCAACTCCGTACAACTTTATCAATAGCAGATGCCTTTACATATTGCAGGTCTCCATAACATGCTTTGATATTTATATCTGCAAACAAATTCGCAATTTTAGAGAGTACGTCAGATTGAGCATAGACATCATCAGAGTTCAGTATTCCTATGACATCACCTGTTGCCAGGGTAATTCCTTTGTTCATCGCATGATATATCCCATCATCTTTTTCCGAGATGACTTTCGATACGTGTGTAAATTCCCTGACTAACTGCAAAGTTTCATCTTGTGAATTTCCATCAACAATAATATGTTCTATATCCGCATAATCCTGGCTACTGATACTTTGAAGCGTATCACTAATCGTTTTAGCGCTGTTATAGGTAACCGTTATAATGGATATTTTCATCGTAAGGAAGGGACGTCATTTAATCCACTAACATATTTAAGAATTGAGAATTAACTGAAACAAGGTGTTTATCTTATTGCTGTATGTGCTGACAGAATAATTCGCCTTCGCGTAATTACAGTTTGCTACAGAAATACGAGCCATGCCAGATGGGTCTTTCAGATAATATTCCATTGTAGTACAAAGACTGTCAGTATCCCTGGCAGGCACCAGGCCTCCATGTTCCGGTGTAACGATTTCTTTTATATAATTGTGGGCTGCGCAAATCAACACACACCCGCTTCGCATTGCTTCTATAACGCTGATTGGAAATGCTTCGGATTTATAAAAACTGGGCAAAACAAAAATATTCGCAGAAGAAAGGAACGACACTTTCTCCTGGCCTTTTAAAACTCCGTAAGATATAATTCTTGAATTTTTATTTATTTCAGCAGAAACTTTCACTTCTATTTCCTTAGCAGTCATATATTCATCTGATATGTAACTACCGGCCAGTAATAGCCTCACATTAGAAAAACGGCTATCCATTTTATTAAAGGCTTCTATTACATTTAATATCCCCTTACTAAACATAAGGTTTGAAAAATAACAAATAACCATGTGCTCATTGTTCTTCTGATCAAACCCTACTGTATCAAAAATGGGATCATAAAAATTTGCTATCACTTTTAATTTTCTGCCGTCAAGAAATTCTTCAATCTCTGACCTCATTTTTTCTAACAGGATAACATTACAATCAATCCGCCGATAGGCATTTATCACGAGGCGTTTATATAGCCGTGGCAAACTATCCATAAAGCTTTTAAAATCTGCTCCATGAATATGGTTGATGATTTTTTTTTTGAACAATATTGCAAGAGATATTAGTATCATATCCTTTACACTACCCTGAAATGACCGGGTACCGGTTAAATAAACAAGATCTATTCTGCGGAAAAGAAAAAGCCACAGGTATTTTGGAAAGAGAAAAATTGTTATGAAATACTTAATCAGCAGATGCTCCCCTTCAAAATTTTGGTTTACAACAATTTTCTTTTTGCAATCAATAATAGTTATGGTCTCATTAAAAGAAAAGGATTGTCCTGTTACCGGTGGGGGCACAGGACCGGCGAACAAAATATGAGATTGTTGAAGGTTTTTCAAAAGGTCTATTAATTATTTTACGGTGAACCGTTCATACTTCATTTAATACTTCCGGGGTAATAAATAAATGGAACTTATGATATTTAACTTGCCGAAGAAGGTAATTTCAATCCATAAATTTATTATTTTAAAACAGCACTATCTAAATGGGAATGAATACGAGAAGTACGCGCCCCAGAGACATCTTTTTTGGAAAATTTTGAGAATAGCCATACCGGAATCAGCATGTAAGCGGCAATGTCAACTACCTGGGGGAAAAACCCCCTTGTAACCCATTGGAAAGTAACTAATGCTACCACTATATATTTTATTAAACTAATCTTATCTCTTACAACTACCCTGTTCGAATATTTACGAATTAATAATGCCCAAATAAAGTAGCCGATTACAATGCCTAGCCATCCAAAATTGATATATAAAGCGGCAACGCTTAAAGTAGCTTCGCCGGTAAATTTACCCCAGAAGGCATCGTAAGCGGCAATAGTAGTTTTTATTTGAGGTGCAGGATAATAATCATCTTTATTTTCAAATAAAGCACGAGGTACCAACCTTATAAAAACATAAGCAAACATAGAAATACCATAATCATGGGTAGCTGATTTATTAGGATTATCATAAAGTTTGTACACGCATATATCCGCTAAAGCGCCACGGGTTTGATCAAAGAATTTGTAATAGTTAAATTTGGCCGGATTATATTCAATTGCTGAGTAGTCACGGGTAATTAAAGTACTCCTGTTTTCTGTAGAGAACATCACTAAGTACATAAAAAATAGAACCAGTACTATACCTATAATTATTTGTTTTAAATGAATTTTGTATTTGTACAAATAAACAAATGACAATCCAAATAATGTAAGTAAAATTCTAAATCTAAATCCCAATATTGAAAAAAGGAAAAATGATATAACTATCCAGAAAATTAATGTCCTCTTTGGAAGATCAAATAGAAAAGCCAGAATTATTAAAGTGATTAAAGAATTAGTAAAATTCTGGATGTAGTAAGTAGCTCCCTGCGCACCAAGACCTACACTTTCATTACCAAAATAAACCTGGGCAACGTTAATGCCGCCTAACGACATGTTAATAATAATAAGTGCGTAAAAAAAATAGAATAATATTGATATCCACTTGAGCGGATTTATTAATTGCTGGGTAGGCTGATTATTCCATTTGCCTTTTAATTTTAACCCTATTATCCAATATCCAATAACAAAAAATACCATTGCAAGCAGATTATAAAAAGTGCCAAGCCCGTAATATTGAGTTATATCTGTACCGTTTAAGGTTGCCTTTCCTTCATTATAAAAAAACAAAGGGGTGAATAAGGTATACTGTATATGTATTATTAATGTCCACAAATAAATCAGGTTACGGTTCCAGCCACCATTCTTATATCCCATCCTGAAGCCAATAACAAAAGTTATAGCTAACGCTGCAAATAAAACGTAAATTATAGAATTAGTAAAGGCTGCAAATTCCATATAACATTTTTGCGTTATAATCTGATGAAAGTAATTCCTTTAGCGGCCTCATATTCAGTACGATTTCTTTTCTTTTTTGTTTGTCAGTAATAAGCAGATTCATGCACTTATAAAATTCATCAACATCTTCAGCATCACAAGTGAATCCATTATAACCGTTAATAAGGTTATCCATTGCAGCCCCAACCTTATTGCTTGAAATAATAGGCAGGTCTGCAGCTGCAGCTTCATTTATTACAAGCGCCCATCCATCATAACGACTGGCGAAGATAAAGATGTCTGAAAGCGCAAAAAAATACGGCACCTCTTCTTTTTCTTTGAATCCAAGAAAATGAATACGTTCAGAAGCGGCAGCAGATAATTGCTGCAAATATTCCTTATCCGGTCCATCTCCAAGTATTAATAACCGGATATTTTTATTTTCCTTTATTTTTAAAAACGCTTTGATAACAGTATCCATGCCCTTACGGTGGATCAATGACCCCGATGTTAAAAAAACAACTTCACAGTTTGATTTATAAACAGCAGTTAAATCGTTTAGCTTATATGTATCCAGATTAGTTTTTGAAAAAAGTGAAATATCAATATTATATGGTAAAATATATATTGGTTTTTTATAACCATATTTTTTATAGCTGTCCACTCCATTTTGTCCAATTGCCATGAGTGCGTTTGTACAAACCCTCACTGGAAAAAGCAAAAAGTATTGTAAGTAATATTTCAACCGGTTGTTGATTGGGAACAATGGTTCATTCCAATAAAAAATAATTTTTTTTCTGAACTTACTTATGAAAAGTGAAAGCAATACGTTTGGGGTCCAATAGGTTCCATTTATAAGTATAAAGTCAGCCTTGTCATTTACCAGTTCTTTAATAATCTGAAAGCTGAAATGAAAAGAAACCACTTTTTTTTGTATGAGCGTGGCCAACTGGTTATCATTTAATGTAACTACTTCATAACCGGGATCGGTTACTTTAAGATCCCAGGTACGATCTAATTCCCGGTTTGTGAAATAAATTACTTTTAAATTAAAATAATTTTTTAAGGCTGAAAAAAAATCGATCTGATAGGGAGTTGGATTATTTGTATAAAAACTTAAAGAAGGTTTCATTGCAGAGTTTGATATTGCCCGTATTGATCTTTTATAAATACATTCAGTTATTCACACTTCTTTCATAAAAACGAATTATCCCTTCTCTAAACTTTTTCCATGTAAAATGCTGTGCCTGATCAGCCGCTAACTGTCCCATATTGTAAAGTGAAGTTTTATTCCGGATGCACCATTCTATTTTTTCAACAAGACTATGTCTATCACGGATGGGAACAATAAATCCATGCAAACCATCCGTTATTATATCCGGAGCGCAGGTATGTGAAGTTGCAATTACAGGAAGTCCGGCTGCCATTGCTTCCAGAATAACATGTGCAAACCCTTCACACAATGATGGCAAGCAAAATATATCACTCCGGTGTAATTCTTCAAGTAATTCAGTATGCGACAAGCCAGTTTTAATAGTAAATTTTACATCATTGTAAAAATTAAAAAGCTCTTTATCAATAAAACCTCTTCCGCAAAGGACAAGCTCCACCTGGTCCGGAGCAAACTTCCTAACTGCTTCCAGCAAATAGCTAAGTCCCTTTCTCTGCACCATACTTCCCACATAAATTATTCTCAAATGTTTATTATTAGCAGGAGTATGCCTGCGGGTGAATTTATTAAAATCGATTCCGTAAGGAACTACTTCTATTTTTTCCTCCCCAACGCCATTTTCTATCAAAGTTTTTTTTGTATAATCACTGGCTACTACTACGGAATCTGCCATTAAAGATTCATCGGCAAGATCTTTCAGGTATTCATCAGAATACTGCAACTCATTTTCAAATTTGAGTGACGCAGATGCCTGGGGAGCAAATTGCAATTCATCAAGCAATAATTTTTTTACTGAAAATGGATGCGGATGCAATTGAAACAGCAGCTTTTTTGTTCCGGCATCGTTATCGCTCATTTTGAAAGCATAATTTGCATAGTAACTATAGCAAAATAAATGAGCACTCTCAGATCTGGAAGTTTCAAACGCTTTTCTACTGAGGCTAAGGTCTTTTTGCCGGTTCAAATAAAATGCTTGTTGAAAACGAATCTTCATGGATAAAAGCAAAGCTTCAAAACATATTGATGTTTTAGATGAAGGTAATCCCGGCTGATATCTTTTGCCTGCAATACCAGGAAACATTTTATACAAAAGATCGTTAGAATAAAAATCAGTAATTAAGACAGACAGTAGATTTTTTTCCTGGAGCGCCATTGCCAGTTGATAGCTGTCCCTCGCTTCGGCGTGAACCACCACAGCTTTTTTTACCATTCTTGATTAGCCGGAATTTGAATACTACTAAAAGTTTGCATATTGTTCAGATGACGGGTATTGACACCTGGCTTGGGTCCGCTATTCACTTTTATATTCCTTTTATTGCCTATGAATTTGTTCTGTAAAAAAACTGACAGCTCTATATTTTCTTTCGTCATTTGCTTTGCGTTCATGTCGATTGCCGAATTATTGCATTGCTCAAAAGAATTTTTTATAAATGTGTTACCCAGGTAAAGCTGGTAATAATGGTTGGGTTCATTATACCAGTTATAAGCCGAAATACCTAGTCCGGTTTGAACATTTTTGCAGATATTGTTCCTGAACTCATTAAAATAGCAGAATGACTGAACATTTGAATGCTGCGCGTAGCCACCTATCTGTGCCCAGGTAGAAATACCGGTAACTACTTCTTTAATTAGATTTCTGTCACAAATGAAATTCATTGAATTACCATAAAGTTGTATTCCGGCAGAAGCTATATTATCTTTTATTCTTTCGGCTTTACCATCTATAGTGTTTCTGTATATCACACAATTACCGCTGTAAGAACTAATCATAAATACACTTGACGTGTCGGGCATAACATTCCACGGCCCTGAAAGAGTAACGGAAGAAAGAGTTGCTTTTTTTACTCCATTATACTGTCCGGCACCTCTTCCTTTGATAATGAATACGCCCATATTTAGCTGTGCCAGATCATTTTGCCCGGGGTTAAATCCCCGGATACTAAGTTCACCGCTATAATTGCACAATCCCTTTCCGAGGTATACAATGTTTGTACCCTCCCATAAAAATTGCTCACCGGAATTCTGATCAACTTCAGGACTTTTTCGTGGAGCGAGATTTTGGGTAGTATTATTCGCCAAATAAATATTTATATTACTTCCCCAGATGTTATTTCCATAAAAAAACCTGCCGATTGATTGCCCTTTATTAGAACTGTCTTTATCTTTTGCCAAACAGCCCGTAACGCTCACCCCATTACATCCCCAAAATTCAAGCATAACATTAGCATCCAGAATTGCCTTGCAGATAGTATTTCTAAAAAAAAATTGTTTTGCATTTGAAAAAAAAGCGCCATTTAAAATAAGCTCATCCCCATCAAAATAAATATTTCTTGAATTACTCATATCCAGCCTTTCGAAACCCGGGATAGCTTCAATAAGACAATTTTCAAAATGAACATTCACCGACCCCCTCATGTAAATGATGCTTTTCATTTGACCTGTGGTGCCTGGCATAGCCTTAAATGACATATTGCGAAACCTGGCATTAGTGCATTGTACAGAATTTTCGTTACTAAAAAGCAAAGTATACTGGCGGGACAACGCCGGGTTATACACAAACTGTTTTGAAAGCAAGAGTTGTGTTTTGTTTTTCCCATCTCCCAACCACTCGATATTTGAGGGAGGGTTAAACCCCTGGCTTACCTTGTAAATCCCTTCAGGAAAATAAACCGTTGAAAATGGGATCTTACAGGCTTCAAGAATACACTTTTGGATAGCGGCCTGATCATCTGTAACCCCATCTCCCCTGGCACCAAACCGTGGATCTTTAACATTAAGCTTATTAACACCCCAATTAAAACCTTTTTTTATTGTGAGCTTAACAGGCCTTGAGAATCCAAGTTTATCGGCAAGTCCGTTCTGTAGCCATGTGGTATATTCCCCCTCCTGTATGCCATGAAGTAAAAAAGTAGCTTTGTAGTTATTAGCATTGCGGGCTTTTAACCAAACACCCTGTTGCCGTTCATTTACAGGCTTTAAATATAACCACGATAAAGAGCCTTCGGCGGCATTTTTCGAAAGATTTGTTCCATAATAGCTAACACTATCTTCAAGAATAGCATCCTCAGGTCCTACCCACCAGAGTTCGGGGCGATTTACAATAACTGGGCTTCCCCAGCCATTTTTATTGCGCGCCCAGATAGTGTAAATTCCCGGTTTTATCGAATCGCTAACGGATAAAACAACCTTGCTGTTTTCAATAAAACTACATATCAGTGGCTTTACAACAAGCGTTCCTTTACCGTTAAAATATCCTATTGCAAACTTTGATTGTGAGCCATTGCTATCCTCTCCGGGTACTGTAAAGTTTGCGCCCGTCATCACTAGTGATTCGCCCGGGTAAACGGTTTTATTATAATTTGAAAATTGTGGTACTATCTCTTTATTTACAATTTCTTTTCCTTGCCTGATAAATACTTTTAAAAAACTATTGCTTGATGGAAGGGTAGTAGTTGGTAATAACATGCCTTTAAGGGCCGGAAGCAATTCAGGTAAAGGAATTCCATTTTCTACCTGCGCAAAGCAAGGGGTTGTAAAACAAATAATAAAATATAAAAGAGATCTTTTAAAGTGCATCGCTAAAATAATTAAAGTATCTAAAGGCACTAAAGATTAATTATGCCAATCTTTTAATGTAAGATCGGACTGATTTTTCATAGGTCAAATAAGAAAGACTGGCAATCAGAATCAGAATAAAAACGTACAATAATGAAAGCGCTTGTTTATTTAATTGCGGGCTTTGATCATTTATGTACTTCAACCAGAACAAGACCGGTACTTGTAGAATATATATGCTATAACTAATCTCTCCGAATAAGATAAAAATTTTTTGTGAAAAAAGCCTGGAAATAGTCGTTCTTTTTAAAGAGACCGCTAATATTGATGCAATAAATAAGGGTGCAAACAAACCGTTGTGATGATATTTAATAACAGGGACATTAAGATATATCAATATAAAAGCGGTAAATAATAATAACGCGAAGATCAGGTTTATAAGCAAAGTAAATTTCTGCCACTGCTGGTAATGCCTTACAAATAAAACACCCCAACCTACTCCAAATAAAAATGTTGACAAATGGTTAACGGGATGATACTCCCGAAAATAAAAATTTATATCATGATCAATCATATAAATGTACCAGCACAAATTAATTATCCATACTAAAGAAATCAGCAGCATTATATTTTTCGAAGACCTCCGAGAAATAAAGCGATATAAAAAGGGGAAAAGCAGATAAAATAATAATTCAACAGATAGTGACCATCCGGGAAAATTAAGACACATCGCATATTTTGGTATCCATGCCTGGATTAGCAGGGCACTGGTTGTAATTTGCGCTACCGTAGCTTTTTCAGCTGGTATCCTTGCCTGTATAGGAAGCAGTAAGTAAAGTAACAAGGCCAGAAAGTAAACGGGATAGATTCTTGCAAATCTGTTAATATAAAATTTCCTTTTGGGGATTTGATTCGTCTTCCCGCCGTTTGAATAGGCCACTACCAATATAAAACCACTAAGCACATAAAAAAAACTCACCAGCGTGCTTGACACTTCTACAAAGTTTGCTAATGGAGTATTTTTTATTGCAGAAAAATTACCGGCAAAATGATGAATAACCAGCGCAAAAGCCGCTATAAATCTTGGGAAAGTTAATGAATCAATTTTCATTCATTACCTATCGGATGTGAGTAAATTGATAGGACTACTGTTTTTTTGAAAAAACCAGACATAAAAGTATGTAAATATGGGTTCCCCTATTATCAGCTTTTCTCTGCTACTATCCAACGATTATGTGCCAGGCTTCTTTTCTCGGGTATTATTGCACGGTACCAGGCATATTCAACAATCTTAGTGGAATAGCCTAATGATTGCAGAAATATAATACACTGTTCGTCAAGTTCTTTCGCATGGGTTTCTACTATAATACTACATGAATTATTTTTCAATAATTCTTTCGCGCCATGCATAGCCATCAGTTCTGCTCCTTCGATATCAATTTTAAAAAAAACCTTTTTGCCTTTTACATTTACGATGCTATCAACAGTAACATTCATATCATCAATTACATCTGATGCATACTTCTGTATTACATGTAAATTGTTCGTAGAAAACCCATTTTGTTCAAAATTTTTCGGTTGCTCCACCGCCTGAATTTCCTGTACCTCAAAAGAATATATCTCACCGGAGAAATTCAATTTGCGATAGATAAGGGGATAATAGCCATCGGAAGAACCAAGGTCGATAAACACCTCACATTTTGGCGAGAATTTTTTAAAGTATGATTGAAGTTCACTTTCTTCTAAAGCAAAATATCTCAAACTTCTGTCTTTAGGATCTAAAAATATTTTAATACCTTTCGCTATACCATATTTTATTTCGTAAACTCTCGCTTCTTTACCAACTAATAATCTTTTTAAAAAGTTCTTCATTATTTTTTTTATTAAATATCCGGTTCTTTCTATTTATATGATTTATATCCGTTAATTACAAACTGGGTCATTCTTCCAGCCTCATATATTCCCTGAATTGCTTTAAAGTCAGCGGACTTCTTTCTTGTTTTATATAATTTTGTCTTTCCCATACCCGGGATAAAGCATCTCCGTAGCAGCTAACCCATTTTTTCTTAATAACATAATTAAAAAAAAAGCTGAAAAGTGATTTTGAAAAATAATACGGGATAACCAATGAGGGAAAATTGATAAGAATATGGGTCAAACTGTTTGCCATTGCCAATTCGCTTCTCCATAATATGCCATACTCTCCCTTGCTTTTATCACCCTTAATATTATTATTTCTATCTTTATAGTTAACCCTGTGATGAACAATCAAATCGCTCTTGCTTATAA
>Ga0123337_10005648_pt1 | contig 12225 bp, 11 predicted proteins | sample frozenSSSSmetaG_FD_89792 | JGI IMG/M metagenome (GOLD analysis project Ga0123337, IMG submission 89792) | Glacier valley bacterial and archeal communities from Borup Fiord, Nunavut, Canada, to study Microbial Dark Matter (Phase II) -... | ecosystem: Environmental > Aquatic > Freshwater > Ice >...
ACTTCGAGCGGCTGTATGGCCGGCCTGGCTTTGCCGAGATCGACGCCGGCCTGCAGCAGCTCGCGCCGGAGTTGGTGGTCGTGAGCGTCCCCACGCAGCTGCATGCCGGGACAATCGAGCAGATTTTGGCGCTGACAACCCCGCGCGCCATTGTGTGCGAGAAGCCGCTTGCGCTGGATCTGTTGGAGGCCAGGGCGATGGTGGAGCGCTGTGAAGCGGCCGGCGTGGCGCTCTATGTCAACTACATCCGGCAGTCGCAGCCAGGCGTGAAAGACATCAGCACCAAGCTGAAGAGCGGCGTCATCGTCACGCCGCTCAAGGGTGTCGCCTGGTATTCCAAGGGGCTCTTCAACAACGGCTCGCACTTCGTCACCCTGCTGCAGCATTGGCTCGGACCGATGTCATCGTTTCAATTCACCAACGAGAACGTCGCTTGGCGAGGCAACGACCCAGAACCTGATGTCGTCCTACGCTTCAGGGACGGTGTGGTGCACCTTTTGGCGGCGCGGGAGGAAGATTATTCGCACTACGGAATCGAGCTGGTTAGTCCGTCAGGACGACTGCGCTATGACGATGGCGGAAATTCGATCTACTGGCAGCCCGTGATCGAGAATGCCGATTTCCCGGGATACCGAACGCTATCGCGGAGTGGCGAACATATTGAGGTTGGACTTGACCGGATTCAATGGCATGTCTTCGATGAAATTTTGGCCGATCTCAATGGGCGACCAGCCGCGGTTTGTACCGGTCGGCAGGCCTTAGCCGTGCTTGAGCAGCTCGCAGCAATCAGGGATGCATTATGACAATTTACAACGATTCCACGCTGGCGCTGTTTGGCGGCCCCAAGTCAATCGACAGAGTTTTCACCCGCTACAACCCAATCGGCGCCGAAGAAGTGGCGGCCGCGCGCGGCGTCGTGGAAAGCGGTGTGCTATCACAATTCATCGGTGATTGGGATCCCGATTTCTTCGGTGGCCCGAAGGTCCAGGAATTCGAGCGCAAATGCGAGGCTTATTTCGGGGTCAAGCATGCCATCACCGTCAATTCCTGGACGTCGGGACTGATCGCGGCTGTGGGTGCCGCGGGAATCGAACCCGGCGATGAAGTGATCGTGCCGCCCTTCACCATGTGCGCCAGTGCAACGGCGATCTTGCACTGGAATGCTATCCCGGTCTTTGCTGACATCGAGCCGGAAACCTTCTGCCTCGATCCGAAGTCTGTCGAAGCCAATATCACGCCCTATACCAAGGCCATAATGGCCGTGGACATTTTTGGGCATCCGGCTGACACCGACGCTCTGATGGAAATTGCACAGCGACACGGCCTCAAGGTCATCACCGACACCGCACAGGCACCTGGGGCAATCTATCGCAACAAGTTTGCCGGAACGCGCACGCATATTGGTGGCTTTAGCCTCAACTATCACAAGCATATCCATACCGGCGAAGGCGGCATTCTGGTTACAGATGATGACGTGCTGGCCGACAAGTTGCGCCTGATCCGTAACCATGCCGAGGCAGTCGTTGCCGGCATGGGGGTAACCGATCTCACCAACATGATCGGATACAATTTCAGGCTTGGTGAGATCGAGTGTGCCATCGGCATCGAGCAACTCGACAAGCTTGAGCGGCTGGTCGCCCGAAGACAGGCGTTAGCAGCACTGCTCCGCCAAGAACTAACCGCTCTTGAGGGTTTGCGACTCCCTTTGGTGAAAGAGGGCTGCACCCATTCCTACTATGTCTATTCCATGGTCATCGACCCGGAGACGCTTGGCATTGGACGGGCGCGGTTGGTGGAGGCGCTGTCCGCCGAGGGCATTAGCGGCCTTGCAAGCGGCTACCAGAATGTCCATTTGTTGCCGATGTATCAGCAGAAGCAGGCCTATGGATCGCGCGGCTTTCCATGGAGCTCGGAGCTGTGCCGGCGCGAGGTCAGTTACGCCAAGGGCATATGCCCGGTGGCAGAGGACCTACATGACCGAACCTATCTGGGTTTTGAGATGTGCCTGCATGACCTGACCGACGAAGATGTCCGGGCCATAGGGTCGGCATTTCGTAAAGTGTGGTCCAACCTGGCGGCGCTAAAATGACAGAAGCCATCGCCCCCGGCTATTCGGTACGTCCTTTCGACGAGGCTGACATAGACGGTCCCTATCTTGGCTGGTTCCAGGATCAGGATGTGACCAAGTACAGCTCGCACGGCAAGCTGGCTCACGGCGTGGCGTATTATCGCGACTTCATCCGCACGCTAAACCGCAGCGAGAATGTGATCTGGGCGGTCGTCCACGAAAACGACGGGCATGTGGGCAATATCGGGCTGCATGCGATTTCAGCAGTGAACCGCAATGCCGAGTTCGCGGTGATGATTGGCGACAAGCGTCACTGGACCAAGGGCGTCGGCCAGGCCGCCGCCAGAGTGCTAGTGGCACACGGCTTCGAGAAGCTCAATCTCGAGCGCATTTACTGCGGCACCGCCGCGACCAATGTGGCGATGGCGCGACTTGCCCTGACGCTGGGCATGACTGAGGAGGGACGGCGGCGCTCGCACCTCTGGTTGGAGGGCGCCTGGGTGGACGTTGTCGAGTATGGCCTGCTGCGGTCCGAGTGGCGGCAGGCACAAGGGTAGCGGATGTTTGCGATAGTCAGCCACGACGCAGGCGGCGCCGAAATATTGGCGAGCTATGTGGCGCGCAACAATCTTGCCTGCTGGTTTGTCCTGGAAGGGCCGGCGCTTGGCGTCTTCAAGCGCCGATTGGGTAACATCGAAACCTGCTCGCTCGAAACGGCCCTCGCCGCTTGCGACACGGTCCTGACGGGCACCAGCTGGCAGTCGGACCTAGAACTGCGCGCTATCGCCCGGGCGCGGAGCCTCAATCGGCACTGCGTCTCGTTTATCGACCACTGGGGGCACTATGTAGAGCGCTTCGAGCGCGGCGGCCAGCTGAGATTGCCCGACGAGATTTGGGTGGGGGATGACCTTGGACTGACCACAGCGCAGCGGTGTTTTCCGCAGACGCCGATCTCCTTGGTAGCCAACCCCCACTTTGCCGATATTGCCGATAAACTCGAGGCTCTACCGCCTCCACGCGACACGTCCGGCCAGCGTTTGCTGTATGTCTGCGAGCCGCTGTCCGAGCACGGCCTGTTGCAGTTCGGTGACGAGCGCCACTGGGGCTATACAGAATTTGATTCCCTGTCCTATCTCATGGAAAACTTGGACAGGATTGACGCCAATATCCAGAGCATCGTCGTCCGTCCTCACCCCTCAGAGGCGCCGGGCAAATATGACGTTACCATTGGCTCGATGGGAGCGATGGCGACGCTGGGCGGCGCTGTCCCCCTGCTGGAAGAAATTGCCCAGGCAGACATCGTCGCCGGATGCGAGAGCATGGCGATGGTAATCGGGCTGCTGGCCGGCCGGCGCGTGATCTCGGTCATACCGCCCGGTGGCAAGCCCTGTGCCCTGCCGCATCCAGAGATTGAGCACATGCGCGACCTGGTTGAAAGGATCTAGCAAGCCATGGCATCCAGACAGAACATTGGTGCCGGAGTTTACCCGGCAGAGCCGACGCATCGAGCTGACCGGCCAGGGTCGCTTCTAAAGTGCCTTGGTGCGCGAATCGCTAGATCTGATCGAGGCCGGAACGGTTGAGTTGATCTCATCCAAAGAGGGCAAGGGCACGCTGTCGATCGGCATGCTGCCCACCTTTGTCACACGCTGGCTGCTGCCCCGCCTGCCCTCGTTCCAGCAGGCGCATCCGGAAATCGCGCTCAACATCATTTCGAGCGATGGCGAGCTCGATTTCACCAAGGAGCGCATCGATGTCGCCATACGCTTTGGCCATGGCAACTGGCCGGACGCCATTGTCGACCCGTTAATGGGCGAAGAAATCATCGTGGTCTGCTGCCCCAGCCTGATGGAAGGCGAGCATCCGATCACCGATTATGACTCGCTGCGATATCACCGGCTGATCCGTCATTCGACCCGGCCAAACAGCTGGGAACACTGGTTCCGCTGTGTCGGCGCCCATCGCGAAGACCAGCAGCGGGGCCCGTCGCTGGAGCACTTTTTCATGATCATCCAGGCCGCCATTGCCGGTCTCGGGGTTGCCCTGCTGCCCAGTTTCCTCGTCGAGGATGACATCAGGGCGGGTAATCTGGTAACGCCCTTCACCGATCGCATCGCTGGCCCCGGCGCCTACTATCTGGTGACCTCCGCCGCCAAGAGCGAACTGCTGCGGGGCAAGATCTTTAGGAGCTGGCTACTCGGCCATTTAGCTTAGAGCCTGCGCGGTTGGTCGGGCACCCTTGTGGCGCACTCCGGCGGGCCAGCATTTGCGACAAACAGTCCACAGTAGCTCGGCTCTGCGGAGCGGGTGGGCCTCGGCAGAACCCGAGAAAGGCCTTGGCGGCGACCATTGGCCAAGCACCGGTTTCTTAAATGCGATTAAAGTTCAGTTCTCGCTATCATCGGATCGGGCGGGCCACTATTGCTGCGCCGAGTCATCGCCCGCGACTATGCCCAAGAGCTCTCCGACCGGATGGATTTCATGGTCGAGCAGGGATGGTTGCCAGCGGGTCTGTGGGACAATGAGCAGGTCGCCATCGGCACCCTGCTGTTCCGTGGCGGGCTGCCGGGCGCGCGCATTCTCAAGACCCGTGTCGGCGGTGGCGCCAATACGGTCAGCTGGCTGTTCGGCGCCGAGCCATACAGGCGCAAGCCACCGCTCTATGTGCGCTGGCGCCTGTTGCTCGACGAATTGCGCACCCGCCTTGCCCCGCCCGAGCAATGCTATCTGCCTGGCGACTTCCCCGAACCCGCGTTCCAGGCCTGGGCAAAATCCCGCGCGGTCGAGCCAGTGGCTGGCTAGGAGGGCTGCGCGGCACGACCGAACAATAGGCGGGGCAGCTGGGGTGTCCAGCCGCGCCGATGGCGCCCTCTGGAGCGCCTGCATTTGCGGCAAATGATCGATAACGGCTTGGAGCCTGAGCGGATTTTAACTCTGCAGAGCCCGAGGCACCTTGCACAACGATAGCGGCAGAACCCATTTCCGAAGAACCCATTTCCGAGTGCGCTGGCGGCCTCCAATGCCCGAACTCCATCGATAGGTAGCTGTGCCGCTTCTGTGCGGCTGATCTCCTTATGGCCACCCCACTTCGTTTCCCAGAAGGACAGCTAAGGGAAATCGCGCCGCTCCGTTTCCCCGCCCTGGAAAACCACGACCTGAGGTTCGAACAAAAACCTTCAATATCAGTAGGTTAAATGGCCCATGAGTTGCCGGTGAGTCGCCGGCAACTTACAATGAGCTGCAGCTTTCGGAAAATACGGAAGTGGGTTTCCGTTTCCGCTTTTCTAAGCGAAAGACCTGGACCCTTTCCGAGAATTTTCCGAATGTCCTGCGAACGATGGGGAATACCATGTCTGCAGTGCACTATGCGATCCTGCGTGTCGAGCGCGTGAAGTCTAATGCTGATCTCGACGGCGCCACTCGGCATGGCCGGCGTGCCGATAGCAGCACCCATTTTGACCCTGAACGGTCACCGTTCAATATGCATTGGGCTGCGGGACGGGTAACGGGCCCAGTCGATTGGGCCGAGGCCGTCCAGGCCACTTTCGACCGTTTCGGCGTAACCCCACGAAAGAACGCGCCACTGGCAGCGGACTTTCTTGTGGCAGCATCACCGGAATACTTCAGCCCGCTCGACGACACCGGGCATTTTAACATGGAGCGGGTGATCCCGTGGGCAGAAGCGGTGCTTGCCGCATTCCACGAGCGCTATCCCCGCATGGTGGCGGCGGCAAGGTTAGATCTTGATGAAGGTAGTCCGCACATGTCCATCTGCGTTGTTCCCATCTACACCAAGGTCACCAAACGTACGTCGAAGCACGCGGTTTCCTATCGGAAGGTATTCGGCGGCGAAACCATCAGTGCGGCACGGGACAACATGATTGGCCTGCAGGATTGGTTTGCCGAAAAGATGGCACCCCTTGGGTTGACCCGTGGTGTTCCGAAGCGTGTCACTGGCCGGAGCCACGAGAGCCATCAGGAATATGCTCGTCGCCACCGTGCATCCGACGAAGCCATGGAGAGGGCCAAAGCTGATGCTGAACTTTATGCCGCCCAGTTACAGGAGCGGGTTGCCGAGTTCGACATCCGGCTGGCCGCATTGCACGCTCAGGAGGCACTTCTAAAGACGAATCTACGCAAAGCTACACAGGTGCTCCTGGACGCGACCAAATCGCATGAGTGGATCAAGGCGGCGGTTTCGACTCTGGAGGCGTACGATCCACATGCTCCGGTGGTCGCGATCCTCCATGACAAGCAGGAGGTGTTCGATAAGCACCTGCAGCGTATTTCCCAGCTTAGCGCCGATCTGGATAATATCGAACCGCCCGTAAGCTCCACTAAGCACCCCTCATAGGCGACTTCGGGCTACCAACTCCGGCCGCACCCAGCGGGACTGACGGGCAATGTCGCGCGGCACCGTAGCGAATGCCGTTTCTCGATCCGGCGCGCTTCTATCTGTTTCAGGATCTTGTCCCGCATGGCATCGCTGAAGCCGGTGCCGACCCGGCCGCGATAGACGAACTCACTCAGAAGAACCAGGCGGCGATATCAACTCCGGCTTGATGCCCACGGCAGGCGCGACCTATCTGGCGCACTTCCTTAGCTCAAGTGATGCAATCAAGGTGCTGTTGGCTAACCCAGACGAGTTGGCTGCGAACATTGTGCAGAAAGGTTCGGTCGACGCCAATCCCACGGTGTTCAAGCCCGGCCTGACTGTCGACGATCTGCAGGATTGGGCCAACCAGAAGACGGGCGGCGGCTCGCCGATCCCGTCGGGCGTGATGACCGCGCAGGAAAATAACGATCAGGATATCCAGCTGAGTTTCGACGCGCTGAACGCCGAAGCGACCGCTCGCGGCGAAAATAACCGCAAAGCCGCAATCGCCAAGGAACGGTCCGCCGCGCGGGCTGGTGCCAAGCGCGACGGCACTGTGCTCACAGAAGCCCAGACCGCGGCCATCCGTGAAGCGTCCGGGGCGAAGTACAACTCGATGCACGCCGACAAAGCGCTGCAGGCCCAGCAGGAAGTCGCCTGCGAATCCCTGGCCCAAATTGTCGGACTCGATCAGCAGCGCAAGACGCTGTTGGAAGGGATCAACATGGCCCAGGCAGCTGGCGACAATCCCAAGGTGGCCGAGCTGCCGACCCAGCTCACCGGGATCAATGGGCAACTCGACATGCTCATCCCCAAGGCGCTCGAATTCGCTTGCGCGCTGGGCGACGAGAAATGGTGGTCACGATGCAAAAGGCGCAGTTGAACACGGCGAAGGCTGGTCAGCAGTTCAGCCTGTTTGACCTCAGCCCCGACCAGACCAAGGGTCTGATCGGCAGCATGACCGTGCAGATGGTTGAGACCGTCTATTGGCATCGCAGCCAACATTTTCAGAAACGCGCTGCGAATTCCGAGGTCAAAATCTGCCTCAATTTTGCCTGATTTCAGGCAAGCGATTTTATATAGCGCTGTCAGCAAGTTAGCGATGTGGTAAGTTCCCGGTAACTTACCGGCAACTTATGGCGACGTGCAGAATCCAGAAAATGCGGAAGTGGGTTTCCTACATTTTTTAGGCCAACGGTACTGGCTGTATAAATCGACGCTAAACGCCTCAACACCTTCTCCTGTGCGGAGACTGTGCGGCGTTGGTAGCGAAAACTCGCTAAGTCATAGATTTTGTTGGTGCACCCGGAGAGATTCGAACCCCCGGCCTCTGCCTTCGGAGGGCAGCGCTCTATCCAGCTGAGCTACGGGTGCATCCGTGAAGCGGGGGCAAGGCCCCCGGCTGAACGGGCGCAAACTAGCCAAAGCCGGTGATCCGCGCAACGGGGTTGGCAGGTTTTGTTTGTCGGGCGGGAAAACCCGGTTCTGCAGCGCGCCGCAGGTCGCCAATTGGGCACCGGTTTCCGCCGCAAGCCGGCCGGCCCCGGGCCAAAGCGCCCTCTCGCGGGCTCTGCCATCAAGCTGCCCCGATTGGGCCCTATCGCGCCAGCAGTGAAAATAGCGTAAGGCTGGGCCATGACAACGCACACCACACGATATCGGGCTCCGCTGGGGCTCGGCGCGAGCCTGGTGCTGGCCCTGCTGGTTTCGGGCTGCTCTATGGCCGGCATCAAGCCGGCGCCTGGTGGCGCCAGCGCGGCTTTGGCCGCCTTTGCCGCGCCCAGCACGCCGGCGGGCCATGTGCCCAAGGCCAGCGAAGTGCCGATGGCCGCCTCGGCGCTCGGCTATACCGAAGGCTCGATGGATAGCCTCATCCGCCATTATTCGCATGAATATGCCGTGCCGGAGGAACTGGTGCGGCGCATCATCGTGCGCGAGAGCAACTACAATGCGGGGGCGCGCAACGGGCCCTATTACGGGCTGATGCAGATCAGCCACGCTACCGCCAGTGGCATGGGCTATCGCGGCTCGCCGTCAGGCCTGCTCGATGCGGAAACCAATCTGCGCTATGCAGTGCGGTACCTGGCCGGCGCCTATGTCACGGCCGGCGGCAATTACGATCGCTCGGTGCGCTTTTATGCCAGCGGCTATTATTACGACGCCAAGCGCGCCGGCGTGCTGGACAAGGCCGGCCTGCGCTAGCAGGCGGCCGGCGCCTGTTCGTTGAGCAGGAGCATCAGCTGGTTGGCGAGGTCCGCCTGCTGATAGGGCTTGTTGAGGCGGGGCAGGTCGATCTGGGCGCCGCTGGGCAGCTCGGAATAGCCGGTGGCCAGCACCACGGCGAGCCCCGGCCGCAGCTGGCGCGCCTGGGTGGCCAGCTCCACCCCGTTCATGCCAGGCATGGCATAGTCGGTGATCAGCAGGTCGATGGGCCGATCGCTCGCCAGGATGGCCAGCGCCTCCTTGCCGGAATAGGCCTCGATAGCCGTGTGACCGAGCTGTTCGAGCATGTCGACAGCGTTCATGTTGATCAGCGCATCATCATCGACCACCAGAATCGTGGCGGCCTTGCTGGCGGGACTGTTCATCGGCAAACCCTCTGGCGGCACTACAAGTATTAAGCAGCGCTTAGCGCGCAATAACGGCCCAATTACGATATCATGCACGGCGCAGGCCGTCCTCACGACAACCATTGCCCCCACAACGCAGCAGCTTGTGCCCGGGTTCCCGGCAGCGAGGTCTTTTGGCGGCGGGCAAACTGGCCTAAAGTCGGCGCCAATCATCCGCTTGGAATCGCCCCTCATGCATCTGCTGCTCGTCGACGGCTCGGCCTATATCTTCCGCGCCTTCCATGCCCTGCCCCAGCTCAACCGCAAGTCGGACGGGCTGCCCGTGGGCTGCGTGCAGGGCTTCTGCAACATGCTGTTCAAGCTGACCGAAGACCTCAAGGGCGAAGATGCGCCCACCCATATGGCGGTGATCTTCGACCATTCCGGCAAGACGTTTCGCGACGACTTCTATCCCGACTACAAGGCGCAGCGCCCGCCGGCGCCGGTGGAGCTGGTGCCGCAGTTTCCGCTAACCCGCGCCGCCACCCGTGCCTTTTCCATCCCCTCGATCGAGATGGAAGGCTGGGAGGCCGATGACATCATCGCCACCTATGCGGTGATGGCGCGCAAGGCCGGCGGCAAGGCCACCATCGTTTCCTCCGACAAGGACATGATGCAGCTGATCGAGCCCGATGGCTCCATCCGCATGCTCGACACCATTCCGCGCCCCGGCCAGCCGCCCTTGCGCTGGATCGGCATGGACGAGGTCTTCACCAAGTTCGGCGTCACGCCCGACAAGGTCATTGAGGTGCAGGCGCTGTGCGGCGACAGCGTCGACAATGTGCCCGGCGTGCCCGGCATCGGCGTCAAGACGGCGGCCGAGCTGATCAATCAATATGGCACGGTGGAAAACCTCCTCGCCCATGCCGACGAGATCAAGCAGAACGCCCGCCGGGAAAAGCTCAAGGCCAATGCCGATCTGGCGCTGGTGTCCAAACGCCTCGTGACGCTGAGCCAGGATGTGCCGGTCGAGCTCGATCTCGACGCCCTCGTCCGCCAGCCGATGGAGCCGGGGAACCTCTTCCCCTTCCTCAAGGCGATGGAATTTGCCACCATCACCAAGCGGCTGGCCGGCCTGCTCGACGCCAATCCTGATGATTTCCCGGCCGATCCCGCCCATGCCGCCAAGACCGCCCCAGGCGCGGTGGGCTTTGACAATGCGGCCCGCGCGGAAAGCCGCGCCGCCCGCCATGAGGCATCGGGCCGCTCCAATGCCGCCACCGTCGCCCATGCGGCATCCGAGCATGCCCGGGTGCGTGCCATTGCTTTCAAGCCGGAGGATTACGAGATCATCCGCGACGCGCCGGCCCTGCAGCGCTGGATCGATGCCATCGAGATGACCGGCTATGTCTCCACCGATACCGAGACCACCGGGCTCGACAATCAGACGGCCGATCTGGTCGGCCTGTCCTTTTCCATCGCCCCGGGCACCGGCGCGTATCTGCCTCTCGGCCATAATGAGGGCGCGGCCGATATCTTTGGCGGCGGCGGGCCATCCGAGGGCCAGATGGATATTCGGCTGGCGCTCGACATGCTCAAGCCGCTCTTTGCCGATCCGTCGATCCTCAAGATCTTCCACAATGGCAAATATGACCTCGGGATGTTGGCGCGCTATGACGTGCCGGTCAGGTCCATCGATGACACCCTGCTCCTCAGCTATGCGCTGGACGGGCCGCAGTTCAACACCATGGGCGAATTGGGCGAGCACTGGCTGGGCTTTGCCGGCCAGTCGATCCGCGAGTTGCTCGGCTCGGGCAAGAGCCAGCGCACTTTTGCGCAGGTGCCGATTGCCGAGGCGGCGCGCTATGCCGCCGAGGATGCCGACATGACCATGCGCCTCTGGCAGGTGCTGAAACCGCGCCTGGTCGCGGAAAACATGACGGCGCTCTACGAGACCATCGAGCGGCCTTTGGCGCCGGTGCTGGCCCGCATGGAGGCGCGCGGCGTCAATGTGGACCGCTCCATTCTCAGCCGCCTCTCGGGTGAGTTCGCCCAGCGCGCTGCCGGTTTTGAGGCCGAGGCCTATGAGCTGGCCGGGCAGAGTTTTAATCTCGGCTCCCCCAAGCAGCTGGGCGAAATCCTCTTTGACAAGATGGGGCTCGAGGGCGGCACCAAGACCAAGACCGGCGCCTGGGCTACCGGCGCCGATGTGCTGGAAGACCTGGCCCTCAAGGGCGTGCCGCTGGCGCGCACCATTGTCGACTGGCGCCAGCTCAACAAGCTGCGCAGCACCTATACCGACGCCCTGCCCGCCTATATCAATGCCCGCACCGGCCGCGTCCACACCACCTATTCCCAGCATTCGGTGCTCACCGGGCGCCTCAGCTCCAACGATCCGAACCTGCAGAACATCCCGGTCCGCACCGAAGACGGGCGCAAGATCCGCTCGGCCTTTGTCGCGGCGCCGGGCAAGATCCTGGTCTCGGCCGATTACAGCCAGATCGAGCTGCGCGTGCTGGCCCATATTGCCGATATCCAGGCGCTCAAGGACGCCTTCGAGGAGGGCCTCGACATCCATGCCATGACGGCATCGGAAATGTTCGGCGTGCCGGTCGAAGGCATGCCCAGTGATGTGCGCCGCCGCGCCAAGGCGATCAATTTCGGCATCATCTATGGCATTTCCGCCTTTGGCCTTGCCAATCAGCTGGGCATCGGGCGCGGCGAGGCGGGCGACTATATCAAGACCTATTTCGAGCGCTTCCCCGGCATTGCCGACTACATGGCCGAGCAGCGCCGCAAGGTGAAGGAAGACGGCCATGTGACGACGCTGTTTGGCCGCCGCATCAACTTCCCCAATGCCAAGTCGCACAATCCGAGCGAACGCGCCTTTGTCGAGCGCGCCAGCATCAACGCTCCCATCCAGGGCTCAGCCGCCGACATCATCCGCCGCGCCATGATCCGCATGGAGCCGGAACTGAAAAAGGCCGGCATCGAGGCCGACATGCTGCTCCAGGTGCATGACGAACTGATCTTCGAAGTGCCGCTGGGGACCGAGAATGAGGCCATCCCGGTGATCAAGCGGGTGATGGAAGGCGCTGCGGAGCCGGCGGTGCGGCTGACCGTGCCGATCCAGGTGGATGCGCATGCGGCGGGGAATTGGGATGAGGCACACTAAGGAGGGGGACGCCTTCGGCGAGATCGCTCCAGTGAAGCGATTTCAGGCTGCTAGGCCA
>Ga0123337_10005649_pt1 | contig 12224 bp, 12 predicted proteins | sample frozenSSSSmetaG_FD_89792 | JGI IMG/M metagenome (GOLD analysis project Ga0123337, IMG submission 89792) | Glacier valley bacterial and archeal communities from Borup Fiord, Nunavut, Canada, to study Microbial Dark Matter (Phase II) -... | ecosystem: Environmental > Aquatic > Freshwater > Ice >...
ACATGCTGGCTGCACGGTACAAAACCCGGTACTGGTGGCTACATGAGGAATTGAAAGTACAAATTAAAAAGCCCCGCGCTATCTATTCGATAGCTGCGGAGCTAGTGCCTTTGGGGCTTGCGGCTGGTGGGTTCTGCGAGATTCGAACTCGCGACCTACGGATTAAGAGTCCGCTGCTCTACCAGCTGAGCTAAGAACCCAAATAAAATTTGGTGGGACGTGCGGGGGTCGAACCCACGACAAACGGATTAAAAGTCCGCTGCTCTACCAACTGAGCTAACGTCCCGAGAATTTCTTCTTGGCTGCACTGTGTTGTATGCAGTGCAGCCTCAAATTATAACGTTCTTTTATGCGGCTTTCGATAAATTAACCAGCAATTTTATTAAGTGCCCAACTTGCAGCACACATTCCAAAAGTGGATGTCACGCTCACGACGGAACCGTATCCGTGGCAATTAAGGCTTCCATCTGTATGCGTTGACTCTGCGACCTGTTGCTGCGTAAGCTCCTCAACATTGGCAGCGTGTTCGAGCAATGCACCTTTGACAGAAGGCTGCATGACGGGCTCGCGACTAAAAACACACATCGCGCCCATCTTTCCTGAACGGGAAATTTTATGTTCTTTGCGTAAACGATAGCGCATCTGAGCTAGCAAGGGATCATGGGTAACCATGGACAGGTCGTCGATGTCAACGCGATGTGCAAGCCGCTTACCGCCTGCGGCCCCCACACTGATCAAACTGATCCTGTTCTGGATGGCCCATGCTGCCATGGCAGTTTTTGCCCTTACCTGGTCGCAAGCATCAATGACAGCCAGTTGCTTACGCGCAAAGTGCATATCGAGCGAAAGAAGGTCTGGCCAGTTTTCGGCACTTACAAATTCCTCTATGCAATCTACCTGACATCCCGGATTGATCTGAGCAATGCGTTCGCGCATGGCCTGCACTTTGGACTGTCCCAAGGTACTGTCGAGTGCATGAACCTGTCGGTTAATGTTGGATTCGGCGATATGGTCCAGATCGAGTAAGGTAAGGCGGGCCACACCACTGCGCGCGGCAGCCTCTGCGGCCCAGGAACCTACACCTCCCAAGCCCACCACCACAATATGTGCAGCACGGATGCGCTCTGCGCCTGCGGCCCCGTACAAGCGTGCGAGCCCAGCAAAGCGGCGGTGAAAATCTGGCACCATCAAATCCTGATCAAACGTAGGTGTAGCGGTTCTGTCGATATTCATGCCTCATCTTAAATGAGGAATGAATCTGGGAATCGGCGGCTTGGCGGCCCTACTTCAGCTTCGTAAGACGCTCTTTGGCGGCAGATGCGGCTTCAGTCTGGGGGTAATCTTTCACAAGATCTTCCAGTGTTTTGCGAGCCGCCTTGGTATCCTTGAGTTCAACTTGACAATTTGCCATTGACAACAGAGCTTCTGGCGTACGCAGATGCTCGGGATCGGCCGTTGCCAGGGTTCGAAAATTCGCTACGGCAGACCGGTAGTCCCGCAAGGCATATTGGGCATTTGCGAGCCAGAACAGGGAAGAAGATTTGTAGCCGCTTTGCGGATAACGTTTCATAAACCCTGTAAAGCTGGTTTGGGCCGCTGCAAAATCACCCTTTCGAAGCGTTGCAAGGGCGGCCTCAAACTCCTGCTTTTCGGCAGGATCTGCCGAAAAATCCCTCCCATCCAATGTCACCTTGCCCGGCTCAACCTTTTTCAGCCGTTCTTCAATGCCCTGGGTCATGTCTTTTTGATTGCGTTGCACATCAGTAATGCCTCTGGTCAACTGCTCGTTTTGTCCTCGCAAGGTTGCCATCTCGCTACGCAAAGATTCAATTTGGTTGGACAAGTCCAGCAGGCTGCGCCGAAGCTGAGCATTGTCATCATTGGCTTTTTTCAAATCCTCCGTTACGCGCTGCTGCGATACATCGACTTTTTGTCGCAAATCAAGAATGGCTCTGCGCGCTTCATCGTCCTCAAACAAAGCTGCATTGGCACTAAACGCCACAACGCAGGCGGCAATAGCGGCTGAAATTCTTAATATCTTCACAGACTGCATGCTCGCTTAGCGGTAAGTGATTTCAGCACGGCGATTTTTTGCCTTGGACGCTTCGTCGGCCCCTGCAGCCGCAGGTTTTTCCTTGCCGAAGCTGACGGCCTCAACTTGAGAATCGGTCACGCCCAACAGACCCAGCGCGCGGCGCACCGCTTCAGCGCGTTTTTGCCCCAGGGCCAGGTTGTACTCACGACCGCCGCGATCATCGGTATGCCCCTCAATCGCCATCTTGCGAGACTTGTTAGCGGTCAAATACTTGGCATGGGCATCAAGGTCGCTCTGAAATTCAGACTTCACCACGTAGCTGTCAAAATCAAAGTAAATGATCTTTGCCGTGTTAGCTGGCCCCGCAACGGAGGCATCGCTTGCGCCAATCTGCACAGGTGCAACGCCTCTGCTGGCCGCTGCTGCAGCGTCTGCGTCGGCTTGTGAGGTGCTTGATGATCGGTCTTCAACAGGTACATCCTGCAGTTTGACATTCGAGCCACAGGCTACAAGTGTGGCAGCAAGAACAAGTGACGAGATGATTGAAAAAAGGAAGCGCTTCATTGATTACCTCTGCTAAAACAAAAAAAAGATGAATTCGATTATTGACTATCGCTGGAATGGCCCCCAATCAGGCTCACGGATATCACCACCGGCGCCAGACAAGCGTGCTTTTATCTTGCCATCCAATGTTGTCGTCATAAGCGTTTCTTTGCCCTGCTGCTGAGTTGCATAAACAATCAAACGACTGTTAGGAGCAAAACTTGGGCTTTCATCGGCAATGGTATCTGTGATCGAAGTAACCGTTCCGCTGCTGAGTTCCATGACATGCAACTTGAAGCCCCCCCCCACTCTTGAAACGTAAGCCAGCCAGCGTCCATCAGGACTGATTACTGGCGATATGTTGTAACTGCCGCTAAAGGTGACTCTTTCTGCATTGCCGCCGGCAGGGCTCATACGGTAAATCTGTGGAGAACCGCCCCGGTCACTGACAAAATAAATGGATCGCCCATCAGGGGCATATGCGGGCTCGGTATCAATACTGGATGACTGGGTGAGGCGTTTTGGCTCACCGCCACTGAGAGCTATCGAAAAAATTTGCGAGCCACCTTCACGGCTGAGCGTGGCAACAAGTTGAGTGCCGTCAGGTGACCAGGCAGGCGCACTGTTGGAGCCCCTGAAATTTGCCAGCAACCGCCGCTTTCCGGTGGCTACCTCGTGTGAATAAATCACGGGCTTGCGGGACTCAAAAGAGACATAAGCCAATTGGGCGCCGCTGGGCGACCATGCCGGAGAAATGATAGGTTCAGGACTCGCAAGGGCCGACTGAGCACTCTCTCCATCCGAATCAGCCACCCAGAGGGTATAACGCTGACCGGACTTGGTCACGTAGGCAATCCGCGTGGAAAAAATGCCTTTTTCACCTGTTAGCTTTTCATACACGAAGTCTGATACACGGTGCGCAGACAGTCGCAAATCAGACTTCGCGACCGTGTAACTCTGGCCACCAAGGTCTTGCTCACGCACCACATCCCACAAGCGTAGGCGAACATCAAAACGCCCATCGGGAAGCGCCGAGACACTTCCAGTCACGATCGCATCGGCGCCCTTTTGCCGCCAGTTTGCCAAGTCTGGACGCGTGTTTTCGTCAGCGACCAAGCCGGCCGTATCAACACCACGAAACATACCGCTACGTTCGAGATCGGCCTTGACGATGCTGCCGATTTTTTGCGGCGATTGCGCTTCACCCCGAAAGGGCGCTATCGCGATGGGCAATTGCGTCATGCCCACGCCGGACACCTCTACGCGGAACTGGGCGAATGCTGGCATGGAGGAAAAAGCTCCGGCGGCTAACAGGCTGACAACGGTACGGCGACTTAAAGGTGGAGTGATGCTCATAAATTTTTTTTGATCAATTCAATTGGGTTATTTTGAGGGGTAAGGAGGTGTCAAGTTCCCGAAGGCCTTTTTCCGCTTCGACCAAATCAGTATGCATGCGCTGCATGACCCGATTTTTATTGACCGATTCCTGGTCGCGCTTGCTTTCGGGATGCCAAAGATGAAACACTTCGGTGGCCATAAACCCGTTTTTTCGCTGAATGCCCAGATGACTCAGTCGCAGCGCAAGATCCGCGTCTTCATGGCCCCAACCCTGAAACGTTTCATCAAAACCATTTACACCGATGAAATCGCGTTGCCAAACGCCGAAGTTACAGCTTCGAATGCCGCGCCACTTGAAGCCTTGTTGTACCCTGAATAAGTGCCAGGGCCAGACAACGAGATGCAACACTTTGTTGCAGTCACCCCGAAAACGGGCATGCAGCCAGTACCAGGCAGGGCAATGCGGCAAATCGATCGCCTCATTGAGCACTTGGCTCGTCAGTCTTTGACTCAACAAAACGCGGCTACCGTTGACAAAAAATCCAGCCTCAGCAAGAACAGTGTGCTGGGCAACAAAACCCTTATTTGGAACGCAGTCGCCATCAAGAAAAACCAGGTATTCACCCGTTGCGTGATGCGCAGCCAGATTGCGAGCCCGCGAGGCGGTAAAACCGGTATCCGGATGCCACAGGTGGCGCACTGGACACTTGAACGCAGGACAGCGCTCATAAAGCATTTCGACCTGATCCTGCCGGGAACCGTCATCAGCGATCAACACTTCATGCGTTCCATCACATTGCTCTGCCAAAGAACGAAGGACAGCAAGCAGCGCATCGGTCCGGTTGTATGTCAAGACAATGAAGCTGATTTTCATGACGCAGGCGGTGCCTTGCTGGCATCGCGTTGAAGCAACCATAACTTCAAGTACCTGTAATAAGTCCCTTCGGCATTGGAAATTGCGAGTACCAGACCTATTCGGCCGTCCAGAAACCCTAGCCGCAAAAAATAGGTCCTGAAAAAAGCCCAGAGGCCGTGCCCAAGCGCCTTGCTGACCGAGGCAGTCTTGCCTTTTTTCAGCAAACTTTGAGCACCCGCAGTTGAGTAGCGATTGGTTTTGTCAAGGACACTCTCAAGGTCTTTGAAGCTTTCATGCAGCAAGGCAGAACTCAGCTTTCCTGCCGCGCCTGAAGTGATGATCTTTTCATGCACCAGATCATCAGAGAACACGGCGCAATGACGGCGAAACAAACGCGTTACACGGTCAGGGTGCCAGCCAGAATGATGCATGTACTGGCCGCAATAGCTTGAAAGACGGGGGAAAGAGTAAGCGTCAAAGGTCGGAGCCTCCAGGGCGCAAAGAATTTCAGCCTGCAGCTCAGCGGGCACCCGTTCATCTGCATCAATTGAAAGCACCCAGTCAGAGCTTGCCAACGCCAGCGCCCGGTTTTTCTGGACGCCAAATCCTTGCCAGTCAGCGCTTGTACTCACCTTTGCACCGAAGGATCGGGCTAACTGCACAGTGTTATCCGTACTGCCGGAATCAAGAACGATGATCTCATCCGCAAATGCGACTGAACGCAGACAGGCTTCAATGTTGTGCGCTTCGTTTTTAGTGATGACTGTTACGGACAAGCTTGGCAACGGACGCTCTTTACGATGTGGGGTAAGGTTTACAGGCAAGCCTAAGGCACGATGTTTCTAAAGCATAGCAGAGCGTCTTGAGGATTTGAGCAGCCGGCCCTATCGAACGAATCACCGATAATGCGGACAAATCCCTACCTGCACTTCAAAGATTTTGTTAAAAAAGACAATCAATTTCCGGCTTGCCGTCATCTGCATGGCAGCAGCTTCCGTGGGATTGTCGATGGTCTTCATCAGCACGGCCAAGCTTTTGCTGGTGATCTGTGCCTTGACTTTCATACTCTTTGTGCGGCGCACGCAGACAGTGGACAGTTCATTGACTGGACTGTCCACACCCATTGCAGTCCTGGCCGTTTTTTTTGCTTTCGCGCTCAGCCTTTTCTGGACCGTGGCACCGCAAGCCGAGGCGTTGGGCGCCTTGGCCAAGTATGGCAAGCTGATCCTGATCGTCTTGATGGTGCTCCTGATCCGCGACAGAAGCGAAGCAAGCTTTGCATTGGCATGCTTTGTTCTGACGCAGACGTTCTTGCTGGCAAGTTCATGGATGCTGTTTGCCCATCTTCCCGTGCCGTGGGCAACTTCTCGCATGGCCGTGGAAGAATATTCAGTATTTTCCAGCTACCTCGACCAGGGCATCATGAGCGCTGTATTTGCGGCAATCTGCTGGCATTTGCGGGAACACGCGCCTGGACGGTGGGGCCGCAAGTTGGCAATTGGCCTGGCGACTGCAGCAATGGGCAATGTCTTATTTGTACTGAGCGGGCGCAGCGGTCACCTTGTGGCAATCGCCTTGCTGTCCCTGGCCATCATGTGGGAACTGCCAAGAAGATACCGCACAGTCGTGCTCCTGCTGCCTTTCTTGCTGGCGCTGGGTCTGTTTTTCAGTTCAACAAAAGTTCGCGATCGACTGACCTTGGTCAAGAATGAAGTGGCGTCGTATTCATCCCAGGTAGCGCCCGTCACATCATCAGGTATCCGTCTCAATCTATGGCACAGGGCTATACAAACCATAGGACAGCATCCGCTGACGGGGACAGGCGTCGGTAGTTGGAGCAGTGAATTCAACCGGCTTGAACGCGCACAAAATCCTGCCCATGTAGATATAGACGCCAATGGAAATCCGCATCAGGAATACCTGCTGTGGGGTGTGCAACTTGGCATTCCGGGCGTCCTTCTTCTGTTTGTCCTGCTGTTTTCAGTGCTTCGCGACTCGATGAAAATGGAGAAAAATCACGCGCGTGCGACACAATCCACGCTCGCGGCATTGGCGGTTGCCTGCCTTTTCAACTCATCCATCTACGACGCGCTGATTGGTGATTTTTTCTGCATCCTTCTTGGTTTGCTGCTGGCCCTGGGCTTCAGCAAATCCGCAAGTCAAGCAGCCATCCCGCACCAACCTGAGCAGGCTACGTGATCAAGCCCATCGAAAAAGACAGCCAAGGCATGCCCAACAAACTGACGCTATTGCGCAGGCTTGCCCGCGTATGGCCCTATTTCAGTGGCTCTAAAGCGGGTTGGGCACTGGCAATAGGCGCAACCATCGTTGCATCGGCGACCGAACCTTTTGTTCCGGCATTGCTCAAGCCCTTGCTCGACCGCGGCTTTCAGCGGGACTCTTTCAACCTCTGGCTGGTCCCCCTCACGCTGATGCTGCTGTTCATCATTCGCGGCCTGTCCGGGTTTCTGGCGCAGTTGGCGCTGGCCAAGGTCACCAATGATGGCTTGCTTGAACTCCGCAAGGCCATGTTTGGCAAACTCTTGAGTGCCCGCCTGACCTTGTTTGCCGACCAAAACGCCAGCACCATTGCCAATACCGTAGTTTATGAAGTGTTCAACGGCTCCTCTTCGCTGATCAACGCCATCATGCGGCTTGCACGGGATGTGCTGACGCTGCTGGCGCTGATCGGCTATCTGGTTTACCTGAACTGGAAACTGACACTGATTGTCGGTTTTCTGTTTCCTGCCGTCGCGTTTGTGATCCAGGTTTTATCCAAGCGCCTTTATCGCCTGACCAAGGAAAGTCAAACGGCCACCGACAGCCTGGCTTACGTGGTAGAAGAAAATGTCATGGCGCATCGCGACATTCGCCTGCACGGCGCGCAAGCCGGCCAGGCCAGCCGCTTTGATGTCTTGAGCCATTCACTGCGGCGCCTGTCGATGAAGTCCACCGCGGCTTATGCCGGCATGAGCGCGATCACGCAAGTGCTTGCCGCCATGGCGCTATCAGCGGTCATTTCCATTGCTTTGATGCAAAGCGCCGAAAACACCACCACGGTAGGAGGCTTTGTGGCCTTTGTCACCGCCATGCTGCTGCTGATCGCCCCTATCAAGAGCCTGTCGGATGCCGCCACGCCTGTCACGCGCGGCTTGGCCGCACTGGAGCGTGGCCTGGACCTCATGGATCTGACGCCCAACGAGGCCAGCGGCTCCTTCACGAAGGCCCGAGCCCTAGGCAACATTGAATTCACCAATATCAGCGTGGCATACAAGACTGACTCCACGCCCGTCATCAAGGAGTTCAGCCTTCGCATTACTGCCGGCGAAACACTGGCCATCGTGGGCGCTTCGGGTTCCGGAAAAACCACGCTGGTGAACCTTTTGCCCAGGTTTATCGAGATGAGCGCTGGCAACATCACCCTTGATGGCCAGGATATTCGTGACTGGGACTTGGCCTGCTTGCGTTCTCAGTTTGCCCTTGTGAGCCAGCATGTCGTGATGCTCAACACCAGCATCGCCGAGAACGTGGCACTGGGTCAGCCAATTGACAGGGAGCGGGTCAAGGAATGCATGTCAGCGGCCAATCTGGCAGCGATGCTGGCCGAACTTCCGCAAGGCCTGGACACGGTGCTGGGGCACAACGCCATGCAACTTTCGGGTGGCCAGCGCCAGCGGCTTGCGATTGCGCGCGCACTTTATAAAAATGCGCCCATCCTGATTCTGGATGAAGCCACTTCTGCGCTGGACACGGAGTCTGAACAGGCAGTCCAGGAAGCCATCAGGCGCCTGACATCCAAACGCACGTCGCTGGTCATTGCCCACCGCTTGTCAACCATCCAGAACGCCGACCGCATCATCATGATGGATGCCGGACGGATCATCGAATCAGGCACCCACAAGGAACTGCTGGCAAAAAACGGAGCCTTTGCCCATCTTTACAGGTTGGGTTTCCAGTCAGCCTGAGCCATGCATCAGTTCGCGGCTGCTTTTGTAAAAGTACTCATATCAGCATGAAATTCGCTGTCGCCGCCACGGGTGACCTGGTGCGCCACGGATTCGACCGGAATTTCGCCGAGGAACGTAGCGCGCATGCTCTTGACCGTCGGTAGATTGGACGCACTCACCACAAGGTAGGCAATGCCGCAGTCCAAAAGGATGTTTTCCTTCAATTCATGACTGGTTTGGGTGAACGTGGACTGGCCTGACACGTCCACGCATCCAACCACCTTGCCCTCCACTGTGCAGAGGGTGAAAGTCGAATAAACGCCATTGAGCAGTTCCAGCCAGCGCACGCTCTCGACCTGAGTATCAGCCAGGGCGCTGGCACTAAACTGGGTGTTGCTGGCGTCTTGCAGCATGGTGAAACGCAAGACCGGAACTTTCACCATCACCACATGGCCGGGAAAACTGTTTCTGAGCCAGTCCCACACCTCTTTTTCACTGCCGCTGACAAGCCTTCGAACCCGTAACGGCCAACGCTCAGGCAAGCGCAGCCTGGTGCCGGCCTTGCGTCGCATCCACGCAGCGTAAAGCCATGCGCCCAGCCAGCCTCCGACCAACAAGCTCAAGCCCGGAATCAGTACCGTCCATATGGTGGTCAAAATAGCTTCCTCAATTGTTATTCGTTATTCGCTCACCGGCCGTTTTCATCATTGACGGCAACCAGGCAACCACGCAATCAGTCAAGCGCTCTTGCGCAAGTCGACTCCAGGCGCATTGAAAACCGCCATGGCCTGCCGCCGTATTGGTTTGCAGCACCAAAAATCCACCCATGCGCCATGACGCTTGTCATGGGACGCGGTGATACGGCGGCATGACTCTTGCACACGTTAACATTGCGTACCTTGGTTTTGGTCCTCTTTCAGGACGTTTAAACCTTTATCCATTTTCTCCTTGAGTCCCATCATGAATTTTTTGCACAAAACAGCCATTGTGGCTGGCACTCTCTTGCTCGCGCTAGGCAGCGTCCAGGCCCAGAACAGGGAACTGGTTGTCGGTTCCAGCGCCACTTACCGCCCTTTTGCCTATGAAAACCCGAACAAGGAAATCGTTGGCTACGATGTGGACATCATCAAGGCAGTCGCCCAGAAGGCCGGCCTGCAAATCAAGATTGTCAACACGCCCTGGACCGGCATCTTTGCCGCCCTCAACAATGGCGATGTCGATCTCGTCATTTCCGGCGTCACCATCAACGACAAGCGCAAGCAGTCTTACGACTTCACCACGCCCTACTTTGAAGCCCGCCAGTTGATTGCCGTCTCCAGGGACAGCAGCGTGAAAAACCTGAAAGACCTGGCCGGCAAGAAAATCGGCGTAGTCAACGGCAGCACGGGCGACGACATTGCCTCGCGCGAATTCGGCAAGACCAACCCGGATATTCGCCGTTTTGAAAGCACGCCGGTCGTCATCTCCGAACTGGTCAACACCGGGCTCGACGCAGCCATCGGGGACAACGGCGTGATTGCCTTCCGGGTGCAGGAACACAAGCAACTCAAAACCGTCAGTGACCCGAGCTTTCCGAAAGAGTTCTTCGGCATTGTCGTCAAGCAGGGCAACAAGGCGCTGCTCGACAAACTCAACACTGGCCTGGCGGCCGTCAAGGCCGATGGAAGCTACGCGCAGATCTACAAAAAGTGGTTCAACGCCGATGCGCCCGTACTGCCCGCTCAATAATTACTGAACGCAAGCTGTCATGGAGCAAGTTCTCTGGTTCGGCTGGTTTCGGGCCGACATCATTTCAGAATACGCCGTGCTGTTCTGGCGCGGTCTGCAAATGACCATTACCGTCACGCTGATCTGCATTGTGCAGGGCACGGCGCTGGGCCTGGCAATTGGCCTGGCCCGCGTGGCCGAAGCGCGCCATTCGCCGGCCAGGCAGATGTGCAAATACCTGCTGCAATGGCCTTCAGCCGTGTACGTCAGTTTTTTTCGGGGCACGCCGCTGTTTGTGCAGATTTTGCTGATCCACTTCGCGGTGCTGCCGCTGTTCATCAACCCGACGGACGGACTGCTGATTTCCGGGGAAGTGGCGCGCGACCTCAAGCAAAACTACGGCGCCTTCCTGTCGGGCGTGGTGGCCTTGACGCTCAACTCGGGCGCCTACATCTCGGAGATTTTCCGGGCCGGCATCCAGTCGATTGACAAGGGGCAGGTCGAAGCATCGCGCTCCCTGGGCATGTCGTTTCCACGTACCATGTACCACATCGTGCTGCCGCAGGCCTTTCGCCGGATGCTGCCGCCGCTGGGCAACAACGCGATTTCCCTGCTCAAGGACTCGTCACTGATTTCAGCAATTGGCCTGGCTGAACTGGCCTACGCGGCACGCACCGTGGCCGGTGCTTATTCCCGGTACTGGGAACCGTATCTCACTATTTCGCTCATGTACTGGGTGCTCACGCTGGGCCTGGCCTATGGCGTCAAACGATTGGAGGTCCGTTATGGACGAGGTGATTCGCGTTAAGGGGCTGACCAAGCAGTTTGGCCGGCTTGCGGTGCTGCGCGGCATTGACTGCGCCATCAAGGCATCGGAAGTGGTGTGCGTTATCGGGCCATCGGGCTCGGGTAAGAGCACGTTTTTGCGCTGCCTCAATGGCCTGGAAGATGCTTCGGGCGGCGAGGTGCTGGTGCATGGCGTGTCGGTGCATGAACCAAAAACCGATGTCGATGCACTCCGCTCGGAAATCGGCATGGTGTTTCAGCGCTTCAACCTGTTCCCGCACAAGACCGTGCTCGAAAACATCACACTGGCACCCAGCAAGGTGCGCGGTCTGACGGGCGAGCAGGCCCGGCAGCGCGCCAGGGAATTGCTTGAAAAAGTCGGCCTGCTCGACAAGATCGACGCCTACCCCAACCAGTTGTCAGGCGGGCAGCAGCAGCGCGTCGCGATTGCACGGGCGCTGGCCATGCAGCCGCGCATCATGCTGTTTGACGAGCCCACGTCCGCGCTGGATCCTGAAATGGTCGGCGAGGTGCTGGCCGTCATGCAGTCGCTGGCCGAAGAAGGCATGACCATGGTGGTCGTGACGCACGAGATGGGTTTTGCCCGCCAGGTGGCCGACCGGGTGCTGTTCATTGACGAAGGCCTGGTGGTTGAAGAAGGAACGCCGGCAGCAATTTTTGACACACCCCAGGAAGAACGCACTCGCAAGTTCCTAAGCAAGGTGTTGTAACGGCGAATGCCGGCATTGATATCGGCGCCTTGAATGCACAGGCGCAATAAACACAGCACAGGGTGACTGTCCGGCATGAAAACGCCGGCTTTTCACGGTGCGCCGTGCGCTCTTCGCTCTTTGCATGGAAAAGCTGAAAATAATGATCAAAAATGCTTCTAGGAGTCTGGGCGCCAGAAGGATTTAAAGGGGTACGAATTGGTTGAGAGACCGCTCATGCGGCCTGGCGCATGGTGAGCGTGTTTGTCACCGCCGTCGGCGCTATCTGCGAAGACGCGTTC
>Ga0123337_10005651_pt1 | contig 12219 bp, 9 predicted proteins | sample frozenSSSSmetaG_FD_89792 | JGI IMG/M metagenome (GOLD analysis project Ga0123337, IMG submission 89792) | Glacier valley bacterial and archeal communities from Borup Fiord, Nunavut, Canada, to study Microbial Dark Matter (Phase II) -... | ecosystem: Environmental > Aquatic > Freshwater > Ice >...
GATACAGCGGTATGGAGCCCAGGAGCAAGACGCGAACGTGCTGCGCGCGCAAGCGGGTGGCGCGTTGCGCGGCGTCACCCCCACGGTGCAGAACGGAGCAACCAGTGCCGGCTTGGGGCAGGGCCAATCCACCGGCGTGACGCAAAGCGCCGCCACCAGCGCGAACAGTGCCGCAAGCAATAACCAAGGGGCGTTGGTCCAGCAGACAGGTACAACAATTCCCAATTTCGATCCCACCCTTTCCGGAATCCTGCAGTGGCAGCACGCCACGCAGCCACAGGCTCAACAGACCGTGACCGGCGTTACCACCCTGGTGCAAGGAGTCAACACGCAGCAGCTTCAGTTAAGCCAGGGCTTTGCCACCGGCACCTCTTACAACCTTGGCTACTCCGAACAACGGCTGAATTCGAACAACAGCAGAAATGCATTCAATCCGTTTCGCACGGGCAGTTTCACCCTGACGGTCCGTCAAAACCTGTTGCAGGGGTTTGGGACCGCGCTGAACAAGCGCAATATCGTGATCGCAAAAAACAGCCGTGAGCAATCTGACCTGCAGTTTAAGCAGCAAGTAATCACCACGGTGACATCGATCATTAATCTTTACTGGGATCTGGTGAGCTTCAACGATGACGTGAGGAGCAAGCAGCAATCGCTTGCCTATAACGAGCGCCTGTATAGCGACAACAAGAAGCAGGTAGAGATAGGGACGCTGGCGCCAATCGAGATTGTTCGCGCAGAGGCTGCCGTTGCCACTTCTCAACAGGATTTAATTTTGTCGCAGACCCGTGTATTGCAGCAGGAAAACACCATCAAGAATGCATTGAGCCGCAACGGAGTCGGCAGTCCGACCTTGGCGGATGCCCACGTGATTCCCACCGACCAAATCCGCATCCCGGATGTGGAACCGATTCAGCCTTATCAGGATCTGGTTGCCATGGCGCTGAGCGCGCGGCCCGAGTTGGCGCAACAGCGAATTAGCATCACCAACAACCAGATCAACGCACGCGGTTCAAGGAGTGAACTGCTTCCCAGCCTGCAAGCTTTCACCACATTTTCAAATAACGGTTTGGCCGGAGCGCAGAGCACAGTGGTAACGCAACCGACCAAGGTCACCGGTTCCGATGTGTCCGTTCCCGTCGGCGTGAGCACTGTGAACCCCTTCCTGATCGGTGGTTACGGGACGCTGTTCGGGCAATTACTGCGCCGCAACTATCCGGATTATTCGGCCGGTGTGTCCCTGAATATCCCGTTGCGCAACCGCACGGCGCAAGCTGATTATGTGATAGATCAACTTACGGTCCGCCAGAGCGAATTGCAGCTTCAACGCCAGGAAAATAATATCCGGCTGGAAGTACGGAACGCAATCATCGGAATCCAACAGGCCCGCGGTTCGTATCAAGCCGCTTTAAAAGCCCGCGTGCTGCAAGAGCAGACGTTAGACGCCGAACAAAAAAAGCTGGCGCTTGGTGCTTCCACTATTTTCAATGTCATTCTGGTGCAGCGCGATCTGGCAACGGCTCAGACAAATGAGGTCACTGCTTCGGGAAGCTACAAGAAGGCCCAGGTAGAAATCGCACGCGCCACCGGACAGACCTTGCAATCGAATAACATCTCGGTAGACGAGGCGTTCCGCGGTACCGTGTCGCGGCCGCCCTCCCGTCTGCCCGTTAACTAAATATTGCAGAGCTGCTAATCAGCGATTACGATCGGCAGATTGACCAAGTGCTCAGAGATGAACCATACCTGAAGCTCGTTGGTCCTGATGACGTCGCTTATTAAGAGGTCTGTGGTGCCGTCATCGCCTGCGTCATTGGCCTTCTTCGAGGACTCGCGACTTTCTTTTAGAATGATCTCGTGGGCGGCCAGAAGGCGGGAAATCTGGACAGGAGCCTCTTCCCTACCCTTTGGGGGACGTTCCACTTTTGTCATTTCCGCGACATCGGCCCCCATGGCCACACCGAGCCCGCCAAGAATCTGAATCCGCTCCGCGATTGTGTCGATCAGTTCCGCCTGCTCTTCATAATGCTTGTCGAACAAAAGATGAAGCTGATAAAAAGTAGGTCCTGAAACCTGCCAATGGTGCTTCTTATACAGGTCACGGATGGCCATCGTATCGGCAAGAACCTGGTTCAACATGTCGACGCTCTTCGAGCGGATCCCCGCATCGAGGCCCGTGGGAATATCGACCACTGTTCCAAATTTTTGGATCTCACTTCCTTTTTGGCCGGAAACCGGAGTTGCGCGACCCTGTGAGGCAGGTACCGGACTTTTCGTATTGCTATTCTTCATAGCCCCACAGCAAGCAATTTGAGTTCCGAGTTATGGCGATTGGTTTGCTACATCTTTGGCGTGACTCAACACGAGAGCTTGAGCGTGATCCCCGTTTTTTACTCGCCACGGTAAATCCCCAATCACACCATCCATCCCCTCAGCAAATCACAAATTCACTCTCAAGCTCACATTAGCGGCTTTTTAGGGGCAAGCAACTTCTCCCGGCCAACCAGGTAGAGCAATACAATCAGCACAATAAAAGGTATCACTGACAGCATGTCCGACAACGGCCCATTAAACAGCGGGTTGTTAGCCGTGGACCAATCCGTTATTCCCTTATCGACGCTGGAGAGCACGCCAGCCATAAACGCGATCAGGATACCGGCAATCGCTCCGCCCGCTATGTAACCAGAAGCCATCAGCACGCCCGGGCTGCGGTCCGTTTCGGCAACCAGTTCTTCTTCCGTTAAATTCAGCCCCGCCATGCGTTTTCGTACGTAGATATCTACGAAGTGGCGTACTAACCCACCGAAAAAGATGGGGCTCGAGGTGGAGAGCGGCAGATATACGCCCACCGCAAATGCGAGCGACGGAATTCCGCTGATTTCAAGAGTTAACGAGATCATCACGCCAAGCAGCACCAAGGCCCAGGGCAGCTTCCGGCTTAGAATTCCTTTAATAATGTAAGAGACCAAAGTCGCCTTGGGAGCATCGAACTTGGTTACTGTCGAACCATCGGGCCTCACGTTGTGAGTGCCATTGATGCCTGGATCCACAAGATAGACCACCTCGGAACGATCGTTGACAAGATACCGTCCCGTAGGTGCACCAACGTCGTCCTGCTTGTGCCACACATGGTAAAGAGTTCCATCCGAAATGGCTTGCACCCCTTTGAGCTGTTCTCGTTTTGAGTCCATTTCAGCCTCATTGGGCCGCAGTTGCTCAGGGAAATTATGAACCAGGCGGTAATTCACTTTTCCGTAAGGGTTCACAACATAAGTACCCGCAGGCAGCCCTGAACTGGGCTGCTCCGGTTCCCAAAGCCGGTACTGATTTCCGGTGGGCGGTTGAAGATTCCCGGCGTAAGGGGGAAGCGGCCGTGGATCCACGTAGACCTTCGTTGTGACCGGCTCGAAGCTGGTGCTGGGCACGTATACCGTCGCGGCTTGGTTCAGTTGCAGCAGGATGGGCCCCAGAGCAATCGCGGAAGCCAAAGCACCAATTAAAATTGCGATCTGCTGATTGCGCGGCGTCGCGCCGATCAAGTACCCGGTCTTCAAGTCTTGCGAAGTTGTGCCGCCGTTCGATGAAGCAATGCAGACAATTCCACCAATCGACAGGGCCGTGACAAAATAATTGGGTCCCGTCCACCCAATAGCCAGGAAAATCAGGCAGGTGAAGAGTACCGTCGCGATCGTCATTCCAGAAATGGGGTTCGATGACGATCCAACTTCTCCCGTAAGACGCGAAGATACCGTGACAAAAAGAAAGCCGAAGACGACAATCAAGATCGCGCCAATCGGATTCAACCACAGGTTCAATGGCGGCGCCAGCATGATTACGGCAACCATTGCAATAATTCCGCCGAAGACATATTGCATGGAAAGATCACGATCCACGCGCGCGGTCGCGATAACTTTGTTCGCTTTCGAAAAGCCCACGTCCGCGAGCCCATGCTTCAGACCGCGCCAGATTGTCTTGCCGCTGCGAAGCAAACTGATGATGCCGCCTGCCGTCACGGCACCCGCGCCAATGTAAAGAATGTACGAGCCGCGGATCTGGCTCGGGCCCATTTGGCTGATCGGCATCAAGCCGGGCGCCAGCAGGCCAGGCACCTGCGAGCCGAAAAACTTGATTGCCGGGATCAGAACCAGATAAGCAAGAACACCTCCGCCGCACATGATGCCCGCGATGCGCGGACCGATAATGTAGCCGACCCCGAGGAGTTCGGGCGAAATCTCAGCGGCGATGGAACCGGCCGCGAACGGCGCGCCAAAAATCTTCTCCGGAATATCCTTCCAGAGCTTGAAAGCCACGTTTAGCGCTTTATAAACAAGTCCGATTGCAAAGCCGCTGAAGATGGTTATGGCGCCCGTTTCCGTCTCTTTCACGCCAACCGATTCCGCGCTCTCACGCTCAATGCCTTGCGCTGCCATCTGGTCTTCCCGCGATGCGCCCGCCTTCAAAACTTCTGCGCAGGCTGTTCCTTCCGGATACTTCAGCTCGCCGTGCTGTTCCACAATCAGAGCGCGGCGCAGCGGGATCATCATCAGAATGCCAAGCAGTCCGCCTAGCACCGACACCAACAGAACCCGGCCGATCTCCAGATCGAATCCCAGAATCATAATGGCCGGCATGGTGACGCCAACGCCAAACGCGATCGATTCCCCGGCCGAACCCGTGGTTTGCACAATGTTGTTTTCAAGGATGGTGTTATTCCGGAAACCCATCTTCGACAAGAGCCGGAACAGCGTAATGGAAATAACAGCCACCGGGATGGAAGCGCTAACCGTCAAGCCAACTTTCAACACCAGAAATAACGAGGACGCACCGAATATGATTCCCAGCACTGTTCCGACCAGCACCGGCATCAGCGTCAGTTCCCGCATGTGGAAACGCGACGGAATATAAGGGCGAAAATTGCCGGTGTGTTCCTGCTCCGGTTCCGCCACCAGAGTACCCGAAGATTCTCTAAACTTCGGCGCTTCTCCCGTGGCTGAATATTCCTGTTCCCATTCTTTCAGTGGTGGCTTGAACATCTTTCCGAAAACGCTCATGCCAGTCTCGCTTTAACTTTCTCACTGAGCAGCTTCCCATCCACGTTTTTCCCCGTGAGTATCGCCTGTGCGGCTTTGATCACCACACCCATTTGCTTGGCCGACGTAGCTGCTGTTTGCGTGAGAGCTTGCTCCACAGCCCGATCGAGCTCCTCAGGCGAGGCCGCGGCGGGGAGGTATCCCTCGATCAACGTTCGCTCCGCCTCCTCTTTTTCCGCGAGTTCCGGACGGTTACCCTTGCGGAACATTTCTGCCGCGTCGGTGCGCTGCTTTACCAGGCTCTTAAGAATCTGTTGCTCAGCGGCTTCGTCCAGAGGGGTCGCGCGGTCAGCCGTCGCTTTCTGCAATGCGGATTTGATCATCCGCGCTGTGGAAAGACGCATTTCGTCTTTTGACTTCATCGCGCTGATGATGTCTTTCTGAATGGATTCAAGGACTGGCATGGGTCGGGTTGTTACATTCTACAATTTCCCGCGCAGGTGCCAAGCCTCTTAGGGAAGCCTGTCAAGAATGCCGCCCATCATCGGGTAGGCTGTGTGGATCCACCGTTTTGACGTTGCCGCATTGATCCTGGTCCAGATTGGGTCTGCGCGCATTGCCGCTACTTACCCCGGTCTTCAATCACACCATCGATGAACCGGATCACCTTGCGCCCGGCATGGAATGGCTGAGTATCGGCAAATACCGCTACGAAGATCAATATCTGCCGCTAGCCCCGGGTGGCCGGGGCGATTGGCCCCTTCCTCGCGGGGGAGCGCCGGCCTAAAAAAGAAGATCCCTATCGGCAGGGATATCGCATACTGGGCCGCGGAAATCGATGGACCTTCCGCGGGCCTGTTGGCTGTTTTCGTGTTTACAGTTTGTCCGCCGGTGCTTGCGCAATCCGGCCTGATCACCACCGATATGGCGCTGACAACCTTCTCTGGCGCTGCTGTTCTTTGCTCGGTCCGCTGGTTGCGCCGTCCAACCCGAGCCCGTTCAATCCGGTTTTGGAGTGCTGCTGGGTTTGGCGGCTCTGTCGAAATTTTCGGCCTTGGTATTCCTGCCTGCTATCTGGTTTTTCATGCTTGCCTACCGCATCGGATCTACACTGGCCAGTGGTCCGCTCGGTCAGGAAGCGCAGCCGCAGTATCGCTTCGATTTTAGGAATCGCTTGCCTGACTATATAGGCGGGTTATCTGCTTTCATTCGCCAAAGTTGAGTTTTTGCATGCAAGGCTGCTCGCTCCCCGCTTCTTTACGGGGATGGGCCCACATGCTATGCAGAACTAGCCTGGCTTTCGGACCGCGGCATGCGCCAGTAACCGATCAGTGTCAACACAGCCAGTAAAGCCGCGCAGGCAAAGAATAAACCTCGTATACCAATCCGCTGCGCCGCGGAACCGGAGATGACCAACCCCAACATCTGCGCGATAGCTATCACAGACATGAAACTGCTGCTTACACGGCCCAGCATTTGAGGCGGCGTCTTGCCTTGCATCAGAACCTGTGCGGGCGTAATGATAAACGCCACGCCAAAGCCCAAGCCGAATGTCGAAACCGCGGTGGCGGATACGGAGCGCAGAATCGCCATCATCAGTACAGAACCGCCAATTAATAGCAGGCCGATCAAAACCATCTTTTCGCTTGGTATCTTCTTCCCGAATTTGCGCAGTCCCATCGTTCCGGCCAGCATTCCCACTCCGATTAACGCGCTCAACAGACCGAACGTGGTGGACCCGGATTGCAGGAAATCACGAACATAAATCGCAATTAATGGACCGAAACAACTTAAGACAAAAAAGCCTGCGCCCATGGCGAGAATCACAAACCCGAGCACGGGCGAGTGAAAAAGAAACTGCATGCCGCTGCCCAAATCTTTGAAAACCGCCCGCACTCCCTTGTTCGCTTCGGCAGCCGTCCGTTCAATGGCGATACCCCAAAGCATCAACGCGGAAAACAGGAAGCTCACGCCATCGTAAAAGAAACAGGAATTCGGCCCAAATGCGCCAACCAGCGCTCCGGCCAGCGCGGGGCTGACGATGCGTGTCACCAGAAATGCCTGCATGATCAACGCATTTGCCGTGAGCAGGCCTTCGGGCGGAACAATGGTGCGGACGGTTACCGATTGCGCCGGCGAAAAAAAAGTGGAAACAAAACTGATGGCGAACAGAAGAGCATATAGCGCGTAAAGGCTATGCGCGTAGATCAGCCCGAAGGCGAGACCGCAACGGATCAGGTCGCTTGCAATCATGGTGCTCTTCACGTTCCAGCGGTCTACAAACACCCCCGCGAGTGGACCCACCAGCGCCATGGGCAACATATAGAACAGAGAGATGAGCGTCATCTGCTCCGGGTTCGCGTTCAGCCGGAAGGAAGCAACGCTCAGGATTGCGAACAGTGCCAGAAAATCGCCCATCACGCTGACGAATTGGGCCACCCACAACCGGCGCAGTCCCGGCAGTGCCAGCACTTGGCGAAATGACAGCGATTCAGCTTGTGGTATGGTCAGCGGGCTCACGGATCTGGTTATTGTATCCAGACGTCGCTTTCAGTCGCCAGCGGCGGCCCACGATATAATTACGGCTGAATGAGCATGCTGTCACCACGTCTGCAATTGAAGGTCGCGCAGAAACAAATCCTGACGCCCGGCCTGGTGCAGATGGTCACCGTTCTTCAACTCAACCGTCTGGAGTTGAAGGAGATGATCAATCAGGAAATTATCAACAACCCGGTGCTGGAAGAATCGACAGAGGGTGGCGAAGAGATTTCCGCGGAAGAATTGCAACCCCTGCTCGAAGGCGAACGCATGCACGATCCCGCTGACCAGCCGATTCTGGAAGCCGCCATGGTGGACATGCACCGCGCGGACGCCGCCGGTGAGATGGGTGCCCTTTCGCCTGATCTGATCGGCGATAGCGGGACGGCCGCGCTCGATAGCGGCGGGTTGGATGGAGCGGTATTGGACGGCCCTTTGGCCGATGCAGCGGGTTCGGATTCCCTTCTCGAAACTCCTGTCGCAGCGGATCCTTTTGAAGAAATCGATTACGGGTCCTTCTTTGAAGACTATCTGGATCCTGGATACAAGTCTCCAGCTTCCGAGGTTGTGGAGAAGCCGTCGTTCGAAACATTTCTTTCGCAGCCGGTTACCCTGCCCGATCACCTGCGCTCGCAACTGAGTGTAAGTTTGATCTCGGACGCCGTGCGCAATGCCGCTGAATCCATCATCGGCAACCTGGATGAAGACGGGTACCTGATCGCTTCTTTGGATGAAATCGCTCATATCGGTAACCATTCGCGGGCGGAAGTGGAATCGGCCCTTCACGCGGTACAGTCGCTTGAACCGGCCGGAGTGGGCGCGCGCGATCTGAAGGAGTGCCTACTTCTTCAAATTGAGAGCCGCAATGGACACAACGGCGTTGCTTGGCAAATCGTGAGCAAGTACTTGCGGTTGCTCGAAACGCGGCAATTCAAGGAACTCGCCAAGGTTCTGGGCCGGCCGCATGAGCATATTGAAATTGCGGTAAAAATGATTCGGCATCTGAATCCGCGGCCTGGCATCCGGTACTCTGGCCCAGGTGCGCGGCTGGTAGAGCCGGACGTCTATTTCATCAAAGACGGCGACGATTACCTGATTCAAATGAATGACGAAGAGGTGCCGCAGCTTCGTTTGAACGCCCAGTACCGCAAGATGCTGGACCGCGACAACGGTGCCACCAAAGAAGTCCGCGATTATGTTCGCGAGCGCTACACCTCCGCCATCATGTTGATGAAAAACATTGAGCAGCGGAAACAGACCATCCAGCGCGTGTGCGAAAGTATCAAACGCCGTCAGGCTGAATTCCTGGCGCAAGGTCTTGATTTTCTGAAGCCGATGATGATCAAAGAAGTAGCCGAAGAAGTGGGCGTTCATCCTTCGACGGTCAGCCGCGCGGTGGCGAACAAGTATGCGCATACGCCGCAGGGCGTCTTTGAACTCAGGTACTTCTTCTCGGAATCGGTGCAAGGTCCTTCGGGCGGCGATCTGCCCTTGCTGCTGCTGAAACGAAAGGTGAAGAAAATGATCGTGGATGAAAATCCGAAGCGTCCTCTCACCGACGAACAAATCACATCGTTACTCCAGGCAGAAGGTATCGATGTCACAAGGCGCACCGTAGCGAAGTATCGCGAGGATATGAAAATTCCTTCCACGCACCAGCGCCGGGTCAGAGAGTAAATTTCGTGACCCGCGCCTAAATCTCAAACTCATGAAAGTCACCTACACAGGCAGACACGTTGACCTCGCTCCAGCGCAGGTCCAGAAGGTTGAAGAACAGTTCGGCAAAGTCGCCAGGCTGCTTGATGGCAAGGGCCGCGATGGCATTAGCCAGCAGGAGGCGCATGTGCGAATCTCCATGGAGCGCCATCTGCATTGCGTGGAAGTGAATGTGAATTTTCACCATCATGCGCTGGTCGGGCATTGCCAGGATGCCGACCTGTTCACGGCGCTGCACGGTGCCGTCCACAAGCTGGAAAGCCAGGCAATAAAGGTTACCGAAAAGTGGACTGACGGGAAGCGCGTTCCGAAACCCACCGTGGCCGCGGATCAAATATAGATGGCGGTGGGTTCGGCAAAGAAAAGCAGCGCACCCGGCGCTGACGGCAAAACCGAACTCGTCATCATCACGGGCCTCAGCGGGTCCGGCAAGGGCTCCGTTCTGAAAGTATTGGAAGATCTGGGCTACTACGCAGTAGACAACTTACCCATCGATCTGATCCCTAAATTTGCTGATCTGACGCGCGATTCAGAAACCGCAAAGATGGCTGCGCTGGTGGTGGATATCCGGGAAGGGGAAGGCTTGAAGCGCTTCCCCGCCATGTTTCAACAGGTGCGCAAGAGCATCCCTACCAGATTGATTTTCCTGGAAGCCGCCGATGAGGCAATCATCCGGCGATTCAGTGAAACCCGCAGGCCCCATCCGCTCGGCACGGGCAAATCCATTGAAAAATCAGTGGCCGCGGAGCGGCGGCAACTTGCCCCTATTCGCGCCTTGGCCGACCTGACCATTAACACCTCGAAATTCACCGTTCATGAGCTCCGCGATTTTATTAACGAAAAATTCCGCGGTGACCGCGAAGAACAGAAGATCATGGTGTACGTCTCCAGCTTTGGCTTTCGGCATGGCGTGCCCGCGGACAGCGATCTGGTATTTGACGTCCGCTTCCTTCCGAATCCGAATTACATTGCAAAGTTCAAGCATCTGACTGGAAGCCATCCCAGTGTGGCGCGTTATATCCGCAGCTTTCCGCAAACACAGGAATTTATTGGGCGGATCACGGAGTTGCTCACCTACCTGCTGCCGCACTATATTCAGGAAGGAAAGAGTTACCTGACCATTGGATTTGGCTGCACCGGCGGCCATCATCGGTCGGTGATGATAGCGGACCAGATTCGTAAGAATCTGACTCAGGCCGGGTATAAGACCAAAGTTATCCATCGTGACATGACCAAGACGTTATGAAGCTTTCAATTACCACTGTTGATGCTTTCACGAACCGGATGTTTGGCGGAAATCCCGCGGCTGTAACCGTTTTGCCGGAACCCATGCCGGACGCCTGGCTCCAGAACCTTGCCATGGAGATGAACCTTTCGGAAACGGCGTTCCTCGAAAAGCGGGAGGACGGCAGTTACGGGCTGCGCTGGTTCACTCCGGCAGTGGAAGTGGCCCTGTGCGGCCACGCGACGGTAGCAAGCGCTCATGCTCTCTGGCAAAGTGGGGCCCTGGGCGAACACGATGTGGCCCGCTTCCACACCCGCAGTGGCCTGCTCACCGCCACTAAACGTGGGGACTGGATAGAACTCGATTTCCCGGCGACTCACGTTACCGAAGCGCCCCCGCCCGCCGGTCTCCTCGAAGCACTGAACGTGACCCCGAAATTCATTGGCCGGAGTAAATTCGATTACCTGCTGCAAATTGAAGAGCGGGAGTTACTCGCCTTACAACCTGACTTCGGGCGATTATCACAGGTTGCTGCCCGTGGAGTAATCGTGACCAGCGCCTCCGCGGATACCGAATTCGATTTTCTCAGCCGATTCTTCGCGCCCGCTTCGGGCATCAACGAAGATCCCGTCACAGGTTCCGCACATTGCGCTTTGACGCCCTACTGGTCAAAACAGTTGGGCAAGACCTGCATGCTGGCCAAGCAGGTCTCCAAGCGTGTCGGAATCGTGAAAGTGGAATTGAAAGGCGAACGCGTTCTGTTATCCGGGCAGGCGGTCACGGTTCTGACCGCCCAGCTTTCTGTCTAGCCAGCATTCAGCTAATACAGATTCGGCCTGACGGTCTTCTCACGCGCCCACACCCGCCCCTGTGCTGCGCGCGTCACAAAATCCGCGGGTGTGCTGTCTGTAATTTGTAATACTCCGTCATCCTTAATCACACCAGCTTTCTTAACAAGTGCTTGGGCTCCGTCCATATACCCAATCACTTTCAGATGAGAGAAGGCATCCTGCACGAATCCCACTGCCGCCGGTTGCATGGCAAGTTGCCGCGCGGCCTCTTCAGAGATTGCCAAAACGATAGCATCAAAAATGACCGAAGGACCACCTGCCAGTTGGAAATCGGCCTCCATGCGTTTGCCGTTGCTGTCTTTGGCACCCGCTACTTTTGGGGCTATCACCTTCAGTTTCGCGCCTGCTTTATCCAACGCTTTTCTCAGCGCCACGACGAACTTCATATCGGTTCCATCCGCCACCAGGCATCCCACCACACGGCCTTTCAAAGTCGCCTTTGCATTCGCCAGAATGCTTAGCGGCCGCGAAGGTTTCAGATCCGTTCGAACCGCGACGGAGGTAGCAGCGGGACGGATTGCGCCTTCAAGACCCAGACCATTTGCCACTTGCTCAGCAATAGCCATATCCACGTTTGCCAATTGGCTTAGCATGCGCGTTCGAATGGCAACCGTATCCACCTTACTCAACTCAAAAATAAAGGCCGACAGGATGTGGTTCTGTTCCGTTTTAGTTTGGCTGTAGAAGAACTGTCTGGCCTGGCTGAAATGATCGGCGAAAGATTCGGAGCGGACGCGTAACTTATCGCCCTGTTCAGGCGCGGCTGTACTGCGGAAGCCTGCCTTCGGGTCTTCATGGGGACCGTCGGCGCTAAGAGAATTCGGTGAATACGATACCCGGCCCACCGGTACGTGCATCTGCA
>Ga0123337_10005652_pt1 | contig 12218 bp, 12 predicted proteins | sample frozenSSSSmetaG_FD_89792 | JGI IMG/M metagenome (GOLD analysis project Ga0123337, IMG submission 89792) | Glacier valley bacterial and archeal communities from Borup Fiord, Nunavut, Canada, to study Microbial Dark Matter (Phase II) -... | ecosystem: Environmental > Aquatic > Freshwater > Ice >...
CAGCACGGTGTATCTTCAAGCTCAGGATGGCGGTTCCGTCGTAGATTCCGGCCATACGGCTTGGGTGCTAACGGCGACCGCATTGGTTCTATTCATGACGATGCCCGGTCTGGCATTGTTCTATGGCGGTCTGGTAAGGGGGAGGAACGTGCTTTCCGTGATGGCCCAATGTGGAGGTATCGCTTGTCTGGCATCCCTGCTGTGGGTGGCCGGGCTTTACAGCCTGGCGTTCAAAGGAAGTGGGGGTTGGATCGGCAATCTGGATGCCGCGTTTTTGAAAGGAATCACCACCGACTCGGCCGCGCCGGGAACGAAGTTGCCGGAAATCCTGTTCGTCATGTTTCAGATGACTTTTGCGATCATCACGCCGGGGCTCTACGTCGGAGCGGTGGTGGAGCGGATGAAGTTCGGGGCCATCATGCTCTTTTCCGCGCTGTGGCTGATTTTGGTATATGCTCCCGTGACCCACTGGGTCTGGGGCGGCGGCTGGTTGCAGCAGATGGGGATCAAGGATCTGGCTGGTGGAATCGTGGTCCACGCGACGGCGGGAACGACCGCTTTGGTGCTCGCGATGGTTCTTGGAAAGCGCCGTGGTTTTCCCGCGCATCCGCATCCGCCGCACAGTCCGGGGATGGTCTATATCGGAGCGGCGATGTTGTGGGTAGGTTGGTTCGGTTTCAACGGTGGCAGCCAGCTCTCCGCCAGCGGTGGGGCGGGGATGACGATTCTGGTCACCCATTTATCGGCGTGTGCGGCGGCTCTTGTTTGGTGCCTCCTCGAGCGTTTCAGGAACGGCAAGGTCGGGCTGATCGGCATGGTCACCGGGTTGGTTGCGGGTCTGGCGGCGATTACTCCCGCATCGGGTGACGTCGGACCGATTGGGGCGATCGTCATTGGCGCGGTGGCTGCGGTGGTCTGTTATTTTTCCGTGAGCCTCATCCGGGAGAAAATGCACATCGACGACTCGCTCGATGTTTTCGCCGTCCACGGCGTGGGCGGAATTATCGGCACGCTGCTTCTGGCGTTTTTCGGTCAAACCTCTCTTGGCGGACTTGGGCTGGTGAAATCGATTGGCTCCCAACTCGTCATCCAATCCACCGGGTTGGGAGTGACGATCCTGTGGTCGGCCGTGGCGACGGTGGTCATCGCTTTCATCGTCAAGGCCGTAATCGGTCTGAGAGTGACGGAAGAGCAGGAATATGAGGGACTGGATCGGTCCGAGCATGGCGAGAACGCCTATCCGATGGAAGAGTGAGTGGTGGTGATCCCTAACGCTTTTCGATGGCGACAAGCGTGATGTCGTCCATCTGCGGGCCGTCACCGGTAAATTGGGCGAGCTCTTCCTGCATCCTCAGCAGCACGGATTCCGAGCCGAAGGGAGCCGCCCGGCGGAAGGCTTCGGACATGCGTTCCATGCCAAATTCCTCGTCGCGGGAATCGACGGCTTCCTTCACGCCGTCGGTGTAGAACAGCACGCAGTCGCCGGAATTCAGCTCCACTTCCTGATCGCGGGTGACGCGCTCGAAAACAGTGCCGCTGTCGATGCCGAGGGCGAGGCCGGGCGAGCGCAGGAGCTCGACCTTGCCGGTGGCTTTCCGATAGAGAAGCGCCGGATCGTGGCCGGCGCGGGCGAGGGTGAGCGTGCCGGTGGTTTCATCGAGAATTCCGTAGGCCATGCTGATGAACATGTCCTCGCGGATGTCCGGGAAAAGCTGGCGGTTGACGGCACCGAGCGCTTTCGAGGGCGAGTTTTCGTTAGGGGCCACTGAGCGAAGCGCGCTGCGGCACATCGCCATCAGCATCCCGGCGGGCACGCCCTTGCCGGAAACGTCGGCGATCACGATGCCGAATTTCCGCTCACCGACGTTGATGTAGTCGTAGTAGTCGCCGCTGATGATTCTAGCAGGCAGGTTGGTACCGCTGATGCGGAAACCGGCGACGACCGGATCCGACTGCGGGAGCAGGATGCGCTGCACCTCACGGGCGTTTTTTAACTCGCCCTCCATCGCCCGTTTTTCGTGCGCCTCGCGGTGGATGCGGGCGTTACCGATGGCGAATGACGATTGCTCGGCGGCCGAGCGGAACACGGAAAAGTCATTCGCCGTGAACGCTCCGTCCTCATGGCGGCGGGCGACGATCAACACGCCGAGATCCTTGCCTGCGTGGCGCAGCGGTGAGAGCAGAGCTGAAACATCGTCAGTGTAGCGCGTGAACGCATCGCGGAAAGCAGGGTGGTTCTTCACGTCGCGGACGTGGATCGGATCGCCGACGGTCAGGCAGTGGCCGAGGATGCCGTCCTCGACGGCGACGCGGGAGAGGCGGACGTGGCTTTCGAGCGCACGCGGATCACGCTCGGCCTTTTTTCTAACTTCCACCGGGATACCGATGAGCGGCGGGCACTCTTCGGATATGTAGGATGGGTTCAGGAAATGGTTGTCCGCGCCGACGAAGTAGATCGCCCCGCCACGGGCGGTGACCACCTTGTCGATTCCGTCCACGATGATGCGGGAAAGCACGGAAGGGGAGGGCTCTCCCTCGATCGCCAGACCGAGATCATGGAGGAACGAAAACATCCGCTGTTCCTCGCCTTCGAGGTCCCTGAACTTCTGGCGGATCGTTTTCACTCGGCGGCGCTGGTTGCGGAAAGCCAGGGAAAGCACCAGAATCACGACGGCGGAAATGAGAAGGGCGATGGTCTTGGGATCTTGCATCTCGGGGGGGATCAGGAATTCAGATGCGACCGTTCCATGGTCCTAACTCTCCTTGGTTTTTTCCTCCCGCTGCTGCTTCTCGGCGAGTTCGTTTTCCAACAGTTTCACGACAGTGGAGAACTCGCGGGCGTTCTTGTCATTCGTTTCCGAAAGAATCTGATGGGCCTCGAGCACGTGCTGCGTCCGTTGCAACTGTCCGGGAACTGCCGCCGCCGCCGGGGCTTGCAGCTTACCCCGAATGGCGTCCACACTGCCGCGCCAGACGGCTGAGGGCGGATCGATCTCCAACAGAAAATCCAGCCCCAGATCTTCCAGCGAGCGGCGGTTGCGCGAGCCGGAATCCGCGATCTGTAGCACTCCGCCGTCATGCGTGGAGAGGCGCGCGGCCATCCCGGCCAGAGTGCCCATGAAGGTCGAGTCCATCCCGCTACAACCACCCAGATCGACGACCAGACAGTTCTCTCCGGAAGCGATCCGCTCGTCTCCGAAGGCCTTCATCACGGGGCTGTTTAGAAACGATCCTTTCCCCTCACAGCGGATCCAACTGAATCCATCGAAGATTCCGATTAAAATTGGGCATTCCGTAGTCACAGAGAAAAGGCCGTCATTTCAACGGCGAGGGGCTTTAAGTATAAAATCAGACGAGCTTCTGGTCAACCTTCCATCTGGAAATTCACGCACTCAACGCCAAAGGTAGGATTGACGGGAGGCGAGCACCTTTTTCCCTCGCTGGACGGTGGCCTTCCACGCCAGCACTTTGCCTCCTTTGAAATAATCCTCACCGATCATGGCGAACTCCGCCGTGCCCTTTTCATCGGACGCGGGGAAACTTTTCACCATCCGTTTCACAAGGCTGGCGGTGGCACCCTGCTGGTATTCGAAAATCACTTCCACGCCTCCTTGCCCAACGCCGGCGGGATCGCTCCAGATCAGGGTGTAATACTGCCCGAGCCGCTCCTTGCGCTGTTCCATGCTCACGGCCCCACGCAGGCGGCGCTCTTTTTCCATTCGCACCATCGGCTCGTCGCTCGCATTGCGGTTTTGGTCACGCAGTTGGAACTGCTTCACCACCAATGCATCACGGGGGCCGGTGCAAGCGGCTAAAAAGGCCATCGCCAGCAGACTGTAACGGATATTCACGCCCACGATTCAATCAGCGTGGACCGGAGTTTCAAGAAACAAGAATCCGCCGCTCACTTTTCACTTCCCAGCATCCACCCCCGCCTGTGCAAAATCGCGGCAATGACTCAGGAAGCGCATTCGGAAATCAAACTGGAATTCGACACGCCCCAATTCCTCCACGCGCTCTTCGCCAACGATCCGAAAAACCTCGGCTATACTCCCGCGCCTCATGTTTTGGGGAAACTCCCCGGGCATTTTCCACAAATTGTCATGCGCGGCAGTATATCTCGAATCCGCGCTCGGCGTGCAGGCCGTGGCACGCGATGGTTGGATTCTACTCACCGGGGAATCCGCCGCGCTGGAACGCGCGCGCGCCGTTTTCGCTGATCTCGAAGCCGCGCAACGCAAGGGCGGCCAGATCGAGCCGCGTGATTTCCGCCTCGCCGTGGATGTGGCGGCGAATGCGGGGGGAGTCGGTGTGGCCGAACTGTCCGGCGTGCGTCTGGTTGGTTCGCGCGGCAGGAAACCGGTGATTCCGAGAACGCCCGCGCAGCTCGAATACGTCCGCGCCATCGAGACTCACGATGTTGTTTTCGGCCTCGGTCCCGCAGGCACCGGCAAGACCTACCTCGCCATGGCGATGGGCCTCACGCTGCTCAAGCGCCGTGTCATGCAGCGCATCATCCTAACACGTCCGGCGGTCGAAGCGGGAGAAGCACTTGGTTTCCTGCCGGGAGACCTTCAGGAAAAAGTCGCGCCCTACCTCCGCCCGCTTTACGACGCGATCTACGATATGCTTGATCCCGAGGAAGCGCAGCGCTACCTCGACGAGGGAACAATCGAAATCGCCCCGCTCGCCTTCATGCGCGGCCGCACGCTTTCGCGCTCGTTCGTGATCCTCGACGAAGCGCAGAACACCACCCGCGAGCAGATGTTCATGGCGCTTACCCGGCTCGGCGAGGAATCCCGCATGGTCATCACCGGAGATAGTTCGCAAGTCGATCTCAAGCCTGGCGTCCGCTCCGGCCTCGCGGAAGCCGAGCACGCCCTCCAAGGTGTGGAAGGCATCGCGTTCCAACAGTTTTCAAAAAGCGACATCGTCCGCCACCCCGTCGTCGGTCGCATCGTGGAGGCTTACGAACGGTATCGGGCGTAGGAAATCAGACTTCCTCGATGTCGAGGATCCGTAGTTCCTTCACCGCGTGGTCCGCCCGGAAAGCGATCAACTGATCGCGGATGAGAATGAACTGGATGTCGCGTCCGGTATCGTCCTGCTCGGAGTAATCGCCGATCGGGTTAGGATTTTCCGCGAGCGTGAGGAGCAGGCCGATCAGCCGCTTTTATCGGGCTTTGGGGAGCGCGACGAGAAATGCAGCCGCTTTGGACGAAAGGACCGGTTCGTAGGAATGGCGGTCAGGCATGCCCGAGATCCGTGGCCAGTTCGGAGAGCTTGGTTTTCCTTCCCGAGACTATTTCCTTCATCAGTTTGGAAAGGCCTCGCTGGCCGCTCTTCGATTGATGCTTCAAACGGAGCAGATAAGCGGACATGGCACGGCGGTCCGGCTCGGAAAGCTTCGCGAGGCGCTGTTTGAGATCCAATTCGCTCGATGCTGTCATCGTGAAACAGATTGCAATATAATGGATGCTGGGTCAGTCCCCGGTTTCGCCCTGACAGTCAGCGCTACTCCTTCGGCTTCGCCTCCTGGGCCTTTTTCATGGCATCCAGCTCCTCGCCGTTAGGTGGCAGGGGTTTTGGCTCCACCGGTGGCACCGGAGTGGCGAACTGATCGGGAGAGGGCGTGGTGGCGGGAGGCACCGGCGTCTGGATGACGGGCGCGTCCGGATCGATTACCGTGGGGATCGCGCCTTCCGGTGGCAGCCCGGCCGGATCGATGACCGGCAGCGGTTCGCCCACGCCCGTGCTCAATGGCGGATAGACCTGAAATTCACCGGGATTGGTCGTTGCCAGCTTTGGCGCGGCGTTCGGATCCTCCACCATCACGGTGGGGACAAAGCCGACCTCGCCGCTGTCGAGCTCCACCTTGATGTAGCTGCCGCTCGTGGAGACGACCTTCATCGAGGTGCCGCGCGGGAGGAGCTTGTCGGCATCGGCATCGCCTTTCGGGCGGTTTTTGAAAAACGCGGTGCTGTCCATCGTCGCCCGGACAAACTGGCCTGCGGAAAATGTCGGAGCGGCGGCCGTCGGAGTGCCCAGGTTGCCGCCGGGCGGGCGGAGCGGGTCGAAATCTCCGCTCGTGATTGGGGAGTTCATGGTATCGCAGGCAGCGAGACCAAGAGCGGCGATTGCAGCCAATACCGGTGTGCACTTCATAGGTGCGCCAAACTAACGCACGCACCGGGGCTGGTCAACGTCATTCCGAACGCCGCCTATTGGCTTTTGCGGACGACGTTGTTCTTCTCATCGAGCAGCAGGTTTTTGGAAACCACCGGGGTTTCCGAAAGGGCGAAGCACATGATGGCCACCCGCTCGCCAGCCTTGATGAGGTGGGCGGCGCCGCCGTTGATGAGGATGTGGCCGGTGCCGGGCTGCCCGGCGAGCACGTAGGTTTCCAGCCGGGCGCCGGTGGTGATGGAGGCGACGAGGACCTTTTCCCCGGGCCACAGATCGGCGGCTTCCATCAGATCGGTGGGAATCTCGATGCTGCCTTCGTAATCGACATCGGAGCCGGTGATCATCGCCCGGTGCAACTTGGATTTCAAAACCTCACGGAACATGGCAGCGAAGGAAATCCTCCCCCGCGCCGGGGTCAAGCGCCAAGAATTCCGCCCGCCCGGCCCTCCTGCGGATGATGCGGAGAAAATGGCAGGATACGCCAATGCCGCGGACCAGTTTCATCTTGTAACTGCCCGCCGGAACCCCAACCCTACGGCCGACCAACCACGGAAGTCGCATGGAATCCGGTGAGAACCCGGAGCTGTCGCGCAGCGGTATCCAGATACGAATCCCCAACACAGCCAATCGTTCGAAAGAAGGGTGAAGGCGGGGAGGAGGCCAAGCTGGGAGCCCGAATACTTGCCCTTCCTTAGCTCGTCACCCGCCAGCCGGACTTGTCCGGGGAAACGGGAATTCATGGTCCTCCGCGAAAGGGGATCGACGGGAGAAGAACGCGGGCGATTCGTTGTCCGCAGTCCTCTCTTCGTGACTAAATACACTGAAGAGATATATGAAATTGAATAGAACCATGCGCCTGATTGCAGCGGGCGCGCTTATTTGCTCTGCAACCTTGGTTGAAGCCCGGGCGGCCTCATTCCTCATTTCGGATGTGACCCATTGGGTCGGGCCCGATGCGGGAGTGGGTGTTAGCCAAGCCGTTATGGTGATCCAATGGCCCAGTCAAATCCAATCCTGGGCCTGGGGATATCGTTGGCAAACCAGCGAAGCCAAAACCGGAGCGGACATGCTGAACGCCCTTGCTGGCTCTTCCAACGGAGCTTTCACCGCATCCGGTGTGGCTGGTGGCTTTGTTTTCGACCTCCAATGGCAGGGTAACTCCTTCCCGCCATACAATTCGGGTACCGGACAATACCTTCAATATTTCGTCAACAACGCTCAGAACAGCGGAAATTACAACGATGGTGCGGCACCCGGCGGTGCACACGTCCTGCCGCCGCTTGGCAGTCCCTATGATGAGGCGGGTCCCGGAGAATGGGTCGCATCAAATACCGGCGTGCTTGGACGTCCCTTGGTCGACGGCTCTTGGGATGGTTGGCGCTATGCCGCTTTCGGCGAATCCGGCCCGGCCCAAGCGGTGAATGCCCCGGCTGCTATCCCGGAGCCCGGTTCGATCCTGCTCATCGCTGGCGCCTCGCTCACCCTGCTGCGTCGCAGGCGCGTGGCCTGATTCCATCCCTACTCCCGTCTCCGTGAAAACGGAGGCGGGTTTCGATTTTCCCCGGGTAAAATGAAACTTCCTCTTTGCTTGCTGCTGTCCACGCTCACTGCTGTCCTCGCCGGACCGTTTTCCGTGGATTCCATCCCTGCGGCGGATGCGCGGTTCACCCGATGGGCCACATCGGCCGAAATCGTCCGCGGTCCCACCAACATTGCCTACACGGGCGATCCTCAATCTTACCCGACTTTCGGTGATGAGGGCAGCGCCACCGGACCGGCCGATGCCGTTTCAGGCGATAACGGTGACCCGTTTCCTGTCGTCTCTCTGGGGGACGGCGGTACCGCCACCGTGACGTTCGCGAGCCCCATCGCGGACATTCCCGGTCCCGATTTTGCGGTGTTTGAAAATTCCTTCAACACCACCTTTCTCGAGCTGGCCCATGTCGAAGTCAGCTCGGACGGAATCTATTTCTTTCGCTTCCCATCCATCTCACTCACGCAGACGTCCACCCAGATTGGAACCTACGGAACATTAGACACCACCAATCTTTTCAACCTCGCTGGCAAAGCCCGCGGGGGCTTCGGCACACCCTTCGATCTCGCACAGCTCCGTCACCTTTCTCCGGCGCTCGACATCAACCGCATCACCCACGTGCGCGTCGTCGATGTCGTCGGCTCGCTCAACGCTGCTTTCCGCTCGCTCGATTCCCAAGGACATCCGATCAACGACCCCTATCCCACCGACCACGAATTCGGCGGATTCGATCTCGATGCAGTCGGCGCTTTTTCCCCCGTTCTCACCACCTACGCCGCTTGGACTGCCAGCCGGAACCTCATCGGAAATGACGCACTCTCCACCGCCGATCCGGATCACGACGGTATCCCGAACCTGATCGCCTACCTCACCGGCGACACCACTCCTACCATCGAAAGCACCCCCACCCAGACCCTCCTGCGTTTCAACCGCCTCGCCTATCGGACCGATGGAAAACTCCGCCTGGAGAGCAGCTCCACGCTCCAGGATTGGCAACCGCTTGCTGAATCCGTTGCTGGCGGTCCCGCCATGATCGTGTCAGGCTCTCCCGCCACGGTCGGAGAAACCGGGGAATACCTCGTGCAAGTCACCGTCACCCTGCCATCCGGGCTGGGCGGCCGGTATTTCCGCCTCGCCGCCGAACCATGAAACCATCGCGGAAATCCCGGGGTTTCACCCTAATGGAGACTCTGATCGTGATTGCGATCATCGCCAGCATCAGCATGCTCGGATTTCTCGGCCTCCAAGCCGGCCGGCTCCGCGCGAACCAAGCCGTGTCCGCCTCGAACCTGCGCCAGCTCGCCGCCGCTAACCTGCTCTACTCGGCCGATTTCCAAACCTACTGCCCGTTCGGGAAACCAGGAAACCTCATCCGTTGGCATGGCGGACGGGCGAGCACTAGCGTCCCATTCGATCCGGCAAAAGGCCTGCTCGCCGAATACCTCGGCCTCAGCCGCCGCGTCGGGGTCTGCCCCGAGTTTTCCCGCCACCTCACCGGCGAGGCCTCTTGGGAAGATGGTTCTGGCGGCTACGGCTATAACGACACCTACATCGGCGGCATGCCCGGTGCCACCTATCAGCCCAATCGTCCGGCCAACGTCGGCAACCCCGGCCGCACCCTCATGTTCGCCACCACTGCCTTTGCCGTGGCGGAAGGTCTGCAGGAATATGCCTCCGCCGCCCCCCGGCAATCGGTCAATCCGCGCTGGGAAACCGCCGGAGCCCTCCAGCCGAGCGTGCATTTCCGCTTCAATGGCAAGGCGCTCATCGCCTGGTGCGACGGCCACGTCACCGAGGAAAGCCCTTCCTCCGACCGCGGATCCAACATCTACGGCGGCGACAACGAAACCGCCCACATCGGCTTCTGCGGCCCCACCGAAAATAACGGCTGGTGGAATCCCAGAAACTGAAAGGCCGCCGAACGCGGACGTGATACAGACATTCCTGTCTGTTCTTTCACCAGCCCCAGCCACCCGAAGAACAGACAAGAATGTCTGTGTCACGACGAAGACCCGCGGCATGCCGCGATCAGCTCATCATGCTCCGCCTGCGTCTGCGGCGAGTCCACACAGCGCATCGCCCATTCCCGCTGCGGCTCCACGAAGAGATCGTGCATCGGCTTCACGTGACTGGAAAACTGCTCCCGCACCGATTCCTCCGTCCGCCCGCGCGTCAGCACCTCCCGCTAGATCCGCCGCAACAGCCGCTCGTCCTCCGGGTAATCGACAAACACGCTAAACGAAAATTTCTCCCGCAGCCACTCCGGATGCAGCAGCCAAAGCCTCTCCATCACCACGATCGGCCGGCACTCCATCTCCAGCGTTTTGCCCTTCTACACGTGGTTTGAAAAATCATAAACCGGCACCTGCGCCGAATCACCGCGTTCCAAGGATTCCAGCACCACCCGCAGCGCCTCCCAGTCGATCGCCGCCGGATCATCGAAATTCGCCTTGCCCCGTTCCTCCGCCGGCAAGTGCCCCAGATCGCGGTAAAAACTGTCCAGACAAAGATGCCCCGCCTCCGCTCCCAGCCACTCTCCCAACTTCGCCGCCAACCAGGTTTTCCCTGACCCGCTGCCCCCACCACCGCGATCAACCGGGTCCTGCTTGTGTCTGGTAGAAGTCCATAACAGCGCCGGACACCCGTGTCGATTCTTCCCTTGGACTGCGCGCAGCCCGCTGCCGCTTTCCGGTCGGGCCAGCCTGTTGGCGGAGGGTGGGCGTGGTTTGCTACCCATCCTGCACCCGTTCATGCCGCAGCAGGCTGCAGGTATCACTGCGGCAGCAGGCTGCCGCAGTGCAAGGCTGCCCTGACACGCCCTTTCGATCACTCCCCACCATGCAGCGGCCGGCCGGTGGCGTCGATCAACTGGCTGGTGATGATTATACTCCCGCGCCTCATGTTTTGGGGAAACTCCCCGGGCATTTTCCACAAATTGTCATGCGCGGCAGTATAGCACCGTTTTCGAGCCGTCCGGGCGGGTTTGCACGACGAGGCGCGATCCGCCGTCGCTGGAGTAGCCGGAATCCTTGAGATCGGTGTGGCTGATGGGGATGATCTTTTTGCCGGTGTCATCCGGGCCGCCCGTCGTATCGGTGTAGCGGATGGTGGTTTCTTGGCCGAATCCCAAGGCGTTGCCCGCGATATTGACGACCTTGCCGATGTCATGTTTCTCGAAATGGGTCGCGGAATCGTCGGTCGGGACGATGAGTTCGCGGATCATTTCGATTTTTGCCTGCTGACCACTTTTTGTCGTGATAGAAGGAAGTGTGGTCAGCTCTGTGCCTTTGGTAATTGCCATTTCACGCATCAGCGACTGCAACTGCCCGTCGGATATTTGCGAAACCTCGGGAGGTGTCCAAACGGAGTCAGCCGGGATTTCGACGACCTTTGAGGGGAATGTGTGCAGAATCGGTTTTTCAGCGCCGAGCGTCTCGGTCAGCGCGGAAATCATCGCCGCATCGGCGCTGCTGGTGGTTTCCAGTTTCTGGCTTCCCGAGGGCCCGAGCGTCAACTGCGTCGAGGGATCCAGATCGAGTCCGGAGATTGCTCCGAGGGGCAAGCTGGCGGGAAAGGCTCCGACAGAGGAAGGGAATTTGAATTGTTCAAAGCAGGAGAGGGGAGGAATCCTCGCTTGTTCGATCAGCCGCGAAGCGAAATCGGATGGGACCTCAAAAGCCAGACTCACTTGCTTCCGTTCATCGGGAAAAGGCTCGAAATGATAGACCGTCTTGTTCCGGCTGAGTTTCATCCCGGAGTAGGTGGCGAGGACCTGGACGGAAGAGTGGAAATTCCGAGGGCTCAGCTTGAGGTTGAGTTTCTTCGCGTTTCCGGGCGGTAGATCGAAGGTGAGGCGGAGCGGAGTTTCGCCGGTTTTCCCGCAGGTTTCCTCGTAAACGCCCATCAGTTTTTGCAGCGCCTCGCCCAGGGTGAGTCCGTCGATGACGACTTCCGGCAGCATGAATTCCTTGAGCCGTTCCGGAGCGTGGGTGGCCCGTGGGCCTGCGGGTTCCCGGTTGGCGACCTTGGTCCGGAAAACGCCAGAGGGTTCGCGATCACTGATGGATTCGGAGTCAGGATGTTTTGCCCTAGAGGGAGTTGTGATGCCGCCTTCGGACTCCGGATAACCGTGATTCGCCTTCCAGAGTCCACAGACCACCAGGATGAGCGCGGCGATGGGGAAACAGATTTTCCTCACGTTAGGGATGCTGGGTTTCCTCCCGCCTTTGGCAAGAGGAATTCCCTCGCTCCATCACGGCACCAGGGTGTCGATGGGAATTTCAGTCCCAGCGGATTCTAACGCTTGCGGATCAGCATGAACTCGTTGCCGTCCGTGTCGAAACACATCGCCAGATGCGGGGCCTCGCCGTCCTCTTCCTGCGGCTCGCGGGTCATTCCTCCTCCTGCGGCGACCACTTCGGCGGCTCCGGCCACCACGTCCGCCACCTGGAAGCTGATGCCGGTCCAGGTCTTTATCCCCTCGCCACCGCCGTGGATG
>Ga0123337_10005653_pt1 | contig 12216 bp, 9 predicted proteins | sample frozenSSSSmetaG_FD_89792 | JGI IMG/M metagenome (GOLD analysis project Ga0123337, IMG submission 89792) | Glacier valley bacterial and archeal communities from Borup Fiord, Nunavut, Canada, to study Microbial Dark Matter (Phase II) -... | ecosystem: Environmental > Aquatic > Freshwater > Ice >...
ATCTTGATTATAGTAGCTCGCGGCCTCGTTAAATGCTGTGGAAGGTTGACGTTGTTGGCTTAGGTTAGATTGTGCAACCTGTACGTCTGCAACTGCTGATGAGATTACTGAACGCCAATTTATTTCAGATTGTTTTGCTAATGATTCTGCAGCATCCCGAGATGCTGATAGTAAGCCTCTGTTAAGAACAGGCAGCACTATACTAGGACCAAATGACCATGAACTGCTACCAGCCGATTCTGACAATGTTCCGGAAAGGCTGATTGATGGATAAAGTTGAGATTCGGCAACACCCACATTAGCTACAGTAGCTGCTAATAAAGCTTCAGCACTACGAACATCTGGGCGGTTATGTAACAAATCAGCTGGAATGCCAATATCGATAGCTGCCGGGGTGCCAAGCTGAATAACATTATTTTGCATCTGCTCGAAAATTGGCTGGGCGGGTTCATCAAGTAAAGTGCTTATAGCAAATACATTCGCATTATATAAAGCTACGTATTCTGGCAAAACAGCTTCAGCAGTAGCTAATAACGCTTTTGTTAATGCTAAATCGTAACTGGTTGTTGCACCAAAATCGAATTGTCGTTGAGTGATTGCAACCGTTTCTTGACGTGCTTCAATAGTTTCTTTAGTGAATTGTATAGCTTGTTGATAAAAACGTGCATCGGAATAGGTGGTAATAATTTGTGCAAGCCAAGCAAGTCGTACAGTCTGAACATCTGCTTGTGCCGAAACAAGTGATGCAATGGCGCTTTCACGTCCTCTTTGAATACCACCAAAAAGATCGATAACAAAATTTGCATCCAAGCCAACACTTAAACCTGATGTTGAAGATCGTTCAGTTCCACCACGATTGGTCAAACCAGCCGATACACTACCATCTAATGCAGAATTAAGGCCTGTTTTACGCACATTAGCTTGCGCTTGTTCAATCCTTTCCATTGCTGCCTGAAGATCTAAATTTTGATCAAGGCCTCGTGAAATAAGACCTGTTAACAGAGGATCTTGATAAGTGCGCCACCATTGCTGTTGTTGATTAGCCGTGCCGATAGTCATGTTTGGACCATCGATGGCATATTGTGACTCAACAGAAATATCAGGCGTGGTGTAGTCTGGCCCTACGGCGCATCCAGCAAGCAATACACATGAAAAAATGCTTATCTGTTTCCGTTTCATTGTGAAACTTCCTTAGTTTGAACTTTACCTTGGTCAATGTCTTTATGTCGCAAACCGAACACTTTCAAAACACCAATATAAAACACCGGCACCATCAAAATGCCGAATAGTGTTGAAAAAACAATACCGCCGAGCATACCTGTTCCGATAGAATGTTGTGCATTTGCACCAGCACCGCTGGTTAATACCAGAGGCAAAATACCAAAGCCAAAGGCAAACGTGGTCATAAGAATAGGGCGCAAACGTTGTTGAGCCGCTTTGATAATCGCATCGACAGCACTCATACCTTGAGCACGAAGAGTTTCAGCAAATTCAATGATAAGAATAGCATTTCGTGCTGCTAAACCTATGGTTGTCAATAAACCCACTTTGAAGTAAATATCATTTGATTGATCAAAATACCAAGTTGCTAGTAGGGCACCTAAGATACTGACAGGTACCGATAGCAACACCGCAATTGGCACCGTCCAGCTTTCATATAATGCGGCAAGACATAAAAATACGATAATCAACGAAAGTGAATATAACCAAGGTTCTTGATCACCAGAAAGCCGTTCTTGGTAAGACAGTCCTGTCCAAGCCGTACCATAATTACCTTCCACTTTAGAAGCCAATTCATCCATCGCATCCATCGCAGCTCCTGAACTAACGCCTGCATTGGCAGAACCTGAAAGTTCGATCGCTCGGGTACCACCAAATCTGGCTAAGGTAGGCGATATTTGTTCCCACTTTCTAGTCACAAAAGCAGCTAAAGGCACCATCTCATCATTATTATTAACGGCATACCACTCGTCAATATCCTCTGGCTGCATACGCCATTTTGCATCACCTTGGACGATAACCCGCCGCAAATCACCACTTAAGGTAAAGTCATTAACATAACGGCTGGCAAAAATTGTCGATAACATCGAGTTGATGCTGGAAAGGCTTAGTCCAAACGATTTAGCTTTTTGTTGATCGATATCCATCCTCAACGAAGCGACCGTTTCGTTATCATTACCACGTAGATTAACTACGCGTTGATCTTTGGTCGCCACGGCCACTAATTCATCGGCCGCTTCATAAAGTGCATCAGTGCCATTACCTGATTGATCGACAAGATACATCGTAAAACCTGATGAACTTCCTAAGCCTTGAATTGCAGGCGGTTGTAAAAAAATAATTTGACCTAAACGTGTATTGAAAAAATGTTTATTAGCTCTATTGGCTAAGTCTTCGACGGATAAACCTTCACGATTCTCGTAGTCTTTTAACTTAGTAAATAACATTGCTGTATTTTGCCCACCACCACCAAAGCTAAAGCCTACAGCGGCAAATACTGAACTGACAGATGCTTTTTCATCATTCAATAGAAACTGTTCAATTTGTCCGACGGCATCAATAGTCTGAGCTGTTGTTGAACCATCAGGCAGTTTCACAATGGTCATCAACATACCTTGATCTTCTGATGGCAAAAATGATGAAGAAAGATGGCTATATGTCCACCATACGGCGACGCCAATCAATCCAACAACGATAAACATGCGGAAAGGACGACGTACGAATCGCGTAGTTCCACTGGTATATTTTTGGTTAATATTTCCTAATAAACTGTTGAACCAACGAAGTGGCGCTATTCTTGTTTCAGAGTGAGATTGCTTGAGCAATTGAACACACATCGTCGGCGTCAATACTAAGGCGACAAATAACGATAGCACCATCGCACTAATTATAGTGATAGAAAACTGTTGGAAGATGATACCTGTGGAACCACCTAAAAAAGCCATGGGTAAAAATACAACCGACAGCACAACAACGATACCGACCAGTGCGCCGGATATTTCGCGCATACTCTTTTCAGTTGCTTCCAGAGGACTCAATCCTTCTTCTTCCATTACCCGCTCAACGTTTTCAACCACCACAATGGCATCATCGACAAGTAAACCAATCGCTAATACCAATGCAAACATCGAGAGTGTATTGATCGACATATCAAAGGCATAGAGCACTGCAAACGTTCCTAATAACACCACAGGAACAGCAATAGTCGGAATTATAGTTGCGCGCCAGCTCTGTAAGAATATAAAGATAATGATGAATACCAGCGCTATCGCTTCTGCCAAGGTGTGATAAACCTGATTTATCGATTCCTCGACAAACGGCGAAGTATCGTAAGGATAGGTTACGGTAACGCCTTTAGGTAGAGAACTTGCTAAGTCACTGATCGTTTTTTTGACACGTTTTGCTGTTTCGACTGCATTGGCGCCATTGGCTAAATTTACCCCAAAACCAGCAGCAGGTTTGCCGTTATAACGACTCGACAACTTGGCATCTTGTTCGGCGAGTTCAATTCGCGCGACATCAGCTAAATAAACAGTTGATCCATCAATATTAGTTTTTAATAATATACGTTCAAAATCTTCAACAGAAGAAAGCTGTGATTGGGCACTGAGCGAAAACGTTATCTGTTGACCGTCAACTACCGGCTGATCACCTAACGAGCCAACCGTCACGTTTGTATTTTGTTCCGATACCGCATTTGTTACATCATCAGCCGATAATTGATACTGGAAAAGATTAGAAGGGTTGAGCCAAATACGCATCGCATAACGAGTACCAAAACTATTGATCGAGCCAACGCCTTCCAAACGTTGAATAGGATCTTCTAAGCTAGTACCAAGAATGTCACCTAATTGAATAGAGTTATAGTTACCATCTTCAGAAATTAATGCGCCAACCATCAAAATAGAGGAGGTTGATCGGGTAACTCGCACACCTTGGTTGGTGACTGAGGTCGGCAATTTTGATTGTACAAGTTGCAGTTTATTTTGAACCTGTACTTGTGCCAGATCCGGATCAATGCTGTCATCAAACACCAGCGAGATACTCGCTGAGCCTTGAGATGAGCTAGATGTCATATACGTCAAACCATCAAGACCCGTCATGCCATCTTCAATGATTGTAGTAACGGAATTCTCAATCGTCTTGGCAGAAGCACCTATGTAATTAGCAGATATACGAACAGTGGTGGGTGCAATATCAGGATATTGAGAAATCGGCAAACTATATAAACTGAATAACCCCGCGAGCATAACCAATATTGCTAGCACCCATGCAAATACCGGCCGATGTATGAAAAAAGAAGCCATTATTTATTGCTCCTTGTTTGATTGTTTAGCGATATCTTTGACTAAGCCGTTTTGATCGATGGTTGCTTCAATGGCTTTAACTTTAGTACCTACGTTTACGGTTTTAAGGCCATCGACAATAATCTTCTGGTTTGCAGTTATTCCATCAATCACTATCCAATTATTTTGCCAAGTACCAGAATCCTTAAAGGAAATCTGTTCGGCAGTATCATCTTCGCCAACAATAAAGGCAGATAGCTGACCGGTGTATAGTCTTTTAGCTGCCCGTTGCGGAACTAGAAATGCCTGAATTTCACCAATTTCAACATCACCACGTAAAAACATACCGGGTAAGATCCTCCTTTCAGGATTGTCAAATCTGAAACGCATAGGAACCGTGCCTGTTGTTGTCGATACGATACTTCCCGGCACTAACAAGGTGCCCATCGTTTCATAAACTTCAGCATTTTCGAGCGTTAAGGTGGCTTTTATTTTTTTATTAACAGTAAGCGTGCCGTCTTTAATTTGACTGCGCACAGATAAAATACTGGCACTGGGTACCAACATATCTACGTCAATCGGATCAAGTTGAGTTATTACTGTTAAGGCATCATTTTGGCCACCAATGACAAGGTCGCCGATTGAAACCGCGGCCACATCTGCTACGCCATTAAGAGGACTGCGAATCGTTGTCCATGACAGCTGTGTTTTTGAATAATTCAGTGCTGCTTTTGCAGCACTGAGCGTAGCCCGAGCATTAGCTAATGTCGCTTTAGCCTGTTCGACATCTGCCACTGTAAACCCCGACCCTTTAAGGCCTAAAGCACGTTTATATGAGGTGTCGGATACATTAAGGTTAGCTTCTGCCGTCGAAACACCAGCTTCATCAGCGGCAACTTGCGCTAGATAAATGGCGTTATCTAGTTGGAATAAAGGTTCACCCTCAGTAAGCTCTTTACCCGCTTGATATAATATACTTTGAATCACACCATCAACTCGTGGCCGAATATCGGCTTGTTGAAAAGCAACAGCTCGACCGGGAATTGTGGAAATACGCGGTACAGTCTGTTTTATCATCGACATTACGCCCACTTCCATAGGAGGCATTTGCGGTTTGGCATTTGGATTGGCCTTAGCAGGATCGGCTGCATAAGCTAGATTAGATGATAATACGCCTAAGATAATACCTAAAATCGACATGTCTAAAACAAGTCGTTTTGACGAATTTCTAAGAGAGGATGTTCCTGTTGATTTGATTAACGAATTAGTCGTGGCTAAATTGATAAAATTAAACATGAAGGTGAGTTCTCAACAGTATTAGAAAAGGATGGGTATCGACTAGCATTTTTCAATATGACATCATTATGATAATAAAAATGGGCATCAAGCAGTATAATTTAACTCAAATGATACAGGGTAATAGATGCGCTAACTATTGCATGCTTTATTAATTGTTACTAAACAGTTTAAGGTTGCAATCTGCAAAGAATATTGTTGTTTTAATGATTAACCGACAACACTATCTTTCACTGAATAAATGGTAAATTTTACTCGAAGCGACCTTCAATAAGATTGCTAGTTATAGACGAGCTGTAATACTCACTTAGTAGACACATTATCTGAAGTAAGTAACTAATTTATCCTTAAACATAAAATGGTTGATCTGACTCAACGTGCCACGTCTATTACACAATACATTTCAAAATTAGCTACTAATAATAAGTATTGTGGTCAGCTGTGGCATAATTCACCACTTTTTTTAAATACAGCTTGCTCAGGAAACGTTCATCGATGTTAGTTAAGACTTCAACAACACTTCGTTTATGGTTAGGAATAGAAAGTAATAAAACAAGCCATATTGAAAAAATCATTTCGGCGATAGGCGCTCTTTTGGGTATAAGTATAACTATAGCGCTTACTTCTTTGACGTTAAATACGGATCTGTTAAGTCCTGCTAGTGTATTGATTATTGCCTCTCTTGGTGCAACAGCGGTATTGTTATTCGCTGTACCTCATGTTGCTTTATCCCAACCATGGCCTATCATCGGTGGACATTTAATTTCTGCTTTTATAGGCGTAACTTGTCATAAGTATCTTCCAGAAACAGCTATTTCTGCAGGTTTAGCAGTAGGACTATCTGTTGGTGCTATGTATTATCTCCGTTGTATTCATCCTCCTGGTGGTGCCACGGCATTGACAGCTGTTGTCGGCGGTCCCGATATATTCATTTTAGGTTACGATTATTTACTATATCCATTACTTGTTAATGTATTAGTGCTGGTGACTGTTGCGATTTTATTCAATTACCTTTTCTCATGGCGCCGTTACCCTGCACATTTAAATGCAAAACACTTCCAATCTTTGCCACATCCTGCACACCTAAACGAGGATATTAGCCTAACTACAGAAGACTTTAATGCTGCGATACAAGATCTTGATTCATTTGTAGATATTACTGAAGAAGGACTTACTGAACTACTTGAATTGGCAAAGCAACATGCTGAAACCAAGATAGAACATCCCAATGCTATTAAGTCAGGGCACTATTACAGTAATGGCAAAATTGGCAATTTATGGAGTATCAGACAGATTGTTGATAACGGCATCACCAACAAGGCCAATAATGATTTAATTATCTATAAAATAGTAGCAGGATTAGGTACAGACACTACTGGTTCATCTTAACGTGAAACCTTTCGCCTATGGGCGAGGTTCGAAGTTGTTGAAGAAAATGATCTGTGGATTAAAGCAAAAAATACAACATCATCTTAAAGGGGCAAACACACGATGAAACTACTTTTAGTCGGTGCAACAGGATTGGTAGGCAGACATGTTTTAAAGTCAGCTTTAAATGATCCTCGTATTAGTAATATCGTGGTATTGACCCGCTCTGCAAGCAGTGCAATTGACGCTCATCATAAACTCGATATTATCCAGATCAATTTTGATGATTTACCGCAATCAGCTCATTGGTGGAACGTAGATTCCGTGATCTGTACCTTGGGTACTACGATGAAAAAAGCTAAAACCAAAACACAATTCAGGCTCGTTGATTATGATTATCCACTCGTTGTTGCCACCATTGCTCGTCAACACAAGGTTTCGTCGTTTGTATTGAACTCATCAATGGGGGCTAATGTATCATCGCGCTTATTTCATAACCAAGTTAAAGGTGACATTGAAGCGGCGATAACTAAACTTGACTATCCATCACTTACTATCGTAAGACCAGGTTTAATTGACGGCACTAGAAATGAAAAACGTCTTGGAGAACAGATTATGATTAATTTTATAAAAGTATTTGCCGGCATTTTACCTAAATCAATGCAAGTTAATCCCGCTCGAAACATTGCACATCTAATGATTGAAGCGGCATTATTGCAACAACAGGGTATTGAATTTATTCGTTCCCAGCAATTAACGTAAAACTAAAAATATAAACGTTTACAGTTTGGTCCTGTAGTGAAATTTAATTAAAAACATATGTCAGCTCTGACATTGTCAGGGCTAGATTTTTAGTAAACTAAAATTAGTTAAGGCGTCGTCTCAACGGCTGAAACTCGAGAAGACTTTACTGAAATATTCGACAACTCAGGCGCGATGCCCATCGCTTTAAACACATTGACCGTAGCTTGTAATTCAGCCGTTTTAGCCTGATAGAGTGTGTCATGAGCACTGAACAAGCTTCGTTGAGCCGTTAATAAGTTAATAAAGTCGGTATCACCACTGTCATAACGTAACTTAGCTAGCTCATAAAGTTGCAGATTGCTTATTAGTTCTTGTTGACGAACCAGTAATAACTGTCGTTGATAAGCTAATTCACTCAGGGTTTCTAACGTTTCTTGCATCGCTTGTAACACTACCTGACGATAATTGAGTTGTGCGATACTCAAATCTGATTCAGCTATATCGATCTGGTTACGAATTCTACCCGCGTCAAATAATGGCATAGCTAATGAACCTATCAGTGAGCTACTCCATTCACTTCCACTTAAAATATCTTGTAATCCAAGTCCAGCGCTAAGTTGTAATGAAGGCCAGCGTTTCGCTTTTTCTCGATACAGCGCGGCTTCGTTAACACGTAATAATGAGTCAGCAAGCTGAATATCAGGACGTGTTTCGAGTAGTTTTGCAGATTGTATTAGACTGACTCTCGGTAATATCAGACTATCAAAATCGCTAGTTAATTCGTTAACTTGTAAGCTTTCACGACCTAATATCACCGCTAATACATGTTCGCTAGTAGTTGATTGACGCTGCAGATTGAGCAACTGAGCTTGCGCCGATAACCAAGTATTACGCTGTTGATTTAACTCGACTCCCGACGCGCTGCCTGCTTCAAAGCGCCATTGAATAATATCAAGTAGTTCTTTGCTAGCTTGAAGATTTTGTTCGGCAATCTTCTCGCGGTCATGTAATGCCAGAAAATCAAAATAACCGATTGCTAAGGAAGCTTGTAGTTGCAATCTTAGACTCTGGTATTCCTGTTGTTGAGCAATAACATTAAATTCAGCGCCATATTCAGCAGCATCTCGACTGCCCACAAATCAACTTCATAAGAAGCATTAAAACCCAGATTATTATTACGTGTTGTTTGCCCATTTTGCATATCATTATTTGCTCGATCACTTAATTGCAGATCGACTGTGGGAAAATTAGAAGCTCGTTGTTGTCCGAGGAGGGCACGAGCTCTAGTGATGCGTACTCGAGCAGTGGCTAAGTCAAAACTATTAAGTGATAATTCTTGCATCAAACGATTCAAATCCTTTGATCCATAGAGCACCCACCAATTGCTTTGTGGTTGAGCTGCAAAGGCTAAATTGGTTGATTCAACAAGTTTTGGTGTTTGCACTTTAGGTGTTGTTAAAAATGGCTGATAGCTGCAAGCACTCAAGCTCAAAACTGTTAATAGGCTTAGCCAATTTAGGCGATAGGGTAACAACTGCTGCATTTATTCCTCCGAAAGCGCTGTAATGGGGTTAAGAGATGCGGCTTTATGAGCTGGAGCATAACCAAAGATCCAGCCCACTAATAATGAGGTTGAAAAGGCTAGCACCGGTGGATAAAGTGAAAACATTACCGCAACGTTCAACGCTTTTAAACCTAATAAAACTATCATTCCTAATGCCACACCCATCGCACCACCAATAATGCAGACCAGCAATGCTTCAATTGCAAATTGACGCAAAATATCGCTTGGTTTAGCCCCCGTCGCGATACGCAGACCAATTTCTCGTCGGCGTTCAGATACGTTAACCAACATAATATTCATCACGCCAATACCGCCCACCAATAACGATATTGCTGCTACAGCGCCCAATAAGACTGTCAATGTATCTTGGGTTTCTGTCACCGCTTCAACTAACGACGCAGTATTGCGAACTCGAAAATCTTCAATGCCATGTCGATCTTTTAATAATTGCGTTATTTCAGCTTCGATCTTTCCTAATAACTTAGTATCAGTCACTTTAACCGTGATATTAGATAGGTACTCACTGCCAAAAAACTTAAGTTGTGCTGTACTCATCGGTACATACACTTCATCATCCATATCACGTCCGCCCGCACTAGCGCCTTTGGCCTTTAACATCCCAATGACTAAATATGGCGTGCTGTTCATTAATACCTGTTTTCCAATGGGATTTTCTTCGTCGGGAAATAAAGCTTCAGCTACCGTTGACCTTATCACCATGACTGAGCCAAAACTTTGAATATCGGCTTCATCGATAAATACACCTTGTGACAATTGCCAATCACGCATCGGAAAATAAGCAGGAGTAACACCCCCTAATCCTGCCACTGTAATCATAAGCACCTTGCCGAAATGTAGAGCGTGACTCTCTGTCGGGAGCTACTAAGTCAACACCAGGTACAGAGTTAAGAGTATCGGCATCGGCCATAGTCAAAGTAGCAATATCACCACTAGAGCGAATATTGCGACCACCTGTACTTATTTGTAATAGGTTAGTACCCATTGCACTTATGCGGTCCAACACTTGCTGTTTTCCACCATCACCAATCGCCATCATGCTCACCACTGCGGCAACGCCAATAATGATGCCTAATAATGTTAACAAGGTGCGAAACAAATTGGCTTGTAACGAGGTAACAGCCAGATAAAGTGAGGTAAATATACCAATTCGCGGAAATGTTTCTAACTTTAATAAACCGAGAGTAACCGTGTTTTCAACGTCATCTTCAGCAATATGTCCGCAATCTGAAATAATTTCACCATCTTTCATCTGCACAATACGATCGGCGTGACTGGCAACTTCTGGATCATGGGTAATCAATACGACAGTAGTACCATTATCTCGATTTAGTTGCTTCAACAAGGCTAATACTTGCTGACCACTCGTGGAATCAAGCGCACCCGTTGGTTTATCTGCCAAAATAACTTCAGCGCCGTTGATTAATGCACGAGCGATAGAAACACGTTGTTGTTGTCCACCTGATAGCTCGGCTGGTTTGTGATGTTCACGACCTGCCAAACCAAGTTTCTGTAACAACTTGATAGCTCGTGCTTGTCTTTGTGCCTTAGGCATATGGTTATATACTGAGGGCATCGCAACATTTTCTATCGCAGTTTGATTGTTTAATAACTGATAGCGTTGAAATACAAAACCAAACATTTTTAAACGCAGGCTTGATAATTCATTCATAGTTAATTTGCAAACATCGTGATCTGCAACCCTATAGGTTCCCGATGTCGGCGTATCAAGGCAACCCAAAATATTCATCAAGGTAGATTTGCCCGATCCAGATTGACCCATGATGGCAAGAAATTCACCTCGCTGAACGGACAATGACACGTTATTCATCGCCCGTACTTCATTGGTTCCACTGTGAAAGTGTCGACTGACTGCATCTAGTTCTAACAAAAGTCGGGTAGGCTGATTGTCAGCTATCTTGTCACGATTTTCTATGTTCAAATGTTTAAAATCCACGACGCTGTGATCCTAATAAAGAATTAGCTTTATTAGCATTGCGATCTTGATCACCAATTACGACCGTATCATTTTCATTCAAACCCGACAGCACCTCCGCATGGGTTCGGTTACGTACACCTGTTTTAACGCTGATCGTTTCAAGTCTGACGCCATTTTTTCTGATTATCTCGCCGACATTTTTATTGGACGTGTTAGTTGTACGAATAGCGCCCAATGGTACGATTAATGTATTTACAGCGCTGTCACGTACAAAAAACACTTGTGTGGTCATGGCATCCATTAATTGACCATCATTGTTATCAATATCAATCAGTGCTTGATAAAGCACCACATCATTAATGATAGAAGGCGTTGGTAAAACCTGACGAACCTTTGAATACCATCGTCTATCACCACCACCAAAGGTTTTAAAATAGACGGGCATATCTTTGGATAATAGGTTGACATCGGCTTCTGATACTTTCGCACGTAGCGTTAATATACTCAAATCGGCTATTTTTAAGAGTAATGGTGCATTCTGATTAGCATTTAAAGTCTGGCCCTCACGTACTGAAATACTGACTATTGTGCCTTCAATAGGCGCAAAGATTTTGGCATAGCCGAGTGTCGCTTTGTCACCAGCAAGAGAAGCAGTATCGGCTTTTATTTGAGCTTGCATGGCACGAATTTTTGCCAATAATATTTTTTCATTAGTAATACTTTCAGCTAAGGTGTCATCACTAACGGCATTTTTTTCACGTAAATTTGTATTTCGCTTGGCACGTATTGATGCTAGTTCAAGCTCTGCCTGTAATTGTTGTAGCTGTGCACGGTTGCCTTCTAAGCTTGCTTCGGCGTTTTGTACTTTTGTTTCAAAATGGAGTGGCTACACTATCCCGTACCTAGATGATAAATTAAACTATCATCAAAACAGGAACACGAGATGGCAAACAGAAAATACGACCAGCAACTAAAAGATAGCGTTATAAAGGAAGTCATCA
>Ga0123337_10005654_pt1 | contig 12216 bp, 14 predicted proteins | sample frozenSSSSmetaG_FD_89792 | JGI IMG/M metagenome (GOLD analysis project Ga0123337, IMG submission 89792) | Glacier valley bacterial and archeal communities from Borup Fiord, Nunavut, Canada, to study Microbial Dark Matter (Phase II) -... | ecosystem: Environmental > Aquatic > Freshwater > Ice >...
TGCCCAAAATCTGACTCCGGGCGGTTCATTCATCTGTCCGAAGACCAAGACAGCATTTTGGAGAACGCCCGTTGCTGCCATTTCTTGATATAAATCCAGACCTTCGCGGCAGCGTTCGCCAATCCCACAAAATAAACTTACGCCTTGGTGCTGCTTGACCATGTTATGGATCATTTCCGTAATTAGCACCGTTTTGCCAACGCCTGCACCACCAAGCAAACCTGTTTTGCCGCCCCGTTCCAAAGGTGTAAGCAGATCGATCACTTTGATCCCAGTTTTGAGAATTTCGGCTTTGGTGACTCGTTCTGACATAGCGATCGGCGTGGCATGAATCGATCGCCATTCGCCACCTGTGATCGCTTCTTTCTCATCGATCGCTTCGCCAAATAGGTTTAACATTCTCCCTAAGAGGCGATCGCCTACGGGAACTTGTAATGGGTGCTGAGTATCAATGACAATCTCGCCGCGTGTCACCCCGGCGGTTGGGACAAGTGCTACACCCCTCACCACCTGAGCGCTCAGATGTGAAACCACCGCGATCGCAATATTGCCTGCTTGTAACTGGGTATGTATATCTGGCAACCGGTTGGGAAAATGGATATCAATGATGCTGCTTCGCACGGAGATGACAGAACCGAGATTTTGCTCTTGGGAATGATTTGAGTCAGAAGATGATTTAATATTTGGTTCCATTTAAAGTTGACCTATATATAAATTTTTCTAGATTTACCGTAGGAATACAGAAGTCAAAAGGGCGGTTATAAACCGCGTCTACACAGGCAAAACCCACCTCCGTGGGTTAAGAACCCCTGATTTTGTATTAGTCCACGGAGGTGGACTTTGTTTGTGTAGCCGCGAATTCCATTCGCCAAGGCTTAAGTTGACACCAATGGGCAATGCGTTACCCAACAAACCCCGCAAAATGTTGGGTTAGCCTTCGGCAAGCCCCTTCGGGTCTACGTTCCTCAACCCAACCTACACATTTTGAATTTTGAATTGTTAATCTCACCTACTTACTAAATCCCCGTCACAAAACTTAATTGCGAATTACGTTAGCGAGTATTCGAGCGTCATTACGAATTACGAATTATCTAATGGCTTAATTCAAAGGCTGAAGTAATTTCTAGTAATTCATCTGTAATTGCAGTTTGGCGTTTTTGCTGAAATTGACCAGTAAACTCTGTAAGCCGCTCGGCGATGTTTTTCTCGGCAACTTGCATAGAAGCGAGACGGCTAGCATTTTCGCCGGCGAGGGACTCACCAAAAGCACGATAGAGCAAGATAAAGAAATATTGTCGTAATAGAGACGCAACCAAAGTATCGCTCGGCATCGTAAAAGTTGGTAGAGTCCGCGATCGCGGTTCGACTGCGCTCACCGCTCGCCATGTCTCGTTTTCGATATGTTGTAGCCATGCGCGATCAAGTGGCAACAGTTGCAGCTTGTACGGTTCGCATAAGGTATTGGAATGTAAGTGGTTGTAGAATAAGAAAATTCGGACAATTTGCTTGCTATCGCGCCATTCGGCAATGTGTAGTAAAATTTCTTGAACCATTGATGTGATCTCAGTTAGCGAACCTGGCATGGTGAAAGTTTGCTCGATCGCATAGCCTGCGGTTTCTAAATGGGAAATAATTCTCGATCCGACGGCAAAAATCGCCAGTTGTTCGGGTGAGATATTCAACTTCTCTAATTCCGCGATCGCATAACGGCTAATCTGTTCGTTAAATTGACCACACATCCCTTGCTCAGAGCCAAAGATAATCACACCGCAACGACCAACATCGGAGGTCGAAAGGGAGCGTGGGTCACTATCGCCATTAAGCTGTTGGGTATGTGCTGCCTTCAGCACAACATGCAAACCCATTTCGATTGTATGGTTATACTCAGCGAGGGAAGTAACTGCCTGTTCATACTGATGGATATTTAACGCCGCTAATACTTTCATCATTTTCACCACGGCTTGCAGTTCTTGTGCAGTGTGGATTTGGCGTTGGAGAAGCTCAATAGATGACATAGCTACTCCTTTATATCCTTTGTATCTTTTGTATCAACTGGATCTTTTGAATCCTTTGTATCAGTTGGCTCTTTTATATCAGTTGGCTCTTTTGTATCAGTTGTATCCTTTACAACTGTAGCGATAGCAGTTTTGGCAGTCTTTAGTAAGAGATCGCGATCGCCATCAGTCAATACGGCTCCGCTTTCGATTTGCAGGCAAAGATCAGCTAACTGGCTGGATATGGCTTGGGTGATCGCTTGCTCTGCAATGGCAATTTTAGCGATGGGGACGGCATCGAGCAAGCCTGCTGTCACCGAAAGCATGACGGCTATTTGCACAGCAGCCGGCATTGGTGCATATTGCTTTTGTTTAAGCATCTCGCGCACCCGTTGTCCGCGTTCTAAAGTGAGGCGAGTCGATTCTTCTAAGCGCGTACCAAAGCGAGAGAAAGCCTCTAGTTCTTCAAATTGAGAATAGGAAAGACGTAAATCTCCTGAAACAGCGCGATAAGCAGGAAGTTGAGTTTTACCACCCACCCGCGAAACCGATTTACCGATATCGATCGCAGGCAATACTCCCTTTTGAAAGAGGATTGGTGAAAGATAAATCTGTCCATCGGTAATGGAAATTAGATTAGTCGGGATATATGCAGCAATGTTTTGTGCCTCTGTTTCGACAATTGGCAGCGCAGTTAAGGAACCACCACCTCGTTTGTCGTTGAAATGCGTAGAGCGTTCCAGTAAGCGCGAGTGAATATAAAAAATATCCCCTGGATAAGCTTCGCGTCCAGGTGGGCGGCGCATTAAGAGGGATATTTCTCGATAGGTGCGGGCATGGTTGGTGAGGTCATCGTAAACGATTAGCACATCACGCCCTTGATCTGCAAAATATTCCGCCATTGCAGTAGCGGCATAAGGAGCGACATATTGTAAGCCCGGCGGTTCTTCTCCTGCTGCCATGACAACTGTTGTGTATGGCATTGCGCCCTGTTCTTCGAGGTCGGCAATTACCTTGGCAACAGCCGCACTACGCTGTCCGATCGCGCAATAGATACAGAGAATATTTTTGCCTTTTTGATTGATGATCGTATCGAGGGCAAGACCGCTTTTACCCGTTTGGCGATCGCCTAAAATTAATTCTCTCTGTCCGCGTCCAATGGGAATCAGGGCATCGATCGCTTTGATTCCCGTTTGCAAAGGCACATTCACGGGCGCACGATCCATGATCGCTGGGGCATTGCGTTCGGCGGGACGGCGTTCTGAAGTTCGCACTATGCCTTTGCCGTCGAGGGGGCGACCAAGAGGATCGATCACTCTTCCTAGTAGTGTGTCACCCACAGGGACATCAAGTACTTTACCAGTGCGCTGCACTTGGGTACCTGACTGGAGTTGATCGCTAGAATCAAGCAAAACTACACCAACTTCTTCGGGATCGAGGTTAAACACCAATCCCAGACTACCACCAGTAAAACGGACAATTTCCTCTGACTGCACATTGGGCAAACCGATGATTTTGGCAATTCCTTGGCCAATCGATTGGACAATCCCGATCTCCTGCGATCGCAATTTTGCTTCCTGCTGATCAAGAACTTGAGTATAAAGTGCAAAAGTATTTTGTAAAACTGTCTGTAAACCTTCTTCCTTCTTCACATCATGCGTCCTCTGAGTTCTGATTTGTTCCAGCTTCTTCTGCAAAAACCGTAACCAAATTTTCGGTGATGCTATCTAAGTAAGTATCCATACTCCACGCTAGTTTATAGCCTGTGCCGCGTAGTTCGATCCCACAAATCAGACTAGATTCAATTTCATAAGTCGGTTCGATTTTGCCTGCAATTTCATAACTCGATTCGATTTTGCCTGAACCCACCGCCTTAAAGTAGTCTTGCAAAACCGTAGCGATCGCTGTACAAATATCCGTCGGTAGGGTGAACGTACTCACCAACGTCAACGGAATGCTATCTTTTGTCGAAGCTGTTAAAGTTGTCACCAGTTCGGCCCGCTCTGGCTCAGTGAGATCGCGCAACTTCTGCAAAAACACCCTAGCAATCTGCGTTTCTAGTTCGGACTCTGCTAAGTCTGTCAACACCCGCCGCACGGTTGCTTGTAATTGCTGCATAGTGCGATCGCTCACTTCGCGCAAAAAAGCATCTTTTTGGCGTTGCAGACTGGTTTGCCATTGCGATCGCTCTGTCGCCACTGATTCCTGCATTTCTTTCAACAAGCCTTGGCGGGTTTGCTCCACTTCTGATTTTGCTTTGGTGAGCAATTCTGTCTTTTGGTCTGTGAATTGCTGTTGCATTTCCTCATAATGCTTAACCTCCTGTTCAGCTTCTTGTTTTTGTTGAGATGCCGACGATAAGCGATCGCGGATCGTTTTCTCGCGGCGTGCCATTGCCTTGGTAATCGGTTTATATAGAAAGCGTTGCAGCACAAATATCAACACAAAAAAGTTGAGGATTTGCGCGAAGAAGGTAAACCAGTTAATCTCCACTTGATCAGCCTCCTGCTTTGGCGAGGGCACCGACTACATAGTTCCAAAATGGATTGGCAAACAGCAAAATTAGCGCGATTACAAAGCAATAAATTGCGATGGATTCAATAAATGCTAATCCGACAAATAAGGTGCGGGTAATTGTATTTGCTTCGTCGGGTTGTTGGGCGATGGAACTAAGTGCTTGGGCAACTGTTTTACCTTCGCCGAGGGCTGGGGCGATGGAGCCGATGGCCATCGTCAGACCCGCCGTTAAGATTGACACGGGGCCAATAATTCCCAGTAAAAGTGATAGCGATTCATTTTGAGCCATTGTCTTCGTTACTCGTAGAACCAATATAAACAACTGCTAAAATTGCAAAAATATATGCCTGAATTATGCCTGTCAACAAGCCTAAAGCCTGCATAATCACTGGAAAGAAGAATGGCGCGATCGAGATTAAAATCGCCGCAATCATCCCGTCACTCATCACATTCCCAAACAAACGCACTGCTAAAGCTAAAGTCCGTGAGAGTTCGCTAATTATATAAAAGGGAAATAGGATAGGAGTCGGTTCTAGGTAATGGTGGAGATATTTCCAGATTCCTTGCTGACTGATACCAAAAACGGGGACGGCAAAGAATACACAGATAGCGAGGGCGGCAGTGGTGGATAGTGAAGCAGTGGGCGGGTCATAGCCAGGAACGATCGCTAATAGATTGGAGGTGGCAATAAAAACAAATAGGGTGCCGACAAAGGGCAAATAGCGATCGGGATTTTGTCCACTGGTTTGCTGAATTTGATCGCGTAAATTGACAACTAAGACTTCCAGCAGATTTTGCCAGTGGGATAGCTGCGTATCAGTGGAGAGTTTGCGCGTTACCAACCAAGCACCGATGCCCAACAGTAGCATGATCATCCATGTAAAGACCAAAGTGGCATTGATCGATACAAATCTCCAGTGCCAAAACACGATCTCATCTGGACTAAGACTAATGTGCATTGAGTCTCCTGGGCCATTTCGGCTGCAACTTTTCAATGGTGCGATTGCGTACCCAAATGAACGCACCTAAGCAAACGAGCAGATGCCAAAGTGCGTTTTCTTGGGCGAACGCTAGCACTAAAGCAAATCCTGTGATGGCGATCGCTAGCCGGCCAAAAAAACTGCCTAACGTTAATAGAATTGGGCTTTGGGCTGTAGGTAATTTCTGCACCGTCATCCACAAGCTACGAAAGTAGAGATTTCCCAGCAAAATTCCTAACACTAAAGTAATAGGTAAAAAGAAGAGGCTGTTCATCTTAAATCTCCTAAGAGGCTTTTTCAGACTCTAATATTGGAATGTATTTGATAATGAGTATTGGTTATTGAAAGAAACGTTTTTTAAACACAAAATAAACATTAACCAATGACCACCGCCTCAATCATCCAGATAATAAGCCCCCAAAAGTGTGAGAGTAACTGCATCACTGGGCTAACCATTTCTTTGGGTAAGTCGTTGTAGCCATCTTGCGATCGCCATTAATTAGTCTGACACACTTCTGTTAGAAATCATGTTTAACCAAGCGTTTGATTAGCGTATAAGTTGTATTGTTTGTACTAAAAACTTTCAAATCGTTACAATCAAGTAAAATGTTCGTCATGTTTGCTTATAAGCTATATTTAATAATAAAATCGGCTTAATTCTAAATTCTCACTTAAGGGACAGTAGTCAGAGCAATCAAGCGCTTGTTCTGTGAGGACAATAGAGGGGTGTACTGTGCAGTATAAATAATGGTTGTTTGTAAAGAAGCGACAGTTCTGACAGGGAAGTTGATGGAAGCAGTTGAGCGCTATAATTTTTGCTCTTGTAACTTTCCAAACATCTAGCAATTTCAAAATGAAAATTGCCAAAAATATCATCGAGCATAAGGGAATGAAAAACAATGCTTCATCAGGTGTAATGGCTCCTTCCGGTCTTGTCAAATCTGGTTTTTTCACAGCCGGGTTGACAATAATCAGCTTGGCTTTACTTAAAGGAACCAGATTTAAATTCCTTTTCTCCAAAATATAAAATTTGATAAGTTTATCAGTAGATATATTATTTACATTCATAGAAACTAGAGTTTTGTGAACAATACAGAGTTGGTGAGTTATTCAAGATAAGACGAGAACAGCATTGAAAGTGCAAAACTCCCGATAAACGTTAAGGTAGATAAGTTTGTATCTTGAGTTTGATGGGCTTCAGGAAGAATTTCTTCAACGATCGCCACCATCAAAGTACCTGTTGTAAATGCAAGTACAATTAACTTGGGCAGATCAGTTTGTCCGCGCAACCCCCAATAGCCCAGCGTCGCACCCAGCCAAACAGGGATAAGAAATGCCGCAAGTAACCAAAATCGCTGTGTTCGCGGCATATTTTGACTCTTAAACTCTGCATTGGTGACAAATCCTTCGGGAATATGAGCCACAACTCTCCCCGATGTCAGCATCACGCCTAGATGAGGTGCGATCGTTAGACTAGTGCCAATCATTAAGCCATCACCAAATAAGTCGATGGCAATGCTCAAAAAGATTACCCAACTAACACTATTATGATCAACGCCACGCAGTCGATTTTTGCTTAAATTGAGAAGCTGATTAATCCAGACAAAAAAAGCTCCACCTAAAAACAATGCTAAAATAGCTGCCCAAACAGGTTTAGCGATCGCAACTCTCGGTATCAGTTCGGTAGATGCGATCGCTAGCAGTACACCAGCAGCAGCGTGCAGTGCAAGTCCTAATGTTTGTTTTGATGACGGTAAGGCTTCAGCAATCATTGCTCCCATAAAGTTGCTGACAACGGGCAAAGCTGATAGTGTTAGAGCAAATAGAAATTCCTGCATGGTCACGCTCCGCTAGTCGTAACAGACTTTTTGATGTTTGATCGGTCTACCGATAGATTGCATCATCGATTGTGGCTCGGAAGAATTCGCCCTCTGACTCAAACCGCTCAGTGCCGAAGTACCATCCAACTCGCAGACGGGTCGGAATGGTGTAGCCACAAAATGTACCTTCTTCATCTACAATTGCACCGAAGTCCACATCATGAAACTCAGCACCTTCTGGATTGCCCCAGCGCGGCAGCTTGAAAGTCTTGAGCCGACCCGTTTGATCAATGGTAAAATCAAGTTTTGCTCTCTCGCCTTGCACTACAAAACTGGAATGTAAATGTGATGAATCTGTTATTGTCCATGACACATCATCACCACAAAATACAGATGGCAAACACACTGACTCAGACTGAAGACGACCAACATTAGATCGCGTAATATCAGCCCCTGAACCTATCATCACCGGAAAAATTCCTAAAAGCTTCCATTGCATAGCACCTACGCCGTCTATGAGGCGATCCGATCCCCAAATTGGTAAGCCGTTCATCCATGCCGTAGCACTCCAAATCAGTCCACTCTTCCAGCAAATGACCTGCTCTGCTTTGAATGGAATCCAATTCTTCAATTTTATTTCGCCGTGCATCTGCAATCTAACCGCAGATGCGATCGCAGTTCCAGGAGCGATCGCGTGTTCGAGATATCGTCTTACTGCTTCTGGTAGATGAGCGAATTCGTCTGAATGAAATACACGATCCTTAGATGTCGCTGAATCCCATAGCGTATTGAGAGAAATCTGTTTAGTCATCATTGCCGCCAGTATTTTTAATTCAGAATTTGATAGATTGTGATGATAAGAATAATTGCGAAAATAGCTGTATAGATCGATTTAGTATATTTGGCTAGCCAATTGGGAAGATAAATAGAAAAATTGCCTTTTGTGGAATTTGAATATTTACGGGCGATTAGAGTTAATGGGCAGGAAAATTTAAAATTCAGTAGGGTTATACCTTCTATAAATACAAATCCATAACCAATCCAGAGCCAGAAATCGAGTTTATTTGCGTAGCTTGCCGCCGTAGGCATCGCGGCATAAAGCATATAGAAAATCACAAAGTTGAAGAATACCTATATCAACGTGTGAATAATTTTAATCAGCGTCAATTTGGTTTCACTTTTCATAAAAGCAACGCAAGAGCCAAAATGTCTTTACTTTATTTCGACTACCTACTTATCGGTATTTTTGACTTAATTAGTATTGACTCATGATAAATTACCCATCATTTCCGTATAAACCAGTCAACGGGGCGGCGTAGTGAAACTGGCGAAGGATAATTCTTCAAATAACCCGATCGCAAGATAAATTGAATATTTTCGCTAATCCCAATTGATTGATTTAGAGTTTGTCTCGTTGAGGCTTCTTCCAATATCTGAGTCATCGGATGAATGGCTATACTCTTTTCCCGCACTTTCAGGAAAAGTCTTTGCATTCGTTTGCCAGTTTCCAGCAGTGTTGCCACCGAATTGTCCTTACTGGTAATGAGAAGCCAACCAGCCGATTGCGACACTTCCTGTTTAATTTTATCAAGCCCTGTCTCTCGAAAATCCTTTTTCATTACATTATCTTTACTGTAAAAGTTCCGCACCACCCAACCAGAAAATCCTTCTATTTCCATGCTTGCCGTTGTCAGCCCGTCACGATATTTCTCAGCATCCTTAGTGGAAAATCTAATCCAGTCGGCTAACTCTTGCTGTGCTGGGTTGCGATCGCATTGAAGGCGGTTAGCAACGATAGTTTGTTCATTAATAAATTGACTTTCTTTACTGGTGACAGGTAGATAATGAATAAATTCCGATTCGGAATTGAGAAGATATTTGATATCTTCTTTTTTCAGCACATTAGTTAAAAAATCGGAACGAACAGTGCGGCGATTTTTTATTTTTGCGATATCAAAAGCATTTTTTAACTCTTTTTTTTTCAATTTTACTTCCATCACCTGTTTGTCCTGATTGGTCTTAGCTAGCAAATTCCAATTGCAGCCGTAGCCAAAATAAGTAGCGGCATATTCCAGATTTTGAATAAAAGTACCGATTGATAAAATCGTTTCTCTCTGAGTTGGGTCAACGGCAGGTAGCCATTTACTTTTATCGTTGCCGATAATCCAGTGATAAGGTTCGAGATATTGAACAAACCACGGCTGCGTGTTGTGTCCACTCGGCGCGAGGGAGGCGAGAAACAGAATTTCTTTTTCATCGCGTTTGAGAGTTTCTTTGTTATCGTTTGCTGATTTTATATCCGTCCTTAAAAGATTCCTTTTATCACTCAACAAATAAGATGTTGTCACAGTTGCAATTATTGTCCCTCCTGCAATACTGATAAAATTTTTCCTGTTCATAACACTCGTAATTGAGGGTAAAGAGCAACTAACTGATGACTAATCATTGCTTTGAGCCTCAGTAGATTGCTTTTTAGAAGTACGCTGCGAATGAAGCCACATGGAAATTCCCGTAAAAAGTAATACGAACAAGCCGAGAGCATCCAGGAAGGGATAAATGACTTCTAGATTAAGTGTTCCAAAGTGTCCCTTGTGCCAATGTAATAACCACTTAAACGCTTTTCCTTGGCCTGCCAAATCAACAATCTGATAAACCGTTCCTGTAATGGTTGTCAGCAATAAAGGTAACAACATAATGGGAGCAAGTATGTGATGAAGATGGCTAATATTTTGAAAATAGTGGCTATGATTTGAGGTGGTCATAAAATTATTTCCTTGATGTGCGGGTCGATAAAAAATGAGTTCAGTTGACTTTTTTGATTAATAGCAACCGCCCGTGTTAGGGATGCGATAGTTAGAGGCGCTTAGATTAGGGTAAGAGAAGCTGTGCTAGTAATCAGAAAAATTCTTCCTAGTCTCTAACCCCTAGTCCCTTCTTTGCAAAGTTCAGTCAAAATCAAGTCTTCTAGTTTGAATATGCTCGTGGTGTTGCGGCACTGACAGCATTGCTTCAATGTGAGGATTTGCCCATTCTGCGGCTATTTTCAGAAAATCAGGATCGTCATTGACACAATCGAGTCGTGTGTAAGTCACCGTTGGATATTGACGCTGCAAAAATTGAATTGCATCTTCTACATCGAGAATGGTTTCATAATTATCTGTCACCCAGCCAAGGGGTTTAAATAGAATGGTTTGGGCACCTGCTGTGATCAAGCTTTTGGCAGCTTGTTTCAGATCGGGCTGTGACCAATTAATGAAAGGTGTGTCATGATTCACCCAACCGATGGAGACTAGGGGATATTGATGTTGTAACTGTGCTTGGACGCGATCGTAAAGGGCTTGTCCATCAATCACCCCGGTTAACAATCCTTGCGCTTTTTCTGGACCACCGTGAACCGTTAATACAATCCCAATCTGAGACTCAAAAAAGCGACCAACAAATAGCTGATTCAGAGTTTCCTTAATCCGACGCACCATCAAATCAATGTAGGCAGGTTCAGTTGCAAAGGCTGGAATATATCGAATTGCTTTGAATGGCGAATGTTGAGGCTCATTTACAGATGCAGTTGCGGCAATAACTTCATTGACTTGTTCTACAGCTATTTTGCCCGTAAATGCAGAATCGACCACAAGCATTGGATAAATCAGCAAATTCTGAAAACCTTGCTCAATGATATCTGTTACAACTTCTTGCACAAAGGGTTTACAGAAATAAAATCCTTTGAACACTTGCACCCGATTTCCCCATTGGTGTTGTAACTGTTCTTCGATACCAAGACGTTGTTTTTCAAAAATCTCATTTTCGGGCGATATGAAATGATCGTGCTTGACTCCAAAATTGTACAAATCTTGAAGTGCGAGAAACCAACCAGCAAGAGGATATAGCCATTCTGGAATCGGCACAAACTGAGATGCAATATACTTAGTTGCAGCTTGGTTGTAAACACTCAGAGCGCGGTAAGATTGCACTTCACCATACCCTGCGAGCAAAACTGCAACGCGATCGCTGTTGTGGGTTGCGACGGTCTGCGTCCCTTGAGATTCATGACTAATCATTTGATTCCTTGGTTGAATGTTGACTGTGCTGATTTGTAATTTCTACTGACCCAATTCCTTGATTGTTGAAGGGAAATCATCTTTAACTCCAAAAAATAATTTGATTGTTCAACATTGTCATGACTTACGCAATAGCCGAAACCCTTATTTTCTTCTTAGGGCAATTAATGAATTGCCCCCACAGCATATATTTTTGCATAAGTCATAATTGTCAAAGTTGTGTTATAAATTTACGATTTGTAATACAGCTTGTTTAGATAGAGACAAGGCTTAACCCAACGAGTTGAGCGACTCGAAAGGCAGAAGCGATCGCTCCTTCATGCAAGCCATCACCAAGCCCGGATTTCTCACAAATGTTTAAACAAGTAGCCCAAAACCCTTATGCCACTTAGACTTAAGATAAAATACCCCGTTCACATACTGTTGTGATTCGTGCAGTGTCTAAAACGCTCAAAATCTAAGCCTGATAAAGGTTTGGTAATAGCGATCGCTGTTGTCCATCTAGAACTCACAACTTGCTCATCAATTTCAGGTTCAATAACTCTCATATTAATCTCCTTTTAAATAGACATTTTTGGCTCCATTGAGTCTGCCGATTTCCCTAATCTGCTTAGGCAACTCACTTAAATGCTTTGACTAAAGCCTTAAACTCGACTTCCAGTGACTTGTCATGAGGCGAGATCGGTGGGATCTGGCGATCAATACCGAGGAATTTGTAGACCGCCATCTGAGCAGCTCGCACCGAATACTCAACTGTGAAGACGACATCATCAGGAATTTCGACAAATTGACTGATGAAAGCGAGGTTCTTCGAGCTACGAGGGATCGGCAAAGGTCGATCGCTGCGTAA
>Ga0123337_10005656_pt1 | contig 12211 bp, 10 predicted proteins | sample frozenSSSSmetaG_FD_89792 | JGI IMG/M metagenome (GOLD analysis project Ga0123337, IMG submission 89792) | Glacier valley bacterial and archeal communities from Borup Fiord, Nunavut, Canada, to study Microbial Dark Matter (Phase II) -... | ecosystem: Environmental > Aquatic > Freshwater > Ice >...
ACGAAGCGCCGGGCCACGCGCCTGGCGCGCCGCCGGGCAAGCCGCAGCTTGAGCCGCACACGGTCCCGCTCACCTTCAACAAAGCCACAGGCGTGCATGAGCCGCCACCTGGCCACATGATGCCGAAGGCGCCCGGCGCCACCCCGGCACATGGCCGCGAGGGCCACGCGCAAGCGCCGGAGCCAGGCTTGCCCCCGCAAGGCCCAACCCAACGCCCCGCACTGGCTGCGGCGCCGGAGGCAGGTGCCGCAGCGGATCACCCGCTGCCTACGATCACCGATGCCGCCGGGAACGTCCGCCCCAATCCCGCCTACGTGAACAGCGATCACGACCTGGTCAAGCCGCCCGGGGTGCCGGGTCATGCCAAGTACATCGCCAATTACGAATACCGCCACGGAAAGACGAACGCGAACGCCGGCACGCCCATGTTCGCTGCCGACGGGACCGAGGTTCCCGCTGCGGACCACCTGATCAACACCGACGGGCAGGTGGTGCCGGGCACCCCTTGGTTCGCCGGCAACAAGCTGCCCGATCCCGTCACCGGGGTCAGCGCTGTGCAGCTCCTGCCCGCCTCGCGCGAAGCGGCTGCGCTGCTGCGGCCGACCATCCAGGAACTCGCTCCCACGACGGGCTTCATCGCGCACTCGCCGGTGCAGCGCGCGGTGGAAACCATGGATATCGCAACCGAAGGGGTGACGGGCCTGCCGGCCAAGACGCCGGTGAACGACCTGGCGGAGCGTGGCGTGGGCGGGCTGTTCGGCGCTCCGAAGACGGCGGAGTACAAGGAGATGACGGCTGCGGACACCTATGAGCCGCCCGTCGCCATCCCCGGGCAGGGGCCGGGCAGCGGGATGCCGGATGCGACGCCCGGCGAGTCCGTGAACACGTTCCTCGAACGGCAGGGCCGCGCCGCCGAGCAGATGAACAGGATGAACCTGCAGCACGGGAACGGGATGACGTTCAGCCACCAGTACACCATCGCGGGGAAGCAGGACGCCCAGTACCGGATGACGAGCGACGCCTCCCACCTCGGCGTGCCGGAGAGCTACATGCCGAACTACGGGACGCACAACAAAGAGACCAATCCGAACGGCTTCAGCGATCCGATGACGGCGGGCCACCACATCCCGAACGGCGCGACGCTGGCGCGGGCAGGCTGGGTGTGGGAGGACGCGGGGGGCAAGGCGCAGTTCGTCCCGGCGCAGAAGGGATACTCGGACCTGCGCGCGCCGGAGCCGCCGGCAGCGCCTGGTGGCGCCGGGGGGCCAGCCGCCCCGGCTGGAGACGGCGGCGCCCCATTGGGAGGAGGCATGTCCGACCCTGGCACGCCTGTGCCTCCGGCGGAGCCGCCGGTTCCCGTGGCCAATGCGGCGCAGGAACCAGCCGCCACCGGGAGTCGTGGGCATTGACGGCTCCTCGCCGGGAAACCCCAGTGAGACGCTGTACCCGAGCAAGTACGGCAGCGACGGCCAGCCGCTGCTGTCCAAGGGACCCCAAGCCGGGTCCAGCATGATCCAGAAGCCGGCCCGCAAGACCTTGGCGAACGGCAAGCCGGGGAACATGATCGAGATCGAGAATCACCTGGTCACCCCGGACCAGTAGCCGGGGGCGCCGCCACGGGTGCGCGAAGGGCAGGAGTCGTTTGGCGGCCCGGCTTGGAGCAACCTCGCCGGACATGACGCAGGGCACGGCCTGTCCATGGGCTATCTCAACCCAATCGAGGCAGGTGCGCCCGCAGGTGCCCCGCGCCCATCGAGCGGCATCGTCGGCGAATCCTTGAACGTCGGCGCGTGGACTGCCGTGGAGGAGGCACGCCCGACGCTGATGGGCCACGCCCCTCCTGTTGACCCAACCACGGCGGAGGCGCGGAGGAACATCCACTCCCTCAACGACGAGCCTACGTTCGCAGAAACGACGGTGGGGCCACCCGGACAGCAGACCGCGGAGCAGATCAGCATCCGGGACCAGGTCGCCGAGATGACTCCGTTCGGGAAGACCAGGATGAAGCCGACCGCGGATGGGGGGACCGAGGCAAGCTTTGCCAGCCATTACGATCCCGGCCAGCCTGCCGTGGAGGGAAAACCAGCGCTCGAAAGGATCGCCAAGGCCGAGTTCGCCAAGATGATGCAGGAGCATCCGGACGTTGCGCACGAGATGGTCAACGCGCAGATTGCCACGGCGCAAGGGCTGGTTGATATCGAGCACGCCCCGGCGCTCGGCCATCCGGACCCCCACGCCCGCATCGCGACGGGCAGCACGACCGTCGCGTTGACCCCGGAAGCTACGAAGCGGATCGCCGACACGATCCAGCGCATCACGGACGTGGCAGCGCAGGCCGGCCCCGAGGCAGCGCCCGCGCTGGAGCGGATCAAGGCCTTCTACGAGCGGGCCATGGCACCCGGCGCATCCGGGGGCGCCGATGCCGCTGCGCCCGATGCGGCCAGGGGCGCGGCGCCTTCCGACGCGCCGGAGCAGCCGGACAGGCCGAAGGTCGTCGGAACGGACGGCTCCTCGCCGGGGAACCCCAGCGAGCCTGATCCGACCCGTGGCCCACAGGCCGTGGTCCGCCTGACTGAGAAGACCCCCACGTCCGGCATGATCGGACTCGGGATCAAGCGGGAAGCGAAGGTCCGCAACGGAGTGATCGGTCCCGAAGGGGAGGTCAGGATGTTCGAGGCGCAGAAGCCGTTTGGCGGCCTGCCGCTTGAAGGCCAGACCGGCCACGACGCCGTGCATGGCCTGACGGTTGCGCCCGTGCATCCGCGTGAGCTGCCCCGCGTCCCCGGCGCCGGCGCGCCGTCGAACGCGATCTTCTCGGAAGCGATGCAGACTGGCCTGACCAACGCGCTGGAAGACCGGGTGCCACCGCTGTCCCCGGACGCGTCCGCCTCGGAGGCAGCGCTGAAACGCTTCCATAAGGACATACAGGGCATCAACAACCAGCCGGCAAACTCGAGCGCGGACGTGAAGCTGGACGCCGGACCCACGGGCGTGCAGCGGCGGTCCATCGCCCAGATGGAGGAGATGGCCGCCTTCGGCAAGCTCTCACGCGAGACGAACACCGGCAGGTCCGGGGACATCGAGTCTGTGGTGTTCAAAAGCAGCGGCGCCCTGGAAGCCTTCGCGAAGGACGAGTTCGACAAGATGCTGACCGCCAACCCCAAGGTCGCCCACGAGCTCATGAATGCGCAACTTCACACCGCGGAGGCGCTGATGACCATCGCCGCGGACCCTACGGACTTGGTGGCCCACGGCAATGCCACCATCGCGCTCAGCCCCACGGCGACAAAGACGATCACGGACACCATCCAGCATATCGCCAAGCAGGCCGAGCAGCTCGGCCCGGACGCAAAGCCCGCGCTGGACAAGATCGTGGCCTTCTACCAACGGATGATGGCACCCTAGGACCATCCGTGCCCCGCGCGGGGCAACCCGTGTCCATGGCGCGGGCTTGAAACAACCGCCAGCTTTCCACGCTTGCCGGGGTGGAGTTGGTTTGCAACCTCGGCTTTCATGCCACGGCACGGCCGGGAAATTGACTTGGGACCAACTCAGAGCATTCCAAGCCGGGCGCCAGCCAAGACCGACGCCACGCCTCAGGCCGCTGCCCCGGCGCCCCGTCCCGCTGCACGGCACGGCCGCGGCGCAGGCGTCCGCAGGGGGGACGTCACGACCTGCCCCGGCCCATTCCGTTGCGGACGCTGCGACTGCAACGAAGCTGGCCGCGGCAAAACCGGCCCCACCTGTTCCCGCGCCCGGCGGCAAGCGGACGGACCAGCGCGACACCTGGGTGACCGGCTTTGCCGACCGGCTGCGGCACGACCTGAAGGATATGCTGGCCCGCCCGCACCTTACTGGCGCACCGCCAGCCGCCGCGTCGTCCGCCGCAGCCGCGCCGCACGGGCATCGTATGTTGGGCAATGGCGCCGCGGACCGGTTGCGGTCCTTTGGGCGCGGCGTCGAGTGCGCGTTCGTGGACGTGGACACCAAGGTCAGCCAGACGGTGGGTGGGATGCTGCACCATGACGTCAGCGGCCAGGTGCGGTTCAACGAGCAACTCAAGAAGCGCATCATCGCGCCGGCTGGCGGCACTGCCGCGAACCCGAACAGCCGCAGCTTCCATTTGGGCGAGGGTGTGGGCAACACGGTCGCCGTGGGCGCGGCCACCATCGCGGTGGCCGCCGCGGCAGCGCCTGTGCTGGCTGTTGGCGCGGAGGTGGCGGTCGGCCTGGGCGCGACCGCGCTGGCGAGCGAGGCCGTGAGCACAGTCGCCGTCGGGGTGGGATCACAGGCCTTCGGCGCCGGGTTCGTCACTGCCGCGTTGGGCGGCAACGGCGGCGACGTGGCCAAGGCTGCGGCGTTCGGCGGGCTGGCGGGCGGCGGAGCCATGGTTGCCAAGACCGCGCTTGCCCCGCTTGTGGGCGCCACGGCGAAGGCGGTCCCGCGCCTGGCCGGCGCCGCGCGGATCGGTGCGGAAGCGACGGGCGGTGCGGCCAGCAACGCCCTGGCCGCCGCCGCCACGGGCGGCAACCGGGAGGAGGTCATGCAAGCCGCCGCCCTGGGCGGCGTGATGGGGGCGACGACCGAGGGCATCGGGGTGCTGGGCACCCGCGTTAGCGCCAAGCTAGGCGCCAAGGCGGCACGGCCCAGCGCCGGCAAGCCCGGCGCCGAGCCGCATCCCGGTGCGTCGCCTGGTGCGTCGGCTGGCCTCCGTGAGCCTGGTGTGCCCGTCCAGCCTGCCACCGCCGGGCGGGCGGGCGCACCACCCAGGGGCCATGCCCCTGGCGAGCCGCCGCACCCACCCCCACCGGGAGGGAGCCGCCCGCCACCGGCCGGCAAGGGTGGTGGGTCCAGGCCAGCCAAGCTGCCCGGGACGATCAAGGCGGCTGACAGCCGCCAGGCCATGACCTTCCCTCAGTCGCACAACGTCTGGCAGCCCGGCTCCGCAGCGCCAGGAGAGGCCTTGCAGCGGGCGCAGACGCCCAGCAGCAGCTACAAGCTGGTGGCCAGGCTGGACCGGAGCGGGCTACCGGCCGAGGCCACCGCCAAGGAGGCGATCCGCGACGGCGGCGCCTTCAAAGACGGCATCCTCACTCTTTATGGACCCGACGGCGAAGCCTTGCCGAATGTCGCGGTCGCCCAGATGCAAGGTGACCAATACAGGTCCGGGTTCAACTCGACGAGCCTCGTTGGCGATGGCCGGGGCTGGAACAACGTCAGCCATATCCTGCAAATGAACGGCATCCATGACGTGGATCCCAAGACGGTGCAGATCCTGCGGGAGTTTCCGAACCAGCACAGCGACGTGCCGGGCCAGGACTCGTTCTTCGCGATGCCGAAGGCCGACTTCAAGCCGGAGGTGCCGCCCAAGGTCGCGACGGCCCTTATCAAGGGCCGACCGCCGGAACTGCAACACCTGCCCGTCACGTTCAAGCCGGCGCCGCAGGATGGCCCGCTGGCGAGCCTGCAACCGGATGCGGGCACGGTGCTGAGCGCCGCGGGACCGAAGGCCTCGGCAAAGCTGGCTGCGGCAGCCGGCAAGGCAGCGGCCGCGCTGCAGAAGCACGCGCCAGACCTGGCTAAACCCTTGCTGGACCGCCTGCCGCCCGCCGCTCAGGAGACGATGGCGCTGCAGGCGTTGGACAAGTCCCTGCTCAACCCCAACCTGGAGAGGCCGCTGGTCGTGCCGCAGGCCAAGATGGACCAGGCCTTCGGCCCATCTTCGCCGCATGGCAACCGGCTGAGAAACCAACTGCACGACACCGTCAGGACGGCCGTGCAGGCCGAGGTGGCGGCGGGCGGGACACCCGGACGCATATCCGGCGTGACGGACATCATGACCCTTGCGCCGGAGAGTGGCGAGATGTTCCGGACCGTCGGCACTGCGCCAACGGCGCAGCCCTACACGGTCGAGTATCAAGTGCAGGACGGCACGGTCACTGCAACGATCAAGAGCGTCGTGGAGATGGACGACGTCTATGACTGGAGGGCGGCATCAGATCAGGAACAGCGGATCCTCCATGTACCAGCCGTCGCGGGCCGTGCCCTAACCCCGGACTACCGCGACAGCTTCATGGATTTCGGCCCGGCCGGGCAAGGCCCGAAGGGCGGCGCTCCTGCCAAGGCTGAACGCCTTCCCACTGCAACTGCCGGTGGGGATGAGGCCGTGCTGCACTCCCATGCCCTGCTCTCCACCCTTGCACAGCACGGCGTCGAAGGACCGTTCCATACGATTGGCACCACGAGCATGACCACCGAGACAATCACCTTCCCGCTGGAAAAGGCGCCGAAGTAGGGAGCAGCCGGCTGGCCTGGGTGCTGCACTGACGCCGGAACGCGACCACCAGGTTGTCGGCCGGCATCGGCATGACATCAGGCGGCCCGAACCCGGCAGATGCCGCCAGCGCCGCCACGTCCTCAAGCGCACGTACGCCCCAAGCCGGGTTGCGGGCGCGCAGGTCCGCGTCGAAGGCGGCGTTGCCCGGCCCAGTATGCTGGCCGTCCCGCGTGTAGGGACCATACAGCGCCAGCACGCCCCCAGCCAGCAGCACCCGGGCCGCACCCGCCACCAGTCCCACGGCCGCCGCCCAGGGCGCGATGTGGATCATGTTGATGCACAGCACGGCATCCGCCGCCGCCACGGACCAATCCGCCGCCGCGGCGTCCAGCGCCAGCGCCGGGCGCACGTTGGGCAGGCCGCCGCACCAGGCGTCTATGCTGGCGAGTGAGTCCAGGTCAGGGTCGGTCGGCTGGAACGTCAATCCAGGCAGGGCGGCAGCAAGGTGCGCGCAGTGCTCGCCGGTGCCGCTTGCGACCTCAAGCAGCAGCCCGGCGGCGGGCAGGCGCGAGCGCAGGACGTCCAGGATGGGGCCGCGGTTGCGGGCGGCAGCCGGCGCGAACCGGCGGGCATCGGGGGGACCATCCATGCGCCGACCTTGTGTGCGGCCCGGCCCGGGTGTCAAACGCCGCGCATGACCCATACCCTCGTGCTGCACGGCGGCGCCGGCACCATCCCCCTTGACCGCATGGGGCCGGGCGAGATGGACGCCCACCATGCCGGGCTGCGTGCGGCTCTGCTGGCGGGGCATCGCGTGCTGGCCGCGGGCGGCGCGGCACTGGAGGCCGTGACGGCGGCGGTGATGGCGCTGGAGGACGACCCGCTGTTCAACGCCGGGCGCGGCGCGGTGTTCACCCGCGCGGGCGTGCAAGAGATGGATGCGGCGGTCATGGACGGCGCGACGCTGCGGGTGGGCGCGGTGGCCGGGCTGCGCGGCCCGCGCAACCCCGTGCTGGCGGCCCGCGCCGTGATGGAGCACTCGCCACATATATTGATGGCCGGCGACGGCGCGTTGGCCTTCCTGCGCGGGCACGGCGTGGTGTTTGAGGATGATGCCTACTTCCACACCACCCGCCGGTGGGACGCCTTGCAGCGGGTGCTGGCCGGACCGGGGCAGGTGCGGGACGATGCCGACCGCCACGGCACGGTGGGTGCGGTGGCGCGGGATGCCGCGGGACACTTGGCCGCGGCCACAAGCACCGGCGGCATGACCGGCAAGCTGCCCGGCCGCATCGGCGACACCCCCCTGCCCGGCGCCGGCACCTGGGCGGACGGCGCCGTCGCCTTCTCCGCCACCGGACACGGCGAGAGCTTCATCCGCACCGCCGCCGGGCACGAGCTGTCGGCGCGGATGCGGCTGGCGGGGGAGGACCTGGATGCGGCGTCGGATGCGGTGATGGCCGGGCTGGCGGCAGTCGGCGGGGATGGCGGCTTCATCGCCGTGGACGCGGCGGGGCGGCTGGCGATGCCGTTCAACAGCGGCGGCATGTACCGCGGCTGGGTGGGCGTGGACGGGGTGGCGCATACCGGCGTCCACCGGGACGCCTTGCTGCGGCATCCCGTTGTGCTTGCTGCGCCTGCGGGGACTCGCTAGAGCATGGCCGGCGCAAACAGACGTGCCGGATAAGCTCTGGCGTTTGTTTTTGCGGGCATCCCTGTCGGAACGTGAAAACGTTTAATCCGATGATGCCCTGACCACGCGGGATCAACACGGAGAAGGCACATGGGCTACAGGGTCGCGGTTGTCGGCGCAACGGGTGCGGTCGGGCGCGAGATCCTGAAAACCCTGGCCGAGCGCGGGTTTCCGGTGGACGAAGCCGTCGCCCTGGCCTCCCCGCGCAGCGCCGGGCAGGAGGTCAGCTTCGGCGACAAGATCGTGTTGAAGGTCAAGAACCTGGAGACGTTCGACTTCAAGGGCTGGGACATCGCGCTGTTCAGCCCCGGTGCCGCCGTGTCCGCCATCCATGCGCCGCGCGCCGCCGCCGCGGGCTGCCTGGTGATTGACAACACCAGCCAGTTCCGCATGGACAAGGACGTGCCGCTGGTGGTGCCGGAGGTGAACCCGGAGGCGCTGGCGCGCATCCCGCGCGGGATCGTGGCGAACCCCAACTGCTCGACCATCCAGATGGTGGTGGCACTGAAGCCGTTGCACGACGAGTTCGGCGTCAAGCGCGTGGTGGTCAGCACCTACCAGTCCGTCTCTGGCGCGGGGAAGGACGGGATGGACGAGCTGTGGGCGCAGTCCCGCGCGATGTACGTCAACGACCCGCCGACGATCCAGGAGTTCACGAAGCAGATCGCCTTCAACTGCATCCCGCACATTGACAAGTTCATGGACGACGGGAGCACGAAGGAGGAGTGGAAGATGGCGGTCGAGACCCGGAAGATCATGGGCGCCGACATCCTGGTCCATGCGACCTGCGTGCGCGTCCCGGTGTTCATCGGGCACGCTGAGGCCGTGACCGTCGAGTTCCACAACCCGGTGACGGCCGGGGAGGCCCGTGCGGCGCTGCGGGAGGCGCCGGGCGTGGTGGTGATGGATACGCGGGAGGACGGCGGCTACATCACCCCGGCCGATTGCGCCGGGGAGGACGCGGTGTTCGTCAGCCGCATCCGCAAGGACCACACCGTGCCGCACGGGCTGTCGTTCTGGTGCGTGTCGGACAACCTCCGCAAGGGCGCGGCGCTGAACGCGGTGCAGATCGCCGAGTGCGTGGTGGCGCAGAAGCTGTTGCGCGCGGCGTAAGCGCGTCGCCCTGCCCGTGTCGGCGCCATGGCTGTGGCTGACTGCGGCCGGGGTGTTCGAGGTCGCTTGGGTCGTGCTGCTGAAGCAGTCCGACGGGTTTACGCGGCTGGGCTGGGGCGGGGCGACGGTGGTGGCGATGGCGGCCAGCTTCTGGTGCATGTCGCAGGCGCTGCGGGTGCTGCCGATGGGCACGGTGTATGCGGTCTGGACCGGCATCGGCGCGGCAGGCGGGCTGGCGTGGGGCATCCTCATGGAAGGGGAGCCGGCCGGCGCGGTGCGGGTCGCGTGCGTGGGGCTGATCCTGGCAGGGGTGGCAGGGCTGCGGCTGGGGTAAGGCGTTTCCTCCCCTGCCCACGTCGGCGTCGTTGACCCGGCGGCGCCGTGGCCTGCGCACCGGCCGGCGTTGCACCCCCGTGCCGCCGCACCTAGGTTGTCTCCATGAACGTCGTCCTGCACGAGCCTTGGACGGTTGAACGCTTCCTCCTGTGGGAGGACGCGCAAGAAGGGCGGCATGAGTTTGACGGCACGCAGGTCATCGCCATGACGGGCGGCAGCCGCAACCACCAGCGCATCGTGAGCAACCTGCTTCGTTTGCTGGCAGATCAACTCGATCCCCAGCGCTTCGACGTGGTGCAGGAAATGCGCGCGAACACCGGGAAGCAAGTTCGCTACCCCGATTTGTCCGTGGTGGCCGGGCGCATCCCCGGCAGGATCAAGACCATCCATGACGCCCTGATGTTGTTCGAGGTCCTGTCCGACGACACCGCGGAAACGGACCAGGGGCAGAAGCGGGCGGATTACGCGCGCCTGCCGAGCCTGCGCCGCTACGTGTTGCTGGAGCAGGACAGCATGGCCGCGACTGTCTTGGTGCGAACGGGCGAGGGGTGGACGGAGGCGCCAGCCGGCGCCGTCCTGGACTTGCCGGAATTGGGCACCGCGTTGCCGCTGGCGTCGGCCTACCGCGGGGTGTAGTTCGCATAGCGGCGATCCACGGCCGGGGTGGCGGCGCTGCGGATGGGATGGTGACGGCCTATCCCGGCTTGCCCGCATCCGCGATCTGCTGGCTGAGGCCCTGGATCATCGCCTCCAGGTGGTCAAGGCGGATGCGGTCGAGCTTGTCGTGCAGCGCCATGATCTCGACCTCCGCCTTGAGGTTGATCTCGTAGTCGAGGGCCGCCGCCACCCTGTCCCGGGCGGCCTGGCCGTTCTGCGACATCAGGATGACGGGCACCTGCAGCGCAGCCACCATGGACAGGATCAGGTTGAGAAAGATGTAAGGATAAGGGTCGAAGCCGCCGCCATAATGCGCCAGGACGGCCGTGTTCAGCACCACCCAGCCTGCGAGCATGGCGGTGAAGACGATGATGAACGCCCAGGACCCCCCGAGTTTCGCCACCTTGTCCGCCAGCCGCTCGCCAGCCGTTTGCCTGGTCTCGACCAGGCAGTTCACGTCCTGCGCCGCGTGCAGGCGCTTCGCGACCAGCGCGATAACGTGCCGCTCGTGTGCCCCAAGGCTAGCCAAGCCGCTCTCCATGAGCTGCCGTGCGAGTTGCGCCACCCCGTCGTCCATGGGTTCCCCGATGCCGTTCCAGCGTTGCAGGATTAGGAGTACGGTCATACCCCACGCTGCCGGGCCGCCTGCGCCTGGCGGGCAGCGGCGGCCCGGCACGGCATAGGTAGCACGCCGGCGCCGCGGCACGCGCAGGCGCACGCAACGGTGCTGCCCGGTCCGTGCTTGGCTGGGGCACGCAAGGCGCGGTCACACAGCGCTGCACCGCATTGCAGTCTCGTTGACCCCGCCCACCTACCCTTATACCAACGCTGGATCACGCACCGGAGCCTCGAACCCCCGCATGAAAGACGTCCGCGACGCCCTGATGATCGGGCATGACAGCGACGGGCAACTGGTCCGCCGCCCGCTGTCGCCGCACCTGCAGGTCTATACCCCGCAGCTCACCAGCATCCTGTCCATCATGAACCGCGTGACAGGCATCGCCGTGTCCGTGGGCACGCTGATGATGGTGTGGTGGCTGGTGGCGGCGTCGCGCGGGCCGGACGCCTATGCGACGGTCAGCGGCTTCATGCGCTCGCCGGTTGGGCTGTTCGTGCTGTTCGGCTGGACGGCGGCGCTGTTCTACCATTTCTTTGGCGGCATCCGGCACCTGACCTGGGACGCCGGCTACGGCTACGACCTGCCGCAGACGCACGCGTCGGGCTGGGCCACGGTGATCGCCACCGTCGTCAGCACCGTGCTGGTGTGGGCGGCGGCGCTTTGGATGCTGAGGGGGTAGCGGCGATGCGCGAGAAGATGGCCATCAAGGTCATGCGTTCCCAACTTGGGCGCGCACGCGGGACCGGTGCGGCGCATTCCGGCATCCATCACTGGTACGCCGAGCGGATCACCAGCATCGCGCTCGTGCCGTTGACGCTGTGGTTCATCTTTGCCGTGCTGCGCCTGGTGGGCGCGTCGCAGGCGGCGGTGGTGGCCTGGGCCGGGCATCCGATCAACGCCACGCTGTTGCTGGCGCTGATCGCGATCACCTTCCATCACATGCACTTGGGGTTGCAGGTGGTGTACGAGGACTACATCAAAGCCAAGCCGTTGCAGACCATCGCCATCCTCGGCACCAAGGCCGTGTCCCTGCTTTTGGGGCTGTTGGCGTCGGTTGCGGTGCTGAAAATGGCGTTGGCCTGACTATATCTGCTGGGTCATTCCGGGCGCCCGCGCGCCCTTGCAAGGCGATGTAAATGAACGCGATTTCGATGCCGTCCGTCCGGGCCTACAACGTCATTGACCACACGTACGATGTGGTCGTGGTGGATGCGGGCGGTGCCGGGTTGCGGGCGACGCTGGGCATGGGTGCGGCCGGGCTGCGGACGGCGTGCCTGACCAAGGTGTTCCCGACGCGCAGCCATACCGTGGCGGCGCAGGGCGGCATCGGCGCGGCGCTGGGCAACATGGGCGAGGACGACTGGCGCTGGCACATGTACGATACCGTGAAGGGGTCGGACTGGCTCGGCGACCAGGACTCGATCGAGTACATGTGCCGCGACGGCATCCCGGCGATCATCGAGCTCGAGCATTTCGGCGTGCCCTTCAGCCGAACGCCCGAGGGCAAGATCTACCA
>Ga0123337_10005657_pt1 | contig 12210 bp, 15 predicted proteins | sample frozenSSSSmetaG_FD_89792 | JGI IMG/M metagenome (GOLD analysis project Ga0123337, IMG submission 89792) | Glacier valley bacterial and archeal communities from Borup Fiord, Nunavut, Canada, to study Microbial Dark Matter (Phase II) -... | ecosystem: Environmental > Aquatic > Freshwater > Ice >...
CAGGTTGTTCATGCGCGCGAACGCCATGTCGGGCGCGCCGATCTGGAGCGGGATCATCCAGTTCGCGAAGCCGACGAAGGCCGGCATGATCGCGCCGAAGACCATGATCAGGCCGTGCATCGTCGTCAGCTGGTTGAAGAACTGCGGATGCATGAACTGCAGGCCGGGCTGGAACAGCTCGGCGCGGATGGCCAGCGCGAGCACGCCGCCGACCATGAACATCGTGAACGAGAACACCAGGTACATCGTGCCGATGTCCTTGTGGTTCGTCGCGTAGACCCAGCGACGCCAGCCGTGCGGCGCGCCGTGGTCGTGGTGGTCGTCGTGGGCGTGATCGCCTGCGTGGGCGTGGCCGCCGTGGCCGCTGTGTCCGATGACTGCGCTCATGGAATGGATGTCCTCTGGATGTCTTGACTTACTTGCGGGCAGCGGCGACTTCGCTCGGCTGCACGATCTGGCCGGTGGCGTTCGACCAGTGGTTCTTGGTGAACGTGATCACGGCCGCGAGCTCGGTGTCGGAGAGCTGCTTCCACGCCGGCATCGCGCCGTTGTTCTGGCCGTTGAGCAGCACGTGGATCTGCTTGGTCTTGTCAGCGTCGAGCACGGTCGCCGAGCCGTCGATCGCCTTGACCGCGCCGCCGCCCTTGCCGTTGGGCTGGTGGCAGACCTGGCAGTTGGCGGTGTAGATCTGCTCGCCCCGCGCCTGCAGACCGGCGAGATCCCAGACCTTGGCCGGATCGTCGGCCTTGGCCGCCGCTTCCTTCTTCTTGCCGTCGACCCACGCGGTGTAGTCGACCTGCGACAGCACCTTCACATGAATCGGCATGTACGAGTGCTCCTTGCCGCAGAGCTGCGAGCACTGGCCGTAGTAGCTGCCGACCTTGGTCGCGCGAAACCACGTGTCGCGCACGAAGCCCGGCAGCGCCGTTTCCTGCACGCCGAGCGAGGGCACGTAGAAAGCGTGGATCACGTCGTTGGCCGTCGTGATGATGCGCACCTTCTTGTCGACCGGCACCACCAGCGGGTTGTCGACCTTGAGCAGGTAGTCGTCGCCCTGCGGCTTGCCGTTCTCCGACATCTCGCGCTGCGTCGTGTCGAGCGTGGAGACGAAGCCGATGCCTTCGCCTTCGCCCTTCAGGTAGTCGTAGCCCCACTTCCACTGGATGCCGGTCGCCTTGACCGTGAGGTCGGCCGAGCTCGTGTCCTTCATCGCGACGACGACGCGCGTCGCCGGCAGTGCCATCAGGATGACGATGACGAACGGCACGATCGTCCACGCGATCTCGACCGTCGTGCTCTCGTGGAAGTTGGCGGCGCGCGCGCCCTTCGACTTCCGGTGCTTGACGATCGAATAGAACATCACGCCGAACACGGCGAGGAAGATCACCGTGCAGATGATCAGCATGAAATTGTGCAACCAGATCTGGTCGATCGCGATCTGCGTGCCCGGCGGCTGCAGGTCGATCTGGTTCACCGCCGGCCCCCCGGCCAGGTTGCCGACGGCCCAGGCCGGCAGCGTAGCCAGCGTCATGAGCAGGCCGCCGGTCAGGCGCGAATGGGCTCTCGTCGTCATCATCGTCATTGCCACATCAAATCGTTGTTGGTGAGGTCGCCGATGGCGCAGTCGCCGGTTCGCGCCGGATCGCGCCGCAGCGCCCGAGCGACGCACGCAGCTCGTCGGCCAGCGCTCGACGCAGCTCGGGGCGCACGAAGCGACCGACCGAGATCCGCTGGCCCTGGCCCGAGATCTCGATCAGCGACCGGTCGCCGTGCTCCGGCTCGATCCGGACCCAGCCCGGCGCGAAGGCGACTTGGTCGGTGCGCATGCCGATCGTGCATTCGACGGTGAGGCGGCCAGGCTCGAGCGTCATTCGCTCGCGATCTGCGGCGTGGCGGGCGTAGACGTAGAGCGCGATGCCGACGGCGACGATCTCGATGCCGGCGAACGGCAGCACGAGCGTCGCGCCGCGCCACCAGAAGGCCCCGGCAATTGCCAGCGACCAGGCGCTGAGCGAGAGATAAAACGAGATCAGCTGCGACGGCGTCATCGAGCAGTTGCGGCGCAGCAGCCAGTGGACGGAGCCGTCGCCGATGTCGGCGCGGCCGAAACGCAGCGATGCCGAAGGCGGCGCGAGCCCGTGAAAAGCCTGGACACTGAGAGCTGACATCCTGCTGTGGTCGCCTGGGTAACTGTCGTGGGGCCGCCGTCGAAAACCACGGCCAACGGCGACCGCAGTCAGGTCCAGGCCGGCAGGCCTCGACACACCAAATATTTTAGCGCACCGCTTCAGCGCGAGCGCGGTCGCCTCACCATCGCGCGCATCTCGTCGAGCGAGACCGCCACCGGCGCGCCGCCGCCGACCCGCGGCGCCGGCTTGAAGCCATGGCCGTAGGCGACTTCGACGCTCAGGCCGATGCTGCCGTCGCTGTCGACGCGTTCTGCGAGCGCGTCGAGGAGCCGGCGGCGCCAGCGCGGCGTGCGCAGACCGCGAAAGCGATCCGGCGAGGTGTTGCCGCCGAGCTGGGCGAGCTCGGCGAGCAGCGCGTCGCCGCTCTTCCAGCGCAAGATGAGCGTCTCCTGGTCGAGGACCGGATCGGCGAAGCCGGCGCCGACGAGCATGTCGCCGAGGTCGTGCATGTCGATGAAGGTCGCCGTCGGCGTCGGCCAGCCGAGCGCGGCATAGAGCTCGCGCAGCTCGCGCAGCGTGCCCGGGCCGAGGCACGAGAACACGGCCACGCCCTCGACCTCGAGCAGGGCGTGCCAGCGCGCCATCAGCGCCGGCGGATCGACGACGAAGGCCAGGACCATGTTGGCCCAGACGAGCTGGGCGCGGCCGATGGCGGCGTCGCTGGCGCTGTCGGGCAGCACCGTTGCCGCAGCGCGTCCGCGGAGCGACCACCACGGCTTCCGCTCCGCGGCGCGGCGACGCTCGGTCCACGGACCGTCGGGCTCGACGGCGACGCGCTCGGCACTCGGGTAGCGCTCGCGCAGCACCATGTCGCCGTCGCCCGGGCCGGGCCACCACTCGACGATCCGGTGCGGCTCGGCGCGCAGCGGCGCCAGCCGCTCGACCAGGCGCCTCGCGATCTCGCCGTGGAGCCAGGGCGCGGCGTCGCGCCGGGCCAGGCGCGCGAGCGCAGCGCGCGCCGCGACGTCGTCGAGGCCGCGTGCCCTGTTGCCATCGGCGGACGCCATGGCCGAGCAGTATATTGAGCCGATGCTTGCGACACGGGATCACGGCGCACGGCTCGATGACGGCCTGCCGCTCGCGGCCCGTTTGCCAAGCCTGTGCGCCGTGTGCCGGAGCTGGGGCCGGCGCGGCGTCTGCGCGGCCTGCCTGGACCGCTTCGCCGCCCCGGTGCTGCGTTGCCGGCGATGTGCCTTGCGCGTCCCGTCGGACATGCCGGTCTGCGGCACGTGTCTCGTCGACGCTCCGCCCTTCGACACCGCCCTCGCCTGCTTCGACTACGGCGCCCCGTGGGACCACCTGGTCACCGCCTTCAAGTTCCACGGCGCGGTCGAGCTCGCCCCGTTCTTCGCCGGCATGCTCGAAGACGCGCAACGCCGCCGCGGCGCACCGCCGCCGGACGTCGTCGTCCCCGTCCCGCTCGCCAACGGACGGCTGCGCGAGCGCGGCTACAACCAAGCGTGGCTCCTGGCGCGGCGCGTGGGGCGCCGCCTCAAGGTCGCGGCGGACGCCGGCCTCCTGCTGCGCCTGCGAGAGACCGCGCACCAGCTCGACCTGCCGCCCGCGTCCCGCGCCGGCAACGTGCGCGAAGCCTTCGCGGTCGAGCCGCGCCGTCGTGCCGAGATCGCCGGCCGGCGCATCGCGGTCGTCGACGACGTCCTCACCACCGGCAGCACCGCGGGTGAGATCGCGCGCGTGCTGCAGCAGGCCGGCGCGGCGCACGTCGACATCTGGGTGCTGGCGCGCACGCCGCGCCGCGACGACGCCTGAGCCGCGCGGACGCCGACGCGATGTTCAACATCGTCCTCGTGACGCCGGAGATTCCGCCGAACACCGGCAACGTCATCCGCCTCGCCGCCAACACCGGCTGCCGGCTGCATCTCGTCGAGCCGCTCGGCTTCGAGATGACCGACCCGCTGCTGCGGCGCGCGGGGCTCGACTACCACGAGTACGTCGACGTGCGACGCCACGCCTCGTGGCTCGCCTTCCTCGCCGCCGAGCATCCGTCGCCCGACCGCGTGCACGCGTTCACGACGCAGGCGCGACGCTCGTTCGCCAAGGCGCGCTTCGCCGCCGGCGACTGGCTCGTCTTCGGTGCCGAAGCATCGGGATTGCCGGCCGACGTGCTCGCCGGCATCGGCGCCGACCGGGCGCTGCGACTGCCGATGCGGGCTGGCCAGCGCAGCCTCAATCTCTCGAACGCCGTCGCTGTCGCCGTGTTCGAGGCATGGCGCCAGCACGGCTACGACGGAGCGCGACCGCCGCCGCCGACGTAGAGCGAAACGGCGCTAGAGCGCTTCCGACCGCGCCTCGCGCCGCATCAGCTGCCCGAGTGCCCGCTTGGGCGCCAGACGACCGTCGAGCACCTGCACGACGGCGGCGACGATCGGCATCTCGACGCCCGCCGCCTCGGCGCGACGCAGCACCATCGGCGCACTGCGCACGCCTTCGGCGACGTGGCCGAGCGTCGCGAGGATGTCGGCGAGGGCGCGGCCGTTCGCCAGCGCGAGTCCGACCGAGCGGTTGCGCGAGAGGTCGCCCGTGGTCGTGAGGACGAGATCGCCGAGCCCCGACAAGCCCATGAAGGTCGCCGAGTCGGCGCCGAGGGCGACGCCGAGCCGCGTCATCTCGGCCAGGCCGCGCGTCACCAGCGCAGCACGGGCGTTGAGGCCGAGCGCCATGCCGTCGGCCAGGCCAGTGGCAATCGCGAGCACGTTCTTGACCGCGCCGCCGACCTCGACGCCGACCGGATCCTCCGACGTGTAGACACGCAGATTGGCCGCATGGAACGCCGCGACCGCGGCGGCACGGACTCGATCGTCGACGCTCGCCGCGACCAGCGCCGTCGGCTGGCCGCGCGCGACCTCGATCGCGAAGCTTGGCCCGGAGAGCACGCCGACGTGCAGATGCGGCGCGGCGTTGCGGGCGATCTCGTGGCCGAGCAGCGCCGTCTCGTCCTGGAAGCCCTTGCAGAGCCAGAGCACCGGCGCGCCGAGGTCGGCGGGCAGTCGCCGCAGCATCGGCTCGAGGCCGGCCATCGGCGTCGCGATCACGACGACGCCGCCCTTGGCATGCGCGACCGCCGCGTCGAAGTCGGCGTCGATCCGAAGCGAGGCCGGCAACGCGATGTCGGGCAGGTAGCGGTCGTTGCGGCGCGACGACTGCAACGCAGCCGCATGCGCCGGATCGCGCGACCAGAGCCGCGTCGCGTGCAGCGCAGACGCCTGCACGGCCAGCGCCGTGCCCCATGCGCCGGCACCGAGGACGGTGATGTTCATCGTCGCGGCGCGGGCACGAGCGTGGCAGCGGGCGCGCGGGCCCTGCGTCGTCAGTTCAGCGTGCCGACGGTGCCGGAGCCATTGCTCGCCGCGCCGGCGGCAGGTGCGGCAACCTGGGCCTGCTGCTGTTCGTACATCGCCTGGAAATTGACTTCCGACAGCACCACCGGCGGAAAGCCGGCGCGCGTGCACACGTCGGAGACGATCGCGCGCAGATACGGATAGACGATGCCCGGGCAGGCGATGCCGAGGATCGGCTGCAGCTGCTCCTGCGGGATGTTGCGGATCTCGAAGATGCCGCCCTGCTTCGCTTCGACCAGGAACAGCGTCTTGTCGTTGATCTTGGTCGTGACCGTGGCCATCACCGTGACCTCGTAGATGCCGTCGCTGATCGGCTCGGCGCCGAGCGTCAGGTTGATCTCGACCTGCGGCTGGCCCTGCTCGAGAAGGATCTGCGGCGAGTTCGGCTGCTCGAGCGACAGATCCTTCAGGTACATGCGCTGGATCTGGAACATCGGGGCGTTGGTGGGGGTGTCGTCGGCCATGCGGAACTCTCGGAATGCAGGGGTGGGTCGCCGCGAAGCAGCGAGGATGCGCCGCGGGCGCGGCGTGGGGCGAGAATTATCGCGTGCCGGCCAGGAGCGGCTCGAGCTCGCCGCGCCGGTCGAGCGCGACCAGATCGTCGCAGCCGCCGACGTGCGTGTCGCCGATGAAGATCTGCGGCACGGTCCAGCGCTGCGTCAAACGGATCATTTCCTCGCGCTCGGCCGGCGTCTCGTCGACACGGATCTCGTCGATCGCCTCGACCCCGCGCTGCTTCAGCAGCGCCTTGGCGCGAATGCAGAACGGGCAGGAGCCGGTGCTGTACATCTTGACCGCTTGCATCGATCGAGTTCCTAGGCTGTCTTTTCGGTGGGCAGGTTGGCGGCGCGCCAGGCGACGAGGCCACCGGCCAGCGCTTGCGCGTTCTCGAAGCCGAGCTTCTTCAGGACCGCGACCGCGCGCCCGGCGCGCGCGCCGGTCGGGCAGACGACGACGAGCGGCAGCGCCTTGTTCTTCGGCAGGTCGCGCGAGGTCTCGAGCCCGGCCATCGGCACGCTCTTCGCGCCGACGGCGTGGCCGGCGGCGTACTCGGCCGGCTCGCTGACGTCGATCAGCACCGCCTTCTCGCGGTTGATGAGGCGCACGGCGTCGGCCGGCGAGAGCCGGGCGCCGCTGACGTTCTCGACCAGTGGCGGCCACAGCAAGAGCCCGCCGGAGACGAGCGCGGTGACGAAGAGGTACCAGTTGTCGAGGACGAAGCTCAAGGAGGTGACGGACCGCGAAGGCCGTTCCGGGGAAACGCGAATTATAGAATTCGCGCCTCTCCTCGCCGGCCCGGCCGGGCAAGGACCCGGACTTGCCCCGGAACTTGCGGACATTCGCCACGACTGCGCGCCGATGCACAAACTCGTTCTCCTTCGCCACGGCGAATCGACCTGGAATCTCGACAACCGCTTCACCGGCTGGACCGACGTCGACCTGACCCCCGCCGGCGTCGAGCAGGCACGCGGCGCCGGGCGGCTGCTCAAGGCCGAGGGCTACGAGTTCGACCGCGCCTACGTCTCGGTGCTCAAGCGCGCGATCTGGACCCTCTGGCACGCCCTCGACCAGATGGACCGCACCTGGCTGCCCGTGACCCACGAGTGGCGCCTGAACGAGCGCCACTACGGCGCGCTGCAAGGGCTGAACAAGGCCGAGACCGCGCGCGAGTTCGGCGAGGCGCAGGTGCTCGCCTGGCGGCGCAGCTACGACGTGCCGCCGCCGCCTCTGCCCGTAGACGATCCGCGCAGCGAGCGCGCCGACCCACGCTACGCCGCCCTGAGCGACGCCGATGTGCCGCGCACCGAGTGCCTGAAGGACACCGTCGCCCGAGTCCTGCCGTTCTGGCGCGGGACGCTGGCACCGGCGATCGCCGCCGGCGAGCGGCTGCTGATCTCGGCGCATGGCAACAGCATGCGCGCCCTGGTCAAGTACCTCGACGGCATCTCGGACGATGCCATCGTCGGCCTCAACATCCCGAACGGCATCCCGCTCGTCTACGAGCTCGACGACGCGTTGAAGCCGATCCGCAGCTACTACCTCGGCGATGCGGAAGCGGCAGCGAAAGCGGCGGCAGCGGTCGCAAACCAAGCAAGCCGACGTTAGTCCAGCGCGATGCCGAGCGCCGTCGCGATGTCGGCTCGCAGATGACCGGCGAGCGAGCGCCGCTCGGCGCCTGGCGCCTCGCGCGCCGGCAGGAACGTCAGCCGCACGACGACGCCGTCGCCGCAGGCCGTACCCCACAGGCTCTGCAGCATCGTCGTCCGGCCGACGAACTCGACGGCCTCGCTGACGACGTGCGTCGCATCCGAATAGCGCAAGGCGATCGGCTGGACCGGCGTCGCCGTCGTGACCGCGGCCTGCAGCAGGTTGGCGTGGAAGGGCAGCAGGCCGTGCCCGGTCGACGTCGTCCCTTCAGGAAAGATCGCCACCGTCTGCCCGGCCGCGAGCGAGGCCGCGACAGCGTGGACGACGCGCAGCGCATCGCGCTTCCTTTCGCGCTCGAGGTAGAGCGTGCCGCCCGCGTCGACCAGCCGCGCCACCAGCGGCCACGCCTTGACGTCGGCCTTGGAGACGAAGCGCGCCTCGGGCACGACGACGTGGACGGCCATGATGTCGAGCCACGACACGTGGTTGGCGACGAGCAGCCCGCCGGCGATCGCCGGCACGCCATCGACCGCGTGCCCGATGCCGAGCACGCGCAGCATCGTCAGCGACCACCAGCGGATGCGCTCGTGCCGCGCCGCGACGTCGAGGCGCGGGAACGCGACGAGCACGATCGCCAGGCCGTGCACGCCATGCACGACCGCGCGCACGAGGCGCAGGACACCGCGCACGCGGCGCTTCATCGGCGCGCCGGGTCAGCGGATCGCGTCGTAGGCGACGGCGCCGGCGACCAGCGTGCAGCGCACGCGCCCCGGCAGCTCGTAGCCCGAGAACGGCGTGAGCTTGCTGCGGCTCACCAGCGTCTCGCCCGACACCGTCCACGCCTCATCCGGCGCGAACATGCAGAGATCGGCGACCGCTCCGTCGACGAGTCCGCTCGCGCCCTCGCCGAGCGACGGCGACGACGCGCGCAGCACAGACGCCGGCCCGCTCGTGACCGCAGCGAGCGTGCGCGCCAATCCGAGGCCGGACGACTCGCCCCACTTCAACGCCGCGCTCAGCAACAGCTCGAGCCCCGTCGCGCCGGGCTCCGCCTCGGCGAACGGCAGATGCTTGGCGTCCTCGCCGACCGGCGTGTGATCGCTGACGAGCGCATCGATCGTGCCGTCGGCGAGCGCGGCGCGGATCGCGTCGCGGTCGCGCTGCTGGCGCAGCGGCGGCACCAGGCGCATCGCCGAATCGAAGTAGCCGATGTCGACGTCGATCAGGTGCAGCTGGTGGATGCTGACGTCGCACGTCACCGGCAGGCGCTCGGCCTTGGCGCGGCGCACGAGCTCGAGGCCAGCGGCGCTGCTCATGCGCGTCAGATGGACGCGCACACCGGTGTCGCGCATCAGCTCGAAGATCGTCGCCAGCGCGATCGTCTCGGCGAGAACCGGCACGCCCGACAGGCCCATGCGCGTCGCGAGCGGGCCCTTCGCCGCGACGCCGTTGCCGAGCCAAGCGTCGTTCGGCCGCAGCCACACGGCGTAGTCGAAGGTCGCCGCGTACTGCATCGCACGATGGAGCACGAGCGTGTCCTTGACCGCGATGTCGGCCTGCGAGAAGCCGATGCAGCCGGCCTCGGTGAGCTCGGCCATCTCTGCCAGCGCCTCGCCGGCGAGTCCCTTCGTCAGCGCGCCGAGCGGATAGAGGCGCGCGAGGTTGAGGCCGCGGGCGCGCGACTTCAGCATCTCGACCAGGCCGGGCTCGTCGAGCACGGGATCGGTGTCGGGCGGGCAGACGAGGCTCGTCACGCCGCCCGCGACAGCCGCCGCCAGCTCGGACTCGAGCAGCCCCGCGTGCTCGTGGCCAGGCTCGCCGAGGCGGGCGACGAGGTCGACCAAGCCCGGGATCACGACCGCGCCCTGCGCGTCGAGCGTGCGTTCCGCCGTGAAGTCGCGCAACCGCGGATCGGCCTTGTCGCCGCTCGCGACGAAGGCGATCCGGCCGGCGTCGATGGCGATCGCGCCGGCGCCGTCGCGGCCGCCCGCCGGATCGACGACGCGCGCGTTGCTGATCAGGATCCTGCCGCTCATCGCCGTGCCGCCCTCATGCGCTGGCTCATGCGCTGTTCCCCGCGATGATCGACATCACCGCCATGCGCACGGCGATGCCGAAGGTCACCTGCGGCAGGATCACGCTTTGCGTGCCGTCGACGACCGACGAGTCGATCTCGACGCCGCGGTTGATCGGACCGGGATGCTTCACGATCGCATCGGGCGCGGCGAGCGCGAGCTTCTCGGCGTCGAGCCCGAAGGTCTTGAAGTACTCGCCCGCGCTCGGCAGCATCGCGCCGCCCATGCGCTCGTTCTGCAGGCGCAGCATGATGATCACGTCGGCGCCCTTCACGCCCTCGGCCATGTCGTGGCAGACGCGCACGCCCATCTCCTTGAGATCGCCCGACACCAGCGTCTTCGGTCCGACGGCGCGGATCTCGGGCGCGCCGAGCGTCGTCAGCGCGTGGATGTCGGAGCGGGCCACGCGCGAGTGGACGATGTCGCCGACGATCGCCACCGTGAGCTTGGTGAAGTCCTTCTTGTAGTGGCGGATCGTGTACATGTCGAGCAGCCCCTGCGTCGGGTGCGAATGCCTCCCGTCGCCGGCGTTGACCACGTGCACGTGCGGCGCGCAGTGCTGCGCGATCAGGTATGGCGCGCCGCTCTCGCCGTGGCGCACGACGAACATGTCCGCGTGCATCGCCGAGAGATTGGCGATGGTGTCGAGCAGGCTCTCGCCCTTGGCCGTCGACGAGCGCGCGATGTCGAGGTTGATGACGTCGGCCGAGAGCCGCTTGGCGGCGATCTCGAAGGTCGTGCGCGTGCGGGTCGAGTTCTCGAAGAAGAGGTTGAAGACGCTCTTGCCGCGCAGCAGCGGCACCTTCTTCACGTCGCGCTCATTGACGCTCAGGAACGTCCCGGCGGTGTCGAGGATGTGCGTCAGGATCGACTGCGGCAGGCCTTCGATCGAGAGCAGATGGATGAGTTCGTCGTTCTTGTTGAGCTGGGGATTGCGACGGACGAACATGGTCAGCGCCCGCCCGGCGGCCCGAAAGGCGCTGAACGCCCCTTCGGGGGGCAGCGAACGAAGTGAGCGTGGGGGCAGGCCATTCGGAACGTTACCGGATTTCGAAGCTGAACTTGCCGACGTCGTCGCGGGCGAGGGACAGGCGCTGGGTCGCGAGCAGCTCGATCGTCGCCGGCGCGCACTGCGCCGCGACCGGCAGCTCGCGGCCACCGCGATCGACGAGCACGGCGAGCGCGACGCTCGCCGGACGGCCGAAATCGTACAGCTCGTTGACGGCAGCGCGGATCGTGCGGCCGGTGTAGAGCACGTCGTCGACGAGCACGATGTGACGGCCCTCGATCTCGAACGGCAGCTTGGTGTGGTCGGCGCCGGCCGAGAGGCCGCGCTGCGAGAAGTCGTCACGGTGCAGGGCGCTCGAGATCACGCCTGGGGCGCCGTCGAGACCGAGGTCTTTCTGCAGCCGCTCGACGAGCCAGGCGCCGCCCGACCAGATGCCGACGAGGCGGCCATCGGGCTTGAGCAGGCGCCGCACGCCGGCGAGGAGCTCAATGTAGAGCGCCTCGGCGTCGAGGCTGTCGACCCGGCTCATCGCGCACTCCCGTCGGCGTCGAGCGAGGCCAGATGCTGCTCGAGGATGATCGCCGCAGCCGCGGCATCGAGATCGGCGCTGCCGGCGGCTTTCGCGGCGGTCGTCGTGTAGCGCTCGTCGACTTCGTGCACGGTCAGGCCGAAGCGCGACCGCAGCGAGCGCGCGAACCTGCGCGCTCGCTCGGTGTTGACGTGGGCCGCGCCATCGGGATGGAACGGCACGCCGACGACGAGCTCGGCAGGACGCCACTCTCGGATCAGGACGGCGATCGCCGAGAGTCGCGCCTCTCCTTCCAGCGCCAGCGTCGTCAGCGGCGTGGCCGTGCGAGTCAGCGAGTTGCCCGACGCGACGCCGACCCGGCGCATGCCGAAGTCGAATGCAAGATACGAGAGAGGAGACGAGGACAACGCGCGGGCGCCGCTCACGCGTGCCCCGCATCGGAGCTGAGCATGCCGATGTCGATGCCGAGCAGCGACAACGCCTTGTCATAGCGCTGGCCGACCGGCGTGTCGAAGATGATGCCCGGCTCGGCGTGGACGTTGATCCAGCCGTTCTTGCTCATCTCGTCCTCCAGCTGGCCTGCCGCCCAGCCGCTGTAGCCGAGCGTGACCAGCACCTTCTTCGGCCCGGCGCCCGACGAGATCGCTTCGAGCACGTCCTTGCTCGTCGTCATCTCGAGGCCGCCCTCGATCTTCAGCGACGAGTTGTAGGGGCTCTCCTGACCCTCGACCGAGATCGGCTCGTGGAGGACGAAACCGCGCTCGGTCTGCACCGGGCCGCCGAAGTACACCGGCACCTCGGCCAGGTCGTCGCGGTCGAGCGAGAGCTCGACCTTCTCGAACAGGCTCTTCAGGGTGATGTCGATCGGCTTGTTGATGACCAGACCGAGCGCGCCTTTCTC
>Ga0123337_10005659_pt1 | contig 12209 bp, 11 predicted proteins | sample frozenSSSSmetaG_FD_89792 | JGI IMG/M metagenome (GOLD analysis project Ga0123337, IMG submission 89792) | Glacier valley bacterial and archeal communities from Borup Fiord, Nunavut, Canada, to study Microbial Dark Matter (Phase II) -... | ecosystem: Environmental > Aquatic > Freshwater > Ice >...
AAGCGGCGCGCTCAACACGCTCGCGGTAAGCCTGATGAAGATCGCAAACGATATTCGCTGGCTTGGCTCCGGCCCGCGTGCAGGCATTGGCGAGATTGACCTACCCGCCGTGCAACCAGGAAGTTCGATTATGCCCGGCAAGGTCAATCCTGTGATCGCCGAGTCGGTTTGTATGGTTTGCGCCCAGGTGATGGGCAATCACACCACGATTACGGTTGCGGGACAATCGGGCAACTTCGAGATCAATGTGATGATGCCAGTCGCGGCATACAACCTCTTGCAATCCATCAGCTTGCTCGCCGCCGTCGTCCGCAATTTTACAGAGCAGTGCGTTCGTGGCATCCAGGCAACCACGAAGGGACCTGAAATGGTTGAGCGCGGTCTTGCGATCTGCACCGCACTTGCGCCTGTGATTGGCTACGATGCCGCCGCTGCCATCTCTAAAACAGCGTACAAGACGGGTCAAACGGTGCGTGAGGTTGCCCGCGAGCAGACACAGTTGACCGATACCGACCTTGACCGCATTCTTGACCCCGCGAGCATGACAAAGCCGGGGTTGGATGGTGGGCCTGCGGGAGGATAGAAACGACGGGCGTGATTTCATCACGCCCTCGTGCTAAATTGTCCAACCATCATGAAATGCCTACGCCGCTTTCCCCAGGAAGTCCAGCAGTAGGGCGTTCACACGCTCCGGTGCGGCGGTTGTTAGCCAATGGCCGACGCCTTCGAGCCGCTCATAACGCCAGGACCCTTTGACAAGTTCGCCGGAGCGTTGCATCTGGCCCTCCGACATGGCAAGGTCTTCGCTTCCCCACACGCCCATTGTCGGACATTGGATGGGGGGCATCGCTTGTGTTTCACCACCAATACTGGCTGGCGACACATTTGCACGATACAAATTCAGGCTTGCCGCCAATGCGCCGGTCCTGGAAAGGTCTTCAATATAATGCTCAACCTCGCCTTGCCCGTGCAAGAACTCACGGAATACCGCCCAATTGTTCTTTGGCAAGATGGTTTCAGCGACGCCGGGGAACAAGAACCAGAGGAAATACCAGTGTTTTTCCCACTGTTTCAGGCCATCGTAACCCGCGACAGCGGGATGGCCGACGGAGAGCGCAACGAGCCGCTCAACCTGATTGGGGAAAAACGTTGTGAAGAGCCACGAGATGACCGCCCCCCAGTCGTGACCGATGATGGTTACACGCTCGACACCAAGCACGGCGAGAATACCCTTGAGATCGCTCACGAGCGTTTGTAACTTGTAGGCATCCACCTCTGTGGGACGGTCAGACGCACCAAAGCCGCGCAGGTCTGGCGCGATGACGCGAAAGCCGGCATTCACTAGAATTGGAATTTGATGACGCCAGACATAGGCGGAGTCAGGCCAACCATGTACCAGCAGGATCGCGGGACCGCTTCCCTGGTCTAGCACACGGAACGTCAGGCCATTCACCTGGATACGTCGCTCGCCTTCTAACGAAGAAGCCATATTTTTTTCCTTGTGATGCTCTAGTCGAACGAGAGGAACAACGCGTTTCTCTGCGTTCATTGTCCGACATGGGGGAGAAAAACACAACGGTGGGACAAGGAGAGCGAGAGCGTGTAGGGGTCTCCTCTCCATTTTTGACTCGTTTCTGTGTATCGCATCTGGAACAGAGACGTGATATAATTCGCTACATACCCTCAAAGAAGAGAGGATTTACGCGAGAGGAGTGGGCGGGATTGTCCGTCCTGCACATATGTTTCGGAAAATTTTGATTGCTAATCGTGGCGAAATCGCGCTACGTGTGATTCGTGCCTGCCGCGAAATGGGGATTGTGAGCGTTATAGCTCATTCAGAAGCAGATCGAGACTCGCTTCCCGTGCGTATGGCCGATGAGCGTATCTGTATTGGGCCTGGGCCAAGCGGCAAGAGCTACCTAAATATACCAAATATTATCAGTGCCGCCCTTATTTCTAATGCCGAGGCCATTCACCCCGGCTATGGTTTTCTTTCGGAAAATACCAGTTTCGCCGAAATATGCGCCGATGTCAATATAGTCTTTATTGGCCCGCCCGCCTCTGTGATGTCGGTGATGGGCGACAAAGTTTCGGCCCGTCAAGCGATGGCGAAGGCCGGCCTACCCATGCTCCCCGGTACACCAATTCTGCGAACCGTCGCGGAGGCACTGGATGCCGCGAAAGAGATCGGGTATCCTCTGATGTTGAAGGCGGTTGCGGGCGGCGGTGGCCGTGGCATTCGGTTGGTAAAACGCGCCGATGAGTTGGAGCGCGTCTTTACGCTCGCGCAAAACGAGGTGCGCGAAGCCTTTCGGGACGATGGCATTTATTTTGAACGCTACCTCGAACGCGCACGTCATATCGAGATTCAGGTGCTGGTAGACAATCACGGCAACGGCGTCCATCTTGGTGAGCGCAATTGTTCGTGTCAGCGGCGCAATCAGAAGGTGCTGGAGGAGTCGCCCAGTCCTTTGTTGCCGCGCAAGCTACGCGATGAGATCGGCACAAAGTCGATACGGGCAGTGCAAAAGGTGGGCTACCGGAACGCGGGTACACTGGAATTTCTGGTGGATGAACAGAATCGTTTCTACTTTATGGAGATGAACACGCGGATACAGGTCGAGCATCCCGTGACGGAAATGGTGACAAGCCTTGATCTGGTAAAGGAGCAGTTACGAATCGCGTCGGGGATGCGAATGCAACTCAAGCAGGACGCGATACAGTTTCGGGGTCACGCAATCGAGTGTCGCATCACGGCGGAGGATGCCGACAACGATTTTCGACCACAGACGGGGACGGTTGAACGCTATCTCCCCCCTGGCGGGCCAGGGGTACGAGTCGATAGCCACCTGTACGTGGGCTACGAAGTGCCACCCCACTATGACTCGTTACTCTCGAAACTGATCGTCTGGGCCGACACCCGCGACGAGGCGATTGCACGGATGCAACGCGCACTCGATGAATACGTTATTGAAGGCTTGACCACCACAATTCCGTTTCATCAGCGTCTGCTGAAACATCCCGCCTTCCTGAGCGGCGAAACCTACACGCGGTTCATTCAAGAGGAAGCGGCGGCACTGGGGATATAATAAAATACATTGATTATAGCAAGAGAACACTATGGATAAAACATAGCTAGAGGAGGACACTATGTCTCGCGTCGTTGTAACCGGAATTGGGCTTGTTACCTCGTTGGGGAACGATCTGGCATCATCATGGGATGCATTGTGTAAAGGCAAATCGGGGATTGGGGAGATTACAGGCTACGATAGTAGCAAACATCGCGTCCACTTCGCCGGCGAGGTCAAAAACTTTGATCCCTCTCCCTACATTGATCGCAAAGAGGTACGCCGCAACGATCCGTATGAGCAACTGGCGATTGCGACCAGCAAGCAGGCATTGGCACAGGCAAAGCTAGAGATCACCGAAGAGAACGCGGACGACATCGGCGTCTACATAGGGAGTGGCATCGGGGGGCTGGTCACGCTGCATGAGCAATTCAGAAACCTCTACGAAAAGGGGCCAGACCGCATCAGTCCTTTCTTCATCAACATGATGATTGTTGACGGTGCGCCTGGGATCGTCTCTATTCTCACAGGGGCCAGGGGACCAAACTGGGCGGCGGTCTCGGCGTGTGCCACCAGCGGCAACACGATTGGCGAGGCGTGGGAGACCATCAGACGCGGCGACGCGAAGGCGATGATCGCGGGTGGCGCGGAGAAAGCGGTGACGCCGATTGCGATGGGCGCGTTCGACAATATGCACGCGCTCTCACGCCGCAACGATGATCCACAGGGAGCGAGCCGCCCGTTCGACGCGACCCGCGACGGTTTCGTGATGGGCGAGGGGTCCGCTACGCTGATACTCGAAGACCTGGAGTTCGCACAGGCACGGGGCGCGACCATTCTCGCGGAAATAGTCGGGTACGGTTCAACGGGCGACGCGCACCATGTCACCGAGCCGGCCCCTGGCGGAACGGGCCTGATTCGCGCAATGCGGCGCGCCCTGCAAAAAGCGGGACTGCAACCGGAGCAGGTGAGCTATTACAACGCGCACGCGACCTCGACGCAATACAATGATCGTACAGAAACACAGGCTATCAAGGCGGTCTTTGGCGACCACGCGCGGCGTATCCCGATCAGTGGCACAAAGTCGATGCTTGGTCACACACTTGGCGCGGCGGGCGCGGTGGGCGCGGCGGTCTCCATCCAATCAATTCTGACCGGAATTATTCCGCCAACAATCAACCTGCACACGCCCGACCCAGAGTGCGATCTCGACTACACACCAAACGAGGCGCGCCACACCACCGTCGATGTCGCTATGTGTACGGCGATGGGCTTTGGTGGACACAATACCTGTTTGATCTTCAAACGCTACGCTGAATAATTGTAGGATAGAAAATGGACGAAGAGAAAACATCGTGGCTAGAGCGTGTCGAGGAGCTTATCGGGGTACTCGAAGGTAGCACCATTGGCGAGCTAGAGTTAACCGAAGGGGGGACAGAGATCGTGATTCGGCGGAGGCCGGGGATGGTCATGGTCTCGTCCGAGCTACGGCAACACCCGATAAGCGTCATGCAAAATGGACAGGGGAGCGTAGTTATGCAGTCTGCCGTGGGGCCACCCGCGAAGATCGACAAAAGCGTGGCGATTGCCACTCCCTTGACCGGCGTCTATTACGCCGCCGCCTCACCCACCACACCACCGTTTGTTGGGATGGGTGATATTATACGCGTGGGACAGGTGGTAGCACTGGTGGAGGCGATGAAGGTCTTTAATGAAATTCAGGCCGATGTATCAGGCCGAGTCGTTGCGATGGTTGCAGCTAGTGGAGACGTTGTTCAAAAAGGTGATGTGCTGGTGCGCGTAGAGCCGTTGTAGGGCGTGAGAAATCAGGCCCCTACCCTCAAATACATCACACGACAACACAAAGGAAGCGCAATGCAGAAGCTGACACTCGCGGTTTTGCCACAGACCTATGCGGTTAGTCGCCTCGATCCCAACGGACACATTCCACCCTGGGCATTGATGGGTGACGATTTTATCTCGCTCACGCGTACCCGTACCGAATTGTCGGTTGTGTGTTTACAGGAAAACGTGCCAGCGGATGGCACAACCACCGAGCGCGGCTGGCGCTGTATCAAGGTAGAGGGAGCCTTCGATTTCTCGGTCTCTGGACTCCACATCTCACTCGCCGCCCCGCTTGCGGAGTCTATGATCAGTGTGCTTGCCATCGCTACCTATGAGACCGATCATCTGCTGGTCAAAGAGGCCGACCTTGAGCGCACCTTGCAGGTGTTGATACGAGCCGGGCACGACGTACAACGGTAGGGTTTGGGTGTGACGCATCACCCGAATAATGGATGAGTCTACGAAACCCCTCTTGAGAAGAACAGAAGATGCCCAACAGCAAAAGGAGATGTATGGGCATGAGAAATCATGCCCAACCCCTTACGTCCTCCGCGTATCATGGGAATTGTCGCCTGTACAGGTCGGCGTAATGTCCGTTACGGGCCAGGAGTTCATCATGTGTGCCGCTTTCGATGATTTGCCCTTTGTCGAGGACAAGTACGCGGTCTGCATCGCGAATTGTCGAAAGGCGATGCGCGATAATAAAGGCGGTACGACCTTTCAAGAGAAGTTTGAGCGACTCTTGAATAAGCAGCTCTGTCTGCGTATCAATGCTTGATGTGGCCTCGTCGAGCACGAGAATAGGGGTATCCGCGAGAACAGTACGGGCGAAGGCGAGGAGCTGACGCTGCCCCTGGCTGAGGCCACTGCCACGCTCGCCCAGTTTCGTCTTATACCCCTCCGGTAGATGCATGATAAACGCATCAATGCTCACGGTACGAGCCGCCGCCTCGACCTCCGCGTCCGTCGCGTCGAGGCGACCAAAGCGGATGTTGTCCGCGACACTGCCCGAAAAAAGAAATGTGTCCTGTTGCACAATGCCAACCTGTGTCCGCAAACTCGCCACCGTCACATCTTGCACGTCGTAGCCATCAATCGTTACCGCTCCACTTGTCGCGTCATAGAAGCGTGGCAACAGGTTGACCAGCGTCGATTTGCCCGCTCCCGTCTCGCCAACAAGGGCGATTGTCTCCCCTGGCTGTACATCAAGCACGATATTTTTCAGCACAAGTTCCGGCTTTTCCACGTGCGCGTTATAGGCAAAGTTGACCTGATTGTAAACAACGTGACCAACGACGCGGGGCAATGGCCGCGCTTCGGGTTTGTCCTGTTGCTCCACCGGCTCATCGACAAGCTCGAAGATACGTTCCGCACCCGCGAGCGCACCCTGCGCCTGAGTATAGATGCTGCTGATAATCTGAATGGGGCGGAAAAACTGCTGTACATAGATGAAAAAGGCCACGACAACACCCACCGGAATGGCGCGGTTGAGCGCGAGCCACCCACCAAAGCCGGCGACAAGCGCGGTTGCGAGCGTACTGATTACGTCAATCGTAGGGGTGAAGGCGGAGGTGATGGCAACCGCGTGAACGTTGACATCGCGGTTGATGGCGTTGTGTTCCGCGAAATGTTCGATGTTGACATCGGTTCGATTGAACGCCTGCGCGACCCGCACACCGACGAGTTCCTCCTCCAATTCAGAGGAGACGATGCCGATAACGGCGCGGGTGTCACGGAATGCACTGCGTGAGCGTTGCGCGAAAATAACGGTTATCCAGATCATGAGCGGCAACGTGAGAAAGCTCACCAGCGCAAGTGGCACATTTAACACAACCATCGCCACGAGAATACCCACAAGCGAGAAGACGCTACCGATAACCTGTGTCACCCCCTGGCTGAGAAGCTGGTTGATAACCTGGATATCGTTGACAAGGCGTGACATGAGATCACCCGCCTTGTTCTGGTCAAAAAAGGCCAGTGAAAGCGTCTGCACCTTGTCGAATATCTGGGTGCGTAGCCGCGAGAGAAACCGTTGCCCGATGCTGCCGATAAGCGAGGTTTGCCCGAACTGTGACACGAAACCTACGGCGTAGACGCCAAGCAATAGCAGCATGATCTGCGCCAGGCCCGCACGGTCTTTTCCCCCAATATAGACATCAATGGCGCGGCCAATCAGCGCAGGCCCCACCGCTTGCGTGACCGCGGAGAGGATAACCAATGCTAACGCGCCCAGCAGTTCCGTGCGAAACGGCGCGAAATAGGTAAGCAGGCGGCGTAGTACCGCGCTTGAGTTGACACGCTTGGCGTCGGATACGTCGTTTTGCGTGGGACCATAAAAATGGGCTTTATCTTCAACGGCGATACGCTGACTCATATGTGTTTGTCCTCTCTACACCCCAACGGCTTCGAGCTTTTCGTTGTTCGTGACGTACCCCCACGTAGAACATGGGGGCTTCTACACCTGTTAGGGTGTTGGTTGCGTCCCAACCAGGAGTGTTTGTTTCCCTCTCGCAAGGATGTTGAGAGCGGCATTGACATCACGGTCTAACTCACATCCGCACTCGCAAGAGTGCCAACGCTCGGATAAGTCCTTTTTGCGAACCGTGCCGCACTGCGAGCAGATTTGTGACGTGTACTTGGGGTCTACTTTGAGGAGTGTTCTGCCAGCCTCTTCCGCTTTGCAAGAACACATGGCTACAAACATACCCCAACTCGCATCTAAGATGGACTTATTCAAACCACTTTTTGCCGCCGCACCGTTCGGGAGATACTTCCCTGTTTCATCCTGTTTGGGCGTCGGTTTACGGGTCAAGTTCCTTGCCTTGATATCCTCAAAGACAATGACTTGATACTGGTGTACCAGTTTCCGACTCTCTTTATGCAAGAAGTCACGGCGTTGGTTCCGTACTTTACGGTATGCCTTGCTTAATTGTTTCTTGGCTTTGGTGCGTCTATGACTTCCCTTCTTGCCTCTCGACACGGCTTGATGCACTTGTTCTAATTTCTTCTTCGCGCGTCGGTAGTATCTTGGATGCTCAATCATCACACCGTTGGAGAGTGTTGCCAGATGCGAAACACCTAAATCTATCCCAACATTCTCATAGCAGACGGGTAACTTTTCAGCAGCAACACCATCACAACTAAAGCAGACGTACCACTCTTCACCCTCTCGCTTGACGGTAACTGTCTTAACCTTGCCCTGTATCGCTCGATGCAACACGACTTTGATTATGCCAATTTTCGAGAGGTGTAATTGATTGCCTTCTAACTTCCAACCAGCGAGATCAGGGTATGTGAAGCTATCGTACCTATCCATTGATTGGAAACGGGGGTATCCTGCTTTCTCTCCTTGCTTCACTCTTCTGAAAAAGTGTTGCATGGCTTTGTCTAAGCGTTTCAACACGTCCTGTAACACATGACTTGCAATGTCTTTGTACTCTTGCCTCATCTCTTTGATCTCAGGCAAGTCATTGATTTGCTCATAGCACGTCACGCCCTTGCCTGTATACTTGTAGCTATCACGCCGCTCTGATAAGCCAGCGTTATATAACTCCCGACAACGGTCAAGTGTCCAGTACAGTTTTGAGGTCATTTCTTTGTTAGGGTACAGGCGGTACTTAAATGTCTTTCTCGACATTGCTTGTATCCCCTTTCATCTGTACTCGTTCTAGTTCAGTCGCAAGCAGACGCTTTAATACGTCGGTCATGCGTTCCCTGGTAAGAGCGGCAATTACCTTCAAGTGTTGCAGGGAAGACCGCTCTATTTTTGTGGTCACAAGTGTTTCTTTCATGGTAGTATTTTGCCACATATTACACCTAATATCAAGGGGTAGTTTTGCGCTCTTTACCCCTACCTGAAGGTGAGAGGTTTGCGGAGCGCGTCCTCATCAATTGCGATTCGAGCAGTTCGGCGTACAGGGGGCTTGTCTGCTCCAGCTCTTCATGTGTTCCCCGTGCGACCAGCTTGCCGCCGTCAATAAGCAGAACGAGGTCGGCGTTCCGCACGGTGCTGATACGCTGGGCAATCACAAATGAGGTGCGGCCCTGCATCAAGTGTGCTAGCCCCTGCTGAATTTGGAACTCGGTCTCGGCGTCAACTGCGGAGGTGCTATCATCCAGGATGAGCAGGGCGGGATTGAGCAGTAGCGCGCGCGCAATCGCAATGCGTTGTTTTTGGCCGCCGCTGAGTCCCACGCCGCGCTCGCCCACAAGGGTGGCATACCCTGTGGGAAAGCTCATAATGAATTTGTGGGCTTGCGCGGCTTGCGCGGCGGCCTCGACCTCGGCCAACGTCGCATCGGGTCGGCCATACGCGATGTTAGCACGGATGGTTCCGCTAAACAGGTTTGTTTCCTGCAACACGATGCCGATCTGTGACCGCAGACTTGCGAGCTTGACCGCCCGTACATCATGATCGTCTATCAGCACACGGCCCTCGGTAACATCGTAGAAGCGCGGGATAAGGTTGATGATGCTTGATTTGCCGGAACCGGTGCCTCCCAGGATAGCAACGGTTTGGCCGGGACGGGCGGAAAACGAGATATCATCGAGCGTGAGTGTTTCGCTACCAGCGTAGCGAAACGTCACTTTTTCAAAGGATACGTAGCCCTGTAACGGCGGGAGTACAGACGCATCGGGAGCATTTTGTACAGCAATAGGGGCATCAACCACCTCAAAAACGCGATGCGCCGAGGCCGCGGACTGTGAAAGCGAGGTAATTGTGCTGCCAAGAATAAAGACCGGCATCAGGAGAAAGCTAAGGTAACTATTGAACGCGATGAGTCCGCCGACGCTCAAACTGCCGTCGATCACCTGGGAGCCGCCAAACCAGATCACGGCGAACGTGCCAAGATTGGCGATAAAGAAGATCAGCGGGAAGGCAAGCGAGGAACTCCGTACAATCCCCAGGTTTTCCTGTAACAGGTCGTCGTTGGCCGCGAGATACCGTTTCTGCTCATATGGCTCACGGGCGAACGATTTCACGACGCGCACACCCGCCAGATTTTCCTGTAGCACAGTGTTGAGGTTGCCCAGTTTTTGCTGCACAACACGAAAACGCGGCCCCACTTTGAGCAGAAAGACGAAGAACACGGCGAAGATCGCGGGTATCATTAATAGAGCGAGCAGGGCCAACCGCCAGTTAGAGACTAGCAGAATGGTGGCACTACCCAGCAGCATCACAACCGAGTTGAGCAGTTGCAGGATGCCGCTACCCGTGAAATTACGAACAGTGTCTACATCGCTGGTGACGCGAGTCATGAGCTGACCCGTTTGGGCAGTATCGTGATAGCTAAAACTAAGGCGTTCGAGCCGCGCGAAAATCGTGTTTCGCATATCGTAAGCCGCGCTCTGGCTCGCCTTCTCGCTCCAATAGCCCTGTCCAAACGTGCAGAGTCCTCGCACAATCGCTACGGCAAGCAAACCAAGCGACGTATACACGATGACGCTCAAATTCTTCGCGCTAATGCCCTGGTCGATGACGACGCGCAAAATCTGGGGACTCACCAGGTTGGTAGCCGTGACGATGAGAAGACAGAGAAACGCACCCAGCGTTGTCGTCCAGTATTTGCGTAAATATCCCAATGCTCGCCCAAGATCGCCCATTGTGGCTTCCCCCTGCTTCGTGACATATAAAAAGAAAGGATTGTATTTTATATCATGTAGACATGATACACGAACGCAGACATAAAATACTAGTGCTTGCTTGTTTGCGCGGCTTCCGCAATTATAGAAACAAAAGGAAAACAGGAGAAACACCATGATTACGATTCCAGCTCCATTCGCACGTCTCATTGTTGAGTTGCACGAAGAGAAGGGGCGTGACTGGCTCGCGCGTTTGCCCATGATACTTGCAAGAGGCGAGCAAAGGTGGAGTCTCACGCTTGGCATACCTTTTCCCAATCTCTCGTTTCATTTTGTTGTCCCAGCAGTACGTACCGATGGTACACCCGTTGTACTAAAGGCACACGCGCCAACGGGCGAATTCGCAGAGGAAACCCGAACACTTCGGCTGTTTGATGGACACGGAATGGTACGATTGCTTGCTGATAGCGTAGAAGACGAGGTAGTGGTGCTTGAATATCTACGCCCAGGTACATCGCTACGAGAGATAAAAGATGACGTGCAGGCGATTTCAATTGCGGCAGCCGTTATGAAACGGCTGTGGCGGCCTGCTCCTAAGAACCATATGCTTGCAACCACCGCGGGGTGGGGCAAGGGATTTCTGAGATTGCGGCAACGGTATAACGGTGGCAACGGCCCCTTTCCACAAGCTCTGTTGGAGGAGGCCGAGACACTATTCACGGAGTTGAGCGCATCAATGGCAATACCAATGTTGCTGCACGGAGACCTGCATCAAGATAACATTCTAGCGTCCGAACGGAACGGTTGGATCGCGATTGACCCCAAAGGATTGGTTGGCGAACCTGCGTATGAAACGGGGGCAATCCTTCGCAACTTCTTTCCCGAACTCCTCACAATGCCCGACCCCCAAAGCGTTCTCGCGCGACGCATAGACCAGTTCGCGGAAGAACTCAATGTTGATCGCGTCCGTGTACGCGGTTGGGGCCTGTCACAAGCGGTCTTAGCGGCATGGTGGAGCGTTGAGGATAGTGGGCAAGTCGGGGAAAACGCGCTACTATGTGCGGAATGGTTGGCAAAAGTGAAAGTATAGCATACTCCTGTTCGCAGCCAAAAATAGGATGTATTTGCCTGCGAACAGGGATGTTATTACTCTTTTCCGATCATGACCTCGGTTGATTTGACAATCGCAACGACGGTATCACCCTCTTTGAGGTTGAGTTCCTGCACCGAGCCGAGTGTGATTGCTGAAACTATGTGCTGACCGTCCGGTAGCTCGACGATGACCTCGGCCATTACAGCACCAAGTTTCACCGCTTTGACGGTTCCCTTCAATTGGTTACGTGCGCTAATTTCCATCGCTTTATCCTTCTATATCCGATACTACTCGTCTTCACTGACGCGGAAGAAAAAGAGTATCGTTCTCTCCTCCTGCGCCTACGGGTGAATGCTCTCCTTCATTATAACGCATGTAGAGCGAAGAGATACGACAACAACAAGCCGTGTACACGCAGCAAAAAAAGTATCATCTGATGAAGCTCGCTGCACTGAGCTATATACTATCCTTGTCGAGACGATGAAGCGTGTATGCCTATCAACAAGCATGATACTCATCAGATGAGTACTCACATATTGAGTATAAACACAATAAGGAGTAGGTGTCAAGGATGGAGGATATACCTCCACCTTGCGTTAGCCCCTCATTAGCCAAGATGC
>Ga0123337_10005660_pt1 | contig 12206 bp, 10 predicted proteins | sample frozenSSSSmetaG_FD_89792 | JGI IMG/M metagenome (GOLD analysis project Ga0123337, IMG submission 89792) | Glacier valley bacterial and archeal communities from Borup Fiord, Nunavut, Canada, to study Microbial Dark Matter (Phase II) -... | ecosystem: Environmental > Aquatic > Freshwater > Ice >...
GCTCAGCTAATTGTCGGGGTATTTACTACTGTTGCTGCTGTTCTTGCTGTTTACGCTGCATCATTTCCATATACTTGCGGTATGAATTTGAAGAGTCTGTACTTTTTAGTAGTGGTTTTGGCTGCAGCACAGCATTCAGGATAAGCCCCTCTTTATGATCGTTATCATAGGAAACACTTACCCCCACTTCAAGGGTATGCGTTGAAGCACCCTTAAATGTTCCTTTAACAGGAGAACAGTCAAGAAAACTACGTCCGTTTGCCAGCCTGATATGTTTATCGGTTACAACACAGTTATTGGTAGGGTCAAGACCTACCCAGTTTAGTCCTGGTATAAAAGCCTCTACCCAGGCATGAGTTGCACCCTCTCCCCGCATTCCGTCTTTATTGGGACAAATATAGCCACTGACATATCTTGCAGGAATATCTATTGAGCGTAGCATAGATAGTAGAATATGCGCAAAATCCTGACATACTCCTGCCCTGATTTTCCAGATCTCGTCTACCGTGGTTTCAACACTGGTAATTCCTTTTACGTACTGAAACTCCTCATAGACATAGGTATTGAGTTTTAAAGCAGTCTCTAGAGGGGTAGCATTTTTCTGCTTTTCCTGATTGGCGACAATTTTTACCTCTTTATCTGCCTGAAAGGGCTCAGGGAACATATAATCAATAAAATTGGTCTTGTTTTTATAAGTAGTGAGCAATGGCCATTGCTCTTCAGCCGTCAGTGTTTCAGTAAGTATTTTTGGTGCAGTTGTGATAACAATCAGATCAGAAGTGATTGTTAATTCCTGATGTGGGCTTGCCTGTTCAAAGACGCCCACTTCATTGCCGTAATAGTCTTTATAGACCATTACCTGTGGGTCGTTGGTTATCTTGATTGAATGCTTGAGAACCGCCTGGTGAATATCTTTCACCGGGTAAAGCATAATTTGGTTAGCATTATCCCTGACAGGTACAGAATAAATATAGCGGGTGATATGTTTGACGGTAAATCTGGGCATAAAAATTCTATTGACTATATGAAAAGTAGTACATATCAAGTGCTTCCCCGATTTTGATAAGATCACCTCTCAGGGCACTTAAAAATGCGGGTAAGCCAGTTTCTGATAGTGTTTCAAGGTCAGAAAACTGAACTTTACTGTGCAGCCGGCCAAGCATGAAAAGTATTTTATGATAGTCTTTGTTTGTGGTTGATTTCAAGCGACCAAAATAAATCATCAGTCTGTTGAGACTGTATAAAATCGAACGCGGAAAGTTTTCATTAAACATAATCTGGTGCAGGGTATTTTGCGCCTGAGAACCAGCGCGATATGTTTTCAGATTTTGCTCATAACCAGAAATTGAATACAGCAGGTAATTCCAGTAAGGTGAATCATTACCTGACTCAAGATCAAATGAGAGGTCATTGAATTTTACATTTAATATATCAATCGACTGTATTGCCCGCTCGAGGTATTTTCCAATGTGCATGAAGTAAAGGCCTTCTCCCCTTGCCATGGTTACTTCAAGGGTACCATAATAGATCATACCTTGCTTAATAAGGTTATCGAGCAAAGACACAGGCTCTTCAAGCAGCACCGAATTTTCTAAGTTCAGCTCTTTTACCAGGTGATAATATTCATTCAGGCACTGCCATACTTCTTTGGTGATATGGTCCTGAACTGATTTAGCATTGTCCCGTGATTTGGTGACAATATTCCTGATAGAATTTTGGTTTTCATATTCACATACCATGAAACGGATAACCTCATTTGTATTTCTTTTTATTTTATTTATCTCTTCTTTGTCGAGAAATGAAAATATTTTAAGGACTGGCTCCCAGCTGAATTCAGCGAAGTCATCCTGTGAGGAAATATAATTTACCTTCAACATTCTAAGAATGCCATCAGTACGCTCCATATAACGTGACATCCAGTAAAGTGAATCTGCGACTCTGCTAAGCATCTTGTTTTGATTTTGATAATACCCAGGTGTCTTTACTTCCTCCACCCTGTGATGAGTTTACCACGAGTGAGCCCTTACGCAGGGCAACCCGTGTCAGGCCTCCTGGTACGATTTCAATTCCATTAGGGCCGTAGAGCGCAAAAGGTCTTAAGTCAACCCGCCGTGGCTGAATCTTTTCATCAATATAGCAGGGTGAGGTTGACAGATTGATGATTGGCTGAGCAATAAAACTTCGGGGATCAAGATTGACCTGCTCCTTGTACGCTGAAATTTCTATTTCTGTCGCTGAATTACCCATTAACATGCCATAGCCCCCTGAGGCATTGGTACGCTTGATCACCATATTGGTGATATTGGCGAACACAAATTCTTTTTCTTCCAGTATGCTCAGCTGGTAAGTAATGACATTCTTTAAAATAGGTTCTTCATTCAGATAATACCTGATCATATCAGGAACATATACATAGATAGCCTTATCATCTGCTACCCCATTTCCAGGAGCATTGACCAGGGCTACATTACCTTTTCTATAAGCTGAAAGCAAGCCCGGCACTCCAAGTAGTGAGGCTCTGTTAAAGACCAGGGGGTCAAGATATTCATCATCAACCCGCTTGTAAATGACATCGACCTGTTTCAGCCCATTGGTGGTCTTCATATATACCTTATGATCGTCTACCACTAGATCACGACCTTCAACCAGTTCTATACCCATCAGACGGGCAAGCGTACTATGCTCAAAATAGGCCGAGTTAAATATGCCCGGAGTTAGTAAAACAATTGTGGGTTGTGATGAACGGGGCGAGATATCAACCAGATTCTGATATAATGAATTTGGGTAGTTGGTAACGGTGCGAACATTATTACGTGGCAATAAATCGGGGAGAATCCTTTTGGTAATGCCTCTGTTTTCAAGCATATAGGAAACACCTGAAGGGGTACGGAGATTATCTTCAAGAACCAGGAATGAGCCATCAGTGTCCCTGATCAGGTCAATTCCTGAAATATGAATATGTATCTGATGCGGCACCGGCATACCCTGCATTTCACGCAGATAATGCGGGCAGGAATAAATCGTCTCAATGGGTATGATCCCATCTTTAAGTATGAACTGATCTGAATAAATATCGATTAAGAACAGATTCAGCGCTTTTAACCGCTGGGTAATTCCTTTTTCAATAAACTCCCATTCTGAAGCCGTAATAATTCTGGGAATCAAATCAAAGGGGAATATTTTTTCTATTCCCTCACCACTTTGATAAACTGTAAAGGTTATTCCTTGACTTATGAATATTTTTTTAGCCAATTCTTCTTTTTTAGCTAAATCCATAGCAGAAATATCATTTATATAATGAAATAACGATGAATATGGTGATCTGACTGATTTTTTATCAAACATTTCATCGTAAACATCATTAGTTAAGCTATATTCTGAGAATAGAGGTCCTTTTATGCTCATTTTACTTGAAATATATAGGTAAATATCAAAAAAATCTTATTCGTATCTTGTAAAAACTGTCGATTTCTCAGTATAAATTGATGAAATTGGTTTACTATTTATAATAAATGGTAAGATAGTAATGTAAATAATATTGAACGTGTTTGTACCCTAGTAGGCATAAAAAAAGCCTGGCTGTAGGCCAGGCTTCAAACCTAAGATTTTTAATAGATCTAATGGTGTATGATAGTATTTATAGGTCTTATTTTACCTTGAATGGTATTCTGATAAATAAAATTCTTTTTAGCTGCAGAAGCGGTTCCTGAGCGGCTGATCATACCCTGAAAACGGTGATTATTGATAAATGGATTCATAGCAAGACCAGCTCCACCACTTGGGTTAGCAAATCTACCGATGGCCAGCTGATTGCTTCTGGTGGTATAAGCCAGCGAGTTAGTGCTCTCATAACTCAGGGCTTTTGCCAATCCATCTTCTCTTGGATCTCCGAAATCAAACTCAACTCCATCATGTACCTGTGCATCGGGCACAAAGCCACTTACGTAATTATCAACACCTAATGAGTTTTTGGTTTCAAAATTGATCAGAAATGCCTCAAGAATAGGCTTTGCAGCAGGTAATCCAAACTGCCCTGCGTAGCCAAAGGGTTTTCCTGCTGTATTCTGATATTGCTTGTCTCTTCCCAAACCAAGACCAATTAATTTAACATTTCCATTAAAATAGGGTGTGATACTATTTATTACCAGTTCTGCAGCTGAGGCGGTATTATCACTGACAATAAATACAACACTGTTGACATTTAACTTTGCTGGGTTGGCTACATTAGCTTCGTTAATATTGATAGTTGTATCATGATCAACATTTTTATAACCAAGCTTATAGTATTTATTCAGTGTATCATTGTAATGTTCTGTGTAAAGCACCTGATGATCTGCCGATGCTGGTAACAGGGCATTATCCATCTGCTCAGATACGAGGGTATATCCACCACCATTATACCGTAAATCGATTACAATATCAGTAATATTTGCTTTTGCCAGATTGGCAAAGCTTGAGTCCATGCCTGGGTGAATAGGCACTCCGCTTTTATTCAATTGGGTTAAAAAGGTATTGTAAGCGATATAACCAACCGTTTTAGAACCAGCCTTAAATACTTTTGTGGTGATGACTTCGTCATCAGGTATATCCTGCTTTGTGATACTTAAAGTCTGGTTTGTATTGCTTACCGGAATCTGAAAACTGAAACTTGCTGATGATCCTCCTAATGCAGTATTTAGTTGTGAAAGCGTATTGGCATCTGTAGCCACCTTAATACCATTAATAGCCAGAATTTTCCAACCTCGTCTTACTCCCTGTGCATAAGCAGTTGATGCATGTGCAGCATAATTAACTCTTAACGTATCATTTCTATCGAAGGCAAAGCCAAGACCGAAACTGGTTGAAACACCCTGAACAAATTCTTTCTGGTAATCTGCTTCAGTCAAAATGAAACTAAAATGGTCATAATGATTTCCAGTTACTGAGTTCAAAGGAGAAAATGCCTTCAATGCAGAAAGCTCTCCGTCAAGGTTATCGGTAGCTGAATACGTATGAGGAGCAAAATTTGCTGGTATATTATTATTCCAGAGGTAAAATACGCTGGCAAGGTTGGCCAGGGTATCTCTTAAATCTGCAGTTGCCGTAGGGGGCACCGGAACCGGCTTAATTACTGGGTTTGGGGCAATTATGGTTTTAGTGCAGGAAGTATAAATCACGCCAATTCCAAAAAGGAACAGTAACTGTAAAATCTTTGTTTTTAGTGTATATTTAGTTAGCATAGTCTTGATTTAGTATGACAAGGTTAGTATTATCAATTATTATTCCACTTACGTAACGCACTTACTATTAGTTTAATTGAGGTAGTAATTTTATAATGTTTGATTGAAATGAATATAAAAATAGACAATTCTTGCGTTTATCTATACATCAAACCTGCAGTATTAGATTTCTTCTCCTTCTAGATAGAAGACATAGAGCTCTTTTGGCCCATGTGCACCCAGAACAAGTGTCTTTTCAATATCAGCAGTTCTGCTTGGTCCAGTAATGAGGGTAATAGAAGAGGGGAGTTTTGAAAGGTACTTTAATTTTATCGCGGCCAGACCGTCTTTAATATCAGAAACAAGTTGTGAAGCATTGGCGATTACAATATGTACAGACGGAAATATCATGAGTCTTCTACCACTTTGCATGCCTGTAGAGATTAAAATACTCCCGTTACGGGCCACCAGTGATTCGCAAAGCGTTATTCCGACATCTGCTGTTTCAAGAGCATGGGCGCCGGTCAGGTAGGGGAATTCAAATTCGTCAAGTAAACTGATAAGGGGCTGTTCATTTACTGCAATATGCTGCCATCCAGCCTTTTCAATCAAGTCTACCAAACCTTCGATCAGACTCAATTTGTCCTGGCAGTAAAAGAACTGGCCATTCACATTGGTCAGTTCTTCTGCAAACATTATTTCATTTTCCCGAAGGCAATCTTTATATAATGGAGTAGGGTCAAGCTCTGGATAAGGATTTTCTCTTTTCTCTATCAACGCTTTGCGAATTGACTTCAGCATTCGCTCTTTTGCTGTTACCTGACCTGCCATATTTTAATTTTTCAGGTGTTTTCAAGACTCATTGGCAAATCTGTCTGTTCAGGTGAACTTGTATTACCTGATTTACCATTCACATACTCATCATAAGTGGTGCGGTTATCAAATGGTCTTTTTCCAAGAATCTCTTCAAGGTCAGACTGAAATAAAATCTCTTTTTCAAGAAGTTTTAAAGCAATCGTCTCAAGTCCTTCACGTTTAGACACAAGCAGGTTTCTGGTACGCTGATAAGCCGAATCAACAAGCAGACGTACTTCCTGATCAATCAGGTTAGCAGTACTGTCTGAATAAGGTTTACCAAACGTATATTCATTTCCAGTATCATTAAATGACAGGTTACCTACCTTATCATTCATACCATATATGGTAACCATGGCATAAGCAAGTTTGGTGATACGCTCAAGATCATTTTGTGCCCCAGTTGAGATTTTACCAAAAATCAAATCTTCAGCTGCCCGGCCACCCATAGTCATACACATACCATCGGTTAACTGTTCGGTTGTATATAGGAACTGCTCTTTCGGCAAGTACTGTGCATAACCTAAAGCTGCAACGCCACGTGGAACGATTGAAACCTTAACCAATGGGTCAGCATGCTCAAGAAACCAGCCTGTTATAGCATGACCTGCTTCATGGTAAGCAACAATTTTTTTCTCTTCAGGTGAGATGATTTTATTTTTCTTCTCAAGACCACCAATGACACGGTCGATAGCATCCTGAAAATCCTGCATATCAACTGCTGTTTTATCCTGACGGGCAGCAATCAATGCGGCTTCATTACAAACGTTAGCAATTTCGGCACCAGCAAAACCTGGAGTCTGTGCAGAAAGTTTTCTTGGATCAACACCCTCAGAAAGTTTTAATGGTTTCAAGTGAACCTTGAAAATCTGTTCACGTCCATTTAAATCTGGTTTGTCAATACCTATCTGTCTGTCAAATCTTCCTGGACGTAGAAGTGCAGAGTCAAGTACATCGGGTCTGTTAGTTGCTGCAAGAATGATAACTCCTGAATCAGTACCGAAGCCATCCATCTCAACGAGCAGCTGGTTAAGTGTATTTTCACGCTCATCATTACCACCCATGATTTGATTTTTACCTCTAGCTCTTCCAATGGCATCAATTTCATCGATGAATATAATACAAGGTGCTTTGTCTCTTGCCTGGCGAAATAAGTCACGAACCCGTGAAGCACCAACACCGACAAACATTTCAACAAAGTCAGAACCAGAAAGAGAAAAGAAAGGCACTTGTGCTTCTCCTGCAACTGCTTTTGCCAGCAGTGTTTTCCCTGTTCCCGGGGCTCCAACAAGCAAAGCTCCTTTCGGAATTTTACCGCCCAGATTTGTATATTTCTTTGGGTTTTTAAGAAAATCAACTATTTCCATCACTTCCTGCTTGGCCTCTTCAAGCCCCGCAACATCGTTAAAAGTGATATTTACCTGTGACTCCTTATCAAATAAAGTAGCTTTTGACTTGCCAATATTGAAGATCTGACCTCCTGGTCCACCACCAGCACCTCCTGATAATCTTCTGATCACAAAAAACCAAAAGAATATCAATAATCCAATCGGGATTAAAAAGGGTGAGAGGTATTCAATCAGGTTATTCTGCTTGGCAATGTAGTTTACTCCCAGTCTCTGATCTGCGGGGATATCTTTCTGGGCATCCTCCAATTCTTTTTTAAGATTTTCTGCCGAAGCTTCTGTAAATCTAAAGTAAGGAACCGGACCATTGCCGATAAACTGATTTCCTTCTAGCAGACTTTTTACCTTAGGATCATTTTTCTTACCCTGTTTGATAAACACCTCTACATACCATAAATCACCATCGGCTTTGTAAGCTTCTAGTTTTTCTACACTACCCTGCTTCAGTAATTCAGTATCGAATTTCTGAAATGATATAGTTGTAGGATTGCTCACATGCCAGAAATTATAAAGTAGTAAAAGCCCTACAAGTACAACTCCATAAATCCACATCCAGTTAAACTTGGGTGTGCTGTTTAATGCAGGCTTTTTCAACGGACGAAGCCTTGGTATTTTACTGTCTTCCATCTTTTTCTTATTCTCTTCCATTCAATTATTTTAATAAAGAATAGTATATGCGTTAGAGTCGCATTCAGCGACAAAAAATTTTAAATAGTAGAAGTTTCTATGAGAGCTGCCAGAAATATGCAGTACAGGGAAAAGATATTATCATGCACTTTGATAATTCATTATTTCAGCATCACCCCACAATTCCTCTACCCCATAAAAAGTTCTCTTATCTTTTTTAAAGATATGCACCACTACATCAAAGTAATCAAGCACTATCCATTCTGCTGTTGAAAAACCTTCTTTACACCATGGGTCTTCATTAAAATGAAGGGTCATTTCATGTTCAACAGAATCAGCGATTGCCTTTACCTGGGTTGCAGATTCAGCATGGCAAATAATAAAATAATCAGAAACAGAGCTTTTCAGGTTTCTTAGATCTAAACGAACGATATCGTGACCTTTTTTTTCCTGAATCCCATTAATGATAACATCTGAAATTGATTTTGTTTTCTCTTTAATATCTTTGGTCATTCAACAGATGTTAATTTAAAGTATATAAAGCTTGCAATTTACTAAGAATTCCTTATTTTTCCCTGGCCAAAATTTGATTACCCTCGTATCGGTAGATTCTACAAACCGATATGCAAAACTTTTAGTGTCAAATTCCAGGCCAGTAGCAGATGGTACTGTAATTTTGGCAGAGCACCAATCAGCAGGCAGAGGTCAGATGTCGTCTAGTTGGCTTAGCGAAACCGGTAAAAATCTCACATTCTCAATAATCGTTCACCCTTTTCACTTATCTCCTGATCAACAATTCAAACTTAATAAAGTTGTTGCCCTGAGCGTATTCGATCTATTTGCTGAAATGAATCTGGAGGTAAAGATCAAATGGCCAAATGATATCATTTGTCCTGAAGGAAAACTTGGCGGCATTTTAATTGAAAATATAATACAGGGGAATACTTTAAAGCATGCTATTATTGGTATCGGAATTAACTTAAACCAGACAGAATTTCCTGATGCTGCTGGTTCTGCCGTTTCTGTAAGGCAACTTACTGGTATAAATTATGATCTTATCGAAGTGTTAAATCTTTTATTGTTTCATTTTGGCAAGCGCTATTTGCAATTGAAAAGAGCTGAATATGGCTTAATCGATACTGATTATCTCAAGAATCTGCTTGGTTACAACGAGATTTGTACCTATGAAATAGACGGTATGCAGGTTGCGGGTATAATTAGAGGTATTCTGGAAACAGGTGAGCTTGAGCTTGATTTTCAGGGTAAAATCAGGCTTTTTTGGCTGAAAGAAATAAAATTTGTTCATACTGGACCTCCTGCAACTAACTAAATCGAAAATCGTAGGTTTGTATTTAAAAAATGAAATCACTTTTATCCGTTTTTTTTGAAGGTTTCCTTGGAGGGTTTGCCGCTTTCCTAATGCCCTGCATTTACCCAATGTTACCGCTTACAATTAGTTTCTTTTCAAAAAAAGATGGGAGCAGAAATGGGGCAATTGGGCAGGCTCTCTTATATGGATTCTCCATCATTCTTATTTATGTTATTTTTGGTGGTCTGATAACCGCTTTTTTAGGACCTCAAGCCTTAAATGGTCTTGCCTCAAGTGGCTGGTTCAATCTGAGTGTTTTTTTCTTATTACTCATTTTTGCAATTTCTTTCTTCGGGGTATTTGAAATTAATCTCCCTTCTTCCCTTGTCAATAAGGCTGATTCTATTTCAGGTGCAAGAAGTTTCCTAGGCATATTTTTCATGGCCTTTACACTCTCTCTTGTTTCTTTTTCCTGTACAGCTGGCATCATCGGAACATTACTGGTAGAAGCTGTTCGGTCAAAGCAATACTACGCATTGGTAACAGGGATGGCTGGTTTTTCACTTGCCCTCGCCTTACCATTTACCCTGGCGGCGATATTTCCTTCGGCGTTGAAAAGCCTTCCTAAATCGGGTAGCTGGCTAAATTCTGTTAAAGTAGTTTTAGGCTTTTTAGAACTTGCCTTGTCATTGAAGTTTCTTTCTTCATTCGATCTGGTTTATCATACTGGCCTGTTGAGCCGTGAGGTTTTTCTGGTCTTATGGATTGTAATTTTTGCCTTTCTGGGTATGTATCTTCTTGGGAAAATCAAACTTTCTCATGATACAGCATTAACACATGTAAGTGTACCACGCCTGTTTTTCTCCTTGTTTAGTTTTGCTTTTGCATTATACCTTGTACCTGGTCTTTGGGGAGCCCCGTTAACAGCTATCAGTGGCCTTGCCCCCCCATTGTCAAGTCAGGAATTTATTCTCAGATCAGGATCAGCTCCAGCAGAAGAAGTAGCCAGACTACCGGCAAACCGTAAATATGCAACGCTTTTTCAGGAGCCTGATGGCCTAGAAGGCTTTTATGATTATAAAGAAGCACAGATGTATGCCCGAAAAGTTAATAAGCCGCTTTTTATCGATTTTACAGGACATTCTTGTGTGAACTGTAGAAAGATGGAACAAACTATCTGGTCTGATCCCCGTGTTCGTCAACGATTAAATAATAATTTTATCTTGGTCTCTCTATACGTAGATGAAAAGAAAGAACTTCCCGTATCAGAACAATACACATCAAAAGTTTTTGGTAATCGGGTTGTTTCAGTTGGAAATTTAAATAGTGATTTACAGGCGACCAGGTTTAATACAAATTCCCAGCCTTTTTATGTCGTGGCAGATAAGGATGGAAATGCGCTGGTCAAACCTTCACAGTACGATGCTGATGTTGATAATTACATCGCTTTTTTAGATAAGGGTCTTCAGGCGTACAAGCAAAAATACAAATGAGTAAAATTAAAAGATTAGGTGTATTTACATCAGGAGGCGATTCACCCGGAATGAACGCCTGTATACGCGCTGTTGTTCGTACGGCAATTTATAATGAACTTGAAGTCTTTGGAATTTACCGTGGTTATGCAGGCATGATCAATGGTGAGATTGTAAAGCTTGAAGCAAGTTCTGTTGCTAATATAATCCAACGTGGAGGTACATTTTTAAAAACAGCCCGAAGTAAAGAGTTTATGACCCCTGAAGGTCGTCAGAAGGCCTATGATCAGCTGCAGGCTCATAAGATTGATGCCCTTGTTGCCATCGGTGGTGATGGTACTTTCAGAGGTGCAATTGAGTTTTCTAAAACTTTTGATATTCCGCTCGTAGGTACTCCGGGTACGATTGACAATGATTTATTTGGCACTGATTTTACTATAGGATATGATACGGCATTAAATACAGTAATCTCAGCTGTTGACAAAATCAGAGATACAGCCGAGTCACATGATCGCCTGTTTCTGGTTGAAGTAATGGGGCGTGATTCAGGCCTGATCGCATTAAGAAGCGGTATCGGAGCTGGTGCCGAGGCTATCATTATACCTGAAACAAAAAGTAATCTTGACCATCTTTATACACGTTTAGAAGGACAGCACCGGGAAAAAGCTTCTAAGATTATTATTGTAGCCGAAGGTGATGAAGCTGGAGGAGCATTCGGTATTGCCAAGAAGGTAAAAGAAAGATACCCGCATTATGATACTAAAGTAACAGTTCTTGGCCATATACAGCGAGGTGGCAGTCCTAGCTGTATGGACAGGGTCTTGGCCAGCAGACTTGGTTTTATGGCTGTTGAAGCCCTGATTGAAGGCAAAAAAGGAGTGATGGTCGGTATGGTTGATAAAGAAATTGTCTACACACCGTTCGAACATGCAGTGAAGCATATTGAAGAAATTAATCCAGATCTGATCAGGATGGTAGAAATATTGTCTTTATAGAAAGGCAATCTATCAGTGTTTGAAAATTAAGAGAGCTAAGCTAATATGGGAGTTCACTCCTTTACCCTGGCTTTCTTAATTTTATACCAGCGAACGACTGTATATCATGATTAAATAACGGCAAATAAATATAAATACAAATAATAGTATTTATATTTATTTATGCTTGTTAAAGTTATTGGTGGTTCTGTTCAGGGTATTCATGCCGTGAGGGTTACTGTTGAGGTAAATGTTTGTACGGGAGTGAAATATTATATTGTTGGATTGCCAGATACGGTAATTCGGGAGAGCTTTCAGCGCATCGAGGCTGCCTTGAAAAATAATGGGTTAAGAATGCCAAGACA
>Ga0123337_10005662_pt1 | contig 12199 bp, 12 predicted proteins | sample frozenSSSSmetaG_FD_89792 | JGI IMG/M metagenome (GOLD analysis project Ga0123337, IMG submission 89792) | Glacier valley bacterial and archeal communities from Borup Fiord, Nunavut, Canada, to study Microbial Dark Matter (Phase II) -... | ecosystem: Environmental > Aquatic > Freshwater > Ice >...
AAATTGTACGTCAAGTTTTGACTTTTAATCCAAAAAGGGTCATCATATTGGACCAAGCTGAAACACCTTTGCATCATTTGAGTCTTGAGTTGGAAAAAATACATTCCAAATCAAAAATACACAATGTCATTGCCGATGTTAGAAATAAGGAAGCAATGTACAAAGTATTTAAATATTATAAGCCACAAGTAGTATATCATGCAGCGGCTTATAAACATGTTCCATTGATGGAAGAAAATCCTTCTCAAGCGATTTTAACCAATGTAGAAGGAACCAAAATTCTAGCCGATTTATCCTGTGAGCACAATGTGATTAAATTTGTTATGGTTTCTACAGACAAAGCTGTAAATCCTAGCAATGTTATGGGTGCTAGTAAAAGAATTGCAGAGAAATATGTGCAGTCTTTACAAATTAAAAATTTGAAGGAGAATAACTTGACTGCTACAAAATTTATAACCACTCGTTTTGGAAATGTTTTGGGATCAAATGGATCCGTAGTGCCACTATTTACCAAACAAATTGCCTATGGAGGGCCCGTTACTATTACCCATCCCGATATAATACGTTATTTTATGACGATCCCAGAGGCTTGTCAATTAGTATTAGAAGCTGGTGCAATGGGGAATGGCGGTGAGATTTATATATTTGACATGGGAAAACCTGTTAAAATATTGGATTTGGCCAAAAAAATGATCAAATTGGCAGGATTTGTTCCCGATAGAGATATTAAAATCGAAATTGTAGGTTTGCGACCTGGAGAGAAATTATATGAAGAATTATTGAATGATACGGCAAAGACAGTACCTACTTATCATGAGAAAATTATGATTGCCGAAGAAATTCAAGACGAATTTGAAAATTTGCATACAGAAATTAATGAATTAATTGGAATAGCCAATTTCTTTGACAACGACGATATTGTTGCCAAAATGAAAGTGATTGTACCAGAATTTATTAGTATGAATTCTGCCTTTCAAGTTTTAGATAAATAAGTTTTGGATAAATTAGGATTTTAAAAGGTTTGCAAAGATTGTCTTTGCGGACCTTTTTTGATTATGAATGTTTTTTTAACTATTAGAAAAAACAAAGACTCTTTTTAAAGTATTAGATTTGCATTTTATTAGAATATAATGCAATTAAAGACATCAATTTTTAGCCCCAGATTAAATGAACTCAAATGATGCCCCAAATACCGATTGGCTGTTTGAGATAACACCCAAAAACAAATTCTTTTCTTTAAACTTAAAAGAAGTTTGGCAATATCGTGATTTACTCTTTTTATTTGTAAAAAGGGATATTGTTACAGTTTACAAACAAACGGTTTTAGGGCCACTATGGTATCTGATACAACCTTTGTTTACTTCGATTACCTTTACTATAATTTTTAATAATGTTGCAGGTATTGATACTGGAACAGTGCCCCCATTTTTATTTAATTTGGCTGGGATCACCGTTTGGAACTATTTTACTGCCTGTCTCAATGGAACTTCGGATACCTTTAGAAGTAATGCAAACATTTTTGGAAAAGTTTATTTTCCTAGGATTATAGTACCCATTTCAATAGTAATTTCCAACTTGTTGAAGTTTGGAATACAGTGTGGTATCTTCATTGTTTTCTATCTGTTATATTATTTTCAGGGAGCGGACATTAGTTTGAATCCAAGTGTAGTGTTGTTTCCAGTATTGATTGTAATGATGGGTGTTCTCGGATTGGGTTTGGGAATGCTCATTTCGTCACTAGTTACAAAATATAGGGATTTTAATCATTTGATTGGTTTTGGTGTTCAGTTGCTGATGTACCTCTCGGCCGTGATGTATCCAATGGCTTTGCTTAAAGAGAAACTGCCTTCTTATGGTTGGCTGGTGCAATACAATCCGCTTGCTTATGTCATAGAAACCACCCGATACATGTTACTGAATGTGGGGCAAATTTCGATTCTAGGATTGGGATATACTTTTGTAGTAACGGTAGTTGTTTTTTTTGTGGGACTATTGATTTTTAATAAGACGGAGAAGAGTTTTATAGATACAGTGTAAAAATTCAATGGCAATAGCAATTTCAATAGCAAATTTCAATTTTAAAATCTCTAACTTCTAATTTCTTATCTCTAACTTTGAAAGACATTATATTAAAAGCCGAAAACATCTCAAAGCAATATCGCTTGGGGCAAGTCGGCACAGGAACATTGAGTCATGATTTGAACCGTTGGTGGCATCAAATTCGTGGTAAGGAAGATCCATATCTTAAAATTGGAGACACCAATGACCGCTCAACAAAAGGAACAAGCGAATATGTTTGGGCATTGCAGGATATAAATTTTGAGGTTGAACGTGGCGAAGTTTTGGGAATCATTGGTAAGAACGGAGCTGGAAAATCTACACTATTAAAAATTTTATCCAAAGTTACTGCTCCCACGACAGGAAGTATCAAGTCTAGAGGTCGCATTGCCTCTTTACTTGAAGTAGGCACGGGGTTTAATGGAGAAATGACAGGTCGCGAAAACATCTTTTTAAACGGAGCCATTCTAGGAATGACCAAAAAAGAAATAGCCTCAAAACTCGATGAAATTATAGAGTTTTCAGGTTGTGAACGTTACATAGATACACCTGTAAAACGTTACAGCAGTGGTATGACCGTTCGTTTGGCTTTTGCCGTTGCCGCTTTTCTAGAGCCTGAAATTTTAGTGATTGATGAGGTACTAGCCGTAGGTGATGCCGAGTTCCAGAAGAAAGCCATTGGCAAGATGCAGGATATCTCCCGTGAAGGAGGACGAACTGTTTTGTTCGTAAGTCATAATATGGAGGCTGTGAAAAGTTTGTGTACAAGAGGAATAATTATGCAAAATGGAAGTATTTCATTTGTAGGAGACATTAATGAAGTAGTAAATAATTACATTTCTAATAATAGTGATTTTGAGTCTTTAAAAATTTATAAAAACACTAATATAAAAAAGATAAATGGTATTGCTAAAGTTGAGATAACCGGAGAGAAAGCATTTCATAACCATAATGAAAAAATTCAAATTGTTATTGAATTTAGTGAAGGGATTGATAAATGTAATATCGGAATTGCCTTATTGAATGCAAATAAAGTTAAAGTTTTTACAACTGTTTATTTTCAAGAAATAGGGAAAGCTAAATTAGTTTGTGAGATACCTTCAGATTTATTGCTTAAAGGTGTTTATAGTTTGGATGTAGCTACTTTTAAAAATGAAATTGTTTATGAATATTTAAATGATATTTGCCCTTTTCAAGTTTTAGATTTTGTGAATGATTATAAAGTTTATGGAGGAAATATTGGCGACCTAAAAATTGACTGTAAATGGTATTCAAATTGATTAAAAAGATATATTCAAAATTTAAGAAAAGAAAGAATGTTAATGTATTAGTACATTCATCTGTAAGAGTATATCCAAATGTAGTTATGAATACGGAATTTGGCGGGACAATAGAAGTTGGTAAAAATTCGGAGCTTTTATATGGAGTTTTAATTATGACATATGGAGGAACCATTAAAATTGGAGAACGTTGCTCTATAAATCCATATACAGTTTTATATGGTCATGGTAATTTGACAATTGGTAATAACGTTTTAATTGCAGGACATTGTTTAATTATTCCTTCTAATCATATTTTCAGTGATTTAAATTGTCCTATAAATGAACAAGGTGAAACAAGAAAAGGAATTGTGATCGAAGATAATGTATGGATAGGTTCTGGTGTAAGAATTTTAGATGGTGTTAGGGTTGGATTTGGAGCTATAGTTGCCGCAGGGGCAGTTGTTAATAAAGATGTGCTTTCAAATACAGTAGTAGGTGGAGTTCCTGCAAGATTAATTAAAGAAAGAAATTAAAAATTCTGTTATGTTTAAATTTAAAAGATTAAGAAAAGTATACAGGATTTATTTTCCATTAAAGAATACTCCAAATGAGATTTTTGAAAATCATTTAAAAAATAATAATGAAATTGATTATTTTGAAAAAGAAAACCAATTTTACAAAATATTTTTAAAGAATGGACTTTCCCTTTGTTTGAGGAATGAATATTTTAGCGACTTCTTAGTATTTGATCAAATATTTAATTTCAAAGAATATGAAATTATTTTAGGAATGATTAGATTAAATAATATTTCAAATCAAAAAAATATAATAATTGACGCGGGTGCAAATGTTGGATATACATCTTTGTTTTTTAATTATTATTTGAGTAATTCATTTATATGTGCAATAGAACCTTCTTTTGAAAATGCTAAATTATGCTATAAAAACTTTGCTTTAAACAACCTTAATGATAATCTTCATTTTTATCAAAGAGCTTTAAGTCATGAATCTGGAATGACTTTTAATTTAGAAAGAGATTTTAGAGATGGTAAAGATTGGGCTATAACAACAAGGAATGTTGAAGACGGGGAAATAAAAGGAATTACATTGAGAGAGATTATTGAAGAGCATAAACTTGAATATATTTCGTTACTTAAAATAGATATTGAAGGGGCAGAACGTTTTATTTTTAAAGATAATGTTGATTTAACTTTTCTTAAAATTACAAAAATAATAGCCTTAGAAATTCATGATGAGTTTAATATACGTGAATCGATTTATTCTATACTTAGAGAATTCAATTTTTATTTATTTGAGTGTGGTGAATTAACAATAGGACTAAATACTAATTATCTAAAATGTGAAAACTAGTACCCCAATAATAAGTGTTCTATTGGAAATACAATTATTAAAGGAATCAAATATCTATTTCGTAAATTGAGAATGTATATTTTGGTAAATAGAATTTTTAGTTATTTGGATGCAAAAGATTTCAATCCAATAAATCCAATAAATTATGTTGTTGTTGCAAGAAAAAAATAAATTATGAGCCCAATTTTATCCATTATCATTCCCTGTTACAACTCTGAAGCTACTTTAGAAACTACTTTAGAGTCTGTTTTAATTCAAGATTTTCAAGATTGGGAAGCTATAATTGTAAATGATGGCTCAACTGATTTAACTGAAGAAATTGCTTTAAAATGGGTGAATCAAGATAATAGATTTAAATATTTTTCAAAGCGAAATGAAGGTTTAGGAAAGACAAGAAATTACGGTATATCAAGAGCAAAAGGAAGCTATATTTTACCTTTAGATTCAGACAATCAATTGGTACGAGATTTTGTTCACGATGCAATTGAGGTTTTTAAAAAAAATAAAGAAGTTGGAGTTGTTTATGGAGATGCAGAATATTTTGGTGAACAAACTGGACTTTGGAAAGTGGAAGAATATAATTTTGAAAAAATGTTAGTTCATAATTATATTGATGCTTGTGCTATATATAAAAAATCACTTTGGCAGGAAGTTGAAGGTTATGATGAAAATATGCCTTATCAAGGTCATGAAGATTGGGCGTTTTGGATCTCTTTTGGAAATATTAATGTTAAATTTTATCATTTAAATAAAATTACGTTTAAGTATTTTGTTTCCAATAACTCAATGATAAGATCATTTACTGATGAAATGGTCTTATTGAATCAAGATTATATAGTTAAAAAACATAGCAGATTATATCATGACTTTTTTTGTAAAGAAATTTCTAAAAACAACAACTTAAAAAAATATTTTTATAATAAATTAAAAAGTAAAAAGTTTGTAATTAACTTATTTACAATGATGTTTTTTAGAATAAAGCTTTTTAATATTGAAGATAAAATTATTTAAAATGATAAATAGCAATCCTTTAGTTTCGATATGCATTCCTACTTACAATGGAAGTAAGTTTATTCAAGACGCAATGCTATCTGCCGTAGGCCAAACATATAAAAACATTGAAATTATAATTTCTGACGATGATTCTATTGATGATACATTGACTATTATCAAGGATGTTTTAAAAGACTCTACCATACCTTATTATATTTATAATCACGAACCACAAGGGATAGGTGAAAATTGGAATAATTGTGTTAGAAATTCTAATGGAGCGTATATTAAGTTTCTTTTTCAAGATGATGTTTTAACAAATGATTGTGTCGAAAAAATGATTAATTTAGGTATATCTGATCCAAAAATTGGAATGGTTTACTGCAAGAGGGACATTATTTATGATCCTAATAATTGGGATCATGCTTCATGGATTAACAATAATGCAATACTGCATAAGAGTTGGTTTGAATTTGAGGTTGAAGAAGGCATTACAAAAGGGACTACATATTTGAAAAATATTAATTTGATGAAAAGCCCTTTAAATAAAATTGGGGAACCAACTGCGGTTTTGATAAAAAAAGAATGTTTTGATAGAGTAGGCTATTTTAATACAGAGCTTAAACAGACATTAGATTTTGAATATTGGTATCGGTTGATGAAATTTTATGATATAGGGTTCATAGATGAAAAGTTGATTTTTTTTCGCTTGCATCCTGACCAGGCTACATTTGTAAATAGAAAATCAAATTTGAATGAAATGCAATCTTTAAGAAATTCATTCTATAAGACTATATTTTGGAATGTACATCCTGAAAGAAAATGGAAGCTTTTTAAAAGTCAGAGTAAATTAGGTAATTTGGTTAGATTTTTTAAAAGATTAATGTCAAAGAATTAGGAATCCCTTCTTTTTTTTTAAATCCTATTTATGCTAGCTATTATTATTCCTTATTACAAACTTACTTTTTTTGAAAACACTTTGGAATCATTATTAAATCAAACTGATAAAAAATTCAAAGTTTATATTGGTGATGATGCAAGTCCTGATAGTCCAATAAATATTTTAAAAAAATTTGAAGGACAGTTTGATTATGTCTACCACCGTTTTGATGAAAATCTAGGGAGTTCCTCACTGACTAAACATTGGGAACGTTGTGTTGCACTTGCTAATGGAGAGGAATGGGTAATGATTTTGGGTGATGATGATGTTTTGGGTAAAAATGTGGTTGAAGCCTTTTATTTAAATCTTCGGGAGGCAAAGACAGTTGATGTAATTAGGTTCGCAAGTTGCAAAATTGACGAAAATGGAGATGTAACCTCGAGTGTTTATTATCATCCAAAAACAGAATCTTCAGTCGATTTTTTGTTTAAAAAAAAGAAAAGAAATTCATTAAGCGAATATGTTTTTAAGCGAAGTCAAATTATTGAAATTGGTTTTAAAAATTTTCCTTTAGCATGGTGTTCCGATATTTTAGCTGTTTTGGAGTTTTCAAATTTCAATTTAGTTCACTCTATAAATGAAGCAATAATATACATCAGAATTTCAGCTTTAAGTATTTCAGGAAATCAAGACAATGTTAGATTGAAGAATTTGGCTTCTGAGGAATTTTCAAGTTTTATTATTTTTAAAAAATTCCAATTTTTTAATAAGATTCAGCGACTTTCAATAATAAAGGGATATGAAGTTGCGATCCAAAGAAATAGAAAATTAAAAATTGGAGATAGTTTCACTTTATTTAAATTATATATTAAAAATTTCAGCCTTGTTCATACGTCCAAGTTTTTGAGAAGATTTATTATCAGTTTTTTTAAAAGATAATTCTGATAGTGGATATCATGTGTATAGTTAATAAATGAATATTATGTCTTTAATCTCCGTAATAATTCCAGTTTACAACTCAGAATTGTATGTTCAAAAAGCAATTGATTCTGTTTTGGAACAGCCCGATGCTATTGAAATTGTGATTGTAGATGACGGCAGTATTGATACAACTTTGTCGATTTGTAAAAAGATGGCAAATGACAATGCAAATATCAGAATAGTACAGCATCCTGATAAGAAAAACCATGGTCGTTCGGCAAGCAGGAATCTTGGAATTAAAAATGCCAAAGGGAAGTATGTTGCTTTTTTGGATGCAGATGATTATTATTTGGCCAATAGGTTTGCCAATGATATAAAAATATTAGAGGAGGGAGAATCAATTGATGGTGTTTACAACGCAATAAGCGCACATTTTTATCGAGACTTTAGCTTAATAGAAAAAAATAAATTGCAATTAACTACGGTACGAGAGATAATAGCACCTGAGAAATTATTTGAGAGTATGGGACCAATTGGTCATTTGGGTTACTTTTCGGGTATTGGGCTAACTGTAAAAAAAAGTATTTTTGAAAAAACAGGTTTTTTCAATGAATTATTGATTGTGGCTGAGGATACTGAGTTATGGATCAAAATGACACTTGTGGCTAGATTGAACTCTGGAATTATTGATAAACCAGCTGCTATGCGTGGCGTACACGATAACAACAGTTCTTTTAATGAAAATGATTTATACAGAGTGAATAATTTATTAATGTATGAATCGTTATTGAATTGGAGTTTTAAAAAAAATGTACCCATAGACAGGATAGATTTGCTTTGGAAAAAAATATGGATCAATAGAGCATTAAATAATAAAGGATTGTATTCGGATTTAGTTTTTTGGATAACAAGTGTTGTTACCCATCCCTGTTTATTACTTTTAAAAAGGGTTTACAGAACATTTCCCATTTTTAAAAAGATTAAAAATATTCTAAACAGATAAGAATGTCTAATACGCTAGTTTCAATTATTATACCTGTTTACAATAGAGCGCTTTTAATAGGAGAGACGCTGGATACTGTTTTGGATCAATCCTATTCAAATTGGGAATGTCTAGTTATCGATGATGGCTCTACAGATCAAACCAGTCAAGTAGTGAATAATTATGTTTTAAAAGACAATCGATTTCAATATCATATTCGACCCCTAAATAGAAAAAAAGGAGCGAATGCATGTCGGAATTTAGGATTTGAGTTGAGTAAGGGAGACTATATTCAATGGTTTGACAGTGACGATTTAATGCATAAGGACAAACTGAAACTAAAAGTGGATTGTTTGGAAAAACATAAGGTAGATTTTGTCGTTTGTGAGGGCGCAGAATATCGAGACACTATTGAGAATGTTGTTCATTATTGGAAAGAAATTCAAAGTGATTCAGCATTGTTAGATCATATTCTTGGTAAAGTTAATTTTCATACCAACGGACCATTATTTAAAAAAACTTTTTTGAAGGATATTCCTTTGTTTAATGAAGGTCTTCAAAGAAAACAAGAATGGGAATTTTATTCTAGATTGCTTACTTTTTCAACAAATTATAAGCCACTAAATGTAGCTTTATATTATTTTAGATTGCACAATGATAGTATAAATGGTTTAAATGCTATTTCAACTTTAAAATCAAGAATTATTTCCAATAAATTGGTTTTTAAATTGGCTAAAAATAATTTAAACTATAATGATTTGGAGATTGTACGAAAACAATTTTTCAATAAATACCTTATGTTTTTTAAAATTGCTAAGAGTCAAAATAAAGTTTATTTTATGTTTTTGTCTGGTTTTAATGCATTTTTAATAATGACACCAAGAATGGCTTTTAATGGTTTTTTTAAAACAATAAAGAGGAAATTAAATAAATGAGAATAGGCTATAATCCGCAAAAAGACAAAGTACAGGAAGAATCTAGATATCTACATCAGATAATAATTCCTGTATATATCCCTAATCAGGAAGGGTATTTTAAGGATAGTTTTGCGATTTTAAAATTATGTTTGGAATCATTATTCAACACTATTCATGAGAAAAATTTTGTTAGTATTGTCAATAATGGCAGCGCAACTATAGTGTCAGATTATCTTGATTTGCTTTTGAAAGAGAATAAAATTCAGGAATTGATTCACACCGAAAATATTGGTAAGCTAAATGCAATTCTAAAAGGATTGGCTGGCAATGATATTGAATTGGTTACCATTTCAGATTCGGATGTTTTGTTCTTGCCTAATTGGCAAAAGGAAACCGTAAAAGTATTTGCTGCAGTTCCCAAAGCAGGAGTTGTTGGTATTGTCCCTCAATTTAAGACGTATGAGAGTAATTGTGGGAATGTGTTATTTGATTCCCTATTTAATTCTAAACTTAAATTTGTACCTGTAAAAAATGCAGCAGCTTTAATTCGATTTTATGATAGCTTGGGCTGGGACAGGAATTACAATCAAGATTATTTAGCGTATACTTTGGCATTGGAAATTAGCCCTGATTTGAATGTTTTAATTGGTTCCGGACATTTTGTTGCGACATATAAAAAAGATATTTTTGAATCTGTTGTTACTTATATTGGATACAAAATGGGGGGGACTAGTGAAGGTTATCTGGATACTTTGCCTTTGAAAAAAGATTATTGGAGATTGACCACAACGGATAATTATGCCTATCACATGGGCAATACAATAGAGAATTGGATGGTTGATACTCCAAATGAAAAGCAAGAAAATGTTATTGTTGAATACAATTTTCTGAAAAGAAAAAAAATAAACAGGATTTTATATTTTATAAAAAACCGGCTTTTAGTAAAGTTTATTTCGGTGAAAATTTTAGTAAAACTTTTTTTGAAATGGAAAAAATTGCCACAATCAATGATTGAAAAATATTAATATAATGCAAGTAATCTCTAAGAAGTTTTCAATATTGATATCTACCAAGAATCGTTTAGATGATTTGATTTTTACATTGCAAAGAATTAAACATTTAATTGACCGAACAGATGTTGAATGTGTGATTTGTGATGATGGTTCCAACGATGGTACTACAAGTTATATTACTGAAAATTACCCTAAAATTACTCTGCATACCAATCCACTTTCAAAAGGATATTTGTATTGCAGAAACAAAATGTTGAACGAGACAAAGGCAGATTTTGCTATTTCATTGGATGATGATGCCCATTTTGTAACCAACCAACCATTAGAAGCTATAACTAATTTTTTTGAACAAAACCCTAAAGTGGGCTTACTGGGATTTAGAGTATTTTGGTCCAAACAAAATCCGGAAAGTGTGTTTTCAAATGATTTATCTACTCGGATGAAAAGTTTTGTTGGTTGTGCGCATGCATGGAGAATATCAGCTTGGAGGACTATACCCAATTATCCTGAATGGTTTGTTTTTTATGGGGAAGAAGATTTCGCTTCCTATCAATTATTTAAAAAGAATTGGGAAATTCATTATCTGCCCAAAGTATTAGTGCATCATAGAGTAGATGTAATAGCAAGAAAAAAACATGCAGATTATAGTCTTCGTTTAAGACGCTCCTTATGTTCTGGATGGAATTTGTATTTTTTATTTTTACCACTACGTCTCATTCCTAGAAAAATGGCTTATTCGATTTGGATGCAACTGAAACTAAAAGTTTTTAAGGGTGATTGGAAAGCTTTGAGTGCTATTTTGTTAGCGATGATGGATTTACTGTTGGCCTTTCCTAAAATAATGAAAAACAGCAATCGATTGACAAATGATGAATATGCAGCCTATCAAGAATTGGCAGCAACAAAAATGTATTGGAAGCCAGAAGCTGAAGTAGCTGAATAAATTATTTAGATTAGTTTAAAATGAAAAACATAGCTATAATACCTGCTCGTGGCGGATCAAAACGCATTCCGGAAAAGAACATTCAGTTGTTTGGCGGATTACCATTATTGGTGCATTCGATACAGTATGCTTTGGCAAATAACGAAATTATTGATGATGTCTATGTTTCTACTGATGATGATAAAATAAAAAAAATAGCAACAGAAAACGGGGCTAAAGTTATTGATAGACCAATACAATTTTCAGGAGATTTTGAACCCACAGTATCGGCATTGAAACATGTTTTAACATCTATTGATGGTGATGTAGAAGATGTGATTTTATTGCAACCAACTAATCCGTTGCGTCCTCAAAATTTGTTAAAGGAAGCTTTTGATATCTATAAAAAAGGGAAATATGACAGCCTTTTTACCGTTACCAGAAACCATCAGAAATTCGGAAAGATAATTGAAAATAAATTTCAACCCTTTAATTATAGTATTGGGCAACGCAGTCAGGATCTGGAACCTTTGTTTTTCGAAAACGGATTGTTGTACATTACAAAAGCTTCTTTGATATTGAATGATATTATTATTTCAGAAAATGCTTTTCCATTCGAAGTAAACCATATTTTTGCCAATGTTGATATCGATACTCCAGAAGATTTGGAGTATGCGGAGTATCTTTATCAAAAACTCATAACTCATAACTCATAACTCATTTTATGAACTCATACATAGAAATAGCAGGAAGAAAAATTGGGCCGGATTATCCACCATTAGTTATCGCCGAAATTGGTATCAATCATGAAGGGTCATTAGAAGTGGCCAAAGAAATGGTTGATGCAGCCCAACGAGCAGGAGTTGAGGTAGTGAAACAC
>Ga0123337_10005665_pt1 | contig 12195 bp, 9 predicted proteins | sample frozenSSSSmetaG_FD_89792 | JGI IMG/M metagenome (GOLD analysis project Ga0123337, IMG submission 89792) | Glacier valley bacterial and archeal communities from Borup Fiord, Nunavut, Canada, to study Microbial Dark Matter (Phase II) -... | ecosystem: Environmental > Aquatic > Freshwater > Ice >...
GGCCGCCTCCAGGTTTCCGAATCGCTCGACTCCCTCCAAGAACGCTTCCGCCGTGTGGACATCATCGGCAACCATCCGCCGGTTTCTGATGGTCCGGAACTCCTCGGTCTCAGCCGTGAGGAAAACCACAGCCGCTTCGTCCATACCGCCTTCGACGAGAAAACCGAAGCCACGTTAAAGTCCCTTTACCCCGAGGCGGATATCACCGTTGCCACCATGTCCCTCAAGGACATCTTCATCGCTCTCGCCAAGAAGTTCCAGCAGAGCAACCGCCGCGCATGAATCTGCTCCTTCATCATTTTCGTAAAGACCTCACCTACATCCGCTGGTGGATAATTGGCACTTGGATCATCTCTGGAAGCATCCTGCTCTGGCCACTCATTCCACGAGAAATTCGGGCAACCTACGTCAGCTTGGCTTCACTCGTATCACTGGTGAAATATCTGATGGCCTGGGCGACGGTATGGAATCTGCTCCGGCTTGATTCACCTCGCCGGGACAAAGCCTTCTTCCAGACAAAGCCCACTTCTCTCATTGTATTGCTGCGGTCGAAACTTCTCGTGATCCTCGTATTGACGGTGCCACTTGCACTGTTGGAATGCATATTTGTCGAACAGCTCGGCCTTCACCCGGGTATACTGAATCAGATCCTCATTTTTTCCGAAACTCTGCTTCCACTCCTGACCATCAGCTTCCTGGTAATGGTCGTCTCGAGTTACAACGTATCGTTAAACACCAAACACAGACGCTTCACAGGACTCATCTTGATCCTTCTGTTTGGATATATCGCCTACAGATGGCTCAATCTAACTTTACTTTCGGAATTTGGAATATTTAGTCAAACTCTAAGGTCGAGTCAGACACTTGCGGCCCAGTTGATCTGGACGCTGGGGGTTTTGCTCGGTTTGTCTTTTTTACAGCCTAACCAATCTTCCCGGTCGCTCCGCACGGCCATAGAAGTCTCGGCCCTTTCCGCCCTCGCCGGGTGGTTTTTCTGGCCCGTGGATTTTGTAAGACGATTCACACCCGAGACGCCTCAGGCGCCCATTGCAGAACGGCCGACACAAGAAAGCTTCAAAGTCGAATTCACGGCGTCGGCCAAGAATAGGTTCGATGGGTTGTATTTTGACCGATCTCCTTATGGGTTTGATTCTCGTCCATCACTCCGCATCAATGCCCGCTATAGACTGAGGGGCTTACAGGATAGCTGGTGGCCTAGTATCGGCAATGGCTTTTCGTCGGAGTTGTTTTTCAAACCGGACTCCCCTCTTTTCAGTCACACGGAGCTTTCACCCGACAAGCTGTTTGCAAAAACCATCTTTAGGAAAATCGGTATCATGCGGGAGTCTGCCGAAGAATCCGTTCACATATTCACCCTTACTCGCGTTGACATGGCTGGCAAAGAGGACGCAACAAAAATTTCCGCCCTGCGAGGTAGCGTTGATTTTTCACTGGTAAGGCCGGTGGTTCTTGCAAGGCAAGGTCTTGTTCAAGGTCGTAGCTTTCCGATATCAGGCAAGTCGATCACAATCACCAAGGTGAAGATCTCCTCCGAACGTATTGATTACTCGTTGGAATTCACAGGGATCAAGCTGGCTCTGCGTGGAGACGATTCGTCTATCAGACTTGATCCCATTCAATTTCTTGCTATCAACCGCAGGCACAACGAATATCTAGAACCTGCGTCTATAGGGACTCGATTAGACGTTCTTGGTCATTATCAATGCTCCACGTTCGATATGTCCTGTGTTTTACGACAGCTAGCTGAAAACGATAGTCAGGTCGGAACGATCGACTCCGATTGGCTAGCAGATGCCGAATTGCTGATTATTGGCACCGAACACGGCGGCACGTTTTCCCAATCTTTTGATTTCTCGAATATCGATCTCAGCCGAAAGCAATGATCAACGAGACCATGCCTGACGAGATGCCTTACAATAACAACGACGACCAACCTTCAATCACACGCGCATGAACCTGCTCTTCCATCATCTCCGAAAGGATCTGCGCTTTGCCCGCTGGTTGATCCTGGCCACATGGTTCATCGCGGCATGGGTTCTCTGGTTTCCGAGCGTCCCGTTGGAAGAGCGCTCCGAACAAATCAAGTGGCTCTATCTGTCACGTTACGGAAGCTGGCTCACGCTCTGCCTCACTGTCGGCCATCTGATCCAGCTCGACGCTCCACTTCGTGAAGGAGCGTTCATCCGCACCCGACCTGCGCTCCAATCAGACATGCTGCGCTCCAAGGGCCTGGCCGCTTTGCTAATCATCGTGCCGATGGCCTTGTTCGAGTGCCTCATGTTGCTGCTGATTGGATTGCGTCCCGGCGCAATGGAGCTGTTGCTCGTTTTTGCCGAGAACCTTTTGATTCTTGCGACCATCGCCGCCATCGGGATGGCCATGGCCCTGCGCGTGGATTCCACTAGAAAACTCAATGCCAGCGTCGTCAGCTGGGGTGGAATTTTGTTCATCGGATGGATCGCCTTCAGGTGGTTCAAGAGTTCCTACGGAGGGAGCGAAAAGCCGGAGTGGAGCTACACGTTCGAATACTTGAAAATCAGCCGCTTACTCATGACCCAGGTCGTGGCACTGACGGGCGCGGTGGTCAGCATCTTGCTCTTCGCCCGCCGTGGCCGTCCTGGAACGATTACCAAATCACTGGCCATCACCGCACTTTGCGCCCTCGCGACTCTATTCGTCTGGCCGCTAAATTTTGTGAAGGCCTGCATCCCGGCACAGCGGGAGGCACCGAAAAACGAATGGCCGGACCCAACGAAACTAACGATAACGGTCGATCCAACCCGGCACTCGCAATCCAGGTTCACCAAATATAGCGGCGGGTACAATGGACTTACCTACCGAAGTATCGAAAGCTACTACGACATCAAGGATCTCTCCCCCGACTGGAACCCCAACGCCACAAACGGCTACCTTTCGGAGATCGTCTTAGCAGACGGGAGAGTCATCAAGAGGCATTGTGAGTCATGGGGCTCGATCCAACCAACCGCCGTCCTGCACAATTTAAAAATGAAGCCGGAATACCCCAAAGTAAGCGACAGGGAGTGGAGAGCCCAACTTGCGGAGTTCAAACTCGAATCCTATCCGGGTTCCCTGTCCGGGGCGACGCTTAAAGGCGAGATCCTCCTGCCCCTGTACCGCGCCGTCATACTGGCAAGAGCGCCTTTCAAGGAAGGCCTATCGCTTCGCATTCACAGCAGGCAAATCCAAATCCCCAAGATTGAAACGATTGGAGATGAGCTTCACTGCACGCTCATCGAAGCCTCTTCATCCTGCTCATTGCGCGGCGGTGACTCACGATTTTCTGAGAACGGCATTGTATTTCTCATCGTCCAGAAAGATCGGGGAGAATTCGTCCAGGCTAATGGAAGTGGTCAGAGCAACCTTACGACCGGACACTATTTCTTCCGGAAAACGGATTTCGTGGGAGTGATCTTCCCACCGGACAAGAAAAAACCCTTCACGCCCGAGTGGCTCGCCGGGGCTGAGTTCCTCATCATCGGCCAGGAATACGGTGGAACGCTTTCCCAGTCCTTCGATTTTTCTGACGTCAACCTGAGCACCAAACAATGATCACCTTGATCCATCTCAGCAAAAAGGACTTCGCCTTCGCGAAGCCGTGGATTCTTGGAACGTGGTTTGCCATTGTTGCCGGGAATGTTCTGCCCTCGCTCATGCCCGGCAACGGACCACCATTGCCATGGGCGGCTATCAGCCAATGGATTCCGGCGCTGCTGATCTTCCTGACGAGCACGAGGATCATTCATTGCGATCCTCTCATCGGTGCCACTGGCTTCATGCCAACCCGCCCGGTCCGCCCGACCACTTCGTTAGGAGGCAAGCTGGCATTCATAGGCTGCGCACTCATGCTGCCCGCCGCGCTTTTCCCGCTGCTTCATCCGGTGCTGACGGGATTCCGGCTATCAGGAGCGGATTACATTCTTCTATTTCTCGAAAGGGGCCTCTTTTTCTCAGTCTTCGCCGCCGCTGCGGTGATGATTTCCATACTCACGCGGAACGTCGGGGCGATGGCGCTGGTGTCGGTCGCGCTCGTTTTCATGATTGGGTGGCTCCTGAGCATGGCCAATGGAGGACCGCGGTCGGCGTTTGGAGCGACCATCGAGGATGCGCACTTGAGTGACGCCGTCTGGCTTGTCATGCAGGCATTCCTAACCACTGCAACGACGGCTGTCGCCATCAGCTGGGCGGCAAAACGTCGATGGCCGTTCACCGCTACCGTTTTCCTGCTGAATGCGGCTTTCTTGGTCATGATCGGGAAGTATTGGAAATGGAACTTCGTCGAGGATCTCGCCAAAGACGCCAGTATCGAGCAAATCATGGATACGAAACCTTCGCTCAAAGGGCTGGAAAAGCCGAGACTGGTCGCCCGCCGAAGTCGCGAAAGTATCCCATATGCGCAAGTCATACGACCCTACCGCATCGAAGGGCTCAAGGACGGCTGGAACGGAAACCTCGTAAAATCCAAATCCGAGGCCCGCTTTGTGGATGGCAAAGTGTGGCAAAGCAGCGTGACATCATCTCCCAGCCCATTCGAGAATTTTGTGTCGGAGATCCTCCCACAGTTGGGGATCGAAGAAGACACGAAAGATTTATTTTCGTCTGCTGATCCGTATTCCGCTCAGATCTTTTTCGAATGTGAAAAGCGTCGGCTACTGGATCTCCACGAGCGAAGCGCGAAGATCCGCGGAATCGGCAGATTTCAGCTCAACCGTCCGTTCATCGCCGCCGAGCTGCCAACCAGGGCCGGAGCGACGGCATTCTACGGGCGGTCCCAATACCGGATCGAAAAGGTGAGCGTGGTCGATGGCCAAATATCGGTTAGCCTCAGCAGTCGCGGCATTGTCCTGAAAAGCAAAGGCGATGGCGCGGGCGGATTTTCCCGTATGAATCTGGTGATGGTGAATCCGAAGACGAAACAATTCACCCGATCAGGAGGCGGCAGCGGCAGCGCCTCAGCCGGAGATGATTGGAAGACCATCGAGCGGGATCTGTCGCTGGCCCAGCATCCTGGAGATTCCAGCCAAGCCAGTGCGGAAGAATTTCTCGAAGGTGCTTTGCTTTACGTCATCACCGTCCATTATGGCGGCACGATTGACCTGCCCTACGAGCTTCCAGAAATGCTGTTGGAGGAGAAACGCTAATTCATATCTGACCCATGAAAAAGACCCTTCTTCTCGTTGTTTTTGCCGGATTGCTGGGCTGCGACAAAACAAATCGGCGACACGACGAATTGCCCATCGACCAGGGGCTTCGTAATTTTCTCAATGTTCACTCACTCAACGTCAGCTATGACGTCCCCGCTGGTGATACAGCCTATCTGCTCACTCTTTTGGAATTTGAGGACGGCAAGTTCTTCCGGCGCGGTCTGTCGTCAAGCGGAGAGGTTGGCCCATCCGATACTCGCACTCTTCAAGCGCAGTTGCTTTGGGGAACCCAAGAAGGAAAATCCAGGATCTCACTCGTCATGCCCGGCTCTGCGGGACATAGTGATTCGGCCTTTTGGCAAAAACTCGACGATAGTTGGCGAACCTACAATACGGATACTCGACGCGATGAGCATGATGGATTTGTCATTCTCGGTTTTGCACAGTCAGATCTCGACAACAAAGGCCAGACAAACACAGTGATCTATGGTGATTTTCGAAAAGCGCTCGCAGAGAAGAAGTTCCTCGGAGCTCTGGCCGTGAAAACCTTCAAGACGCCTGAGGAAGCCAAAAAAGCGATGCAACCCTAGGCCACTGTTTCTCTACTCTGAACTCTTCTTGAGCCGATCCATGAAAATTGATGCAAACTTGCTAGGAATCATCATAGCAGTGCTATTGAGCGTCCTTCTCTTCAAACAGCAAAAGATCATCGATCGATGTGCCAGCTTGGAGGCGACGACGTCTCATTCCTTCTCCACACTGGTTAGCTCTATCAGAACGGCTGAGGAACGTTTGGCTAAAGAACGCGCTGCACAGAGCAATTCATTGGCGGCTAGCTTGGCGGAATTAAGGCCAACGCAGCCCGCCGTAGCGCCCGCCCCCAGTGAGAGCAGACTCGCGGTGAAGATCACCTGCAACACTGGCGAGCAAATCGAACTGACCAACGTCCACTTGATTTCCAATGGAAAATCAAGCGAGGAGCTTAGTCTCCGGCCTGACTCATTTGCATACTGGCTGCAGATCCCGTGGACGAAAATAGGCAAAGTAACGGTGCGGAAGAGCGGCACCGACACCCGCCCCATGGGTGTTGTCACGCTGCAGGACGGAACCGTCCATGAACACTTGATTCATAGCAGTGACATCCGCGGTCAAAGCCACCTTGGGCAGATGCAGATTGCCATACCCGATGTCCGCGAGATCGTGAACATCACTGAACCAGAGAAGCGCTGAAACTTCACGGAGCCATGAAGAAAAGTCCTGCCCGCTGGTTTCTCGTTTCACTCGTGCATCCCGCACTTTCGGCGTTGGGACTCATTCTTGGCAGCACCCATTCAGGAGTGTTGGGATATGCACCTGGTTTGTTGGCATTTATAGCAAACCTTCCGGGCATCTTCTTGATCAAGACGGTCTATCAATCGACGCCTTCGGAGCCAGTAGCGACGAAGGTTTACTTTTGTTTCTCGATGATTGCCATCATTTGGTTGTTGGTCGTGGTCCCGGCACAACCAGGCGCATCGATGAAAAGCTGTTGCAACGAGGCGTCGTTCTGAAAATTAGCAGAAGCCTCGCCGCGACGGTCTGTGACCTGGCCCGTGCCGATTTCTCCATAGACGCGCAAATTGGGATTGAATCGCAGGTCCGCGCCAAAGATTCCTCGAAGCATGCCCTGCTGGAGGTCGTCAACTCCTGTAGGCGGGGCGTTGTCGTAGCTCTCATAGCGCAGGCGGGCTTGGGCACTAAGAGTTAGGAAAGCCTCCCCGCCCAGCGGCATCGCCTTGAGCTGCGGTGCCGTGCCAGTCGTTCGCATGCCTGTCCAGTCCTCCGCCCAGCGACTCACAAATTGGCTGTTTCCATCCTCCGGTCCCCACCCAGCGGCGCTCAGGGGAAAAGGATCGACGGGAGTCGGCAAGTCCGTGCCCAGCGTCTCTGTGCCATTGCGCCTGGTGCCCGCAGATTTGATTGGCGTGACCCGCGGCCCTCCTTCGGCTTGAGCCCTGTTGGCCCAGGCCAACAGCCCGACTGCACTTGCGCCGATCACCAAAATCTTCCCGCTCTTCAATTGAAGGGAATGGCGTTTTACGAGAGCGCGGCTTCCAATCGCGATGACGAGCGCGACCACGACAAGCAACGCTGCGACAGCGAACGCGATCCGCATACCGTTACTAACGGCCTCGGGACGCGCCGTCGTGATGTCGGTGGCCCCTGATGCGAGCGCGAATACAGCGCCCATCACAGATGTTCCGGTGAGGAGTCCGAGATTACGCGATAGGCTCAGCATGCCGGAAATAACACCCCGTTGGTCCGCGCGAATACCCGTCATGATGGCAGTGTTATTGGCTGCTTGAAACAACGCGAAGTTCGCGGTAATCACAATGATGGAGGCGATGTAGCCGGCTACGCAGAAACTCGCCGGCATGATGGTTAGAACCGTCGCGCCGACCGCTATTCCGACGAGCCCAATGACGGTCATGCGTTGCCCACCAAAGCGGTCCACCATGCGCCCGGCCGGCACTCCCGCCAACGCGGCGACGAGCGGCCCGATCGATAGCACGAGCCCAACATGCGATGTTTCAAGCCCGAGCCCTCGCGAGAGATAGAACGGCCCGACCACCAGCGTGGTCATCATCACGGTCGAGACGAGCGTGCTCATCGCGAGACTCGCGCTCACCACCGGATCGCGGAAAATCGCCAACCGAATCAATGGCGATGCAACTCTCGCCTCGACGAGGATGAGGAACCCGACTCCGAAAATGGCAGTCAGTAGCAGGGCGCAATTGAGCGGACCGAGATGGCCGCGACCCATGGTCATCGCAAGAGCGTAGGCCGCAAGTGTGATACCAAGTAACAGCGTGCCCACATGATCGAAGCTCGCCCGCTCAGTCAGCGGTTTCCGGCGATCAACGGGCAGGCTACGATGGGCGAGAATGAAATTCAGGATGCCCAGTGGCACGTTGACGAGGAAGATCATCCGCCAACCGAATCCAGCGATCAAAACACCACCGAGGGATGGACCGAGCGTAGTGCCGATCGCCGACATCGTTCCAAGCAGACCCATTGCACTACCTGTCTTTGACTTTGGAACCCTCTCGCCCACCAAGGCCACCGTGAGCGCCATCATGATAGCAGCTCCAAGGCCCTGCGCCGCCCGAGCGACTATCAACAACCAGAGCGTGGGAGCACAGCCGCATGCCAGCGAGGCCACGGTGAACAAACCGATTCCGACCAACAACAGCCGCCGTCGGCCGAGAATGTCACCCAGCCGTCCGACGCTGACGATCAAGGCCGTGATCGCGATTAGATAGGCAAGGACGATCCACTGAGCTTCCTGAAAAGAAGCGTTGAATGCTTGCGCCAGCATTGGCAAACCCGCATTGGCGATGCTGGTGTCGAGCGATGGCATCAACATGGAGAGTGAAAGACTGACAAGCGCCCACCGGACCGTTCGCTCTGCACGCTCAACCACCGTCTCATCTCGTTCCGTATCCCACTCTGTGTTACTTAGTTTTGACATGCCTCCCTTCTAATGCCATTCCTGACATGGCGGAAGACGCACTGATTGCACAATATCATTGCGCCTGACGCCACATCTCGATACACTAGGACCCGTGTCCCGACCTGACCTCAATTTACTTGTCACCCTGGATGTGCTGCTAGAGGAAGGTAACGTGACGCGCGCTGCCCAACGGTTGCGACTCAGCCCGTCGGCGATGAGCCGGGCGCTGGCGCGATTGCGTGAGACGACGGGCGATCCGCTCTTGGTAAGGGCCGGGCGCGGTCTCGTCCCCACACCCCGCGCACTCGAACTCCGTGAGCGAGTCCATCAACTCGTGCAGGACGGAGAAGCCGTGCTACGCCCTGTCGAGAAGCTCAATCTCAAACAACTGGTTCGTACGTTCACGCTGCGAACCAGCGAAGGCTTTGTGGAAAACTTCGGACCGGACCTGATCGCCCGCGTCGGAGAGGAAGCCCCCGGCGTGCGGATATTCTTCGTGCAGAAGCCGAACAAAGAGAGCGCACCGCTTCGCGACGGAACCGTCGATCTTGAAACAGGTGTTTTGGAACAGGCGACGGCTCCGGAGTTGCGTGTGCAAGCATTGTTCCGAGATCGCTACATCGGCGTCGTGCGCATCGGACATCCGCTGGCTAAGGGCAAGGTCACTCCCGCCCGTTACGCTACTGGCAGACACATCAACGTCTCGCGGCAGGGGCTCGATACGGGAACGATTGACGAAGCCTTGAAGCCATTCGGGCTGGAGCGGGACATCGTCACGATCGTCAGTGGCTTTTCAACCGCTGTAGGTCTAGCCAGAGCCACCGACCTCATCGCCAGTGTTCCCGAACGACACACTGGAAACTTAAGAGCCGAGATGCATAGTTTTCCCCTTCCCGTCTCCACACCGGAGTTCACGATTTCCTGGCTCTCGCACCCACGCACGGATGCCGATCCCGCGCATCGCTGGCTCCGCAACCACCTGAAGAATGTTTGCGCGGCGATCCGCTGACGGGGTAGTCCAACTTACCAGTCTGGCGGCATTCAGCCCCAGCTTGGAAATGGGGATCTTGCAATAGATCGCTACCGTGGCCCTGTTGGCGGCGGCGCGCTGGATTTCGCCGCAAGAATCTTATCGCCAAGAATCGCCTGCGTGTTCGCGTCAGTCTTCTCGATGGCCGGGCCGGTGAAGCCGATGAATGATCCATTTGCCAAGGCACCGCGCAGATTACTGGCAATGTCGTAGAACACCGCTCGCCGCCATCGCGCAAAAACGCCCCGCGACTTGGCAGTCGCGGGGCGCTTGGGAAACGATGTGCCCGGAGTTAGGCCGAAGCCGTCGTCTTGCGCATCTCGCGCATCAGGCGGCGGGTCTCGTCCTGCCAGTCGTTCATGACGTGGCGGGAAAGCTGGACGCGGTCCGCCACGGCTTTTTCAAGCTCGTGATAGTTCGCGGAAAGCTTCTCGACGATCTCGTGCAGCGCATCCGCCGCCCGGTGGGCGACGGGGTGCTCGCGCATCTCGGCGAGTTGCGTCTGGGCCTTGCGGCGGGCTTCACCCATCTCCGCGAGGAGGATGCGACCGTCCGGCACGCGGCGCAGGCCTTCGACCAGACCGAGCTTGGAGAGCGTCCAGATCGTCCACTTGCTAGGATCCCACTGCCATGGCTTCACGCCGTTGCGGTAGTCGTGTTGGAACTCGTGGTGGTAGTTGTGATAGCCCTCGCCGAAGGTGAAGAAGGCCATGATCGCACTGTCCCGCGCGCTGTGGCTGGTGGAATACGGCTGGCGACCGATCATGTGGCAGAACGAGTTGATGAAAAACGTGCAGTGCTGGGCGACGACGATGCGCGCCACGCCGGCAATGAGAAATCCACCGAGTGCGCCGGTCCATGGGTCCATGCCCATCTTGAGATTCCAGACGTAGCCAAGCACGGACGGAACGATGATGCCGATGATAAACCCGATCCAGTGGACATACTGATGCTGCCACATCACGAACTTGTCTTTCCGCAGGTCAGCGACGTTGTCCATCGGCGGCTCGGGATTGAGTTTGAAAAGCAGCCACCCGATGTGCGCCCAGAAGAAGCCCTTGGAAATGTCATACGGGTCTTCCTCGTGGTCGACATGCTTGTGGTGGAGGCGGTGGTCGGACGCCCAGTTGAGGCAGGAATTCTCGAAGGCGCAGGCTCCGAAGACCAGGGTGAACAGCTTGACGGGTAATTTCGCCTTGAACGACAAGTGCGAAAACAAGCGGTGATAGCCGACGGTGATACTCATCATCGTGGCGGTCACGTAAAAGAAGAACATCGCGAACTGGAACCAGTCGAGTCCGACTTTCACCAGGTAAATAGGAACGCCGATGAGGGCGGTGAGGGCGGTGCCGATAAGGAATGAGCTGGTAATCCAGTTCACCCGATCGAATGGAATGCGGTACATTTAGTGTGTATTTGTAAAAACCTCCTACAGCCGGATGTTTAACCGGACGGTCGGAGCAATTGCGCTCCGATAGCAGATGGACGGGGCTCAGTAGTCGATTTAAGCCTCCAAAGCAAGCCCCCCTTTTTTCAAATTTACGGCGGGTTCTGTCTTGACAAGGCGGGATCAATCCCGCATTTACCGCCCCCCGAAGAAACTGCGGAACCAAACCATACCAACCAATAATCATCGCATGCGTGGAGTGATCATGAAGAAAGGCGAGCCTGTTGACCGGGCTCTCAAGCGCCTCAAGACGAAACTGGATTCCGAGGGTATCCTCGAGGAAATGCGCCGCCGCCGGGCATTTGAGACCCCTACCGAGCGCAAGCAACGCAAGCTGCGTTCCGCCTCCAAGCGCAATAAGATCCGCTGGCGCTTCTCGAACGCTCCTGCCGTGGATCGTTCCGAAACTGCTGAGTAATTTTCCGGGTTCCGCAACCCAGGTGACAAACAGGTGCCCTTACCGGCACCTGTTTTTTTGCACCCGGATTCCGGCGGCTGCCGCGCCCGTGGGATTTTCGCCTTCTCTTTCCCGCGACTTTCCAACATCAACTCAGAATCCCTTCGCCACCGATGACCGACTCCCCTCACGCCCTCCGCCGGATCTGGTTCGTCAGTTTTGCCGGGCACCGCGCCGTGGCCGACCCTGCAGCAGCAAAAGCAGCGATTTCCCGGGAGCTGCAAACCCTCCAAGGCACAATCACCGGCGAGTTGGTCGGAATCGCCAGCGCGGCCGCAGGCGCGGATTTGCTATTTCTCGATGCCTGCGCGGAGTCCGGGCTGAAAACCGTCGTGCTGCTGCCGTTTCCCAAGGAGCGCTTTGCCGAGGATTTCGACGATCCCCAGGAATGGGCGCATGCCTGCCGCTGCATCGACGCCGCCTGGTGGTGCGAGGTTTCACCCGGTGGCGAGGCCGCGCCGGCCGCCTATCATGTGGTGGCCCGTGAATCCCTGGAAATGGCCGACCGCATGCTCTTTCTCTGGGACGGCCAGCCCGCCCGCGGCCTTGGCGGAACGGCCGAAACCGTCAAAGAGGCCCGCGACC
>Ga0123337_10005667_pt1 | contig 12194 bp, 11 predicted proteins | sample frozenSSSSmetaG_FD_89792 | JGI IMG/M metagenome (GOLD analysis project Ga0123337, IMG submission 89792) | Glacier valley bacterial and archeal communities from Borup Fiord, Nunavut, Canada, to study Microbial Dark Matter (Phase II) -... | ecosystem: Environmental > Aquatic > Freshwater > Ice >...
CTCCTTCGTTGCGCCGTACATTCGTTGGGTGTAAGGCAGACGCAATCCCTTTTTCGTGGTTTTAGCGATGTATCAACAATACGGTGATTCGATGCAATGCTGGATTCGATAGCCTGCCGGGAGGATCTATCCGAGAAGATGGGTTCGCCAGCATCTCTTTCGTATGCCGACATGAGGCGATGCCATTCTGAAGTCTGCCAGCAGATGTCTTCTACAGTCAGATAAGAAGCAAACAGGAACTGCGGAAAATGCACAGCACAACCGGACGTGTGGAAAATTACTGAGAAATTTGCTGCAGAATGTGGACGAGAGAGTCGATTACAAAAAAACGAGAACGAGAATACGAAATGGACCGGGAGTGGGCGCGTAGGACTGCGCCCACTCCAATACGATTAGCGTTCATACTCAAACACAACATAGAGCGTCAGGCATATGGGTTAGCGTCCACCGCCTCCGCCACCGCCACCGTAGCCTCCGCCACCACCACCGAATCCTCCGCCACCGCCACCGAGACCGCCGCCCCCGCCGCCAAAGCCGCCACTGCCACCGCCAAAACCACCCCCGCCGCCGCTTCCGCCGCCAAGACTACCGCCGCCGCCGCCGCCCGCGCCACCCGTTGCAGGCTGCCCGACCTGCTGCGTCACCGGAATGACCTTACCGCCGAGCAGGTTCGCCAGCGCGTAGGAGTTGAGCCGGAAAGAGACGCTGCGGAACTTGTACGGCAATCGGTACTTCTCCACCGGTGTCTGATCACCCGTTGTCGGAGTAACACCGTCGTCGATTGTGTCTTTCTTTTCGATGATCGTGTAGATGTTCGTGCCAGGCGTAATGCTGTACGTGAGCGGCAGGCTGGACGCTTTGAGTACCTGCTCGAGCGCAATTCGGAAGGAGACTTTAGTCAGCGAGATATTGACTGGTATCTGCTTGAGAGACTCGTCGATCGAGTAGTCTGCCTTAATCTGAGCAAACAGCAGTTTGAGCGCATAGAAAAGGCTCGCGTTTTCCAGTTTCAGGGTCACTTTTTGCTCGGAGGCTGTCGGACTGGTGCTCGGGTCACTGCCCGGCGTTGCATCCTGTGCGTGAGCACAGAGAGGCATTGCCAGAAGACCGACCGCTGTCAGAGACAGAGCAGCCAGTCCCGATTTTGCGATACGTAGCTTCATTTGTAATCTTCTCCTTCTGGTAACTGCGTGAGCGAAGCAGCAAGCGCGCTGCCACTGCTCGCGACACACTGTCTGATTTCCTGCAGGGAACCGCAGGCGTTGTGATGAACGTTCTCCCCGTTCGCGCCCGCCCCGTCCCGACGGCTGTGCAATATCCAATGCGTAGCGCCATCGAAGCCGCTGCCGATTTTATGCTGCTTGTGCAGGCTAACTCGGCTGTTGTGTAAGCTGTATGTCCTCAATGAACGCACAGCAAAAAGAGCTGTGATACAAACATAGCACGGTATCGATCGTCGGATCGAACCAATGATCGAGGCGACAATCGATTTTTAGATCGATTGAAGCTGCAGACTACTCGGCAGAGCCCCCGCCGCCGCCGCCCATTCCCGCAGGTCCGGGCATTCCTGCCCCCTGTCCGCCGAATGCTCCACCGCCGCCAAAGCGCCCCTGACCGCCAGTTGCCTGACCACCAGTCGACTCATCGCTGAGCGGTACGGTCTGCGTACGAATAATATTATTGTCTTTCCGCCGCAGTTTTACAGTGTCATTATCAATCGAGACGACGGTATAGCCGTCTTTAGTTCGGCTGCCGGGCTTGACGATCTCACTTTCGCCATTCTGCTCGATGATCGCATAGATACCGTCCCCGCTCATGATACCCGAAACGCGTCGTGTCGGCACTTCGCGCACGGTCACATCGCCTACGGGCGGGGTCTCGATTTGCTGATCTGCCACTCTAATCGGCGTAATCTCACCGAAAATATAAGGGGGCGGCGGATCGGTATGCCATGTTGGAAAGAATGGGTCCTTTTTATTGGGAGTTCGTCCACCTGCACTTGCGACCTGAAAGGGATCGGATTGTGGCGCGCCGCCAGCCAATCCACCAGGGCGACTACCAGGTATCGCACCCGGAGTGCCCTGAGGAGCCCCGGGAACGCCACCACCAGCAGCCTGTCTCTGCGCTCTGATTGAGGGCGCACCATTTGATGCCTGCTTGCCTGCAACGGGCGTAACCGGCGCTGCAGCGGTGTCGTCCTGTTTGCCGCCGCAGCCTGCCAGCAGGAGGGTTCCAGCGCAGAGTGACGCGCAAAGGCTTATTCTTTGTACGAGTAGTTGTCTGTTCATCTTGCTGATCATCATTCTATACGCCCCTGTAGATCGTACGAAACGGGTCGAAGCGTGGAATCGAACGCGCTTGTTATTGAGTCTGGCGAGCCTGGGAGTCTGGCTGCACTGCGGCTGGCTAAATTGAATACTGAGTGCTTCGAGACAAGCTGCCCTGAAACTATTTGCCGCCTGCCTGCGGAGGCCTGCCTGCTGCTCCGGCGGGCGCACCCATCGGAGCGCCCGTCATGCCCCCCATGCTGCCTCGACCGCCCATTCCCTGCATTCCCCCACCCATACCTGGCATACCGCCGCCGCCCGCAGTGCCGGTAGAACTGTTGATGAACGGGTCTTCCGCCGGCGGCGGGCTGTTCGGGATCACATAAAGCGCCATTTCATAACTCAATTCCAGGTTGGGGCTCTGCCCGCTCAGTGTGACGTTACTGATTACAGGCATTCCATGACGCTGTATACTGTTGAAGCGGCGCAGGTGCGCCATCGCCTGATCAAAACTTTTGGCTTCGAGGTTTACAGTCCACGTTCTGCCATCCTGTGGAAAAGTCAGGTGATCGAGCGAAGCGATTGCATTCGGATTGGCATAACCGCCCGAATCGGCGAGCGCGGGAATCGGGAACTGCATACCGGGGACACGGGCAACGCCCAGATTGCGCTGTGCATCGTACCATGCGGTGATCCATTCGCCCCATGCCGTCGGGAGATCTCGAACGCCTAGACCCTTTTCGATCGACGCTGGCTTGAACATATACGCGCTCAGCGGGTTTGTCTTGTCATCGTAGGGCAGATCGGGCATATATTTGACGGCGCTGACTGCCCACTGTTGTTTGGTCAGTACCGATTGTGCCTGGGTCTTCTTGAGTAAGGTCTGGTTTTTTCGGACTGCGTCGGCGGTGCCATTCTGTTCCTGCGTCGATTTAGCGGTTCGCTCTACGTCAGCCGCTTCGTTACCTTTGAGGCGGACCGGACCGAGAAAGAGTATCAGCGCGAGCACGATGGCGATCGAAATTCCGATGATGTTGATCTGAGCGATCGTCAGTTTAGACATGTTATTCGTCTCCTGCGTCTTTTTTGCCACGACGGCCGCCAGATGGTGCGGAGTCAGCGGGTGGTGCGGCTGCCGGAGGAGTGGCAGCGGACGGCATTGCGCCTGCAGCGCCCGTGGCTCCGCGACCGCCTCTGGCTCCAGCCATGCCCCCATAGCCGCCCATACCGCCCATCATGCCTGCGGAGGCAGTGCCGGTACCGCCGCCGAGCGGCCAGACTGGAAGCGTCAAATCGCCTGCAATCGGGCGTTTCAAGACGGCGGTTGCTGTGAAGTTGAGACCTTTTCTGCCTTCGACTTCGCCGGGACCGCTGTTACCCGCGGCGGCTCCGCCCATGCCTCCGCCAAACCCGCCACGCGACATTCCGGCGCCGCCCATACCCATCGGTGACATGCCCGGCATACCGCCTCTGCTGCCGCCTCCGCCTCCCCCCATCGAAGAAGCGCTGGGCATAGCTTTCATACCGCCCCCCGGTCTGCCGCTGCCACCGAAGCCAGGCATACCCGTCGGACCGCCGCCCATGCCGCCCATGCCGCCGGGCATCGTGCCTGCTGCCGAGCTGGCTCCCGGATCATAGCCTTTGGTCGGGATCGTCATGTAGACGCTGTCGAATTTATCTTTGTCGTTGCGCAGGAGCATCCACCAGCGTGCGATGCGTACTTCGTCCTGAGCAAAACCAGCGATCGTACATGTTTTGCGTTCGGCGTTGTCGAAGTTGATGCTCTTGTAGAGTATGTCCTCGACGCGCACATCGCGAATCATCTCGAAGGCGGACGGCCATGCGCTGTTCCAGGTCTGTGCGCTGGCAACAAATTCCTGCTTGTCCTGCGTAGTTTTGATATCGACTTTGACCTTCTTGATATCGCCGTCGAGTTTATTGTAAGCGGTCTGCTGTGTGGTCGCTTCTTCCAGTTCCGCTTTAGCTGCAGCGAGTTCAGAGCTCCGCGCAACCCATAAAAAAATCATGCTGGCAGCAACTGCGGCAACAATGCCAGCCCACAATGCAGCAACCTGAACTTTTTTCTTCTTGTCGTATATGTAAGGCGGCAGCAAGTTGATGCGTAGCATCGGCTGTTTCTCCTGAATCTCGATTTGGCTGGCGGATACCGATCGTTCGTGTATCCGCACGTTCATCGCTCGCACAGCGAATCATGTTGTGTTTATAGTGGTACGTATCGGGCAGCTGCGAGGGAAATCGTCTCAGCAGACACTGTGCATATTACAGGTGTCGGCTTCACGAAACCTGCCGGACAGTATGACTCTATTTCTTGGCTTTCGCTTTCACAGGCACGTCGATCAGTTCCCGGGCGCCAAGACCGATGCTCACCGGAAACAGAGAAGCGATCTCGTCGAGGTGGCTCTGCGAGTAGTTTTTCGCGCTTACGCGCAGTGTCTGCAGCGGGTTTGCAACGCGAGTCGGTATGCCGAGTTCCGACGTCAGAAACTCACCGAGGTTCCGCAGTTTCGAAGTGCCGCCGATCAGCAGTATCTCATGCACGGGTGCATCCCCGGTTTTCGTTCGATAGTAATCGAGCGAACGTCGTATCTCCTGCACGATCTCAGCGAGTACGGGCGCGATCGCATTGAACACTTGAATCTTGAGTGCATCGCGATTCGGATCACCACCGGTCGGAACCGGTGCAGGCAGATTATTCTGCGGCGGCGCAAAGCCGGGGTCTGTTTGCGGCGCGTAGAAGCCGCTGTTGTCCGGTGCAGGCTGTACGAGGCCGGGCTGCTGCGCGGAGATATCGAATCCCGAATCGAGCGGAGCGGGGGCAGGTGTCTCACCATCAGGACTGCTGCTGAAGTCGAAGGGCGTTGGCGCGGGCGGCGGTGGCGCCTCACCGGGCGAGGAGAAGTCGAACGGCATTCGTCCCGAGGGCGACGAGGTCGGACCGGTGCTGAACTCGGGCGCTGCTGCGGGCGTTGTCGCCTGCGGAGTAGAGAAGTCGACGAATCCGCCACCCCCACCAGCGCCAAAGCTTGTAAAATCCGGCGATTGCTGGGATGTCTGCTGGTTGAACATCACCTCACCGAGTTCGCGCTTGTAGTTCTCTGCGGTTGCCATGTCGACCTGCAGTGCGTCCGAAATCGCGCGGGTGAAGTTGTCGCCTGCGAGCGGAAGCGTACGCGGAAAGGCGAGCAGTTTATCGCGGAAGATGCCGATGTCCGTGTTGCTCGCGCCGATGTTGACGATCGCAACGGTATGCCCGGATGGCTGAGTGGGTGCGAGATCGAGGATCGCACGTCCGACGGCGAGCGGCTCGACGTCGATCGCCTTCGGCTTGAGACCGGCGGCGAACAGCATCTCGACGTGCCGATCGATCATATCCTGCTGCGCGACCGCCAGCAGAACTTCCATATTCTGCCCGGGAGCGTAGCCTTCAGGACGCTCGATCGCCTGATAGTCCATGATCACTTCGTTGACGGCGAAGGGAACCTGACGCTCCACTTCCCACTTCATCGTCTCCGCCAGCTCTTTGGGTTCCATCTGCGGCACGTCGATTACGCGCACGACCACAGCCGACTGCCCGGAAACAGAGCTGACGCTCTGATTGGTGCCGATGCCGGCTTTCTTCAGGAGGTCTTTGACCGCCTTGCCGAGCAGCTGAGCGTCAACGATAATATTATTTTCGAAAGCAGCCTGTGGAGTCGGCGCCATGTCCATCGAGACGACCTCGATGCCGCCGCTGCCACGCCGCATTTCCGCCACTTTAATCAGGTTGGAACCGATGTCCAGACCAACGTAGGATCCGCCCGCCATGTTTGCTCCCTCGATCGACTTCGGCTTGGTTTGTACTTCGGTTTGAACAGGTGTTCCGCGAACTGAAAACTAGCTGCTGTTACGCCCCTCAGTGTTACTGCGGTCGTCTGCTTCGACTACTTATGTTTGATGTATCGATTTCGTATACGGGCAGTGCCATTCCACGATCCGTGCGGCGAAATCCGCACGATTCAATACCCGATCGAAAAAGACAGCATCAAACATTGCTGAGATAAAAGGGGTGCTTTACGCGCACATTGAAGCGCATTGTAACAGTTTTGCCGCCAACTGTCAACACTTCTTTTCGCCTTTTATTCGACTGTTTGCTTTTGCATTTTGTTTTGTTTTCTAAATCGGGTCTGCCGCTCAGTTTATTTCTATGCTCAGACGGTAAAAACGCCAGCAGTTCCCTTTTCGATTTCCTCCTTGTTCAGCTCTTTTAGACAGCGATTGCGCCTGTTGATACTGACAGCGCAACTGCCGCCACCGGTTCGATTTCTTACACCTATTTCGTTGCAACAGACGCTGCAAAGGTTCATTTTAGCGCCTTCGATAGAGAGTATAGATTATTAACACTCTTTAGCAGAACAGGGATGTCTATCGATAGAGAAACTGATGCCGCATCAACCATACTGCGGTGCATCAGGAAGGAGGCACGTGATTTGAATAACGTCTACGACGGTTCGCTCACCTGCTCCTCCGAAATCGCCCTGGCGGTTTGCCGGTAGGTGCGTTTCGGTGAGCGAATGAAAGACCCCTGAACCCGGCATATGCCGGGTTCAGGGGTCTTTTTCCTTTCGATTTATCGTTTCCTTCTCACCATCTTCTTATCATCTTCTTATCATCAGCTCCCGAATCAACCTGAATTTAGTCCTTCATAATAGAAGGTTTTCTGTCTCCTCAAAAAGAATAGTCTCTGACAATTCGACCATTTCCTGAAGAATTTCGATAACAGATTTCGAAACGAGAATTATGAGGAGGAGCGCGCGGACAATGGCAAAGAAGCAGATTAATATCGCCCTTATCGGATACCAGTTCATGGGCAAGGCGCATAGCAACGCGTACCGGCAGGTCGGACGCTTCTTCGACCTGGATGTCGAGCCCGTAATGAAAGTGCTGTGCGGGCGCAACGAAGCGAAGGTGGCGGCTGCGGCAGCGCAGTTCGGCTGGCAGGAGTACGCCACCAACTGGGAAGACGTGATCGCGCGTGACGACATCGACCTGATCGACATCGGCACACCCAACGATACCCACGCGCTGATCTCGCAGGCTGCCCTGAAAGCGGGCAAAAACGTGCTCTGCGAGAAACCGCTCGCGATCACCGTAGCGGATGCGCGCGCCTCCTGGCAGTTGGCGAAGCAGACCGGGCTGATTAACGGCATCTGCCACAACTACCGCAAAGCGCCCGCGATCGCCTTCGCCGCGCAGTTGGTCCGAGATGGAAAACTGGGCGCGATACGTCACTTTCGCGGCACTTATCTGCAGGACTGGATCGTCGATCCATCCGTTCCTCTCGTCTGGCGGCTCAACAAAAAAATCGCGGGCAGCGGCTCGCACGGCGATCTGAACGCGCATCTGATCGACACCGCTCGTTTCGTAATGGGCTCCGAGTTCACCGAGGTGGTCGGGTTGAGCGAGACCTATATAAAAAAGCGTCCACTGCTCGCGGACACGGGCGGCGGGCTGGCGGGCTTTACGGCGTCGGAAGAGATGGGAGACGTCACCGTGGATGATGTGACCTCGTTCCTGGCGCGTTTCGAGAACGGCGCAACGGGCACTTTCGAGGCGACGCGCCTCGCGCCGGGACGCAAGAACTACAACCGGTGGGAGATCAACGGCGAGAAAGGCTCGATCGCCTTCAATCTGGAGCGCATGAACGAAATTGAGGTCTATCTGACCGACGATCCGCAGGGCTTGCAGGGCTTCCACACGATCCAGGCGACCGAAAGTTTTATGCCCTATATGGAGGCGTACTGGCCCGTCGCGCACATCATCGGGTACGAGCACACGTTCATCAATATGATGAAGGATTTGATGGTCGCGATCGGCAGGGGCGAGCAGTTCACGCCCGATTTTGAGGACGGTTTCCGCAATCAGGCAGTGCTCGAAGCGGTCGAAAAATCCTGCGCTTCACGTCAGTGGGTCACGCCTGAGGCATAGTATCGCGCCGTCAGCATTTCGATCCTCGCGTCATAAATCATTGAGAAACAGCTTCGGGCGGTTTCGCGAAGCGATTTTCACGCTGGAAAGTGAAGCAGTTTACGGGAGCATTTTGTCATAAACGATAAGGAGTTCAGCCCAATGACCGAGAAAACCGTAGAGAAATCACACTCTATAACGTACCGATACGCGGATGGACATCTTGGGACGACACGCACCATTTCTGTGCATGCCAGCCCGGAAGAAATTCAGCATTTCGTAGAGCAGGGGTTTTTGTATCGCGACCAGCTTTTCCCCGCAGGACTAGTGTCCCGCCTCCGCCTCGCTCTGGACGAAGTGGCAGAAATGGAGCGAACCAGGGGCAATGCCGACAGCACGGACGCACGTTTCGGCGGGCTGTTCATTCGGCATCTCTACGATAAGCACCCCGCGTTCCTCGAACTGATCGACTACCCGCCGATGGTTTCTGTCGCCCGCGCGCTTCTTGGACCTGCTGTACAGAGCCGTCTGTCGGCCCGTATCAGTGTCCCGGGTCAACTCAATCAGCAGACTCAGTGGCACTATCATCAGGCGTTGGTGATGCCCGATCCAGCTCCTCCGCTGGCAAACTTTCCACATAGCATCGATATACTCGTTTACCTCGATGATGTGACCGAAGCCAACGGTCCCCTCGCTTTGGTTCCCGGCTCGCATCGTTTCGGTCGGGAGATCGCCGAGGACGACTATTCCGATAAGCCCGACCAGAAGACGCTCTGTCTTACTGCTGGCGACGGCGTTTTCATCCATAACAATCTCTGGCACCGCGGCTTGCCGACACGTCCCGACGGCACGCTGCGCAGGCTGCTTGCGTTTTCCTATTCACCCGTCTGGCTCAAGAACGTCAATGACGGCGCGCCGCCAGCCGATGGTCTCACGAAAAGCCTGCATACGTCGAAGGACAGAGAAATACGTGAACTGCTCGGTCTCGATAGCTATCGCTAAACGAGGTTCGCCGCTCGAGTTTTGCTTTGGAGTACACAAAACGGATGGCGTATGGCATACAAAAGCCATACGCCATTATTCCGAACTGTGCGGTATTTCGGCGTCGTACCCGCATTTGTAATTTAGTGAAGTATGGTGTAGCCCTGATTCGTGAGCGCGCCATTGTTGGTATCCACAGTGCCGCGATAGGTGAAGCGCTGCCGGGGTTTGCGTCCGCGTGCAACGCTGCCGCGGCCGGTTACCCGTATCAGACGGCGTGACAGGCGATGTACATTCGTTGTGCCGAATGTTACCTGTGTTCGGTCGTGCGCCTCACGCAAAATCTTTGCCCGCAGGTTATCGTGGACGATGGTCGTCCACCGTGACGCGAGAGCCGGGGAACTCATCAGCGTGCCAATCAGCACGAGCGGCAGCGCTGCTGTCGCCAGCCGAAACGATTTCATTGTTGCCAGCATGGGTATTGTAATCTCCTTGATTTGCTTAGACTATAGCCTGGTAAGTCGGTTACAAGCGGCCACTTTGTTCCCGAAGCTTGTCTGGGGCAGGCGAGAAATCGATTTGTCGTTCCTCATAAGTCGGATAAATGCGGCAAACGCCTTACCTCTGCCACTCATCAATTAACGATAGGGATAATCGTCGGGGAAATGGATGATCTCGATCCACTGTACAAAATACGGCGAACTGACGATCTTCGTTGAGCAAGCAAAGGCTTAAACAGCTAGCTTGAAGCTAGCGATAGGCGAGCTGCTGGTTAGAGCACCAACAGCTCGCCTGTCTCCATACGCAGTTTTGCGAGGCGACCATTCAATTGAGACTCTGCCTCTTGCTGTGTTGCGCCTGCCCGAAAAGCATCTCCGAACGCTGCATCATGCGTCACATTCGGTAGCACTTGAGCGCGAACGGCTGCAAAGCCAACATGATTAATGAGCCTGAGCAGGATTTGTTCCGGGCAGAAAAAGCGTCCATTCATCCGCTTGCAGATGCCGCCGCAGCCGGCGGCATGGGCGAGGGTGCGTAACGCTTTACGGTCTGCCGTGATTACCTGAAAATCGGAGTAATCACGCGTTGCCCCAAAGATCACCTGTTCACCTGTGTCTATACCCGCCGCCGCCATATAGTTCTGCTCTTCGACGTCTATCTCTCCGAAAATTCCGCTTGTCCCGTTTACAAATCTCGCTGTGCGAACTCTCGCCTCTGACGAATACTGCCTCTTCACGTCGGGATCGTGGCGGTAAATTCGATACGCCTCCTCACGATAAACATAGACCTGCTGCCGGGAGACCCCCAATACTTAGAGTGTCTGCGGCAGCAGGTCACAGGCGGCGATTTTCAAAATAATGTCGGTATCCGCGAAACAGATCAACGCGCTTTCATTTCAGTAATGCGGCGCAGGAACTGTCGGCTGTCCCTGCCTATCCCCTCCCAGTCCAATTGCTCCGTCATTCGACTATGGATGGCGGCCACAGGGTCGGCATTCGGTTCGATTTGGTGCAACGCGAGATTCCCGACAGCATAGTGTCCCTTCGAATTGGCATAGTTCAATGCCACAAAACCGGGATCAACGCCGTCCCGCTGGCTTGTCTTTTGCGCTGCTTCTACCAGTTGTTGCGCCGTCAGATTATACGACGCCTGATAGCGAATATCCGGCTTTCCTGTAAGCAATTCGGCGGCAAACGTATTTGCCTCCGCTTCTATATCCTCGCTCGCATCTCGATCTACTTTGTCGTCCACGAGCACACCCTCACCGTTCAGATGATTCTTGGCGATATGTCCGAGTTCGTGCGCCATGATGAACAGGAGCCAGGCTGGATACTTATGCCACTTCATGATTACGATGGCGGGACGACCTTCGAAGATAACTGCCAGAGCGTCTGGCTTATGGGTGTTTGCGGGGAATCGAGCAACGTGAAGAACGGGAATGCCGCTCTCCCAGCAATGATCCAGCAGCGCTTCGAAACCGACATAGGGGTTCCCCTTGCGCAAAATAGCATTGCGGATCGCTGCGCCCGATTCCGGTAGCATGGCTGGGGGCGAAGTCGTCGTCTGACACGCTATTTGCGCGGCACGAACTGCGATACATTTTGCAGTGACGAGTTCGTCATCAGACAAAGCTCGACTGCGCTTGAAGCGCGTCGGTCCACAATCCTGCCATTCCAGAGGTGCAGCGTCGTTTTGCAGTGACCGCAAATTTAGATTGAGGTTCTGCGCCAGCAGTCCCAACGCCTGCGAATAGACCGCAGGGTTTTCCGTTTCTGAGTCGCGCCAGCCCGCAGGCATTACGATAGATCGGACGTACTGCTGATCAATGCCAAATGCTTCGAGGCGCCTGTAAAGTTGTTCCATACGCTCTGGTATTTTCATAACAGGTATCCCCACGCAATCCTATTCGTAAATGGTATCCTTACACAGACCGACTCGCTATTATACTCTGATTATATTCATAATTCAGTATAAAAATGTCTGCCTTCATGCGATATAAGTGAGTCGACTGCTGCGGACTCTACAGATCGACAGGCGCTTCGACACTACGCTCAACTCTGAGGGTCTGTAAATATTTAACTTCCCGAATGCAGGAGGGCGCGGCAAGCAGAGCCCCTACAACTGCGCGGGAACTCGTTCATTTACGGTCCCTTAGCGATAGGGATAGTCGTCGGGGAAATGGATGATCTCGATCCATTGACCGCCAGGAGCTTCGAGGTAGAAACTGCGCGTCTTGTCACGATGCGGAACGATCTCGTTGCCGGTCTCAGCGGCGAGACGCTCCAACTCCGCTGCGTCCACGCGCCACGCAATGTGCCCTGGGTGCTGGTCTTTCTTCACGAATGCCAGCTTGATGCCGTTCGCCTCAATGAATGCCCAACTCTCGTCCTGATACAGCACACGAACGTCGGGCAGGGTACGCTGATACCAGCTGACCGCCTCGGCAATATCGGGCACCTGCTGCGCCACATGATCGAATTC